>PVBE012091775.1_pt1 | contig 15106 bp, 13 predicted proteins | sample 1631181 | NCBI WGS metagenome assembly PVBE01 (sample SAMN08397723, study PRJNA350692) | Marine metagenome, whole genome shotgun sequencing project. | isolation source: water | place: Pacific Ocean | collected 2012-04 | reverse complement strand
GCAGCGATCGCTCGAGCCAGCGAGATGGGGCGAGACTCCGGCATCCGACTCGGTGACGCCGCCTCCATCCGCAGTGGCCTCGAACAAGCGGTGAGCGGCGAGACGGACTTGGGCCGTCTGCTGCGCGATGGCGCGGCCACCGTGGAGTCCTACCACGGCCTCGATCGGCAGTTCACCGTGGGTGGACACGCGCTGCCGTTTCACAACCCGCGCACGCTGCAGCAGACCGGCGTCGGCCTGTCCTGGACCTACGGACGGCACGGGGAGTGCTGCGCGGGGCCAGGTCGCCACAACTTCCTCGGTCAGCCCTACGCGCCCGCCGACCACGGGCTGCCCGCCGACGAGCACGTGCTCAACGCCATGCACGGCATGGTGCTCTATGGCGCCCTCGACGCGGCCAACCACTGCTTCTTCATGGGTCCGTCGATCGGCACCCTCGCGGATCTCGCGGCGATCCACGGCCTCGCGGGTTTGGCCTACGATCCTCGCGACGAGCTGATCCGTTCGGCCCGCACCATCCAGCGGGTTCACGCCTTCAACGCCGACCGGGGAGTGCGGATTCAATCCCTTCCCAGCGTGTTCTACGAGCGCGCCACCCGCGGCTGCTCCCAGACCGAGGATCAGGCCGTGGCCTTCGAGATCCCCTTCGAGCGCGTGCGCGACCACGGGGCCGAGGTGCTGGACGACGTGGCCCGTGGGAACGTCGCGGTGCCGGATCCGCTGCTCGCCGCGGAGCTGGAGCGGGCGCAGACCTGGCTTGGTTAGCCGAACGTCGTGCAGAGGTCCTTGACGGCTTCCATGTAGGGGCGCAGGCCGTGGAGCAGGATGTCGTTGTGGCCGGCGTCGGGGATGGCGAGCAGGCGCTTGTCGGTGGAAGGGCTCGCCTCGTGGAGGGCGAGGCCGTTGCCCATGGGGATGAGTTGGTCCCTCTCGGCGTGGATCACCAGCAAGGGGCCCGTCCAGGCGGCGGCCTTGTCCAGATTGCAGAAGGCCTGGCTCTCGTCCAGACCCAGCTCCTCCACGGGTACCCCCAGCAGGCGCAGGAGGGGCAGGCTTTGGGCGAAGGCGCTCTCGAGGATCAGCCCATCGACGTGGCCCGTGGCGTTGGCCGCGAGCTCGAGGGCGCAGGCGCTGCCCAAGGAGCGGCCCATGACCACCAGTGGACCCCCGAACCCGTTGGCTTCGAGCAGCCGGCGGACGAAGTCCAGGCAAGTGTGGGCGTCCGACAGCATGGTGCTGGCGGAGGGTTTGCCCGTGGAGCGCCCGTAGCCGCGGTAGTCCACCGCCGTGAAGTTGATGCCGATGCTGCCGTACAGCGGAGCCAGATCGTCGTAGTCGGAGACGATCTCGCCGTTTCCGTGGAAGAAGAGAAGGGTAGGCGCCTGGCGGGACACCAAGTGGCTGCGGCCCCCGATCATCACCCCTCGGCCAGCAGGAATGAGCATGGTGCCCTTGGGCGTGTCCACGAACTGCCGAGGATCGGGGCGGGGGTGAAACAGGGCCTGGGTGACGGCGGGGTGGTCCAGGGCCGTGGGCATGGTGGGTTCCGGGGTGGAGGCTTCCCACAGCTTGCCAGGGAAGATGCGGCGAGTCACCCTGTGGACGTAGGAACCCGTACCCTTCCGGCCCTGGCCTTCGCAGGCTCCATCTCCCGATACGCCACGGCCCCTTTCCCGACCCTGCAGCGGGTGGCGGGTGCCGGGAGCGGCGGGGCGTTGGTGGTGTGAGCGACCACCGACGCCGGGGTGCCACGGGGGCCAGCCCCTATCTGGGTCCCTTGCTGTTGGGAGAAGAGGTCCTGTTCGTGGAGGAGCGGTGGTACAGGAACGAGAAACGCTGGTACCTCGCGCGGCTCGTGCGTCCGTGACCCCCGCGTGACCCCGAGGGAGGGATTCTGGCTGGTACGGTCTCTTCATGGGACCGAGCAGATGGAGCGTGTGGGCACTGGGATTGGTGGCGGCCTGCGACTGCCCCACCATGGGGGCCATGGCCGTGCGAGATGCCCACGACCTGGCCACCGATGACGAGGTCTTCGAGATCTACCGGGCTTTCGAGGACTTCCAGGCCTGGACGGGGGAGGAGACCCTCTGCGTGCACGGTGTGAAGATCGAGCGGTTGCCGTTCGTGGGTGGGCGCTATCTGGGGAGTCACCGGTGGATTTGGCTGGACCACGAGTGGCTTCCGGTGGCCCACCAGGCGGCGATGCACGAGCTGTGCCACGCTTGGGATGCGCAGCATGGGTTCGTGTCCCTCGACCATCCGGACGTCTTCATTGTCGAGGACACGGCGGTGCCGGACGGTGACGACTCCTCACGGCTCGGGCGCCTCGAGTCCTTTGCGTATGCGTGTGAGGAGGGGCCGGTCTATCGGGGCCTCGAGATCGCCATCGAGGAGGTCTGCGGGCTCGATCTCCTCGATGCTCGGCGGCGCTTCGTCCAGCAGCGGGTGTTCACCGAATACCAGCCTGAGTGGCCTGTCGTGGACGGTCCCGCCGTCGATCTGGAGCGCCTGCCGTTGGAGGGGGCGGCTTGGTATGCAGGGACGGCAGGAGGGGAGGTCTTCGCCCTCGACTACTCGGACACTCGTTTCCGGCTGCATCGCCTCGATCCCAGAACGGGCACGCGCCTGTCCACGGTCCCCCTCCCGGGTGCGGTCCACAATGCCCGCCACGACTATCTCGTGGTGGACGGACGGCGCGAGCCCTTGCTGCTCGAGGAGTCACCCATGGGCGTGCGGGGCTGGCGCGTGATGTCGGATGGCGGCTTCCGGGAGGTGCGGCTTCCGCCCTTGGAGTCCCTGGACCGGTTCGGCGCGGGCTGGGTGTGTGGCTCCACCGCTTGGATGAGCTTCGAGAGCACGGGCTCGGGCTGGGTGCTGGCCGAGGTGGACCTGACCACGGGGGGTTGGCGGGAGGTCGTGCTCTGGGGGCCGGAGGGTGGAACGCGGAACATCATGGCGCTCTCCATCCAGGAGACCGAAGGCGAGCTGCTGGTGTTCGACGCCTACGATGGGGACAGGCTGGTCGTGCACGATCTGGATTCGGGGCGCACCCGCCCGCTGTGGCTCGATCTGCGGATCGGGCATGTCGCGGCCGCGGTGCGACGACCGGACGGCCGCCTGGCGCTGATGCTGGAGCTCGAGCTGGTGCCCGGAGACCATTCCCAGGACATCTTCCTCCCGGTGGTGCGCGAGCCGGATGAGGGTGGTTGGCGCATCGCGGCAGCCGCCTGTGATGGATCCGGCATTCATCGCATCCAGGAGCACCATCACTTTGGGGACTACGGTCGCTTCCTCGCCGTGGGAGACGAGGTCTCCTTCCTGGAGGTGCTTCACGGCGGGCAGTCGTCCGAGCCCTCGCTGACGAGGATCGCGGTGCCGTAGGAGGGGGCGCTGCCGTGGCGGGAGGGTATGGAGCCCTCCCCTGCGTCGAGCGTGGTGAGGCTGAGGTCGTGAGGCTCCTGGGGCAGGTCTCCCCCGAGGCGATCACCCTGTCCGAGATCACGAGGACCGAGCCCTTCCGGGTCCCCGGCGAGGAGAAGGAGTTCTGGAGCCCCATCGAGGCGGAGCTGGGCCGGCTGACCAGAGCCGCCGCGGCCTGGCGGTTCGTTATGCGAACCGAGACCGGGGATCTCGCCCGAGAACCGGCCTGGCGGTTCGTTCGGGGTGGGTTGAGTGGAGGTTCGAGCAGCGGCGGGTGGGTTGGGTGAAGTCGCGGTGCCCCGGAGCGTCGCGGCGGTCGGGGTGGGTGAGATCCCGCCTCCCCGCATCACCACCGCAACCAAGGTCCCACCAACCGCACCAACGCTGGGTCATGACGTTGCGATTAGGCACTCACCGAGCCCCGGAACATTTGGAACCCCCTGCCTAATCGTATCGCCTTGAACCTCCCTGCGAGACGCTGCCTGCCGCACGACGCTTCACGTGCCACCCTTCGCAGGATCCATCTCCAGATACGCCACGGCCCCCGTCCCGACCCTGCAGCGGGCGGCGGGAGCGGAGGAGAGCAGCGGGGCGCTGGTGGTGTGAGCGACCACCGACGCCGGGGTGCCACGGAGGCGAGCAAGCGGTGGGTGGTGGTGTGCGTGGTGGCGGGTGCCTCGAGAAACGGGGGGTGGTGCCGAGCGACGTCCTGCCAGGTGGGACAAGTCGTTACCATTTCGCGGCAGGTCGACAGGGCCGTGGCGAGGCGAAGGGAAATGGCAACGCCATGTCCCGAAGCTGGTGTGGTCGCGCTGCCCCGGAGCGCCGCGGTGGTCGAGGTCGCCTCCCCGCATCACCACCGCAGCCAAGGTCCCACCAACCGCACCAACGCACGGGTCATGGCGCCGCCCAACAGCACGACGGTCCACGTGGCACCCTTCGCGGATCACGCCGATCAGAGCGCGGCCAGTGCTTCCTCGAAGCGCTTCGTGACCCTTTGCCTCGCGTCCTCGTCCAGGTGGCTCGCGTCGAAGTAGAGGTCGAGCCGCAGCGCTCCGTTCACCGTGGCTGCGCCGGTGCACAGGGGCGAGCCTTCCTGGGGCGCCATGGTGAAGCGGAGGGCCCGCAGGGCTCGGCTCACGCCGGGGGGCGGGTCGGGCAGCCGCCCAAGGTTGGTCACGACGGTCGTGGGGGGCGCGCGACGGGCGATGGCTTCCAGGCGCGGCGTGCTGCGAGCGTCGGCGGGCAACATCCAGGCGGGAGGGATGACGCGCCAGAAAAGGTGGCCCAGGCCGCTGTCTCGCTTGTCGCGGAGCTGCTGGGTGAAGTCGCTGGCGATGGCGGGAAGGTCGGCGGGCACGGTGAGCTTGCAGGCCGAAGAGAGGAGGGAGACGTGGTTGCCGAGGGTGCCCGGCGCCAGGGGGGGCTCGAGCCAGGGTCTAAGATCCATGGCGCTGGCCACCACCAGGGGTAGGGGTTCCCGGCCTGGGTGTTCGGCCCTGAGAGCGACCATCTGCGCGGCCCCCAGGGCGCCTTGGACGGTACAGCCCAGCTCCCGGCAGCGCTGAACCAGGGCGGTTCCCTGCCGTGGATCGAGGTCCAGGTGGAGGGTGCACGGCCTGCGCCGGGTCCCCCACGAGGGGGCGCCGGGGAGTGGGCGGGGTGTGCCCATGAGCCTGCGCCCGAGGATCTCCCGGAAGATCACCCGGACCAGCCGCAGCAGCCCTCTCAGGCCGCGGTAGCGGGCGGGGTAGAGCGCTCCGGACGGCGCGGCTTCGGCGGGAAAGGGCGCGCTGGGTGGGTGCCCGCAGGCGTCGCCCAGCAGCTCCATCAGCCACGCCGCGGCGGCCCCGGCGTCCAGCAGGCCGTGGTTGAAGGTGAAGATCGCGGTGGCGCCTTGCTCTGTCTCGAGCCAGCCGCAGCGCACCAGGGGGGCCGAGCCCGGTGGGAAGGGCCGGATCAGCTCGGCGTCGGCGTGCGGGCGCCAAGATCCGTCGTCGCTGTCGAGCGCCGCCAGCTCCGGCGCGGGTGCCGCCTCGGGCTCCAGGACCACCCGGCCGGTCGAGTCCACGGCGATGCGACAACGCAGGCGCGGGTGGCGTTGCCAGGAGCGGGCCAGGGCCTCCTCCAGCGCTCTGCGCGACACGCTGGCGTCCAGCTCCGCGGTCAGGACGAAGTTGGTGCAGGACTGCCTTTCGAAGAGCCAGTAGAATCGTTCGATGCGCCCCAGGGGGCGGGCGAGGGGGTCGGAGGACACGCCGGCCATGATACCTGTCCCTGACCATCCCGGTCGCTCGCGCCCTCCACTCCGGCTATGGGGCGGGCTCCGGCATTAAGGCAGAGAACGGGAAGCATGCGGACACCAGAGAGACTCGCCCCATTGATGGACCAGGGGATCATCGAAGAGGTGATCAGGCCGCTACAGGCCGGCAAGGAGGCTCAGGTCTACCTGGTGAAGGCGGGGGGTGAGGTCCGGGTCGCCAAGGTCTACAAGGAGGTCGACTACCGGGGCTTCCGTAACCGTGCGGACTACACCGATGGGCGCCGGGTGAGAAACTCCAGGAGCCAGCGGGCCATCGACAAACGTTCGGCCTTCGGTCGCCGGCAGGAAGAGGAAGCGTGGCACTCCGCCGAGGTCGAAGCCCTGTACCGCATTCACGAAGCGGGGGTGCGCGTGCCGCAGCCCTACGAGTTCGTGGACGGCGTGCTGGTGATGGAGCTGGTCTGCGACCACGAGGGGCAGCCTGCCCCCCGCCTGGCGGATCTCACGCTGGCCCGCGACGAGGCCGTCGAGGTGTTCCACCAGCTGGTGCGCGAGGTGGTGAAGATGCTCGTCGGCGGCATCGTCCACGCGGATCTGTCCGACTTCAACGTGCTCATGGGCCGAGACGGGCCGGTGCTGATCGACTTCCCCCAGGCCGTGGACCCGGCCACCAACAACAACGCCAGGCGGCTGCTGATTCGGGACGTGAACAACCTCACCCGGATCCTGGGCCGCTTCGCACCCAAGCTCCGAAGAAAGCGCTACGGGCAGGAGATCTGGTCCATCTACGAGCGAGGCGAGCTGACCCCCGACACGCCCCTGACCGGACGGTATCGTCGCCCCACCGTGCAGACCGACACCGACGCGATCCTGGCCGAGATCGCCGAGATCGAGCGCGAGTCCCGCGAGCGCAGAGAGGCCCTGGGGCTCCCCCCCGTCAAGCCGCCGCGGGCCCCGGTTCCCAAGGCCAAGCCCGCCCCAGCTCCGATAGAGCCATCCGAGTCTGCCGCAACGACGGAGCGCTCACCCGCCAAGAAGCGAAGGAGAAGGAGGCGCAGGAAACCTTCTGGCGCTGGTCCCGAGGCGCAGGCCCAGGGCCAGCAGCGCGGCGAGTGCGCCAAGCCACCGTCGAAGGTGCGGGGTGATCAGGGGCCCGGGAAGGCCCCCCGGAAGCGCAGAAAGTCGCGTTCGTCCAGAAAAAAAGGAGGGCCTGGGCAGACCAAGGTGGTCAAGGCCGGCTAACGAGGACGCATCGGGTCGCCTACTTCGCCCGACCGGTGATCACCCACTCGAGGATGATGGAAGCGGCCAGGTGGCGGCTCTCGATCAGCATGGCCGAGATGGTGAGCCAGTCCGCTGGGGTCACGGAAGCTCCTTCGTGGAAGCTGCGGCCATCGAAGGTGGCAAACAGCGAGAAACGCTGGAACAGGTTGGCGGTGAGCCCCGCCAATCCGTACACTTTTTCGAGCTCCGGCATCAGCATGGCGGCCCCGCCGCTGGCGCGAATGGAGAAGTTCCGGCTGGGCTCGAAGGCCTTGCTGCCTTGGACATAGACGGACTGGTCGGCGCCGCCTGTCTGCACGCTGCCGGTACCCACCAGAATGGCGGGTTTCCAGCTGTCCTTCTGCTCTTCGAGAGCCTGAAACCGCAGGCTCCAGATGGGCTTGCGAGCCATCACGGTGTAGCCCACACCGGCGTCCAACCACTTCAGGATGCCGTAGCGTGCGCTTAGCACGCCGCGTTCTTCTTCGCCGGTGGGGATGAGCAGCCCCGAGACGACCAGGGAGCCCTTTTCCAGGAGCGCGCCCTGGCTGTTGCCCGAGCAGGCCGGACAGGACGGTCCGCATTCCTGGGCCAGGGCGGTCTCGAGGGGGAGAAGCAGGACCAGCAGTAGCAGCACGGTGCGGAACATGGGGCTCCCTTGGATGTGCCGGCTTCTAACGCGAATCCGGGTGTTTCGAGATACTCCGTTCCTTCAAAGGCCCCCCTGGAGGCTTCCAATGCGTCCGAACCTGCCCGACAAAGCGAAGGTAGTGGCTCGGATCGTCGAACATCTGCGGGGCGAGCTCGATGCCCTCGAGAGCGTCGCCGAGTCCACCCGCGGCGAGGCCACCTCCGACGAGACCCGGCAGGAGGGCCAGTACGACACCCGCGCTATCGAGGCTTCGTACCTCGCCCGCGGCCAAGCCCGCCGCATCGGCGAGCTGCGGCGCCTGCTGGCCTGGTTCGAGGTCTTCGACGCTACCCGACCGCTGGAGCCGCCCGTGGTCCAGGTCGGGGCCTTGGTGGCCCTGGGCGGTCACCGGCGCGAGCTGGTCTTCGTGGCCCCCGCCGGCGGTGGCCGCGTGCAGGTCGATGGGACGACCGTCCGGGTCGTCAGCCCCCGAGGTCCCCTGGGCAGGGCCATGGCCGAGCTCGAGGCGGGCGACGAGTTCGAGGTGGACAGCCCTCGTGGCGTGCTCAGCTACGAGGTGGTCGAGGTTCGGTAGCCTTCTTTCGTTTGGGAATCCAGGCCCAGGTCATGGTGCACTTCACCGGCTCGATGCCGGCCTCGTCGGTGACCGTGACCGCCACGTCCACCGCGCCCCTGGGCTCGGCCTGCATGGTCTCGATCTGTTCTGGCGTGAGCTTGGAGGTGGCTCGAAGGGCTCCGGTGGAGCGCTTGACGTAGTCGATGTTCATGGCCTTGAGCAATGGCAGCTTGTCGTCGGGCAGGTGCCAGCCGAAGGCCAGGCCCGACGCCGTCTCGGCCAGCAGCCCCGTGGCCGCGGCGTGCACGCCCTTGATGTGGTTCTGGACCTTGCGGCGGTTGGCGATGGTGAACTCGCCGCCCTCGTCGCCCAGTTCGACGCAGACGATGCCGGCGGTTCCCACGAAGGGGACGGTGCGGCCCAGGGCCATGGAGCGGGCCCAGGTGCGGGAGAAGGCTGGCAGCTTGTCGATGGGTGCGAGGGCGCGGCGCAGCATGTTGGGGCGGGGCATGGTGGTTCCTCCGAAGCCCTTCTTCATATGGTGTCCGGTTCGTGCTATGCCAGCACCATGGGTCGGCTACCTGACGAGCGCAGCATCGGAGGCCGCACGCCCTACCTCATCGGAGGGCAGGTCGTGCTCGCCCTGCTCATCCTCCCCTGTGCGGTTTCGCCCACCTTCACGGCCATGTACGAGGACTACTGGGACGTGCTGCCCCTGGTCACCGTGCTCGCGCTGAATTCGGTGTTCCCGCTGGTGGCGGGCTTTGTCGTGCTCGTGATGTTGGCGCAGGCCTTCCTGCAGCGCAGCCGGCTGGCCCGGCCGGCTTTGCTGGCGTGGTCGGGGGTGATGCTCGGCGTCTGCTGCCTGCTGCTGTACGTGTTCGGGATCCTGGCGCCTACGATGCCGCTGTAGGGCCCGAATTCCAGTCCATGGGCGGGAAACCCGTGGGGTTGACCAGCGCCCGGTGCGAGAACATCGACCGCGTGCCGGCAGCTTCGAGTCGAGTAAGTTGAACATATGTCCAGTACACTCGCGCCCTTCCACCCCCTGATCCGCGACTGGTTCACCGATCAGGTCGGCCAGCCCACCCGGGCGCAGCAGCTGGCGTGGCCGGCCATCGCCGCGGGTCAGCACGTCTTGCTCACCGCGCCCACCGGCTCGGGCAAGACCCTGGCGGCCTTCCTCTGGGCGCTGCACCAGCTGGGCTCGGGCGCCTGGGACACCGGGCGCACCCGGGTGGTCTACATCTCTCCCCTGCGAGCGCTCAACAACGACATCCGGCGCAACCTGCTGGCCCCCCTGGCGGCGCTGCAGCAGCGCTTCGAGGCCGCGGGCCAGCCTTGGCCTGGCATCCGGGTGCTCACCCGCAGCTCCGACACCCCGGGCAGCGAGCGTCAGCGCATGGTGCGGCGCCCGCCCGAAATCCTGGTCACCACGCCGGAAAGCCTCAACCTGCTCGTCTCTTCGGCCGGTGGCCGGCGCATGTTGTCGGGGGTGGTCCAGGTCATCCTCGACGAGATCCATGCGGTGGTGGGCTCCAAGCGCGGCACCCACCTGATCACCGCGGTAGACCGCTTGGCCTTGCTGGCGGGCGAGGTCCAGCGCGTGGCCCTGTCAGCCACGGTGCGACCGGTCGAAGCCGTCGCTGGCTTCGTGGGCGGCTACACCCACAAGGGCCGGGGCGAGCACGCGGTGTACACGCCGCGTCCGGTCACGGTGCTCGAGGCGGACGACACCCGCCGCTATGAGCTGCGGGTGCGCAGCCCCGATCGTTCCCGGCCCGTACCCAAGGGCCTCGAGCCCAGCAAGGTCTTCTGGCGCCGGCTGGCCGACGAAGTCCTCCCCGACATTCGCAGCCACCGCTCCACCCTGGTCTTCGCCAACAACCGCCGAACCACCGAGAAGCTCACCCGGTTCCTGAACGAAGGTCAGCCGGGGGAGATCGCGTGGGCCCACCATGGGTCCCTGTCCCGCGAGCTGCGCCTGGCGGTCGAAGCAAGGCTCGAGGCGGGCGAACTCGACGCCATCGTGGCCACCAACTCCCTCGAGCTCGGCATCGACGTGGGCGCGCTCGATCAGGTGATCCTGGTGCAGACGCCACCCACGGTGGCCTCGGCCGTGCAGCGCCTGGGCCGGGCCGGCCATCAGGTGGGTGCGGTCAGCCAGGGGCAGCTCTACCCCCTCGGCGGCCGCGACCTGGTCGAGGGTGCGGTGGTGGCGCGCGCCGCCCTCGAGGGCGATCTCGAGCCCATCCATCCTGTTCGCGGGCCTCTCGACGTGCTGGCCCAGGTCATCGTGGCCATGACCGGCCAACGGGCCTGGCCCCTGGGCGATCTCTTCGCCTTCGTTCGCTCCAGTGCGCCCTACCACCGCCTGTCCCGTCGCCAGTTCGACCTGGTCATCGACATGCTGTCCGGCCGCTACGGTCACGCCCGCCTGCGCGAGCTCCAGCCTCGTGTCGTGGTCGATGGTGTCGCCGGTACGGTGGCGGCCCGACCGGGTGCGCTGCGGATCGTCTACATGTCCGGCGGCACCATCCCCGACCGCGGCTACTACAACCTGCGCCACGCCGACAGCAAGGCCCGCATCGGAGAGCTGGACGAAGAGTTCGTCTGGGAACGCTCCCTGGGCGACACCTTCACCCTGGGCACCCAGACCTGGCGCGTCCACGGCATCAGCCACAACGACGTGTTCGTGGTGCCGGTGGGCCCAGACCACCCGCCCAGCATCATCCCGTTCTGGCGGGCCGAAGCCCGCGACCGTTCCTACCACCTGGCCCGCCGCATCGGCGCCTTCCTCGAGCGCGCCAACGACCGGTTGCGAGACCCCGCCTTCCTCCGCGAGCTCGAAGCCCACCACGCCATGGAACCCGCGGCCGCCCGTGAGCTGGTTGGCTTCCTCGAGCGCCAGAAAAAAGAGACCGGATCCGATCTCCCCCACCACCATCACCTGCTGGTCGAGCACTTCTCCGATCCCCTCAACACCTCCGGCGCCAAACAGGTCATCCTGCACACCGGCTGGGGTGGGGCCGTCAACCACCCCCTGGCGCTGGCCCTGGCCTCCGCCTGGCGCAGGCGCCACGACGCGCGGCTGCAGGTCTTCCACGACAACCACGGCGTGCTGCTCATCCTGCCCGACCGCTTCGAGGCCGGTGACGTGCTGTCCCTGCTCGACCTGGGCAGCATCGAAGACCTCCTGCGCGACCACCTGGGGGCCACGGGGCTGTTCGGCGCCCATTTTCGCGAAAACGCTGCACGCGCCCTGCTCCTGCCCCGCATGAACATCAAGCGGCGCCAGCCCCTGTGGCTCAACCGGCTGCGATCCAAGAAGCTCCTCGAGCACATCTCCCGCCACCCCGACTTCCCAATGGTCCTCGAGACCTGGCGCGACCTGCTGCAGGATCAATTCGATCTGCCCACCCTGGCCCAGCTGCTCGAGCAGGTCCGCACCGGCGAGATCGTGGTCACCGAGTGCGTCACCCGCGTGGCCTCGCCTTTCTGCGATGGGCTCACCTGGCGCGCCACCAACAAGTACATGTACGACGACGACACGCCCGAGGTCGCCGGGGCCGGGGCCACCCTCCGCAAGGACCTGCTGCGCGAGATCGTCCACACGCCGGGGCTGCAGCCCCGGGTTCCCGCCGCCGTCGTGCAGCGGCTGCAAGGCCGGCTGCAGCGCACCGCCCCTGGCTACGCGCCGCGAGATGTCCTCGATCTGGTCGAGCACGTCAAGGACCGTCTGTTGGTTCCTGCGGACGAGTGGCAGGCGCTGGTCCAGGCCATGGTCCGCGATCACGAGGTCGAGATCGAGCCGCTGCTCGAGCAAGCGGGCGAGCGCCTGTGTTGGCTCGGCCTGGGCCACGACGCTGGCGGTGTCTGTGCCCTCGAGCGCCTGCCCTACCTGCTGGCGGTGTTCGAGCGCGAGCCCAGCCCCGGTCTGTTGCGAGCACTGGGCGATCCGGCCGAGCCCCTGGCCGCGGACTCCCAGCAGGTCGTGCAGCGGCTCGTGCGCGAAGCCCGTGACGCGGAAGATGCACCCGAAGGCCTCGGCGACATCGGCCTCGAGTCGCTGCTGGTCCAGTGGCTGCAGCTGTCGGGCCCCATCGAGCCCGCCCGGCTGGACGGCATCCTCGGCCTGCGCTCCGGTGTGCTCGAGGCCGTCCTCGCGGAGCTGGCCAACGAGCAAGATCTCGTGATCGGCCCCCTGCTGCGCGACAGCGACAGCCAGCTGGTCTGCGACGCCGAAAACCTCGAGATCCTGCTGCGCATGGCCCGCGCGGCCGCCCGCCCTTCCTTCCAGCCCCTGCCCGCGGCCGACCTGCCCCTCTTCCTGGCCTGGCACCAGGGGTTGTCCCAGCCCGCTAGCGACATGGCGGGGCTGCAGCGAGGCCTCGAGCAGCTCTTCGGCTTCCCCGCCCGTGCCCGAGCCTGGGAAGAATGGATCCTGCCGTCACGGCTCCGGCCCTACCACTCCAGCTGGCTCGAGGGCCTGATGCAGGACAGCGATCTGCTCTGGCTGGGCTGCGGCAAGAAGCGGGTCACGTTCTGCTTTCCCGAAGACCTCGAGCTGTTCCATCACCCCGTGACCGACGGCGAGCCCTCGCCCCTGGCACCCTTGCTCGAGGGTCATGGCTCCTTCGGGATCGAAGACGCCCGCCAAGCCTCCGGGCTGGGCACCGCCGATCTCACGCGCTCCCTCTGGCAGGGGGTCTGGGACGGTCGGCTCACCAACAGCACCATCTCGGTGCTCCGCCGGGGCATCCAGCAACGATTCGAGCCCGCAGTGACGGCGCCTGCCCAGCGTCGGGGGGGGCGGGCAGGATTCGGTCGCTGGAAAGCCAGCCGCCCGTTCGGAGGTCAGTGGGAAGTCCTGCCCTCTCGGCAGGCCCAGCCCACAGATCTGGTCGAGAGCATGGAACGCGACAAGGACCGCGTGCGTCAGCTGCTCGAGCGCTACGGCATCCTGTTCCGGGCGCTGGCGCTGCGCGAGCTGCCCGACCTGCGCTGGGGCAAGCTGTTCCGAGCGCTGCGACTCATGGAGCTATCGGGGGAGATCGTGGGCGGGCTGTTCTTCCACGGCATCCCCGGGCCCCACTTCGCCTCCCACGGCGCGCTGCGGGCCCTTCGCGAGCCCTTGCCCGACACCGACGTCTGGTGGCACAACGCCGCCGACCCGGCCTCGCCCTGTGGCTTGGGTCTGCAGATCGAAGGGATCGGTCTCCCCGCCCGCCGGTCCACCAGCTGGCTGGCTTGGCGGGGGCGTCAGCTTGCCGTGGTGGCCCGGGCCAACGGCACGCGGCTGAGCTTCCACCTGGCCCCTGATCATCCCGACCTCCCGCTCTGCTTCGGCCTGTTCCGCATGCTGGTAGACCGTCGATTCCGACCGCTGCCCCGTCTCGAGGTCGAATCCATCGACGATGCGCCGGCCGTGGACAGCCCCTACGCCCGGCCCCTGCTGCGATGGGGTTTCAGGCGCGACTACAAGTCGTTGGTGCTCCGGGCGGCGTTGTAGGCGCAGCGTCTGCGGCGCTGCCAGGCCAGCGCCAAGGCGGCGAGGGCACCCCAACACCCGGCACCACACCTGGCTGGCAGGCTGCTGCAGCCTCCGCTTTCGCACTCGTCGCCCATGTCCACGACGTAGAAGTGCTCGCTGGTGATGAAGCCTTCTTCAGCCGCCAGGCGCAGCTCGTAGGCGGTCTGGCCGGCGACCTGGCAGGGGTCGACGACATCGAAGCCATACCAGGGCACACAGTCTCCGGAGCAGTCCACCACTTCGTCGCAGCTGCCCACACCAGGATCCGCGGTGTCCAGGGCTCCGGGGTCCTCGAGGCAAGCCTCGCCGGTCTCGTCCGCTTCGTCGGGGTCGAAGGCGTGGCGCGCCAACACTTCGCGGTCACCTTCCTCGCCTACCTGGACCAGGTCGTAGCGCGCGTCGAGCCCCGGATCGCCGCCTTCGAAGATCTGGACCGTCATGATGACGTCCTGGCCTTCCTGGTCGGCGAACAGCTCGGGGGCGAGCCCGGGGTAGTCGGGCTCCTGAGTGCAGGCAGCGAGGAGGAGCAGGGCAAGCATGAATCGAGGCATCTCGAGCAGCACCTAGCGTGCTGGAACGGGCTCCGGATCCGCGGCGAAGGTCTGGAATGTGTCAAAGCTCGCCGTCAAACATCTCCTGACACGAATTTCCGGTCCCTTGGGCCTATGGTGTCCACGTTCTTTTTCCCCATCGTCGCGTTTTTCATGATTCACCTCCCCCTCGTCGCCAGCTTGGCCGTCGCGGCGCCCGATGCCGCGACCTGCTCGCTCGACCTTGGCCTGTCCGCCGAGGCTCCGCTCGCAGCGGGTGTGCAGGGCGTGGTCGAGCTGCCGGGCCGTGTCCGCGTGGCTGCGGGCCTTGGCGGCGTGCCGGGCGCCTTCGTCAGCGGCGCCAGCGGCATCGCGACCGCCACGGGCCTGCTCGAGGACTCCGCCGCCCAAGCGCTGCACGACAGCTTGCATGGCACCCGCGTGCTGGGCGCCTCGGTGGGTGGCGGCCTCTGGAGCGTGCGGGCTTCTGGCTGGCAGCCGACTACCGCAAGCTCAGGATAGACGCCTCGGCCGAGGCGACCCAGATCGAGTCGGCGTTCAGTATCGATCTCGGCGGGGTCGAGGCCGATGGCAAGCAGGTCGACGGGGCTCTCGGCGAGACATCTACGGATCCCTTCGCCTTGAGCTTTCGGGCTCACCTGCTGGGCGGATCCGTGGGCCATGACTGGGTGCTCTCCGACACCGTGGTCCTGCGGCTGTCCGCCGGTGCGCTGGGAATGGTGGGCGGCAGCACCCGTGTCGAGCCCGGCGATGACGCGCCGGCCGTCGGCCCGGAACAGAGCGCCGCCGAGCAAGCCGTCCTGGAGCTGGACGGACGTTTCGAGCCGCGCGTCCTGACGCCGACCGTGGGGATGGGGGTGGCCTGGCG
>PVBE012710362.1_pt1 | contig 15107 bp, 14 predicted proteins | sample 1631181 | NCBI WGS metagenome assembly PVBE01 (sample SAMN08397723, study PRJNA350692) | Marine metagenome, whole genome shotgun sequencing project. | isolation source: water | place: Pacific Ocean | collected 2012-04 | reverse complement strand
GGCCCCGCTCCACTCGAACCTGGTGGAAGTCGGAAAAGTGGAATCCAATGTTGCCCAAGCACTTCTAGAAGATTATCCGCAGGCCGCGATATAAGCAAACCCATTCAAGCAAAAGGAGTATTTCAGTCTCAAGTTCTTTACGAGAGTGGTCTTTTCGACCATCGGCTTCATCATGGAGTTCGAGCTACATCATCCATCTTTGAAGAATCTTCCAAAAAGAGATGTTTATTCAATGATCATTACTGCCTTGTCCACGATCCGGTGGAACGGGAACCCCTTTTTCCCCCGAATTGTCCGGCTTCTATTATCATTATTAGTCCCGACCTTCGATATCGGATGATAAGGATGAAGGGCGATCCGCCTTGAGGGACAGCGTCTTTACCTGTCGGATACGTCGGAAGAAACCATAGAATAAAATCCCCTCGGGGAAGGCAAAAGAGTCAAGTCTTTTGTTGATAGATTAGAGACTAATTGTATAACTCGGCTTCTTTCCTCATAGGTTTGCTAACCTTCTTGACCGTATCGATCGGCCGCCTGCCCAGGTTGCGACAGCCCTGGGGAGGACGCTTGGTGTTATAGAACCTGAAGTACCGGTCCAGGTCCTTCCGGATCGCCTCCACCGATCCATACAGCCTCTCCCGGAAGGTCTTGCGAATGAAACCTGACCCCAATTCTTTTAGTGGAAGGAGACAACGGGCCATGTCCAAGGACCTGGAACTAATCGAATACTGCAGGGGCATGCTTGAAAGGGGAACGAAACCAGAGAGCCTGGCAGTGAAGGTCTGGCGCAGGGGCGAGATTACCGCCGAGGTGAGGAAGGCGGTCAACGAGGAGGACCTACTCAATCTCGGCGGCGTCTACGGGGACAAGAGCGCCGGTGATCCCGTCGAGCATGACCACTTGAAGCTGGTCTTGTCAGATGCCACGGTCGAGATCACGGTCTTCAATCGGGGGATCACCCTGATCATGTCAGACGACGAACAGGTCCGGCGAATCCACCGGGTCCTGTGCAAGCTGGACAAAGCATGAGTGGGGAAGGCAAAGGGCAAAAGCCTACATCCCGACACTCCGCATTGAGGAAGCTGTCGGATCTCTGTCACCGAAACTCCATGTATTACAAGGAGTTGTGCCGAAAAAATCCGTACAACGCCGAGGAGGACGGTGCCGGTAGCGATAGCCAACAACCCTCAATCAAGAAACCGACGGGCGAGGTCGGACGTGGGGTGGCGGCAGGCGTCGGATTTTCCGAACCACCGATACCGGTTGCGGGCAATCCAAGCGTAGACGATGTCCCTGACCGGCGCGGGGATGAGGAGCAGGCCGTAGAGCAGGTTCCACGGCAGGGTCAGGCGGCGGGCGATCCGAAGCGCCGCCGTCGATCGCGTGAAGCATCGGCCCCCCTCGATCAGGACCAGACTGCTCAGGATGGGACCCGAGAGCCGGCGCCGGCGGATCTGTTCCTCTCCGAATTCCGATTGCAACGACGCGAAACGGAAGCGATCGGCCGGGTTGCGGTCGATGATGAACGTGACGGACGCGTTGCAGAGGTTGCACACCCAATAGAAGAGAACCATCGCGCCCGATTCTTCCTCATGCGCCATGCGACGTCTTCTCCCGACCCCTTAACAAGGTCCGTTTAACCGGCTTCCCCCCCTGTTCGCGGCCCTTCACCCGCGGGACAGGGCCTGGACCCATCCAAGGAGGGCCGCTCATTTCGCTTCCAGCGGGAGCAATCCGCGCTTCAGCATCCCCCGAAGGAGGATTTCCGCGACGCGCCGGTTTCCCTCTGCATTGAGATGGACCGGATCTTCGGGAAGAAACATCACGGCCTTGTCCGGGAATTTTGAAAACTCGGCCGCCACGTCGATCAGGGGAATGTCTATCTTTTGGGTGAGCTTTTCCATTTCCCGAAAGACGAGGCGGTAAGACTGGACGAACGCCGGAGGCAAGTTCTGCGCGAGAATCGGGATTGTTCCGAACACCCCTTTTACACCGAAGGCCCGCAAGATTCGCACGGTTTCCTCCAGATAGATCCGGTATCGGTCGAGAATGTCCGTCGCGACCGCGGGGGCTTGGGAAGGTTCCGGACTGACGAGTTTTACACGCCTTGGCCCCATCAGGACGACCCATTTTTCATAGGCGACCATATACAGGAGGCTGCTGTTTCGGAGGAAACCATCCATGCGCTGGATCAAGCTGGGGCGATGCCGGGGAAGGCTTTTCAGCGTCATGGTCCTCGCGTCATTGATGCCCGAATAGATGATCACCAAGTCCGGGATCTCGAACTTCTTCTCCATGAGCGTACTTCGGACCCATGTCGCGATCAGCTTGGTGTAGGCGCCGTCTTCGCCGTGATTCTCGACCGTGATGGTTTGTTTGGGAAAACGGGATCGAAGAAGGGTCTGGAGGATTCCGGGGTAACTGAAGGCCCCCGTCGCCAGCCCGGAGCCCTTTGTCGTCGAGCCTCCGAAGGCAAGAATCAGGATCGGTTTCTTGCCGGTTTCTCCGGATCTCTTCAGATAGGCCAGCGCGCCCCGCGCCGGGGCCAGCACCCTGTTGGGAACGCCGTACATGAGGGCCCAGAGGTTCCCGTCCTGGACGTACCAGAGCACCCGGATCCCGGACTCCGCCAGGAAGAAGAAGAGGAAGATGGCGACGAGCGAGAAGACCGTATGCTTCAGCCGGTGTTTCAATCTTCCAGCCTCAATCCCGCGCGATGGCATCCATTTCCCGCTCCCTTCGGGAACCGGGTCCCCAGGGTCCTTCCCGCCGACGATCCTCGGGCCGGCCGATGCCCGGCGCGGCTCAAGGCGTCTCGCCCTTCACGATCCCCTTGTCGTGGAGGTCGCCGATCTCGCGGCGGCTGAGTCCCAAAACGGTTTCGAGGATTTCGTCCGTGTGCTGTCCCAGGACCGGGGCCGGGCGCACGGCCGTGCGCGGCGCCCCGCTGAAATCCAGGGGCGACCCCGGCATGAGGAACCGGCCGACGCCGGGCTGATCCACGGTCTCGAACAGCGGGCTCGCGGCGGAACAACGCTCATCCTCGCTCAACATCGCGCCGATCGTCCGGTATGGCCCCCAGCAGACGCCGGAGCCTTTGAACGTCTCGCTGATTTCGTCCAACCCGCGCTCCGCGCACCAGGGTTCCAGGAGTCCGGCGATCTCGTCCCGGGCGCGAAACCGGTCTCCCTCCTCGTCCAGGTCGACGTCGAGCGCTTGTTCAATCCGCCCGAGCGGGCCGGCGATCCCCGTGACCTCGACGAGGGCCTTCCACTGTCTTCGCGTGATGGCAAGCAGATAAATCCGCCGGCCGTCTTTCGTCTCGAAGTCCCGGCCGAAAGCGCCGTAGAGGTCATTGCCGTATCTCGGCCGCTCCTCGCCGTTGACCTGAAATTCGGCGATCAGGCCCAGGTGGCCCATTGTCGCGAAGGCGATGTCCGAAAGCGCCAGGCTGACCCGTTGGCCCTCCCCCGTCAGGCGGCGGCGGCGCTCGGCGGCCAACAGCCCGTTCACGGCCGTCAGGCCCGTCACCAGGTCCCAGGCGGGAAGGACGTGATTCACCGGGCCGGCTTCGCCTTCGCCGCCCGTCATGAAGGGCAGGCCCGTGGCGCAGTTCACGGTGTAATCGACCTCCGAGGAGCCGTCGCGGTTGCCGGTGATGGCGAGCATGATCAGATCGCGCCGCCGCTCCCGCAGGGCTTCGTAGCCGAGCCAGCCGGCGGCGGGGAAGTTCGTCAGGAAGATCCCCGCGTCCGGTCCGGGTTCCGTGATGAGGGCCGTCACCAGCTCCCGGCCTTCCGGCCGGCGGATATCCACGGCGATGGACCGCTTGCCTTTGTTCAGGCCGGCCCAGTAGAGGCTCCTGCCGTCGCTCGTCACGGGCCAGCGCCGATAATCGATTCCGCCGCCGGCGGGATCGAAGCGGATGACGTCCGCGCCGAGTTGCGCCAGGGTCATCCCGGCCAGGGGCGCGGCGACGAAGGCCGAGCCTTCGACGACCCGGAGTCCGGCGAGAATGTCGTTCATGGGTCGCTCGATCCCTTTGCCGATTCGATAAGCGGCGGCGGCCGTCAGCGGGCGCCCGCGTCCGCCGGGGGCGGCTCGCGGAGGCTTCGGCCCAACCGGCCGGCCGCGATCAGGAAGAGCGCCGCGGCCGCCTGGGCCGCCAGAACGTAGCCTATCATAACGCGGTAGTTCCCGGTCCACTCGAAGAGGAGCCCGCCGAGCCAAGGCCCCACCGCCCCGCCCAAACCGAAACCGATGGTCAGAAAACCGATGATGCTCCCGAAGAACCGCCCCCGGTAGAGGTCGGACGCCAGCGCCGTGACCTGGGTCGTCTGCGCCCCCGTTCCGAGACCGAACAAGACGGCGAAGGCATAGAACCACCCCACCGCCCGGGCGCCCTCGCCCGTCAGGAGGGACAAGAGGGTCAGCAGGCCCAGGCACGCCGAGACGACGCCCGCGACAAAAATCCGGACGCGCCCGAGGCGATCGGAGATCCCCCCGCTTACGGCCCGGTTGATCACCGAAAAGACCCCGACGGAGGCCAGGACGCTGGACGACAGCAACGCGGGATGGCCGATCCCGACCAGCAGGACGACGAGGTGGGTGTTCACGAAATGGATCGAGACGGCCATGAAGAACCAGGCCAGGCCGATCAACCAGATGGGTCCGGTTCCCAGGGCCCCCCGCAGCGTCCAATCCGCCCCTCCCGAGCCGGCGTTTTCCCGGGGCGCGTCGGAGGATTGCGGGTCGCCCGTCTCCTTCGGCGGCTCCCGCATGAGGGTGGTCCCCAGGAGCACCACCGCGGCGAAGAAGAAGACCCCCAAGGCGACCAGCGCGTTTCGCCAGCCGAAGGCGTCGATAAGAAACTGGGCGAGGGGCGCCAGAAGCGGATAAGCGCCCACGCCCGCGCCGACGATCCCGATGGCCAGGCCGCGCCGCGTCTCGAACCACCGGGCGACCAGTCCCTGCGTCGGGCCGAAGCCGAGCGCCGCCAGCGAAAGCCCGCCGAGCAGGCCGTAGGTCCAGTACACCTGCGCGAGCGTCTGGACGCGGCTGGCCAGAAGAAAGGTCAAGCCGACGAGCAGTCCGCTGATCAGATAGTACCGCTTGAACCCGATTTTGCGGGAAAGGGTTCCCGCCAGGGGTCCGCCGAAGCCCATCAGGAGCATCCCCACCGAATACACGCCCGCCAGCGAGGCCCGGTCCCAATGGAACTCCTTCAGCATCTCGACGTAGACGACGCCGAAGACGCCCCGGCTGCCGAATCCGACCAGGCTGATCAGCGCGGCGGAGAATACGATGAGCCAGCGGTTAGGCATGCGATAATCCCCGGAGTTATTCATGGACGCCCGTACGAAGTGGATCTTGAGATTGAACCCGTGACGTTCAAGCCGGATTGGAATGGACGATGTTGACCGCGGCCGTTCGGGCCCTGTCCATCTTAACGGAAAGGGCGTGCTGGAGGGTGGTCCGGCGCGGCATTTTGATCACGGCCGGCGTGTTCGCCGTCCTGGGCGCGGGCATCGGCTGGATCCTGGCGGAAGTCACCGTCTTCAAAATCGGTTGGCTCGACAACACCCTCGACATCCTCGGCGGTCTCTCGGCCGTGGTTTTGACGTGGCTGTTGTTTCCCGCCGTCGCGACGCTGATGATGACGCTGTATCTGGAAAAGATTTTCGCGGCCGTCGAGTCGCGCCATTACCCCGGTTTGCCAGCGACGCGGGCGCAGCCCCTTACGGAAAGCTTTGCCATCGCCGTCCGGTTGACGGCCGTCCTGGTCGTGATCAACCTGATCGCATTGCCGGTGTACTTGATTCCGGGGCTGGGGCCCGTCGCCGCTTATCTGCTCAATGCGCACCTGTTGGGACGGGAATACTTCGAGCTCGCCGCAATCAGACGCCTGGATGGGCGCGCGGTTCGTCGCGCCCGCAAAAACAACCGGGTGCGGATCATCGGGGCGGGACTGCTCATCGCCCTTCTGTTCAGCGTTCCCGTTCTGAACCTCCTGGCGCCCGTCGTCTCGGCGGCGTTCATGCTCCACGTCTTCCAGGGGCTGTCCGCCCGGAAGGGGAGCGGAATCGAGTCCTTCATCCGCTAGCCTGGATTTCTCACCAACGCATCCACAGAATTGTGATTGGCCGAGGAACCACCCCCGGTCGTTCGTTTCCGCTGATGCTGACGGATTCTCCAAACGGTCGGTTTTCCGGGCCGGTACGGGGACCGGCCCGTCACACGCCCGCGCGAAGAACGGGGTGTTTCAACCAGGCAACTCGCTTGCATCGGGCAATGGATTGAAAGGCAACCCGTTCACCGACCCATCCGAAGTTGAAGATTCTCTTTGTGAGAAATGCAGGTTAGGGGATCAGACAACCAGCCGCTCCAGGAGGCGATCGGAGGCTTCCTGGGCCTCCCGGCGGACGGTCTCCTCATCCACGAGTGTCAGGGTGCGGTTCCGCACGGCCACCGTTCCATCCACAATCACCGTGTCCACGTCCGCCGCGGAGGCCGACCAAACGAGCAGGGCGATCAGGTTGTCGTGAACCCCGCGCGCCCGGGGCGTCAATTGGAGCCGCCGGGAGTCGATGAGGACCACGTCGGCGTTCAGGCCCGGGCGGAGCCTGCCCCCGTCGAAGCCGAGCGCCCGATTCCCGTGGAGGGTGGTCATCTCCAGGGCCCTTTCGGTCCGAAGGGCGGTCGCGTCCTCCGCCAGGAGCCGCTGGAGATTCAACGCCTGGCGCATTGTCTCGAAGGGGTCGAGGCGGTAGGTCGAGAGCATCCCGTCCGTGCCGAGGGCGACGGTGACGCCCGCTTCCAGCATCGCCGCGACCGGCGCGCCGCCGCTGCCGAACTTCATGTTCGAAACGGGATTGTGGACGACCTTCGTGTCCGTGCGCGCAAGGGTTTCGATGTCGTCCCGGTCGGTCTTGACGCAGTGGGCCAGGACCAGGTCGGGACCGAGGAGGCCCAGGTCTTCCAAAGCGACGGGGGGTCTTTTCCCCCACCGCTCGAGGGCGTAGTCCACCTCTCCCCGGTGCTCGCTCATGTGGCCGTGCACGCGGACGCCGAACCGGCCGGCGGTTTGCCGCATCCCGCGGATCATCTCGTCGCTGCAACCTGCCAGGACGTCGAAGCCCAGCCACGAATGGACCCGCTCGCCTGCGGAGACGCCGCACGTCTCGATCAGTCGGGCGTTGTCCTCGATGGTGTCGCATGACCCTTCGATCAGCGGCTGGTCCGCCGTGTGGGGGGCGACCCCGGCCCGGATGCCGATCTCGACCGCCCCGCGAAAACAGCCCTGCGGCTTCACCGGCATGGCCAGCGCCGACGTATAGCCCGCGAGGAGGCATTCCGCGAAGGCCAGCAGCGCCCCCTTGCGGGAGTCATCGTCGTCCATGAGGATGCTGACGCCGTCGGCGTATCGGGTGTGCCACTCCGGGACGGGGAGCTCGTCGCCGAGGGCGCGGACGGGCCGGGTGTGCATATGGGCGTTGACGAAGCCGGGCAGGGCGATGAGCCCGCGTCCGTCGATGAAGTCATCGGCCCGGGGGTCCGCGCCGGGATTTTCTCCGGCCTCGCGGATTCGGCCGTCCTCCAGAACGAGAAGTCCGTCCGGGACGACCCCGACATCGGGATCCAGCGTCACGAGCGTGGCGCCGCGTATCGCCAACGACCTGGTCATGGATTCATCCTCCTGGGGAAACCGCGCCGGGCAATCGGCTGGAACGGGGTCCCGCGGGGAGCCGGAGATTCTCTGGGATTATTTGAGAGACCCCGGCCAACGCCGCCTCGGGGCGGCCGCTACGAGGCATAGGAAAACAGATGCGCGGGACAAGCGCAATCCGATGAGCCGAAGCCGGGAACCTCGACCCTCCCCCCCGCGGCCAGCAGCCGGCCGGCGATCCAGCATTCCAGTGAGGGGTCGTCGGCCGGGAGAACCGAGATGGTCAGAAGCCTTGCCCGTGCGCGAAGGTGGTCGATGTGCCACCGGGGCCGGTCTTTCGTTCTGCGCACGTGACGCGCAAGCCGCGCCTCGAGCCCCCGCATGGCCCGTCCCGCGTAGAAGTGCCGCCCCGCGCGAAACGTTCTTCCGCCGAGAGCGCCCACCGTGATTTCAGCGTCCTTTCCGAGCTCAAGCGCCAACACGTAGATCCCCGACGGGGCGGCGCCCCAGACGGAGCGGACGCGCCGCCCCGCCCGGAACCAGATTTGACAGCCGGGCTCGGCCAGGACTTGCGGAACGGGCTCGTCCGGGAAGACGGAAGACCGGGGTGAATCGTCCCCTCCTTCAGCGGCCCGCTCCGGCCGGCGGACGGTCTTGGCAGCGGGGATTCGATCCATTGGACTGCGCCTCGGGATTTGGAAGATGTCTTCTCAGAGATTCGGCCCGCCGGACAATGTCCGAAGCGGACCGGAACCCCAATGACCGGACCCGCCGGCCGAAATGGCCCCCGTCGCTGAACCGGGTGACCGCTTCGAGTTGGGACAAGGCACCCTTCCCGTCACCGTCGAGGGCCGGCCGCTCTCCCAGGTGCGACCGGGTCAGGGGGACCAATTGCTTCGGCCGTTTGGGCGGGCTTTGGAGCAGCTTCCGGGCCACGCCCGTAGGGACTGTCTCCGTACCGGCCCGTCACGCGCCCGCGCACAGGACGGGGTGTTTCAGCCGGGCAACTCGCTCGCATCGGGCAATTTATTGAAACGCAACCCGTTCACCGGCCCAACCGAAGTTGAACATTCTCTTTGTGAGATATGCAGGCTAGGCCGGGCTTAATTCGGGCTCCCGGCTTGAGCCGACATCCGCGACAGGCTCTTCTTCGGGACCGGCCTCTGCGCCGGCGGCGGGAGGATCATTTTCGGGGTTTCGCAGGTAGGCGTCCGGGTCATCGAGAAGCCCGAGCTTCCGGACCTTCTCCCGGAAGTGCTTTCTTTCCAATTGACACATCCTGGCGGACGCGGAGATGTTGCCCTGGTTTCGCTGCAGGACGGCTTTGAAGTATTCGCATTCAAAATCTTCTTTCGCCTGGGCAAAGGTCCTGTCCGTGACCCGGGTCTTTCGGGGATGCTTGGACACCTGCTCGATCAGGATCGGCATGTCCTCCAGCTCGATGAGCGGAGGGACGGCGAGGATGACCGCCTGGGTGATCATGTTTTCCAGCTCCCGGATGTTTCCCGGCCAGGAATAGCGGAACATCTTCCGCATGGCCTCCGAGGCGAAACCGACGAGCGGTCTCTGGCATTTCGCACAGCTTTTTTCCAGAAGGAACTGGCTGAGCAAGGCGAGGTCGTCGATTCGGTCGCGCAGCGCGGGGATGGCGACGGAAAACTCTTTGATCCGGTAGTAGAGGTCCTCTCTGAAAGATCCGTTGGACATCATGGCTTCCAATGACGCATTCGTGGCGGAGATCACCCGGATGTCCACCGTCATGCCGCGCGTAGCGCCCACCCGCTTGATTTCACCTTCCTGCAAAACCCGCAACAGCTTCATCTGGAACGCGGGGGAGGTCTCCCCGATCTCATCCAGGAACAGCGTCCCGCCGTCCGCCTCTTCAATCAGGCCCCGTTTCGACGAAACCGCCCCGGTGAAGGCGCCTTTTTCGTGGCCGAAGAGCTCGCTCTCGATCAAGGTTTCCGGCAAGGCCCCGCAGTTGACGGGAATGAACGGGCGGTTTCCCCGCGGACCTTCCTTGTGAACGGCTCGGGCGATGAGCTCTTTGCCCGTGCCGCTTTCGCCGGTGATGAGGACTGAGGAGTCCGTTTTCGCCACCAGACGGACCAGGTCCAGCACCTTCTCAATCTCTTTGGATTGGCCGATGATCTCGGGAAAGTCTTCCCGCCCTTGAGGCGCTTCGGGCAGAACAAAACCCTTTTTCCCCCGGATTTCCGACTTCAGATTGGAGACGATTCTTTCCATCTCCAGCCTGGTCTTTTCCAGCTCGCGATTATTGTTGAGCAGCTCGATCCTTCGCTCCCTTTCGAACCGGAGGCGGCCGAGCTTGATCTGGATTTCCTGAAGATCGAACGGCTTCGAGATGAAATCCGAGGCCCCGGCCTCGAACGAGTTGACATAATCGTACTGGGTCATGTTGCCGGTGATGACGATGATGTCCACCATGGATTGCCTGGTCTTCAACTTCCCGGCCAGGTCCAGGCCGTTGGAATCGGGAAGGTGGACATCCAGGATAACGAAGTCGAACTTCGAGCGCTCGAAAAGGGCCAGGGTCTCCGCCGCGTTCTCGGCCACGCTCACCTGATAGCCGAGATCGGAGAAGTAGTCCGAAAGGATGGAGCGGACGCCCTCCTCATCATCCACGATCAGGATGGACAGGTCGGAATTGGACGCATCAACCATGATGAGAGTCCTCTCAGGCGGGAGGGCGACAAAGGCGTCCTTTCCTGAAACCCGCAAAGATCCCTGAAGAACGAAGCAATGAAGAACGCCAGTTCCCTCAAGGCCGTCAAAGGTTACATCGGACGGAACGCCGGGGGGGGTTAGCCCGCATTTCTCATGGCCATTCCCACAAAGGGGGCAAAGAGCCGATATCCAATCACGGCCCGCCCATTTGCGAAATCGGTGTAGTGACTCCAAAAGAAATTGACACTTCACATATTGAAGAGAAGGCGGGCAGGATGCCCGCCGCACCTGTTTGAAAACACAGGGTTTACACCGTCCGGGAGGCAGCGCGTTTGGGTCGGTTGAACCCTTGCCCGGCAGGAAAGGGGTCGGGAGTCTTGTTTCCTCCTCTTTTATCCCCCGCCTACACGGTCCAGGAGCTCGCGGTGGGCGTCGCATCCGATGACCTCCGGGCCGGTGGGCGGGCGGCCTTCCAAGCCCCTTCGCGCCTTGTCGATCCGCTCCACGGACTGTTCCACCGCCTCCGCCGGGAGCCTTCCCGAGCGGACGGCCTTCACGAGGGCCTCCCGCGCCGCCCGCTGGCGGTCCGGTCGGTGGCAGTACAGGAGAAGGTCGCAGCCCGCTCCGGCGGCCAGAACGGCGGCCTCGCCCGGCCCATAGTGGTCGGCGACGGCCCCCATCTCCATGTCGTCGGCCATCACAAGCCCGTCGAACCCCAGCTCGTTTCGGAGCACGCCCGTGACGACCGGACGCGAGAGGGTGCCCGGCAGGTGGGCGTCCAGCGCCGGGACCAGGATGTGGGCGGACATGAGGGCGGGAATCCCGTCCTCGATGAGGCGGCGGAAAGGGGAAAACTCGCGCCGCTCCAGGGTGTCCCGGTCCGCGTGGGCGGTGGGAAGCTCGACGTGGGAATCGGCGACGGTGTCCCCGTGACCCGGAAAGTGCTTCCCCACGGCCAGGAGGCCGGCGGCCGCGATCCCCCGGGCGGCGGCCCGGCCGTGGCGGGCGGCGTGATCGGGGTCCGCGCCGAACGCGCGGTCGCCGATGACCGCGTTCTCCGGGTTGGTCCACAGGTCCAGGACCGGGCCGACCTGGACGTTCGCCCCCGCCGCCGCGATCTCCCGGGCCATCGCCCGGAAGACGGCTTCGGTTAGGCCGGCGTCGTCCGCGGCGCCCAGACGCCGCTGGGAGGGGAAGTGCGTGAACGGCTCGGTCAGCCGGTGGACCCGCCCGCCCTCGTGATCAAGAAGGATGAGCGGGGGTCGGCCGGGCTCGCGGGCGAGTTCCGTGATGTGATCGCAAAGCTCCCGGAGCTGCCCGGGCGAGCGGGCGTTTCGGGCGAAGAGGATGACCCCCGCCGGGCGAATCTCCTCAATCAGCGAGCGCTCCGCGTCGGAAACGGCCTCCCCCGCCAGACCCACGACGATCAGGCTCCCGATCCGGTCTTCCATCTCCAAGCCCTCTCCTTCGGTTTGAGCGCCCCGGAAAGACGGGCGGCGGCCCGTCCTCCAAATCCCGCCCCTTCCCCCCCCGGCGCCCCGATCCCTTGATAGAATAACGCGAGTCTCGCGCGCGGAGTCCGAGCCATGCCGGCCAACCTCCCTCCAGAATATCAGAAGGCCGAGGCGGTTTACCGCTCGGCGTCCGGGCCGGAAGAAAAGATCGAGGCCCTCCAGGAGATGCTGCGCGTCATCCCCCACCACAAGGGGACCGACAAGCTCATCGCCCAGCACAGGAAAAAGCTCTCCCAACTCAAGGATGAAACCCAGAGACGGGCGGCGACCTCGCGCAAGGGGACGCGGGTCCACGTTCCCAAAGAGGGCGCGGCGCAGGTCGCGCTGGTCGGGATGCCCAACGCGGGGAAGTCGAGCCTGGTTCGGAAACTCACGCGGGCGACGCCCGAGGCGGCGGCCTATCCGTACACCACGCTCATGCCGACGCCCGGGATGATGCCCTATCTCAACATTTGGATACAGCTCGTCGACACCCCGCCCGCGACGTTCGAGGGCGCAAAGGTCTGGCTGCCGAATATCTTGAAGGGGGCGGACGCCCTTGTCCCCGTCCTCAACCTGGCCGGGGACCCGTTGGAGGAGCTCGACCGGGTCCTGTCGATCCTGAAGGGCTGGAAGGTCTTTTTCGAGGGGATGGAGGACGCCCTCGACGCCGAGCCGGGGTTCGGCAAGGTCCTGAAGCCGGTCCTCATTCTGGCCAATCAGGTTGACGCCGAAGGCGCCGCGGAGGGTTTCGAGATATTGAAGGAGCTGACCGAAGGCCGGTTTCCCCTCTTCGCCGTCTCGGCCGAGGAAGGGACGGGGCTGGAGGACTGGAAGCCGGCGCTTTTTTCCCGCCTCCGGATCATCCGGGCGTACACCAAGTCACCGGGCAAGGACCCCGACCTGGACGATCCCGTCATCCTGCGCGCGGGGGGCACGGTGGAGGATTTCGCCGAATCCATCCACAAGGACGTCAAAAAGGGCCTCAAGCACGCGAAGATCTGGGGCTCCTCGAAATTCGACGGCCAGAAGGTGACGCGGGATTACGTCCTCCAGGACGAGGACATCGTCGAGGTCCAGACGTAGCGCGACACTGAACGACTCGCCGAACAGGCTGCTGAAAAAGAACTTTGGCGGGGGCCGCGCTCCGGCCCATCTCCCGCTCCGGCCGAATCAATTTGCTTTCCCCTCGCCGACTCCCCATGCATAACGAAAACATGACGAAACAAAGCGGGAGAGATCGCATGAGGCTCACACCGGCGAAAATCGAGGCCAATCGACAGAAGGAAACCTCCATTATCTACAGACGCCGTCCCCGCGCAGGCGGGGATTACACATATAGGCTCAGATCGAAAGGACCGGGCGCAAATAATGTAAAAGTGAAAAAAGCCAAATTTCTGTTGGTATATAAGGACTTTCTGTTTGGCTTTTGGTTTTCGGGGGACTTCTTTTATCCGCAGATTACATGGATTGGAGCGGACCAGGAACCTAAAGCCAAGGCGATCCACAGATTTCGCAGATTACACAGATTGGAGAAGGACAAGAATAGGGACACAATGTGGGGCAATAGGTTCTCCGTGCGCCAAAGACGTTGTAATGACCGCAACAACCCCCAACCGCAGTTTGGCCGGCGTGCAAGCGCCCCTCCGTGCGCCGAAGACATTGTAATGAGCGCAACGACCCCCACCCGCAGCTTGGCCGGCGTGCAAGCGCCCTTGGCCGGCACGCAAGTGCCCGCCTTGCGGCCGGGGCGGGGGGGAGTATACTGATACTGGAATGAACGGGCCGGCAAGAGGGCCCTGTCAGACGATCCGCATCAAACAAACTTAAGGAGTGTTTCGTGAAGCGTTGGATACCCCTCATTGTCGGCGGCGTCATTCTTCTGAGCGTTTTCTCGACTTTCAGCGGGCGGTATAACAGCCTGGTCGGCCTTCAGGAAGGCGCCCGGGCGGCATGGGCGCAGGTGGAAAACCAGTACCAGCGGCGGGCGGACCTCATTCCCAACCTCGTCGCGACCGTGAAGGGCTTCGCGAAGCAGGAGCGCGAGGTCCTCACCGAGGTGACGCGCCTACGCAGCCAGTGGGGAAAGGCCCGCGCGAGCGGAAACATTGGCCAGCGCATCCAGGCCGCACGGGGTCTCGACTCCGCCCTGGGGCGGCTGATGGTGGTCATCGAGCGGTATCCGCAGCTTCGGTCCAACCAGAACTTCCTGGCCCTTCAGTCGCAGCTCGAGGGGACGGAGAACCGCGTGAGCGTCGAGCGCCGCCGGTATAACCTGGCCGTCCAGGGGTACAACACGACCGTCCGCCGCTTTCCCTCGAACATCATCGCCGGGTTCTTCAACTTCAAGCGGATGCAGCTTTTCGAAGCCGAGGCGACCGCCAAGAAAGTCCCAAAGGTCAAGTTTTGAGCCGGCGGAGACCGCTTCCCATCCTACCCGGACCGGTCCTTTCGCACGTTCGATTCCGGATGCGGCGCCTCTTGGCGATCGCTCTGGTTCTCGCGTTCGCCGCGCCCGGATTGGCATTGGAAGTCCCCCCGCCGCCCAAGACGCGCGTCACGGACAAGACGGGGACCTTGACGGCCGGGCAGCTTTCCAACCTGGAGCGCGGACTGGCCGAGTTCGAGCAGAAGACCTCGAACCAGATCGTCGTCCTGATCATTCCGACCCTTGAGGGGGGGAGCCTCGAAGACTTCTCCGTCCGTCTGGCCGAAAAATGGAAGCCGGGCCAAAAGGGGAAAGACAACGGCGTCATCCTCCTCATCGTCAAGAACGACAGGAAGCTTCGCATCGAGGTCGGATACGGTCTCGAGGGCGCCTTGCCCGACGTCTTGGCCGGGACCATCATCCGCAACGACATCGCCCCCCGGTTCCGGAAGGGGGATTTTTACGGAGGGATCCTCGCCGGTCTCCGTGGGATCGCCGCGGCCACGCGGGGCGAGTACAAGGCCGCCCCGACCCGAAGACGCGGAAGAAGGCGAGGCGGCTCCCTCGGCGGACTCGGTTATGTCGCCCTGCTCTTTCTCTTGATGAGCGGCATCGGGGGCTTTCGCCGGAGAAGGCTCGGGTACTGGGGACTCGGCTCGGCGCTTTTCCTGGGCATGGGCGCCCGGGGCTCGTCGGTGGGCCGGGGCGGATTCGGCGGAGGCGGGGGGGGCTTCGGAGGCTTCTCGGGGGGCGCCGGATCATTCAACGAGAACGGCGCCAGCGGGGGCCGGTAGCTTTCCGGCTCGCGAGAAAGAGGGCAGCCCCCCCCCTG
>PVBE011814658.1_pt1 | contig 15107 bp, 19 predicted proteins | sample 1631181 | NCBI WGS metagenome assembly PVBE01 (sample SAMN08397723, study PRJNA350692) | Marine metagenome, whole genome shotgun sequencing project. | isolation source: water | place: Pacific Ocean | collected 2012-04 | reverse complement strand
TTTTAAATTTAATCATTAACTATTCTGATAATATTTTATCAATGATTTGTCTAAATTCTTTTATATTTTTATTACCTTCAACTAAATTGCCGTTAATTACAAAAGATGGGGTTGATTTAATATTAAAGTCCTTTTGAGCTGCCATTACGCCTTCTAAAATGAGATTTTCATTATCTAAATTGGAATAGCACTCATTAAACTCATCTTTTGTCATACCCCCACTTTGCATTATTTTATAAAGTTCTTTTTTGCTGATTTTAGGATCCTTATTAACCCAGGTATTTTGCAGTTTATAAAGAGCATTAGTTGTGAATATTTTAAAAAATTAGAATGAGGAATTATAAGCATCATTTAGCTTTGATAATGTGTTGCCGGGAAGTTCAATTGGTCAGCATCTTGTTTTAACAAGTTTTGGTGAAAGTCATGGGAAAGCTATTGGGGCGGTGTTAGAAGGATGTCCAGCAGGATTAGAAATTGATGAGAAAGATATCCAAAAAATGCTAGACCAAAGAAAACCAGGTCAAAACATTATTTCAACACAAAGAAAAGAAGGAGACATCGTAGAAATTGTTTCAGGCGTTTTTAGAGGATTTACAACAGGTTCGCCAATTACAATGTTAATTTGGAATAGTGATCAAAAATCAAAAGATTATGATAATTTAAAAACAAAATTGAGACCAGGACATTCAGATTATCCTGCAATGATAAAATATAATCAATTCAATGACCATCGAGGCGGAGGAAGGTTTTCAGGAAGATTAACTGCAACTCATGTAATGGGCGGAGCTATTGCAAGAAAATTGTTAAAAGTAACAACAGGAATTGAAACTAATTCATTTACTTCACAAATAGGTAAAATCAAAATGGAAAAAGAGTTTAATGGAAAAATGGTTAATTCAATTTATAAAAATGAAGTCAGATGTCCTGAAATTAAAACAGCTAAAATGATGCGCGAGAGTATTCTAAATGCAAAGAAAAAAGGAGATTCACTTGGAGGAATAATAGAATCAGTAACAACAAATGTCCCAGTGGGATTAGGTGAACCAATTTTCAATTCATTAGAATCAGATTTGAGTAAAGCAATGTTTTCAATTCCATCAGTTAAAGGAGTAGAGTTTGGTTCAGGGTTTGCAGGTTCAGAATTACATGGTTCAGAAAATAATGATTTGTATACAATCAAGAGAGGAAAAATAATTACAAAAACAAATAATTCTGGAGGTATTTTAGGAGGGATTTCAAATGGAATGCCAATAACTATGAGAATTGCATTCAAACCAGCATCATCAATTGCACAAAAACAAAAAACAATAGATATCAAAAACAAAAAAGAAACAATTCTCCAAATAAAAGGAAGACACGACCCATGTGTTGTTCCAAGAGCACCACCAGTAGTTGATGCACTTGTAGCATTAATTATAGCAGATCATGCACTAATCTCAGGCACAATCAAACCAGTTTTATAAGAAAATGTCAGATATTAATGAACTCAGAAACAGGATGGATGAAATTACACTAGAAATGGTGAGGTTGTTAAAAAATAGAACCGATATTTCAAAAGAGATTGGAGAAGTTAAAAAAAATATAGGTAAAGGAGTTACAGATGAAACTCGTGAAGATAATTTACGAAATAAAGTAATTTCATTATGTAGTGAGTTAGAATTTGATGAATCAATTGCAACAAAATTTTTAAATTTTTTATTAAACGAATCAGTAAAAGTCCAATCAATTAACAAACAAACACATCTATCAATTTTCTTAAAAGCAAAATCACTTGAACAACAAGGTAAAAAAATTATCCACATGGAAGTGGGAGAACCTGACTTTCTTCCACCATCAATTGTAAAAGATGCATTGACAGAAGTTTTTGATAAAGGATTTTTAAAATATGGTCAAGTAAGGGGTGTTCCTGCATTTAGAGAGAAATTGGCATCATATGTGTCAGAGAAGTTCAATACGAGTATAACACAAGATAATATTTTAGTTAGTCCAGGTGCAAGATTTTCTATTTTTACTGCAATCACCACATTGTTAAATCCAGGTGATGAAATGATTGTGATAGAACCAGCATGGCCAGCATACAAAGATTGTGCACTAAACTCAGGAATCAAAGTTAGAACTATCAATACAACATTAGAAACGGAATGGGAACCATCAATAGAACAAATCAAAAATACAATTAATTCAAATACAAAAATGATTGTTCTAAATTATCCAAATAATCCAACAGGGAAAATTCTTCCTGAAAAATTACAAAATGAAATAATTGAAATTGCTAGAAAAAATCAAATCTATGTTCTCAGTGATGAGATTTATTCCCAATATGCTAAAACAAGCTGGAAAAGCATTCTAAGTTATAATTATGAAAAAAGCATCATCACTCAGTCATTTTCAAAATCACATGCCATGACAGGGTTTAGAATAGGATATGCAATTGCAGATTCAAAGATCATTGAAAAAATGGCAAAATTAGAAGCATTATGTCTTACAAATGTTTCAGAGCCGATTCAATATGTTGCAATGAAAGCTCTTGAGTCAGATACGAGCAATAATACGAATACAATACAAAATAGATTAGATTTGTTGTCTGAAAAAGCGAGTGAAATGGGATTGGAATTTGTTGTCCCAGATGGCGCGATGTATCTTTTTGCACGAGTAAACCAAGAAGAGTTTGATGGAGTTAAATTTGCAAATAGTACACTTGAGAAAGGATTAGCAGTTGCACCAGGGGAAGGATTTGGAAATTACAAAAATTTTATCAGAATTTCTGCATGTCAGGATGAAAATAGTCTAAACGAGGGAATGAATATACTTAGGGACATTATTAGGAGTAATAGTTGAAAAAGAAAATTACAATTATTGGAGCAGGAGGTCAAATGGGCCAATGGTTTTCAAAATATTTTTCAGATAGGGATTTTGAAGTTACAGGTCATGATTCAGAAAACAAGGTCACAGGTAAAGATGTCATAGTTTCAGAATCACTAGTAGGAGGAATTCTACAAGCAGATTATGTAATTTTATGTACCCCAACTAGAAGAACTCCAGAGATTATTAGATTAATTGCAAAAGAAATGAAAAGAGGAACATATCTAATTGAGATTTCATCTGAAAAATCAAAAGTAGTATCTTCATTATCAAAAATGCCAGCAAAAATTAATCCAATTTGCATTCATCCAATGTTTGGCCCAGGCATTAAAACAATAAAAGGTCAAAACATAATTTCAATTCCAATTAAAGATGCTAAAAAAGAATTAACAGTTACAAAATCATTATTTGAAGGAGCTAATTTTGTAACAATTGATGCAATTGAACATGATAAAAAAATTGCAGTTATTTTAGGATTAACTCATCTGATGAATTTAGTTTTTGCAAACATCATATCAAAAGATGAAAAGATGAACCTTACAGAAAAAATGTCAGGAACTACATTCAGAGTACAAAAAACATTAGCTGAGAGTATCATGACAGAAACTCCAGAATTAATAGAGACAATCATTGCAAATCCAGAAATTAGAAGAGTTGCAGAAGATCTTTGGAAAGATGTTGGAAGATTACTTACATCTGTTCAAGAGTCAAAAACAGAAGAAGTGGTAAACTACATTAAAGAATGTCAAGAAAGATTAGCCAAACATACAGACATTAATGAATCATACAAAAGATTAACAAAAATGGTAAAATCTGTTGAAAAATAATCAACATGCATTCAACAAAAATTGTTACATCATTTATTAAAAATAACGACAAATTATTGATTCTAAAAAGAAGTAAAAAAGTAAAATCAATGAAAGGTTTGTGGGCAGGCATTAGTGGAATTATAGAGAATAATGAAATACCACTACAAAGAGCAAAGATAGAAATTTTTGAGGAAGTTGGAATCACGGAAGAGAAGATAAAACTAATCAAATCTGCAAAAGAAATGCGAATTAATGCACCACAATACAAAAATCATGAATGGGAAGTATTTCCATTCCTATTTGAGTCAGAAAAACCAGATGTTAGTCTCAATTGGGAAAATTCAGAATTTAGATGGATAGAAGTTCAAGAATTAAAAAATTATAATACAGTTCCTAGTTTAGAAAAAGTTCTATTCAACTTGTTGTAAATTTTTATTTTCTTTTTCGTATTTTTTTTGTTGTGGCAACATCATGTATACACATGCACCACCACACATTGTGCAAGGGACATTATTCCCAGGATGTTGTCCAGTTCTACTGTGAATTTTTGCAGCTTCTTCAGGGTCAATGGATAACGCTAATTGTTTTTCCCAATCCAAAGTACGTCTTGCTTCAGTCATTTCCATATCCCATTTAATCGCCTTTTCACGAATTTTTACAAGATCACCAGCATGTGCAGCTATTCTATATGCAATCAATCCAGCTTTTACTTCTTCAGCATTAGGCAATGCTAAATGTTCAGAAGGGGTAAGATAACATAAAAGATCAACACCTTCACTTGCAGATACTGCAGCTCCTATTGCACTTGCAATATGATCATGGCCAGATGCAATATCAGTCACCAAAGGACCAAGGACATAGTAAGGAACGTCACCGATAAGGGATTTTGCAAGTCGAACGTTTGCTGCAACTTCATTTAATGGGACATGTCCAGGACCCTCAACCATTACTTGTACATCTTGTTCATGTGCACGTTTTGTCAATTGAGAGATATTGATCATTTCTTGAACCTGTAATTCATCATGAGAGTCTAAAATAGAACCAGGTCTAAGAGCATCTCCAAGACTAAAAGTCACATCATATTTTTTTGCAATCTCAAGCAAGTAATCATAATGCGTCAAATATGGATTTTCTTTATCATGCTTTAGCATCCAGGCAGCAGTAAGGGTACCACCCTTACTAACAACTCCACCATATCGTTGTACTTTAAGAATTCTTTTTGCAATTTCTTTTGTGATACCGCAATGAATTGTGGTATAATCTACTCCATCTTTAGCATTGTTTTCAAATGCATTTAGATAATCATCTTCAGTTAAATTCAAAGGATTTTTGTGAACCTCAACACCATAATTATATGCCTCATAAATTGGAACAGTTCCAAAAGTTATCGGAGCAGTTTCTAAAAGAGTTTGACGAATTTTTTTTACATCTCCACCATCACTGAGATCCATAATTGTATCTGCATGATATTTTATAGCAACTTTAGCTTTTTCAATTTCTTCATCCAAATTAACATTAAGAGTAGAAGTTCCGATGTTTACATTTACTTTAGTTTTTAGTCCTTTTCCAATTCCAACATTGTGAATTTTTTGTGGTCTAGCATTATTACTTGGAATAATAATTGACCCACGAGATATTTTTGAAATCAACCAATCAATAGAAACATCTTCATCTTTTGCAACTTGTTTCATTTCATCAGTAGCTACACCACGACGTGCAGAAGCCATCTGAGTGGTCATAACAAATTCTATGCTTTTACCTGATTTAAACAATCGTGAAAATTATGAAATTATCTAAAAACTGATTTCACTATATTAAGATGATCGCTTTACCTTATATGCAATTATCGCGTATTAACAATATGAGGACCATAAGAGAATGTATGCATTGTGGTAGAGAATTTCAAAGTTTGAAAGATGAATTTTGCTCATTTAATTGTGCCAGTGAAGCATCAACATAGAAATTAAAATTAATTCAAATTCAATTCTTTTTCCAAGGATGTTTTTTCAAATTGGATTTTAGAAATTCTATCTAAAATAGGCACAATAATACGCTCAGAATCGGAGGATTTGGTAAAATTTAATTTTATTTCATCTACTCTTTGAGTAAATTCAATTTCAGATTGAATCAAAATAATGTAATTACGTAGTTTTTGATTCTCAATTTTTAAAAACTCTAGGTCAGATGAATTGGTCATCTAGGAGGGCTCCAATGTTCTTCAATTTGATTAAAATTTTCTGTTGAAACAAGAATTTGTTTACCACACTTGAAACATTGCCACAAAAAATTCCCGTTTTTTTTAGTTTGGTATTGCATTGGAAGTAAACAAGTTGTACAATTTAATTTTGTAGAAGAAGAATCATCCACCATAGGAATTTCAGTCACAATATTAAGTAAATAATCAAAGTATAAAATTCCTATTAAAATAATTCAACAAATACAACAAAATCAAAATTGAAGGAAAAGCAGATTAGGGTTTAAGATGAATAAAAAAATATGAACATACTTTCAATTGGAGGATCAGATCCATCATCAGGTGCAGGGATTCAAAGTGATGTTAAAACATTTTCGTCATTTAATGTACATGTGTTAACAGTAATTACTGCAATCACAGGTCAAAATACAACACGTTTTGGGATGGTAGAACCAGTATCAAAAAAAATGTTAGAAGATCAAATACAAACAGTAATGTCAGATTTTAGAATTGATGGCGTAAAAATTGGGATGGTGTACAATTCACAAATCACGAGGGTAATTTATCAACAATTAAAAAAATTAAAAGTTCCAATAATTGTTGATCCAATAATTAAATCAACGACAGGAGGAACACTACTAGAAAATTCAGCAATTAAAGATTTTCAAAAATTTATTGTTCCACTTGCTACAATCATCACACCAAATGAATTTGAGGCTAAAATTATATCAAACACTAAGATAAATTCAAAAATCTCACCCAAAAAAATTGCAGAAAAAATTCAGAATATGGGATCAAAGACAGTTGTAATCACGGGAATTAAAACAAAGAATAATGAAATATCAGACTTTGTTCTAGAGAAAAATAAAAATTATTTCATCACAGGCAAAAAAATCACCAGTACAAATCATGGAAGTGGGGATAATTATTCAGCAGCAGCAATTTTTGCGCTTGTTAAAAACAACAATATTGAAGAATCATTGAAATTTGCAAAACAATTCACACAAGAATCCATCAGAAATTCTAAAAAAATTGGGAAAGGGATTCCAATTACAGATATTAAAAAACAAGACAATATCAAAATAGAATTAACTAAAGCAATTAACGAATTTGTCGAAATTAAAAATATTTTTAAAAATATTCCAGAATGTCAAACAAATTTTGTATTTTCCAAACAAAACCCAAAATCAATAAAGGATATTCTAGGAATTTCTGGAAGAATTGTTAAAGCAGGAAAACAAGTACTGGTTGCAGGTAATTTAGAGTATGGTGGTTCAAAACATGTTGCAACAGCTCTTTTAGTAATGAATAAAAAATCATCAGAGGTTTGTTCTGCAATCAATATCAAATATCAAAATGACACTATAACAAAAATCAAAAATTTAAAATTAATTGCAAGCAATTATGACAGAAGTAAAGAACCTAAAAATACCAAAATAAAAAAATCATCAATCATGTGGGGAATAGAACATGCAATTAAAAATTCTAAAAAACTGCCAGACATTATTTTTCACGAAGGAGATTTTGGAAAAGAACCAATGATTATTGTTTTTGGAAAAACTCCAAATGATGTTTTGAATAAAATTTTAAAAATTATTTAAAAAAACTCTAGTCAAAATTCATCCTTGAACATAAATACTCTCAACTCAAGTAGAGGTTATGAAGGCAGTTATTCTTGCTGGAGGTTTGGGAACAAGATTACAACCATATACAACATTTCTTCCAAAACCCATGCTTCCATTAGGTGAAAAACCAATATTGGAACATTTGGTGGATTGGACAAGAAAAAATGGAGTCAAATCAATTGTATTATGTGTCAGTTATCTTAGAAAAACAATTGAAGATTATTTTGAAGATGGGAAAAAATTTGGAGTAAACATAGAATATGCAATTTCAAATAAACCACTTGCAACTGCAGGTCAATTAAAAACAGCAGATGATTTAATCGATGATACTTTTGTTTGTCTTTATGGAGATTCAATTTTTGATTTTAGTCTCAGAAATATGATAAAACAACACAACAAGAAAAAAGCATTTGTAACAATGGGCCTAAATGAATACAAAACTAATTTACCATATGGAGTAATTGAAACATCAAAAAATGGAAAAGTCACAAGTTGGAATGAAAAACCGGAAATTAAAGCCAACATAAACATGGGTTGTTATGTAATGGAGCCAGAAGTACTAGATTTCATTCCAAAAAATAAACCATATGGAATGGATGACGTAATAAAAAAAGTAATGAATAAAAAGAAATTAGTCAGCAGTTTCCTTACAAAAAAAGGTTTTACAGATATTGGAAATAAAACATCTTACAAAAAAGCATACCAAGAATATATTCAAAAATTAGGTAAAATTTGAAAGCAAAATGAGAGAGTTAAAAATTAGAGAGTTACAAAAGGAAGATCTTCAAAAAGGATTCCTCACAACACTAGATTCGCTAAGAATTACAAGTAACATTGATAAAAATAAAGCTGAAGAAGTTTTTGAAAAAATCAATTCTAATCCAAATCACATCATAGCAATCGCAGAACTAGATGAAAAAATTATTGGAAGTGCCACCCTACTAATCGAACCAAAATTCATTCATGACGGGGGATTAGTGGGACATATTGAAGATGTGGTAGTGGATAAAAATTTTCAAGGGCAAAAAATTGGAAATGAAATAATAAAATTTCTTCTTGAATTTGCAAAAAACCAAGGCTGTTACAAGACAATATTAAACTGCACAGATGACGTGAAAGAATTTTATGAAAAAGTTGGATTCACACTTTCTGCAAATGAATTAAGATTTAATCACATCTAGAAATATTCTTTTTTAGGACGAACCTTTTTGAGTTTAGTCAAATATGCACCAACACCAATTACAGGAAATGCCAATGCCATAAATAAAACTGGAACATATTGCACCATATCTGTAATGTATTTTTCATCAATCGCATCCAACATAGAATAACATGTTATCATTCCCAATAACAAAATTACACCACCTGCAATTATAATTCCTCCAATAGGTCTGGAACCATATCGTTTGCTCATTATGAAAGGAACTGCAGCTAAAATTCCAGCTGGGGCAACACCAATGGAAATAAACTGAAATATTTTTGAATCAAACCATGAATCATCAATTATAGCATTTTCTGGAGGAGCAATCACATAATTGTAAATTGAGATCATTTCACCAGAAAACATTGCAAATAAACCAAAACTAACTACTGCAAGCCATTTCTCTATTGCCATAATGAATACAAATTATAATTGATAAATAAACCATTCAAAAAAAATCATTCAATGCCAACAAGGGCAGCTAACTCTTTTCTACACGCAGCACCAAGTTTTTCTGCAGATTGTTCAGGAGAAACATCATTTAAGAAAATACCAAATCCTCGTTCTAAACCAGACCTATTTTTTGTGATTGGGTATATTTCAATATGCCAATGAATTTGTCGACTATTTTTCTTTTCAGGAGAAAGATGAAATACTAAATTAAATGAAACATTTTTGATAATTTTTGACAGTCCACCTAAAGTTGATCTTAAAATCAAGGATAAGTCATTAATTTCTTTTTGAGAGATTTTTGAAAAACTAGTTGTGTGTTTTTTAGGAGAAATCCAAAACTCATACGGATATGATGGAGCCCAAGGACAAAATGCAATAAAACCCTCAGTCTGAAGAATTTGTCTAGGACCACCAATTTCTTCAGTTACTGTTTGACACATATGACAAACGCCTTTTTCATTTAGGATTTTATGAGAAGCCTCTGCCTCCTCTTCAATAGTAGGAGGAATTGAAGAAAATGTCAGAAGGTTCAGATGAGGGTGAGGATTATCATTGCCAGATAATTCACCATGATCAGCATAAATTGAAACATACGTAACACCTTTTTGAGTATAGAGCCATCGAAGACGGTCTTGAACAACAACCAAAACATTTGACCATTGCTCAGTATCAATTGTTGCAAAAGTATCTTTTGCATTTGGAGATGCAACTACCACATAATGATAACCATATGCAGGTTCGCTATAGAAAGGTCGATCACTGTAAGAGTTTTCAGCATCCACAGATACAATAGGATTTTTGCTCTCAAAAACTCTAATTGACCAGCCAGTTACATAATTGTCATCGTCATCTTGAAGACGTTGCAACATTCCGTTTTTTGCAACAAGTGATAAAACAGAAGGGTTCGTCATGGATTCATTTCCAGGAGAAAAAGGAGATTTTTTTGGATTGGTTATTTTATCATCTTTTTTTGAGACAATCATAAAACGTTCAGAAACATAATCCTTACGAATACTCCCCATAATTGTAATTGAAAGTGAACGTACATTAAAACAGTTACTAAAAAATTTAAAATTAAAATTTCTTCATCCATCAAGAAAAAAAGTTTAAACTTTCATCAAACATCAAAATTTTTAAAAATTATTTTATGATTCGGATATTTTTTTGATCGGTTAATTTGTTGCAAGACTTAAAGCAGAGAATTAGAATTCGGTAAAACAGGAGATACTATGGATAATTCTGACGTTCATATGATTTATGTTCTATTAGACGGAGTAGGAGATTTACCACATCCAGACTTGGATGGGAAAACACCGTTAGAGGCAGCAAATACACCAGTTTTAGATAAAATTGCAAGTAATGGCGCCATAGGAGAAGTGATTTCAGTAGGAAAAGGAATAGCTCCAGAGTCAGATATTGCAGTATTCAACATGCTAGGTTACAAATTCAATCATGCAGATTATGCAGGTAGAGGAGTAATCGAAGCGATTGGGGTAGGGATTGATTTTAAAAATGGTGATTTAGCATTGAGAGGGAATTTTTCTACATTAAACGATGATGAAGTAATCATAGACAGAAGAGCTGGAAGACATATTGAAAAAGAAGATGCTGATGGAGTTGCAAAAGAAATTGAAGAAAAAATAAAATTTTCAGACCCTAATACATCAGTGGTTGTTTCTCCAACAATCGGACATAGAGTGACAGTACGAATTAGAACAAACACACAAAAATTATCTTCAAAAATTACGAATACTGATCCAGCTTATAGTAACATCGGAGGTATGGGAGTTGCAAAAGCTGTAGGGGATTTTTTGAAAATTGAAAAATGTTTACCAATAGAAGAAAATGATGATGCAAAATTTACTGCAAGTTTAGTTAATGAGTTCTCTGAACAATCAATCAATATTTTAAAAGAAAGTCAAATAAATGAAAAGCGAAGGGCAGCAGACAAAAAACAACTTAGTTGCATTCTACTTAGAGATGCAGGAAATAAATTTCCAGATGTAATCCCAATTAACGAAAAATATGGTATGGAATTTTCATGTATAGTGGATATGCCAGTAGAACTTGGAATTTCAGATGTTCTCAAAATGAAGGCATTTGAAGCAGGGGGATTAACAGATTATGAAGAAAAAGCAAGAGTGGCGGCTAAAGCAATGGAGACTCAAAATTCTATCTACGTCCATCTTAAAGGGCCTGATGAATTTGGTCATGATGGAGACGCAATAGGAAAAATGAAAAATATCGAAGAGATTGATCAAAGATTCTTTAAAACACTGATAGATAATATTGATTCAAGTAAAGTCGCAATAATTATTTCAGCAGATCATTCAACACCATGTATCAATAAAGGGCACAGTGATGATCCAGTTCCAGTTGTAGTATCGGGAGATTTTATTAAAAATGATGGAACAACAAGAATGACTGAAGAACAGGCCAAAAAAGGCAGTATAGGTTTACTTCAAGGTGCTGAAGTAGTATCCAAATCTTTAGAATTAATCAAATCTCAAAAATAGTCAAATTGTTTGCTTGTTGCATTTCAGTTGCTTTTTTTCTTAATCTATCAATATCAATTGAATGATACATAGAAGGAGAAGTACCTAATTTTTCCAATACGCGTCTCAGCATTCCAATTCCAATACGAAGATCATCTTCTTGAGCATGGGCAAATGCTACAGCAAATAAAATAATCCCTTGAAGAATTTCTTTTTCTCGACCAAAACATTGTTTCCAAACTCCCTCAAATGCTTCATGACATTCCCAAAATCGTTCATTATTGAAATAGTAAATCCCATCGGTAATCCCCTGTTCTTTTTCGATCTTTTCTTCAAAGACATGACGAATATTATCAATAGATCCAATTGGAGATAGTTTTTCAACAAGTTTGTCAAGATCTTCTTTTTCAACTCCCACATCAAACTCTACAAATTTTCCAGCAATTCGAACGACTCTTACTGATGCATCAATTTCAGATGCAAGATCTCTAGCATCATAGATCAATTGTTTAGAATCCTTTGGAAAATATCCTTTATTTTTAAAATGGAGCATATAACGTTCCATGATTACATTTTCCAGTGTTTTCCTTAATTTCTTATCTATTTCAATCAAGGTTTATATGAAATATCTAAAGGATTTTGGGTACATGTCCATTATTGAGACAATTACAGACGTAGATAACACCTTCTTATCGAGAAGAGAGTTAACTTGTAATTTTGCAGGTTTAGGAGGAAAACTCAAAAAACTTGAAGCAGTAGATATGATTAACAAAGAATTCAGTCTAGATGGCAAAGTAATAATTCCAATTATTCTTAAAACTCAAGTAGGAAAATCAACAGTCACAGGAACATTCTTTGTCTATGATGATGAAGGATTGGCAAAAAAACATGTCAACCCAACAATATTTTCAAGATTAGAAAAGACTCAAGCAAAACTAGCTGAAGCAGAAGCTGCAGCAAAAGAAGCAGCAGCACCAGCTGAAGAAACAGAAGCACCAGCTGAAGAAGCAAAAGAGGAGAAAGCAGAATAATGGCAGGAAAAAAAGGTTCCAGTCCAAATGTGTACAAATTTTTCAAAGTTGATGGGGACAAAATAACAAGAATTAAAAAAATATGCTCAAGATGTGGTAAAGGAGTTTACATGTCAGATCACAAAGATAGAAAGACATGTGGAAAATGTGGATTAACAGAATTCAATCAGTAAAATTTAGTAGTTAAAAATTATTTTATAAAATCTCAAACATTGACACAAACTGGTTTAATATAATTTCTTTTTGTGAATTTTTGAACTTTTTTCTTGCAATTGATCAATTTTTGAAATAAAGGATGGAGAGATTTTAATTTTAGAAATGGATTCAGCTGATATCTTTACAGTATTGGTATCTAAAGAAATATTGGTTTTTGGAAGATTCCTATCAGCCCAAAACTTCATTACTTTATCTTCAAGTTTATAATCACGAAATCCAGCAGGGAATCTTTTTGTTATATGATTCAACAAAGTTCGGTCTTTAAAGACTACACGGGGTTCAAATAATCTTGTCTCATCACTGTAGACATTTTCAAATAAATTTCCAGATATTTCATCAGACAACAAATCCATTTTTGAGATTTTTCGAATTAATTCCAAAAAATGTAAAAACTCATGGGCCAGAATTGCATGAATTGTTCCCTTTAATCCATAAGCAACAAGCGGTGCCGAAATTTGAATAACAACCTGAAAATTATCCTCAGACATCACAGGGAGAGTTCTCGCAAATAAAATACCGTATTCATAGGAATTTGGATTGGGGGAGGTAATTACAAGAGATGGCTCAACATATGCAATTGGGTATTGAATTCCGGATGCTTTTTCAATCCGATTTATCCCATCAGTAATTATTGAAAAGCGCTTTACAGTTAAATCAAAAATATCATCAGGAATAATTCCGTTAGAATGTGCATCTTTGAAACGTACTAGAGGATCCAATTACCCTTCTCGTAAATTTTGAATGTAAAAAGGTTGATTTAGTTAGGATCTTGGCTTTCCAGATTTTGCTTTCTTTCGTTTACGAACTTCAGCACTTTGATCTGCACGTCTTTTGTGTTTACCTTTTTTTCTCATTGGCATGTAATTTTACGATATTTGACGCTAGTTAATTGTTACTAGTTGACCAGCTACGGTAAGTTAACCCACCCTTTATCTAAACTGATGACGAGCAATTACGTGAATTCGGAATCATATTCAGAAGAGGAATGGCTCAATATGTTATTTTTAAAATCTGAATCAGAGAATTCAAGGAAGGCGGGAAAAACTGCCATGAATTTGTTTGACTTGTTCTGCAAAGACCAAGAAATGACAAGAGACGAGATGGTTCAAAAGTATTGTAACTATCTTGGAAAAGGCAGACCAGATGTAAAGAGTGTCTGCATGTCTCTAAACAAGTTTGTGGCATTTCTTTCTCAAGACAGGGAAGAAATAATCATGAAAGGACTTTCATCAAGAAAGTTCAAGAAGAAAAACCCCAGTTCAATCAAAGGATATTTTTCTTTTGTAAAATCATATCTTCGAATTTGTGGAGATGTGAGAATTACAGGAGAAGATGTAAAGGACTACATAACATTCCCAAAGAAAATCAAAATTCCTAGGAGACCAATCACAATCCAGCAAATCAAAGAGATTTGTAATAATTCAAGCCAGAGAAGAAAAGCACTGTACTATGTTCTGATAACATCGGGCATGAGGCTAGGGGAAGCTCTGCAGTTGAAAAAATCAGACATTCACACAAAAGAGAGTCCAGTAAGAATTGTGGTTAGGGCAAAGACTACAAAGACCAGAGAACAAAGGGAGACCTACATCACAGCAGAAGCTTATGACAAACTCGTACCAATTCTAGAAACAAAAGAAGATGATGAATTTATCTTCAAAAGAAAAGACAAGTCTGTAATTAACCAAGTTGTTCTTGAAGAGAAAGTGATTGGGAACCTTAGAGAAAAACTAGGAATGACTGAAAAGTATGAAGACGGCGTTAGATATGTGGTGGCCATCCATTCTTTTCGTGCATATTTCCACACAAAAGCTAGCAACAGACATGGCACAGAATATGCAAATGCATTAGACGGACATACGGGATACTTGGAACAATACTACAGGCTAGAACCACAAGAAAGAGCAAGCAAGTATCTGGAACTAGAACAAGACTTGCTCATTGAATCAATCATTCCAAGCAGGGACAAAGCAAAAGACCAGAAGATAGCACTCCTTGAAACAAAGGTGGCAGAGTTGCAAATAGAATTTGATAGAATGAGATTGTCAAATCCTAGTCAAGTTGCCATGATTTAATTTTTTCAGATAATCAATACATGCAACAACACAACAATGACTTAACTTCCTTAAAGGAAGCGAAAAATCATGTTTTAATATTGGATATTGTCTATACTTAGTGGACATATCTGAGGTATCAGTATGGGTATAGACCTCGAAAATCTATA
>PVBE011020153.1_pt1 | contig 15107 bp, 10 predicted proteins | sample 1631181 | NCBI WGS metagenome assembly PVBE01 (sample SAMN08397723, study PRJNA350692) | Marine metagenome, whole genome shotgun sequencing project. | isolation source: water | place: Pacific Ocean | collected 2012-04 | reverse complement strand
CTGGAAACAATTGCTGCGGCCGCGACAGAAAACGACTACACGGTTCTGCTGTTCGGCGACTACGCGATTGCCGATGTTTCGCGCCCGGTTTTTCCCAATCAACTACTGCTCGACAACGGCCTTGTACAGTTGCGTCACGTCAACGGCATGCAGTATCCGGACCTTCACACGAGCGCTGCGTTCGTCGTGGTCGACCATCAGGTGGCGCATGTGATCTGCGACAGCCCGGCGACGACTGCAGCGGCGCAGGAACTGCTGGCGGCGCATCCTGATATCGATCTGGTGCTGGATCGCGGCGCCCAGGCGGCACACGATATCGATCACGCCCGGGCTGGTGAACTGGTCCTGGTGGCGGCTCCTGGTGCTTGGTTCGCCTACCCGTGGTGGCACGAGAAGCGTCAGGCCCCGGACTACGCGACGCACGTTGACATTCATAACAAGCCCGGCTATGACCCCTGTGAACTTTTTTTCGGGCCGTTCCTGGGCACTTCACAGAATCACGCCCGCATCCGTGGCTCACACGGGCGTATTGACAGCAACGCCGTTTACGGGACCAACGTCGAGTTGCGCTCGAAAGAGCCGGGGACGCTGGTGGACCTGGCGGCGGCGCTGGGTGAATTACTGGACGCTTAGCGGCCGGTGATCCAGTCGGCCTCGTACCATGAGATGGCGAACATGGCGCGGACACTGTCGCCGCGCGTGCGCTGGGCGAAGCCTTCGAGTTCTTTGAAGGCCCATAGCAGGGTGTGGTAAGCTTCGCCTTCGGCCACTTCGATGACCCCGCCGCGTTTTTCGAGATGGGCGATCTCCAGCAGATAGGCGACGCGTTGCAGCACCAGCAGGAAGAGCAGATACGTCGACGACATCTTGCCGATCTCGTGCAGGAAGCTGGCGTATCGCAGATCGACGAAATCATCGTCGTGTTCCACGACAACGATTTTGCGGATATCGCTGATGAATTTGAAGATTGACAGCGGGTGGAGAATGACGCGGTTAGTGTCGGCATCATAGCGGGTCTGCCAGCTCGGGATTTCGCCGTCTTCTAATTCAACAGAGAATTCGACCGTGATTTCCTGGGAGATATGCGGCCGGATGAACAGCGTCTCAAGCGCCTTGCCGATCTTGTCGACGTTGGTGCGTGCCGTGAGCGTTTCCAGTTTCTTCGCGATGTCGGCGCCGTCTTTTTCGCCGCCAAGGTAGTCGAGGGAGAGTTTTTCGAACTGTTTCCAGCAGGAGGTTAAGGTGCGCTTTGCCATGCTTGTCTGGTCGAGGAACTGGAATGATTGTCTGGAGACGGTCGGAACTGGCGGCGTTGATTGTCTGGAGACGGTCGGAACTGGCGGCGTTATCTTCCACGCTTCCCGGTAGGGAACAAATAGCGCGTCGAACCGGTTTTTCAATTCGCCCGCCGGCGCCGGTGATACGCATGCGACCACCGGGGCATGCGCCGGGCGCTCGGCGACGGCACGAAATCGGCCGGACTTGGCGCGCCGCTTTTCGTACTCGATCGCCTGCTGACGCCTTCGTCATGGAATCGTCAACGCGTCGTTTTGCGGCGGTAATGCGGGTACGGAAGCACACCGATGATGGAATAACCACGGCGAATTGAGCGGATCATGTAGAGCTTCATCAGGTTCGGATGCGGGCGTTTGTTGACAGCGAAAAATAGCGGCCGTATCCGTGCTGTTTTAATTGGTCTCTGGCTAACTGGGATGATCGTAAAAAAACCTTTGTCGCGGCTGCCGGATGATGTGTCACGGGGTCGCCGGCGATTGCAAAGTCCGCCATGTTTTCGTGTCACTCGGCCGACAGATAACGCTCCAGGAATTTCCGCGCTATCGGTGCGGCATTGCGACCGCCGGAGTTGTTCACCGGGCGATTCGGCAACATGATGGAGATGGCGTACCGCGGTGAGTCGAATGGCGCGAAGCAGACAAACCAGGCATTGACGCGCCGATCACTGCGCGGCCCGGTCTGGGCCGATCCCGTCTTGCCGCCGATTTCGAAAAACGCCATGCGCGCCGTCGGCGCCGTGGCGTGCTCGCCGCTGACAACCCGGCGCATCCCCTCACGTACGGTCGCCAGGTGTTCATCCTTTGCCGGCAACCGCCGGCGCAGCCGTGGCTGGGTCTGTGAGAGGTATCGGCCTTTTCTCATGATGCCTTTGACGAGGTACGGTTCATAGACCTTGCCGCCGTTTCCGATTGCGGCCGTGAAGACGGCGGCCTGCAGCGGGCTGAGCGTGATGTAGCCCTGGCCGATCGAGGTGGCAGCGGTGTCATAAAGCACCCACGGCTCACCGGTTTCCCGGTGTTTACGGTCGCGGTCCGGCAGCCGCCCTGCGTACCAGCGGGAACGCAGCTCGATGCCGGTCTGTTGCCCGACGCCGGCTGCCTCGAACATCGGTCGCAACCGGTCAAGGCCGCAGCTCAGGCCGACGTCGATGAAATAGGTGTTGCAAGACCGTTCGATGGCATCGAGCATGCCAAGGTGCCCATGCCCGGATCGATTGGCGCACTTGACATGGGTTCCGTCGTCGAAGCGGTAGCCGCCGCCGCAGTGGACGGTATCCTTTTCAGTCACCACTTCATTTTCAAGTGCGGCCAGTGCAACAAGCGTCTTGATGATGGAACCGGGAACAAAGTCGGCAGTGATCGTACGGTCACGCAGCGGCCGGCCGGGGTGCTTGCCCAGCTCATTGAACTGTTGGCGCACGGAGTTAAGGTCGTAGGTCGGGGCCGACGCCATGGCGAGCACGGCACCGGTCTGGCAATCGAGCATGACCATGGCGCCTTTGCGGTCGCCAAGCAACGATTGCGCGATGCGCTGGGCCCGAATGTCGATCGTCAGCACAACGTCGTCGCCGGCAATTGCGGGCTGTGCTTCAATGGCATCGGCATGGAAGTATCCGACACTGTCGACCCGCACTTCGCGGTGGCCGCCCTGCCCTTTGAGCGTATCGTCGAAGCGCCGTTCGATGCCCATGCTGCCGGTCAGCTCCGGCAGATAGTAGGCAAATTCCTCCAGTTCTTTTTTCTCCGGGTATCGCACCCCGACGAAACCGGTCAGGTGGGCGCCAATTTCACCCTGCGTATAGCGTCTGGTCAGGTTCGTGTTGATCTCGAGCCCGGGAATCCGCGGCATCAGTTCCATCAGCTGCGCCAGGTCGTTTTCCTCGAGGCCCTCAAAGGCACGATACGGCAGGGCTGGTGACAGGCGCAGATGGCGATTGATCTTCTCGGGGGTCGCGCCGTGCGGGCGGCCAACGAGTTTGCCGACCAGGTCGATGCGGCTGAGGATGAATTCGATCGTGCGGTCCCGGCTGCTCTGGTATGGCAGCCACATGAAATCGGGGTGGACGACTATCTCACCGCGGCCGGGGTCAAATTCGATGCCGCGGACGTCCTGCAGTTCATTGCGTATCTCGAGCAGCCGTTGGCGGGGCAGGTCGCCGGCCATGATGATATGGGTGTCTTTGGCCCGCAGCATGTCGGCAATATCGCGGCGCTGATAGTCGTGGCCGGTGCCGGCGAGCCGGGCGATGCGGTCGAACTGTCGAGCCACATGCGCAATGGTCCGGCGCATCCGGGTGAGATGCGGCCGGCGCATCTCGTGCGGGTGAAAGTAGACGTCGTACGACGGCACGTTACGGGTCAGTGCGACGCCATTGCGATCGAGGATATGGCCACGCGATGGTGCTGTGCGGATGCGCCGCAAACTTTGTTTCGAAATCGCTTCGCGATGGTCGTCGCCCTGGCGCAATTGTTCGTACCACAGTTTGAGAACCAGCAGGCTGCAGACGATGAGAAAGCATCCAACCAGAACGCCGAGGCGTCCGCTTACGCCCTGTAGCAGCCGGTCGAGCTTCATCGCCTGATGTGGTCGTGGTAGAGTTTGCGCAGCGTCTGCAGACTTGTCTGGTCGTCCTGATTGAAGAACTGCGGAATCCCGAGTTTTGCAAGGACATCGACCTTCGGCGGCGCCGTTGGTTGGGTTTCCGGCTCGACATCGGGACGCCGGTAGTAGCCGGTGACTGATCGCTCCGAGGGCTGCGGTACATCCGCATCATCGACGTCCGGCAGCGGCAGGTTCCAAAGCTCCCGCAGCCGCGTCATGAACTGTTCCTGTGGCAAGCCACGCAGTTCGAAAAGCAGCAGTGGCCTGGTATCCACGCGGTCAGCTACCAGGCAGGCGACTGCGAGCATGTGGCGGCACGGTCGCTCGGTGCGCTCGCAATCGCAGGTGCTGTGCGGCGGGTCGGCAGGCAGCACGGCGGCATCATGCCGTTCAAACAGTGCCTGGACATCCTCCGGCATCGAGCCGCCAAGAATGGCACCGCACAAATCCAGGCGCTGCGACAGTTCGGTGAGGACGGCGGTCCAGGCGGCGCCGGGCAACGCCTTGAATGCGATCGTCACGGTATATGGTTTGTCATCCCTGCCCTGCACCGACGCCTTGACGGTGCTCTCGCTGCACTCCATCCATTCGATCTGGCCCTTGCGGGCATACCGCTTACCGGCATCCAACTCCTCTTTCACCGCTGTGGAGTCCATGGCGGCAAGCAAGCCGCGGCCCCACCAGTTCTTGACAATCTCGCCCCGCTGCGACCGCAGCTGCAATCCATGCTCGACGCTGATCGGTACGTTGATGTCGATTTCCTGATGGGTTGGCCAGTGGCTGATCATTGTTCGGACACCGCATCGCGCGAGAGCATGAAGGCATCGCGCAGTTCAGTCAGGGACAGGTTGGTGATCAGGGTTTCCCCGGGAGTGATGATGTTGTCGGCGAGCTGACGTTTGTTGTCGATCATACGATCAATTTTTTCCTCGACTGTACCGACGCAAATGTACTTGTGTACCTGCACGGCCTTTGTCTGACCGATGCGGAAGGCCCGGTCAGTGGCCTGGTCCTCGACGGCCGGGTTCCACCAGCGGTCGTAATGAAACACGTGATTTGCCTCGGTCAGGTTCAGTCCCAACCCGCCGGCTTTGAGCGACAGCAGAAACATCGGCGGCCCGTGCCGGGTTTGAAACTTATTGATCAACTGTTCGCGCTGGCGCTGTGGCGTGCCGCCGTGCAGGTACAATACTTCGACGCCGAATTTGCGTGCGAGTTTCTCGTGCAGGCGGGTGCCGAGCTGCGCGAACTGGGTGAAGATGAGTGCCTTGTCGCCTTCGTCCAGCACCACCTGCATCATTTCTTCGAGGCGTTGCAGTTTTCCTGAGCGGGCCGAACTGAATTCGCTGTCGTCATGCAGGAAATTCACCGGATGATTGGTGATCTGCTTGAGTTTCACCAGCGCACTGAGGATCATCCCCTTGCGCTCAAAAGAACTCCCTTCTTCGCCACCGATGCACGTGAACATCTGGTCGACGACGGTCTGGTACAATGCCGCCTGCTCGGCCGTGAGGTTGCAGAAAACTTTCATCTCGTTCTTTTCAGGCAGGTCACAGATGATCGAGCGATCCGACTTGAGCCGGCGCAGGATGAAGGGCCGCGTGATTTTGCGCAGAATCGCCGCACGCCTATCGGAGCCGTCGCGTTCGATAGGCATCGCGAAATGGGTCCGGAACGTGCCGATCCAGCCGAGGAACCCGGCGTTGAGGAAATCCATGATCGACCACAGCTCGATCAGGCGATTCTCGACGGGGGTGCCGGTCAGGCAATACCGGTTGCAAGCACGCAGTGAGCGGACCGCGACAGACTGCTTGGTGTTGGGGTTTTTGATGTTCTGCGCCTCGTCCAGAATGATATTCCACCAGCGGCAACTGAGAAAACTGGTCTGGTCGCGGACGATCAGGTTGTACGTCGTGATGATCGCGTCGTACTCACCGGCCGAATCAACGAACATCCGCTGGCTGGAGCGATCGCCGCCGTGATGTATCAGCACCCGCAGCGACGGGGCGAACCGCTCAAGCTCGCGGGCCCAGTTGCCGACAACGGACATCGGGCAAACGATCAGTGACGGGCCTTCCGCCAGTTTGTTGACCTGCTGATGCGCCAACACCGCGATCATCTGCACGGTTTTGCCCAGCCCCATGTCGTCCGCCAGACAAACGCCGAGTCCGGCATCTGCGACAAACTGCAGCCACGAATAGCCGATCTCCTGGTACGGCCGCAGGGTGCCCCGGAAAGTCTTCGGTGTCGGCAACATCTTGAAGCGGGCGTCCGTTCGAAAGTCGTCCAGCCAGGAGGCATCCTCGCCGCAATCGAAGCGCAGGTCGAGAACCGGCAGGCCACCGGCATGCTCCATGCCAAACCCGATCTCCATGGCGTTCGCCAGCGACGCATCACCGCTGAAACCGCGATCCTTGAGTTGCTTCATCGACTTGCGGATGGCGCCGGTATCGACGCGCCTCCAGCGGCCGTTGCGATGAATGAGTTGCGTTTTCGACGTCGCCAGTTCACGAAATTCCGCTTCCGTCAGCGATTCTTCGCCCATGGCTGCTTCCCAACTATACGACACCATCTGGTCAAGCCCGAGCACGGCATTCCGGTCGGTACCCGTATTCCTCGGCGTCGATATCCGCAGTAGCAGCCCGAGCTTCTCCTGCGGCTCCTCCCACCACGTCGGCAAGTGCACGATGAAACCGTGCTTCTGCAACAACAGCGACGCCTCGGTCATGAAAACCAGGGCCTGCATCCGGTCAATGCGGCACGGCTCCGGCGGCACCGATTCCAGGCAGGCGTCAAGCGGCGGAAAGTCGACGGCGGCGCGCCCGAGGCCCGCCAGCAGGCACGGCAGCAAAGCGGTCGGGTGATGGGTACTGGCCGCCGGATCGAACAATTCCCCGGCCGGCACGCTCAGTTCCCTGTCGCGATTCGACCTGACCGTCGGGTGGATCTCCCAGTCGCCGTCGTGATCGTCGGGCGGCATCAGTTCGAGGCCGAGGCGGTACGGCGAAAACAGACTTAGCGGGCGCACCCCATCGTTCCACAGACCGACCTCTTCGACAAACGTTTCCAGCCGTCGCGAATCGGCAAAAAGTGCCGAGAAATGCCCCGCCTGCAAAGCGTAGAGCCATTGCTTCGGCAACGGCGGCTGGCTCTTGCGCGGCCGGTGGAATTTCGGATTGCGCTGCATCGCCCACTGCCGCACCTGGAAGTCGACACAGGCATCGAGAAAAGACAGCGGCAGCGCCTCGGGGGTGGCGGCGAATTCATTGTCCGGCATCAAGGCATGAACGACCGGCGGCATGGCGGTCACGAGCGACTGCCAGTAAGGATCGAGCTCGAGCGGCACGGCGGCCTGCCAGACGGGATACTTCTTGCCCTCGAGCTCGGCGATGCCCGGCACCATCAACGTCTCATCGACCAGCAGCACTGCGAACTCGGCAATTTGCTGCCAGTACAAGAGGCTGTCGCCAATCGTCGTGCCTTCATCGACGGGCAACGGCCGGGTCCTGAAGAAGTCGATGACGCACTCGGCAATGGTCTCGCCGGTATCGATGCACCAGGGCTGCAACTGTGCGTCGATCGGGATATCGAGATGCGAGGCGATCGGCAGCCCGTCGGCGGCCGGAAACAGGCCGAACCGCTGCTCCTGATACAGCTCCAGTTCCGTCGGCAGCTGCCCGACCAGGTCGGTGAACAACATGCCACGGGGGTGCTCGGAGCCGCCGGGGTCGAGGTCGGGCCCGGGGCCCTGATTATCCTCCAGCCAGAACGACATAACGAAGCTGTTGGGCAGCCAGAAGGCGTGTAGCGTCATAGGCAATTCAAACGATTCTGAAAGGACGGTCTTTGTGGCACCGGTTTTCCAGCCGGTAAATGCGGTGAAAGGTACGCCAGGCTCATCGCGGTGCTACGCAGAGTCGGCCGGCTCGGGATTAGCGGCGACCGGAATGACCACGACGCGGGCGCCCCGCACCCTTTTCACCATTACGCGTTCGTCCTGGTCGATGAAATCACCGTTGCTTACGACATCGACGCGCCGGTTGTTGATTGTCGCGATACCGCTCGGCCGCAGCGGCGTCAGCGTCATGCCTGTCTCGCCGATGAGCTTGGAATTCTCTTTGACGTTCGGCGCCACATAGCCATCCGAGGCGCGGGTGGCGCCACGCAGGATCAGGCTATCGAAGAACGGCAGGTTCGGCAGGTATCTGCCGAGGAAGTATCCACCGGCGGCAATCAGCAGGACCGCGATCGATGTATTCATCAAGGCGTGCTCGATATACGGCCAAAGGCTGATTTCCGGCATGAAATCAGGCATCTTCGTTACATCCGGCAGATTCGGTATCATCGCCATGAACAGGCCTCCGAAGAGACAGAATATGCCAAGGATCCCGGCAATGCCGAACCCCGGGATGACGAAGATCTCCAGCGCGATCAGCGCGATGCCGATGATCACCAGGGCCATGTCTTCTATCCCGGCCAGGCCGGCAACGTAGTGGCCGAAAAAGTAAATGCAGATACACACTGCTCCGACAATGCCTGGAACGCCGAAGCCCGGCGTTTTCAGTTCCATGTAAATACCCATCATACCGGCGAACATCAGCAGCGGTGCCAACATGGTGATGATCTTTGCCAGCTGTTCGGAACCGACCGGTTCAATGTCGATGATTTCGGCATTGGCCATGTCAAGGACCGCCAGCAGGTCGGCGATGTCATCGACCATGTCGGTTGCCAGGATCGGATCGGTCATCGGTGGGTAGATGCGCACCGCCTCCTGTGCGGTCATCATCAGCAACTCGCCGACATCACATATGACCTCATCACCGATTTTCACTTCGACCTGATCATCGACCATCGCCATGGCGACGTCTTCGTTGTAGCCGTTTTCATTGGCCAGCCCGCGCATCATGGCGCGGATGACCGACAACATCTTTTCGCGCACGTCCGGCGGCATCTCGGCAATCCCGCCCTGATTCATCCAGATCGGCGCCGCGGCGCCGATCCTGCCGCGCGGCGACATGTAGATCCGATCGCAGGCGATGGAAATCATGGCACCGGCGCTGATCGCGTCCTGGTTCACAAAGACGTAGACCGGAATGTCTTCAAGCTTCTGGATATGCGCAATGATCTCCTCGGTGTGATCGATCCGGCCGCCGGGCGTGTCCATGTCGATGACGACCAGGTCGACTTCGTCCGCTTTAGCATCCTTCAAGGCCCGGCGAATGAAGTACAGCATCGGGTCGTTGATCTGATCGCGCAACGGGATGACAGCGACTTTCGGCCGCTCACCCGTGATCGGTGCTGCGTCAGCTTTCGGCGCTGGCGCTGCGACGACATCGACGGGCGCCGGCGGCGGCGGCTCGACCGCATCGACTGCATCGACGGGCGCCGGCGGCGGTGGCTCTTCGTCGCCGCCAGCCGGCAGTGAGAGGATCAGCAGGGCCAGGCATACGGCAAGATATCCGTATTGTGTTCGGCTTAATTTTAATCTGTTCATGACTTTCTCGGCTGCATTTGGGGTTTTCTGTGGCAAATTTAATGCGGAACTGTGAAAAACGCAATGCTTTTACACCCATGGGGCCGGCACTTCCGTTGACTGCTCCGAATCACGTTTTCAGCTGTTGGCGTAGACCGGTGTGAGCCGGCGGCCATCTCCGTCGGCGGATTCGTGGGCCGCCATAATTGTGCGCATCGTCTGCTCCGCTCCCTCAATAGTGCAATGCGGCTCGGCCTCGCCATTGATCATATCGATGAAACGCTGGGCCTGGTTGTGGAACCAGTCGTCACGTCCGGCCGCTTTGACCTTACCCGGTCGCCAGCAGTCGGTGTCCGGGTCGTAGCGCTCGACATGATTGGAATTGCCGACTACCCGCAGGGTTGAGGATTCACCTGCCACATGCACGCTCCAGGCCGGGTTTTGCTGGCACAGGGAGATCTCCAGTTGAGCAACGACATTGTTCGGAAATTCAATAGTGACGGCCGCGGTATCCTCCGTCGGCAGGCCCAGCCCGAGCTGCCAGTGGCGGGCCGCGACACTGACCGGTTGGCCGAAGAACCACTCGAACAGATTGATGTGGTGCACCATGTGGTCCTGAATAGCGCCGCCGCCGGTGGCGCGGCTCATGGCGTATTGCGGTGGAAAATTCTGGCGCACGCGCGGCCAGTATTGTGTGGCGACTGAATGGGCCATGTAGACGGCGCCGATGTCACCGGTGTCGAGCCGAGCCTTCATCTCCTGGAAAATCGAGTCGCAGCGCATGACGAAGGCGATGCCAACGGACACGCCGCTGGCGTCACGGGCGCACTTTAACTCGTCGACACCGTCGAGTGACGTGTCCAGCGGTTTCTCGCAAAGCACATGGGTGCCTGCAGAGACAATTTCGGTGGCGAAACGTATGTGCGTGTTCGTCGGTGTGCAGATCACGACACCATCGAAATCCGGCAGGTCGGCTTCGCGAAAATCCCCGTAGGCCTGCTCGATCGGGAATTGGTCTGCGACCCGTTGGCGCATCGTCTCATCCATCTCCGCAATCGAACATCGAACATCATCGATCTTCAGAAAATTCTCGACATGACGCCGTCCGATCGAGCCAACGCCGATGATCAGGATATGTGGCATGATTTGGTTACCCGGTGAAATTTCAGGAAAAAACCCAAACCAGTGAGTGTAGCAGCAACTCGGCCCGGGTCAAGACGGATGCCGTACTGATACCTCGGCCAGGCGCCGGGGAGAATCATGATTTGGCACCACGCCCTGTGCGCTCCCGGTCCGGCGCTGCGTGAGTGTCCCTGTTGTAGCGCCGCAGCGTGCCTTGTACGGCTGGGCCGCAACGTCTGACAGGCCAACCCGCACCCGCCCGCGAAAAGCCTGCCCTGCCCTTCTTTGTCCCCTTCAGGCCGACCAGCGCATAGACAAGGGGCGCGCCCGGTCGTATCTTATCCAGTTGCCCATGTACTGATATTTCAACTTCTGACGAGACCCTGCGATGAAGGAATTCCGGATCGGCATGATCGGCTTCGGCACCGTCGGCACCGGCGTGGCGGCGTGCATCCAGAAAAACTGCGACCTGATGGCGGCACGCATCGGCATCCGGCCGGTGCTGGCGCGGATCATGGTCCGCAACCTCGATGTCGACCGCGGCGTCGAGGTCGCGGAAGGCGTGCTCACAACGAATGTCGATGACGTCCTCAACGCCGACGATATTGATGTTGTTGTCGAGCTCATCGGTGGCACGACGGACGCCAGGACATTTGTGTTGCAGGCGATCAACAACGGCAAGTCCATCGTCACCGCCAACAAGGCGTTGCTGGCATTTCACGGCGCCGAGATCTTCGCGGCCGCCGAGGCCAATAATGTCGATGTCTACTTTGAAGCCAGCACTGCCGGCGGCATCCCGATCATCAAGACGCTGCGCGAGGGCCTGGCCGGCAACCGGATCGAGTCGATCTACGCCATCCTCAACGGCACCTGCAATTATATTCTGACACGCATGGAACACGAAGGCATCGCCTTTGCCGAGGTGCTCGACGAGGCGCAGAAACTCGGGTACGCCGAGGCCGATCCGTCCTTCGACATCGACGGCGACGACACGGCGCACAAGACCGTCATCCTCACCGCCCTCGCCTTCGGCCGGTGGTTCGATGTCGCGCGCATGCATACCTCCGGCATCCGCGGACTCGACGTCCAGGATATTGAGAACGCTGCCGGCATGGGCTACAAGATCAAGCTGCTGGCCATCGTCAAGCCGGCCGGCAACGATGTCGATATGCGCGTTCATCCCGTGCTCATCCCCGCCAGTTCGATGCTCGGCCAGGTCAGTGATGTTTTCAATGCCGTTTGCGTCAAGGGCGACGCCGTCGGGGAAACGATGTTTTACGGTCGCGGCGCCGGGCGCGACGCGACTGCCAGCGCCGTCGTTGCCGACCTTCTCGAGGTCGGCCTCAATATCGCCCATGACAGTGCCCGCCGGGTCGTGCCGTTCCAGGCTCACGACACCTACGGCGAGCTCACGCCGATCGACGACGTCCGCAGCCGCTATTACATCCGGCTGCAGGTCGAGGACAAGCCTGATGTACTCTCCCGCATCACTCACATATTCGGCGAATCGAACATCAGTATTGCCAGCATCCTGCAGAAAGAGACGACCGAGCCCGTACCGGTGGTCCTGATGACTCACATCGCGAGAGAGAAGGACGTGCAGTCAGCGTTGCAGAAGATCGCCGGACTGGACGTTGTCAGCGACGAACCGGTGCTGCTGCGCGTCGAAGATCTGTGACCTGGTCACCGGCAGGTGGGTAATGCAGAGATCCGGGTATGCCGACTTTTTTCAATCGCCGAAACCAGTTCAAGAGTGTACGGGAGCCGTGCCAGTCGGTTTGTATTCGAGTCCGCACTGATGAGAAGTTCGGCTGAGCCGCCGATGCGGCGGGTTGAATCCTGGAACCGGCGCCGGTACACGACTCAGTCGGTGATCAACGTGGCCGGATATTCGCCGCGCACGGAGTTGAACAGCTTGATTGCTGCGGCAGTGCCTAAATCGCCGACCTGGATGATCCCCTCCCGAAGTTCGCCGCGGGCCAGAAGCTCTTCGCGCATGGTCCCCGACAGCAGTCCGCAGGCGCTCGGCGGCGTCAGCCAGTCACCACCGGCCTCGGTTTGAATTGCAATGTTCGCAATGCTGGTCTCCGTGACCTCGCCGCGTTTGTTGAAGAGGATGACGTCATCCGTATCGACCGCGACAGCGGCGCGCTCGTACACCGAGCGGCTCGTTGTTTTGTGATACAGGAAAACGTCGTCGCTGTCGACCGGGACGCTGGCCAGGGCGACTGTGACGGGATGGGCACCGTAGTCTGCGGGCAACGGCGTCGTTTCGATCGTATAGCTGCCGGACTCCTCGACCACGACGCGCAGGCGCATCGGGGTTGTCCAGCCCGCTTCCTGTTGCTGCAAATCCGCCGGTAACAGCTGCGGCATCTCGAAGCCGAAATAGTCGGCTGAATCCCGCAGCCTGTGAAGATGACGCTCCAGCAGATAGATGCCGGTGCCCGGCTCGAATCGCATGGTCTCGACCAGCCCAGACGGCGGGGCCGGATGATGGCCGAGCACGGCAGCTTTCAGCAGGCACTCACGATACTCGCCGGCACTGTCCGAGTCTGCAACCAACCCACTGCCGATCGGGTAGGTTGCCCGGCCTTGCTGGTCGATGGTCAAGGTGCGGATGGCGACGTTGAAGGTGCCGTCGCCACCTGGGCGCAGCCAGCCGATCGTGCCACAGTAGACGTTGCGCGGCGTGGATTCCAGCTCAGTAATGATCTCCATGGTCCTGACCTTCGGCGCGCCGGTTACGGAACCGCACGGGAATGTCGCCCGCAGGATATCGGTCCACGTCACTTCGGGCCGCAGGTCGGCTTCGACGGTCGAGGTCATCTGCCAGATGGTGGGATATCGTTCGACGCGGAACAGGTCGGTAACGCGAACGGAGCCAAGCTCCGCGACGCGGCCCAGGTCATTGCGCAGCAGATCGACGATCATGACGTTTTCAGCGCGATCCTTGTCATTGCCCTGCAGCTCCCCGGCAATTGCGATGTCCGCTGCCGAGGACAGGCCACGCGGACGGGTGCCCTTCATCGGACGGGTCGCCAGATGCTGGTCGCGGCGGTCCAGGAAAAGTTCCGGCGAGGCCGAGAGTATGTCCCAGTCGCCGGAGTGGATCCAGGCACAGAATTCGGCGCACTGGGCCCGGCGCATGTTGCGGTACAGGTCGGAGACGCTGCCGTGGAGTTGCGAACAGGCGCGGAAGGACAGGTTTGTCTGATACGTCTCGCCGTCACGGAGATGTTGCATGACCTGGTCGAAGGCGGTGTCGTAGAGCTGCTGATCAACGCTGAACTGCCACTCATCGAGAGCGGGCCCGGCAGCGCCGGGGTCACCGCGCCGGACGTCGGGCAGGTCATCGGTGACTGCAGGTTCGTCGCACAGCAGGAACCACAGCAGCGGCAGATTGCCGTCCGGTTGCGGGGTGAGCAAATCGGGGTCTATGGCGCCGGCGGCTTCGTAGGCAATGAACCCGACCGCGTGGCGGCCGTCACGGGCGGCGTTTTCGACCGTCTGCAGACAGGGAAGGACATCGTCGGCGCAAGGCGCGATGACCGGCGGTTCGGCAGAACGGAAGAGCCGGGTTTTGCCCGGGTGGTCCTGATGAAAGTCGAGGGCAACAAAGCAGGCGTCGGTCACTGGCCGGTCTGGCTGAGCGATTCGACAATCTCGAACTTGACGTCGCGCGGTATCACAACCGGCTGCTTCAAGTGCTCACGTGGTGTCTCTTTCGCCTCGCGATAACTGTCGGTCAGTTTTTGGCAATCAGGACAGGAGATGACGTGCGTATCGAGAGCAATGAGAATGTTGGCGTCCAACTCACGCTCAACATACTCATAAAGGAATCGTTTCACTTCCGAACAGTCGAATGAAGATGGATTGACGTGCATCATGGCGGGGATTTTTCGTGTCCTCAACCTGTAGGCAATGTTTTCCCGGCCGGGCTGGAGCCACTGGCACCCGGGCACCCGTACCGGTATTGCTACCTTTACGATACATCGCATCGGCAAATGAGGCAACCGTCGCCGGCAAAAAGAAAAGGGCCGCCCGCAAATATTGCGCGCGGCCCTGTAAGAATACCGGAGGTGTGGCCTAATCCTCGACAGGAACCCTGAGTTGCCTGCCGGGCTTGAGATCGGCATCGCTTTTGATGCTGGGGTTGGCCTGCATCAAGAGGTCCAGCGAGACGTTGTACAACGCGGCGACGAGAGCCAGCGAATCGCCCTCGTCGATGTCGTGCTCCATCGTACGATTGAAGGTCGGGGCCGGGGTCGGCTGGGTTATCACCTCCACATGCGTATCGACGGCCGGTATGGGCGGCAACACATTCACCGGCTGCCGGGGCGGCGTCTGCGGGGCCGTGGCCGACCGCAGAATCAGAATCTGCCCGATCTGCAACGAATCGCTTTTGAGGCCATTCAGCAGCTTGAGGTCGCTCACGGTCATACCGAATTTGCGGCCGAGCTCCCACAAATTATCGCCACTCTTCACGGTGTACTTCTCCCCCCCCGGCAACTGCTTCCTCGATGCCGGCGGCGGCGCGGCGGCGCGCGGCGGTTCAACAGTGTCCCCCGGTCGGAGGATCAGCACCTGGCCGATCTGCAGCGTATCACCCTTG
>PVBE010857253.1_pt1 | contig 15107 bp, 11 predicted proteins | sample 1631181 | NCBI WGS metagenome assembly PVBE01 (sample SAMN08397723, study PRJNA350692) | Marine metagenome, whole genome shotgun sequencing project. | isolation source: water | place: Pacific Ocean | collected 2012-04 | reverse complement strand
CTGCACTGCCTGGGGATTGACCATGAGCGACTGGTGCACCGCTTCAAAGGGCGTGACTTCCGACTCACGGACATCCACGGAAATGTGGTTCGCGAGATTCTGGCTTAGCGTAGAGCGAGCCTAGCGCCGCACGCGCGTGTCCCTCTCCCACGGGATCGGAACGGACGCCTCGAATAGTTCACGTGCTCGAATGCGTGTACGCCATTGAACCCAGAGGTAGATCGGGAGGAGGGGCCAGTTCGCCATAGGTAGACCAAGAGCCTTGCGGACTAGGGATTTGGTAGTTCGGCGCTTGGAGGCCCAGAGTTCGGGATACTCTGCGGCCAACTCATAGATGCCGGCACGCATTCTCGAGAAAACCCTCGTGTGATCCGCTAGGTTCCGAGCGGCGTACACCACCGAACAGGCCAAGGGTGCGAAGAGAATTTCGTCGGCCGCAAAATGGGCGCGTAGGTAACCATCGTCAGCGATGATGTCGGGGAATTCCCCGAAGCGCTTGCGACCTTCGGACGATACACCACAGACGCCACCACCCAGATCCCCGCGCTGACCACCATGCAGGCCGGTCCACACCCTGTAGAACGCGCGCACACCGGAACTGCTGTGAGATGTTTCGTACCTTGCCCGGGGTTCAGCGGCCAGCACACCCGGCCGCTCAAGGGTGGCCAGAAGGTGCTGCATTTCCTCCCCGGAGAGTTCCACGTCTGCGTCCATGAACACTCTCGCACCCACCGCATCGGGTTCCTGGGCCAGGCAAGCCTCCCCATGGTTCATCGCTCGGGGCTTGGAGCCCTCAGGCAGCTCCAGCACTTCAACGCGTGGGGCGAATGCGCGCGCCGCCTGAGCCGTGCCATCGGAGCACCCGTTGCAGATCACCAGCACGCGCACGTCTTCATCCAGCCCCTTCAGGAGCCCTGTGAGCGTACGCGCAATGACAACCTCTTCGTTGTGGGCGGGAATGAGAATGGCGTCAACCATGTCCCCAGGATACGGGTTCTTTTGGTAGAAGGGCCCCATGGCTCACAACCTCCCCACGATTGGTTTAGTTGATCACCGCTTTGAGGTGCCGCTTGATCACACGCACCCCCGGGGAGCGCAAATCGAGGTACGGGCACGGGAAGTGACCCCCGTCGGCTCCTCCGACCACGGAGACAAGCCCATGCTGGTATTCCTCCAGGGGGGGCCAGGGTTTGGCGCACCCAGGCCCAACGACAACTCCGGCTGGATAGGAAAGGCCCTGGAGAGCTACCGGGTCTTGTTGCTCGACGAGCGAGGCACTGGACGCAGCTCTCCACTCAGTTTCCAGACCTTGGCGCGCTTGGGCTCGCCCGGCGAACAGGCGGCCTACCTCAAGCACTTCCGTTCAGACAGCATCGTCTCGGATTGCGAGTGCGTGCGCCGCGAACTACTGGGCGAGGGCACTCCATGGTCGGTCCTGGGTCAGAGCTACGGCGGGTTCTGTGCCACTCACTACCTCTCGACCGCCCCCCATGGATTGCGGGAAGCGTTCATCACTGGCGGATTACCACAGCTGGCGGGCCCGGCAGAGGACATCTACCGCCTGACCTATCCCATATGTGCCCGCAAGAACCGCGAGTACTACGAGCGCTACCCCGACGATGTGGAGCGCATCCATCGGATCGCCGATCACATCGCGGTGAATTCCATCGAACTGCCGAGCGGCGGACCCCTGACAGTCCGCAAGTTTCAAACGCTTGGCCTGTCCCTGGGATTCTCCGATGGATTCGAAGCTATTCACTACTTGGTGGAGCAGGCCTTTGTGGACGGAGCTCGGGGGCCCGAACTCTCATATTTGTTCCTGCGCAATTTCGAGAACACCATCCACTTCGATACCAACCCGATCTTCTCAATCTTGCACGAGGCCTGCTACACCCAGGGAGCCCGGTCCAACTGGGCCGCAGAACGCCTACGCGGTGACTATCCCGAGTTTGACCCTGCCGCGCGCGAGCCACTCTTCCTCACGGGTGAGATGATCTACCCCTGGTTCTTCGAGGAGTTCCCAACGCTGGCCCCACTCCGCGAAGCTGCGGAGCTACTTGCCCAGGACGAAGACTGGCCCCGGCTCTATGACATGGAGGTCCTTGCCGCCAATGAGGTGCCCGCCGCGGCCGCGGTCTACAGCAACGACATGTACGTGCCCTGCGAGAGCTCCCAGCAAACGGCGGCCGCCATCAAGGGCCTGCAACCCTGGGTGACCGATGAGTTCGAACACAACGGGTTGCGCGTGGCAGGTCCGCGGGTACTGGGGCATCTGATGGAGCTGGTAGACGCCTGAGCCTGGGACCGGCCTACAGCACAGGGCTGAAGATCCCAGCCGCGTTGTAGGCAAACCTGCGCAACCAAGAGCGGCCATGCACCTGGGTGAGGGTCACTGCCGACGAACGCACCACGTAGTCACGTTGCAACAGCCGCAACTGACTGGCAAAGTCGGAGTCGTAGACCAGGGTCGAGACCTCGAAGTTCAGGTCAAAGCTGCGCCGATCGAAATTGGCCGTCGTCACAAGAGCCAGGTCCCGATCGACGGTCAGGGTCTTGGCGTGGAGGAGCCCCTCCTGATACTCAAACACCTCCACCCCGGCATCTATCAGTCTTTCGTAGTGGCTGCGTGAGACGGCCTGCACGAGGGGGGAGTCGTTCCGCGCCGGCACGACCAGATGCACGCTTACACCGCGCTTCGCCGCAGTACACAAGCTGACGACTTCAGCCTCCCCGGGTACGAAGTAGGGGGTCGTCAGGATCAGCTCTTCTCGAGCCCCGTGAAAAGACGCCAGGGCCAACTGAGCCAGGGCCTCGTTGTCGTTGTTTGGCCCCGTGGGGAGGATCTGAACGGGCACACCACCCAGGCGAGGTTCGGGACGCTCGGCAAGGAGCCCCTCAAGCGGCTCTTCGGTCTCCAAGAACCAGTCGCGCACGAAGATCGCTTGCAGGTCTCCGACGACAGGTCCCCGGATCCGCAGCATGCAATCCACCCAAGGCGCGAACTCCGGCTTGAGGGCAAAGGCCGCCGCGGCGATGTTCTGAGAGCCCGTGTAACCCGTGCATCCGTCCACCACCGCGATCTTGCGGTGGTTGCGCAGATCCACGCGCGCAAAGGCCATTCGAACCAGGTTCGCGGGCAGAGACTCCACGACCTCGACCCCCGCCTCTCTCAAAGAGGCCACGTAGCTGGACCTCAAGAACGGACGTGACCCCACGCTGTCCAGCAGGAGACGGCAAGACACGCCCCTACTGGCTGCCGATTTGAGAGCCTCCCCGATGCGCCACCCGGCTTCATCCTCCACGAAGATGTAGAAGAGTAGATGGCAAGAACTCTGCGCGGACTCAATGTCCTCCGCGAGCCGATCGATGAACACCATCGAATCCCCCATGAGCTCAAGTTCGTTCCCGCTGCGTGGAGGTGTTCCGCCCACAGCCTCGGCCAGAGCAATGGTGGGACCATACTCTGCAGCTTCGGCACGGTGCTCTGGGATGGGTCCCATACGCGCAACCTGGTCGGCAACGCGGTCCGCAATGGAGCGATACCGCTCCCGGCGCCGACGCCCCAGACGGGCCTCCCCAAGCAGGAGCCAAATGGGGATGCCGACGAGGGGCAGGAACACCACCATGAGAATCCACGCCCGTGACGAATCCGATGCACGGGGCCCACGCATGATGATCTGCACAACCACTGCAAGTCGCAGGCACAGATCCAAGGCCAACAGGAACGCCGGCCACCAAGAGGAGAACCATCCCATGCCCTTGATTGTCCGTCGCCCGTGTGCCTCTGCGCAAGGGTACTGGTGAGTCCAGAGGCTCCCATGTACTCTCGCATGGGTATGGGACGCCTACTGCTGCTAGCGAACGAGATATCAGGTGCGGGTTCGTGGCAAGCGGGCCCCGTCCTCTTGGAGGACGACCGCATCATCGCCGTGGGCGCACAAGCCCTAGGCGCCGACTCCGATCGGGTCCTGGAGCTTGAGGGCAGCCTCCTACCAGGACTGATTGATCTCCAGGTGAATGGTGCTGGGGGTCGAGGTGTGGAAGAGTGCACCACTGATGCTCTGGACACGGTGGCCCGAACGGTCTGGTCCGGGGGGGCAGTGGCGTTTCTGCCCACGCTGATCAGCGCATCCCTCGAGGACCTTCTGGGCCAGACAGCCGCTCTTGCCGATTGGATAGAGGCTTGGGATGGAGTGGGCGCTCGCCCCCTGGGTATTCACCTCGAGGGCCCCTTCCTGGAGGTTCCGGGTGCGCATCCAGTCGACCACCTCCAGGACCCCGAGACCGAAGACGTGCAGGCGCTGATCGATGCAGCGCGAGGTCACCTGAAGCTCCTCACCCTCGCACCCGCTCGAGGCGGTGCCATAGAGGCCACAGCCCAGCTGCGCGCTGCGGGTGTGTGTGTGTCCATCGGGCACGCAAGGGACGATGCGCGCCTCTCGGATTGCGTCGAGGCCGGGGCACAAATGGTCACGCACCTCTTCAACGCGATGTCGCCCCTGCACCACCGCGAACCGGGCATCTCCGGACGCTGCATGGCTGATCCCGCCCTCTCCTGCTCCTTGATCGTGGATGGCATACACGTCCATCCGACCATGGTTCAGAACGCCTTCCGCTGCCTGGGACAGGATCGCATGGTCCTGGTAACCGACTGCATGGCAGCGGCAGGGATGCCCGATGGGGTGTACTCACTTGGAAGCAGCCAGGTGACTCTCGCGGATGGAGAGGTCCGGGATAGCAACGGAACCCTGGCAGGCTCAGCGATCTTGATGACCGATGCCGTGCATAGGTTCTTGGAGTACGTGCCGGAGACGGACGGTACCCATGTGGCTCAGTTGGCCTCCACCAACCCAGCACGACTTCTGGGGCTCGCAGATATGGGACGGATTGCGCCTGACACGGCCCCAGGTTTTTCGCTCTTGACCGAGGACGGTCATGTGCAGGCCATTGCGTTAGAGGAATCCAGTGCTTCCTCTCTCTGAGTATCTGGCTATAACGCTCACGACTCTGGGCCTCTTGGTTCCAAGCGGCGAAAGCGATGTCTTGGGTGATTTCCGCAAGGCCTTTCGTGCAACCCGCAATCCTGAACAGAAGCATGAACAGCGCCTGGCGGCATTGAACTCGGTCAAGGACTTCGATGACCCCAAGCTTGGCATGGTCTTGGTCGCCGCCTATAGCCAAGTGAATGAAGAGCTCGCCAAGAGGGAGAGCGAGCATCGCGAGTACGTTCTTCGACTGGCCCGCAAGAAGACGCTGAGCTTGCGAGAGGGCATCAACGCTCCCCGCCTGCTCTTGGAGGTGGCCATGGACCGGATCACGGCCTTGCGATCCCCTGCGTCCATCCACCCGATCGTTGAAGAAGCCCTATCCAACAGGAATCTGCCCCTGACTCTGCGTTTGGAGTGCGCTCGGCTGGCGCGTTTTCTTGCCAGCGACGTGCCCACACCTGTCCTTAAACTCCTCTCCAAGCGGCCGCGGTCGCCTGGGGACACGCTGATCCTCTTGACCTGTGCGGGCGCATTGGGACCGGCGGGACGGCCAGCCCTCAAGACCGCCCTGGACACACTCTCCCATCAAGACACTGCCCTGAGGGAGGCGGCCTTTGCAGCCTTGAGCACGATTGGCTCGGGCGAGGGCATTGCGCCGCTGATAGAGCGCATGGAACTGGAGCAAGGACACACTCTCAAACTCCTGACCGCATCCCTGCAGATTCTCACGGGGCAGACGATCAGCTCTTCAAAGAAGGCCTGGGAGTCGTGGCTGAAGCAGGAGGGTCAGGCCTACAGGGAGGGTCGCGTCCCTCTTGGCCAGGGCAAGGCAGTTGTGCAAGACCGGGCCCCTGGCGGAGCCAGCTATCATGGCCTGCCGCTCGAAGGTCAGTCTGTTCTGTTCGTTGTGGACGTCTCCCAGTCCATGCACGTCATGATGGCTCGCAAGGACAAGGCAGAGGAAGCGGCACCCGAACCCCGGCTAGAGCGTGCACTCGCAGAGCTGGCCCGCACCTTGCAGATCCTCCCTCCGGCCACGCAGTTCAATATCGTCGCGTTTGCCGGCCGTCTGGAGCTGTACGCGGAGGAGTCCGTTCTGGCAGATCCGGAGCAGGTGCAAGAAGCCATCACCTGGCTGAACGCCAGGAAGATGAACCTCGGCACACGTATTCACGATGCCCTCGAAATAGCGTTTCATCTCTCGGGTCGCGGCGTGGAGGACGCCTACTTCAACTCCTCTGTGGACACGATCTTCCTGCTGACGGATGGTCAGCCCATTGTTGGAAGCAAGAAAGACACACCTGCGGGAATCCTTCGCGCCGCGAAGCGCTGGAACATGGGTGGCCAGGTCATCATCCACACCGTAGGTCTGGGAGACGGTGTCCCGGTGCAGTTCCTGAAGAAGCTGGCCAAGGCCCACGGGGGACAGTTCGCGCACGAAAAATCAAAACCCAAGTAGGCCCGAGCCCATCCCACACCTCCCTCGCTGCTGGTATCATCCCGCCCATCGCCAGCCATGACACGCCAAGCCGAATCCTCTGCCCCCGACAGCTCCGAGTCCGAGCGTCTCAACTTCGTCGAGCGCATCGTCGCCGAAGATCTACGTGAGGGGCGAGTGGATCGGGTTCACACACGCTTTCCACCGGAGCCCAACGGCTACCCCCATATCGGTCACGCCAAGGCCATCTGTGTGGACTTCGGCATTGCCGAGAGGTTTGGTGGTGTCTGCAACCTTCGGTTTGACGACACGAACCCGAGCAAAGAGAGCGTCGAGTACGTTGAAGCCATCAAGGCAGACGTACGCTGGCTCGGATTCGATTGGGGCGACCGACTGTTCTTTGCTTCCGACTGGTTTGAGGACCTCTACAAGTTCGGTGAAGAGTTGGTCGAGAAGGGGCTGGCCTATGTCTGTGATCTCTCGGCGGAAGAAACACGGGAGTACCGCGGAACGGTGACTGAAGCCGGCAAGAACAGCCCCTACCGCGACCGCCCCATGGAAGAGAGCCGCGATCTGCTGCGGCGCATGCGGGCTGGTGAGTTTGAAGATGGCGCGCGCACACTGAAGGCCAAGATCGACATGGCCTCGCCCAACATGAACATGCGGGACCCGGTCCTCTACCGGATCATGCGCGCAACCCACCATCGTACGGGCGACGAGTGGTGCATCTATCCGATGTACGATTTCGCGCACGGCCAGTGCGATGCCCTGGAACACATCACTCACTCTCTCTGCTCGCTGGAGTTCGAGAACCACCGGCCTCTCTACGACTGGTTCACGGAGAACCTGTCGGTGCCCTCGGTTCCCCATCAGTACGAATTCGCTCGCCTCAAGCTGACCTACACCGTTGTCAGCAAGCGCAAGCTTGTGGAGTTGGTGGACAGCGGCCTGGTAAGCGGTTGGGATGACCCACGCATGCCCACCCTCCGTGCCCTGCGCCGGCGCGGGTATACCCCCGAATCGGTGCGTGAATTCTGCAAGCGCATCGGTGTCGCCAAGTTCAACAGCACTGTGGACTACGCCCAGCTTGACGGCTGCCTGCGAGACGACCTGAACAAGCGCGCCGAGAGGCGCATGGCAGTCCTGCGCCCTTTGAAGGTCACGATCACCAACTGGCCCGAGGGCTACGTGCAGGAGATCGAAGCCGTCAACAACCCAGAAGATGAGAGCGCAGGCACCCGTGTTCTACGCATGAGTTCCGAACTCCTGATCGAGCAGGATGATTTCCGCGAAGAAGCTCCGCGGAAGTTCTTCAGACTCAAGCCGGGAGGCCGGGTGCGCCTGCGCTACGGGTATGTGATCACCTGCGACGACGTTATCAAGGATGACTCGGGCGCGGTCACCGAGCTGCGATGCACCTACCACCCCGAGACCCTGGGTGGCGCCCCTCTCGCAGAGGGTGGCAAGGTCAAGGGCATCGTGCACTGGGTCAACGCTCAGGAGTCCGTTCGGGCGACGGTCAATCTCTATGACCACTTGTTCCGGACCACGGACCCCGAGGATGTTCCGGAAGGTGGGCACTGGCACGATAACCTGAATCCCGACTCCCTTGAGGTTCTCACCACGTGCCAGCTTGAACCATCCCTCGCAGATGCAGAGCCCGGTGAGCGATTCCAGTTCGAACGCTTGGGCTACTTCTGTGTGGACTGCGTTGACTCGGCACCGGGCGACTTGGTGTTCAACCGCACGGCTACGCTTCGTGACACCTGGGCCAAGCTGGAAGCGCGCTCCTAGCCCTACTTGCCCCGGACTGGCCAGCGTCCACTACACTCGGTTCATGAGTGAAGCCTCGATCCTGGGTGAGAAACTGGTTCCGTGATGTTACTGGCCGCCCTCCTCGCCATTCTGCCCCAGGACGTCGCGGTACCCACCCCAGGGGTCCGTGGCCAGGCCAATCCGAACACACCTCGTCCAAACATCATTCTGGTCATGGCCGATGACCAGGGCTGGGGCGACACGTCCTTCAACGGGCACCCCACCTTGAAGACGCCCGCTCTGGACCAGATGGCGAGCGAGGGGCTGCGCTTTGATCGGTTCTATGCCGCCGCAGCGGTCTGTTCCCCCACGCGGGCCAGCGTCCTGACTGGACGCCATCCTTTTCGGATGAGGATCGATGGTGCCAATTCCGGCCACCTGCCTTCAGAGGAATACACCCTGGCCGAGATGTGCCACGAGCTCGGGTACACGACAGGACACTTTGGCAAGTGGCACCTGGGCACGCTGACCAAAGAGGTCGTCGACTCCAACCGCGGCGGCCGCCCGAACCAGGCACAGCACTACTCCCCGCCCTGGCAGCATGGATTCGACCGTTGTTTCTCCACGGAAGCCAAAGTGCCCACCTGGGATCCCATGCTCAATCCGGACAACGGCAAGCCCTACGGCACGCGCTATTGGAACGAGCAAGGGGAGGTGGTCACCGAGAACCTCGAAGGAGATGACTCGCGCATCATCATGGATCGCGCCCTGCCGTTCATCACGGCCGCCACGAATGACAAGCGGCCCTTCCTGGCCGTGATCTGGCTGCACGCCCCCCACCGACCCGTCGTCGCCGGGCCTACCCGCTTGGAGGCCTATGCAGAGACCGAGCGCGAGGACCTGCGCCGCTACTACGCCGTTGTCACGGCCATCGACGCATCCCTCGGTCGGTTACGGGAGCACCTCGAACGACTGAACGTGAGCGACGACACGCTGCTCTGGTACACAAGCGACAATGGGCCCGAGGGTTCCGCCAAGGAAGGTCAAGGGTCCACTGCGGGGCTGCGCGGTCGCAAACGCAGCCTGTATGAAGGCGGTGTGCGCGTACCCGGCCTGCTCGTCTGGCCCAAGCAGATTCGAACCCCGCGACGCCTTGGCTGTCCGGCCTCCACGCTCGATACCCTGCCCACCCTGGCCGAGATCCTGGGGGTGCGGCTTGCTCCCGAGCGCACTCTCGATGGAGTCAGCCTGCTGCCGTTGCTCATGGCCGATGGGTCCGACAAGCGCCCCGGGCAAGCGCCCCTGCCCTTTGTCTCACCCAAGGCGGCCGCACTGCACGCAGGCCGACTGAAAGCCATCCGCCCGGAGCCGAATGGGAAGTGGGAGCTCTACGATCTGGTCAGCGATCCGATGGAGTCCAAAGACCTGGCCGGGGATCGACCTGTCGAACTCGCACGGCTCGTTGAGCTGTTCCATTCCTGGAAGTCGGACGCGGCCCAGAGCCGAGCGCGCTAGAGACCGGCTGCAGCAGCCATGATGCACGTCCCCTATCAGGGGTGGGGAAGAATGGGCGCGTGGGCGTAGTAAGCCCCGAACTGGACAGCCGCCAAGACAAGGAGTGCCATTCCGATACCGGCCCAGAAGGCCCGGCGGGTGGGGTGGGGTTCACCGCGGACACGGCGGGCATCGCTGATCAGATACAAGGCAAGCGCCAGGTTGGCCACGCTCACCCAGGTGTAGTGTCCAGTCGAGAGGATCCGGAAGGGCTCAGTTGCAGCCGCCTCCTCTTCCAGGGTCCGGAAGCGCAGGGTACAGAAGGTCCAGGTGGCCCAGATGCTCGCCAGTCCGGAATAGACCATGGTCAGCACTACGCTCAAGCAGAGAACGGGGCCGTGAGGAATGTTGGGAGCCTTATGCATGGAACACGTCTACACAGTATAGGCCCAATTATTCAGAGTTTTGGGGAAAGGGCCTGGGAGCTGTATCTTTCTGCCCATGGCCAGACTGTTACGCATCGCGAGGGGAATCGACGGACTCAGTCGTCGTGTTGGGAAAATGGTCGCCTGGCTGACTCTGGCCATGGTGCTCGTAGGCGCCTACAACGCCATCGCCCGATACCTTGAGCGAGACCTCGGCCTGGCCCTCTCCTCCAACGCCTACGTCGAGCTGCAGTGGTATCTGTTCAGTCTGGTCTTTCTCCTGGGCGCGCCCTACACCCTGCGCTGCGATCGCCACGTCCGGGTGGATGTGATCTACGGCGGGCACCCACCGCTGGCCAAGGCCTGGATCGACCTGGTGGGCGGGGTGCTCCTCTTGCTGCCTTTTTGCGCCTTCGCCATCTGGGCCTCCACGGACTTCGTGATCGACTCCTGGAGCCAGCGGGAAATCTCCTCCGACCCTGGCGGCCTTCCGCGTTACCCACTCAAGACCGTGGTGCCCATCGCCTTCTTCCTCGTGGGTCTACAGGGCATCTCAGAGATCATCAAACGGCTGGCCATCATTCGCGGCATGAGCCCCGAAGCCGTCGGCCTGGAAGAGACTGAGGCGAGCGAAGAGGGCAAAGCATGACCTTCGAGACCCTGGGTCCCCTCATGTTCGTGGTCCTGTTTCTGCTCATCTTTGTGGGCTACCCGGTGGCCTTCTCCCTAGGGGGCACGGCTCTGGCCTTTGCAGTCATTGGTGTTGCGGGCGGGGAGTTCGAATGGGATCTGATACGCGCTTTCCCCGAGCGTGTGTTCGGCATCATGGACAACCAGATCCTGCTGGCGGTGCCGTTCTTCATCTTCATGGGCACGATGCTGCAGCGCTCCCGGCTGGCGGAAGATCTGCTGCGTACTATTGGACTCCTGTTCGGCCCGGTGCGTGGTGGCCTTGCCCTGGCTGTGGTACTTGTGGGCACGTTGTTGGCGGCCGCAACGGGGGTGGTCGGGGCTTCCGTCGTGGCCATGGGCATGATCTCTCTGCCTATCATGACGCGCTACGGCTACAAGCCGAGCCTCTCCACGGGAGTGATCTGCGCTTCGGGAACCCTGGGGCAGATCGTTCCGCCCAGCGTGGTTCTCGTAGTCCTGGCAGATCAACTGGAGCTCAGCGTTGGGGATCTGTTTGTGGGTGCTCTCCTGCCGGGCCTCCTGCTGGCCGCCTCCTACGCCGTGTATGTGCTGGCGATCGCCTTTCTGCGCCCCAACCTCGCACCGGCCATTCCCCGGAGTGAGCGGGAGGCGGCTGGAAGCCTGTGGCGCCAAACCGTCAAGGTCATGATCCCGCCTCTCGTCCTGATCATCGTGGTGCTGGGTAGTATCTTCGCCGGGGTTGCCACGCCGACAGAGGCCGGCGCCCTGGGAGCCCTCGGCGCCATGGCCCTTGCCTGGGTGGGAGGCCGCTTCACCCGCAAGGCCCTCGATGGGACCATGAACGAGACCATGCGCCTGACGAGCATGATCGTGTTCTTGCTGATCGGCTCCACGGCTTTCGCCCTCGTGTTCCGCGGCTTGCACGGAGACGACTGGATCAAGGATCTCCTGACCGGACTGCCGGGAGGGCGGGTCGGGCTACTGATCGTCGCCAACCTGGCCATCTTCATCCTGGGCTTCTTCATCGATTTCTTCGAGATTGCCTTCATCATCCTGCCCCTGATTCAACCCGCGGCAGCGCACCTGGGAATCACTGGCGATGAAATGGTCTGGTTCGGGGTGATGATCGCCATGAACCTCCAGACCAGCTTCCTCACGCCGCCCTTCGGCTTCTCCCTGTTCTATCTGCGCGGGGTGGCACCCAAGGAGATCCCCACAAGCGCGATCTATCGCGGCGTCGTGCCCTTCATCATCATCCAACTCATCTGCCTGACCCTCGTCATCCTCTTCCCCGAGATCGTGACGGGAATGCTCTAGCCCAGGACGAAGCGGGAGTAGGCCAGCTCTGCGGTGCCGAACCAGCGAAAGGACTCTTTGCGGAAAGCACGCCAGTGCTCAAGAATGCGGGCGTAGTCCGCATTTGTAGCAGCGCCATCCGCGAGCAGTTGCTCGGAAGCTGCCTGTGCTCCCTTCATGATCTCCTCGCTGAAGGGACGCAGCGTGATGTCCTGCTTTAGCAAGCGCTCAAGAGCCACAGGGTTGCGCTCGTCGTAACGCGTCTGCATAGCGGATGCCGCCTGGGCGCAAGCCGCACTGAAGATCTCTTGGTACTCAGTGGGCAGCGCGTCCCAGGCCGATTGCCCCACCAGGAAGGAGAGCGACGGGCCCGGCTCCCACCAGCCAGGGTAGTAGTAGTTCTTGGCCACCTTGTAGAAGCCCAGTTGTTCGTCGTCGTAGGGCCCGACCCACTCCGTGGCGTCGATCGCGCCTCGTTCCAGGGCGGTATAAATGTCGCCACCAGCCAAGACCTGTACGGTCACACCCAGTGCATCCATAACCTTCCCACCCAGGCCTGGAATGCGCATCTTCAATCCGCGCAGATCATCGAGGCCCTCGACAGGGTCCTTGAACCACCCCCCCATCTGTACACCGGTGTTTCCCCCGGGGAAGGAGCGAATTCCAAACTGCGCATAGACCTCGCGCATGAGCTCCAAGCCACCGGCCTCATTGAGCCAGGCGTTCTGCTGGCGCGGGGTGAGCCCGAAGGGAACGCAGGTATCAAACGCCAGGGCCGGGTGCTTGCCGATGTAGTAGTAGCCGCCCGTCTGCCCCACCTCGACCGATCCCTTCTGCACGGCGTCGAGCACCTGCAAGCCTGGCACGAGCTCACCAGCCTGATAGACGTGGATGCGAAACAGCCCACCGGTCATGGCCGCGACCCGCTCCGCCAACACCTCGGATGCGCCGAAAATAGTGTCCAACGAGCTGGGGAAGCTCGATGCCAGTCGCCACTCCACACGCTTGCCCGTATGGATCGCGGGCCCGTCGGTCTCCTTGGACTGAGTGGTGCTGGCGGCGGCAGCGCCGAGCAGGCCGCCCGCGGCACCTACCAGCCCTCCCGTCAGAAAAGCCCGTCGCTGGTGTTGTTGTTCGGCCATGGATAATCCCTTGGCCAGACTCTAGCGATCCTGGGTCACCATCGGCCAGTCATCCGTGCGGAACGAGGGCGCGGGCAAGCCCGCAGCGTTCTTCAGGTTGGGCTCGTCGGCCGCTCCCCATGCGTACCGCACGGCGCGAGGGTGTGGGACGGCCTCTGAGCGCACCACGACCGTCTCTCCGTCAATGCGCGCCATGGCGGGGTGAAAGACCTGATCAGCGCCGGCCACGGTGAAGTGTGTCGGCATACCTCCCAGCGCGGACAGGCCGCCGTCGGCATAGCCGAAATGCAGTCGCGCCTCATCTCCGACCACTACCATCGATCGGTACATGGGCCCCGAGGGCGTCAAGCTGCGGCCATAGTCACGAGCCAAAGCCCAACGAGCCAGCCGCGCTCCCACCACCTGCTTGTTGGTGGGGTGAATGTCCCTGGGATTCCCGACGTCCATGGTCACGGCCATGCCCGTGTTGGGCAGGGAGAGTGTCAGGGACTGGGCCTCGCGCAACTCCGCGGCCTCACCGGTGTCATTGCCGTAGCTATAGGGCGCGATCTGCACGAAGTAGAACGGGAATTCGCCCTGCCCCCAGCGTGCGCGCCAGTCCTGGATCATGGCGGGGAATAGTCGCCGGTATTGGGCTGCGCGTGTGCGGTTGGATTCATCCTGGTACCAGATGGCCCCGCGCATCCCGAAGGGGATGATGGGTGCGATCATGGCGTTGTAGAGGGCCGTCGGATAGTTGCGGTGGAACCACGCCCCCACGGGGAAAGCGCCCAACTTCGACATGGGGGCGCCGGCTCGCGCTTGCCAAGTCCCCTCAAGGGGAATGCCCGCGCCCTTCTCGGAATCAGCACGGCGCAAGCGCATGGGGGGCTGCACAGAACCCGAAGTCCCCAGTGTTCCCCCGCCACCTGTATCCACAGCGCAGACGGCGATGGTGTTCGCACCGGCCTTCAGTTTCCCAGCCGGGATGCGATATGAGCGCGGGGTCTGCCACTTGCCATGGATGCGTGTGGCTCCCACGGCTTCACCGTTGATGAAGGTCACGTCCATGTCATCCACGGGACCGATTTCCAAGATCGTCTCCACGGCCGCGAAATCTGCAGGCACCTCGACTTCACGCCGAAACCAGACGCACCCATCAAAGTTGCCGAGGTTGAGGGCTGTAAATGCTGCAGGGATGGTCGTCGCCTTCCATTCCTTGGATGAACCCCCGGGGTTGGCCCAATCTCCCCTGAAGCCGGGATCGGCGGCCTCGAGGCCCTTCCACCAACGGCCCTGGAGTTGAGCCAGAGAGTCGCCTGCGTCCGCATCGCCCCCTGCCGCCTCCAAACGCGCGAGTGAGTCGCCAAACTCGCCGGCATCAGCAAGAGCCTCAGCACTTGTCCAGGCTTCGACGACCGTCCCGCCCCAGTTGGTGGAAACCAACCCGACAGGCACTCCGAGTTTGGTCTGAAGGTCCCTCCCGAAGAAGTACGCCACCGCGCTGAAGCCACCGATGGTCTTGGGCGAACAGACGGCCCAAGACCCCGAGATGTCCTCGGCGGGTTCCATGGAGTACGCCTGTTGGGCTTGGAAGAGCCGCAGTTGAGGGTGCTCGGCGCTGGCGACCTCTGTACTAGCGTCGTCGGAACTCATGACCGTCCACTGCATGTTCGATTGGCCGGAACACACCCATACTTCACCCAGCAGGACGTCTTCCACGAGTAGGTTGCCCGAGGCCGCTTTGATGCTCAGGGCGTGGGGGCCACCGGCAGGGCCCGTTTCGATCATGACGCGCCAGGCACCCGAAGCATCCGCCTGCGTGCTTGCTTGCGTCTCAGCACTGTCCCCACCTATACCCCAGGATGGGATTACGAGAACGCTCTCACCTGGTTCGGCCCAGCCCCATACCGCCACCTTCGATTCCCGCTGAAGG
>PVBE010464175.1_pt1 | contig 15107 bp, 12 predicted proteins | sample 1631181 | NCBI WGS metagenome assembly PVBE01 (sample SAMN08397723, study PRJNA350692) | Marine metagenome, whole genome shotgun sequencing project. | isolation source: water | place: Pacific Ocean | collected 2012-04 | reverse complement strand
GGCCTCGCAGGCCCCCCAAAAGACCCCGCGATCGTTGGCCTGCACCCGGCGCGCCACGGCTCGCAGCGCCGCCATGGCGCCGGCATCAGGGTTCTGCGCTCCCGCCTTCCAGGCGAGGACGAAGCTGCCGCTCGCCCCGAGCTTGCCGGACGCTCCGCGCCGGGTGGGCGGGTACAGCACCAGCAGGTGCTCGGCGTCGCCCCGCACCAGGCGGTACTCCACGCGGCTGCGCGCCACGCGGAAACCCTGGAGCGCCCAGCCGCCGCTGACCTCCCCCCCGAGGCGCAGGGGCGCCACCAGCGCACGCAGCTCTGCCTCGCGCCCCGGGCGGATGATGTACGCCTGGCCGGCGCAGAGCTTCGGCGCTCCGCGGGGGACGTCGGCGCACGACGCCAGGCAACCGGCGGCCAGCAGCAGCGCCGCGTACACCTTCCCCGTGGGTGGGCTCATGGCCCGGAAGGTACCACCCGTGGCGGAACTACGGCCACCCGCCAGAACAGTGGTATGCTCCAGGGGTCTGAACGTGGAGGGTGTCATGCGGGTCGTCAGCTTGCTCTCGATGCTGTTTCTCCTCGCCGCCTGCGAGGAGGGAGAGTTCGTCAACTACCAGGACGGCGGCGGGGGAGGGGGACCGCCAAAGAAGGACGCCTGGGTCTGGCCCGACGCGACGCCGGTAGCCGACCTGCCGCCGAAGCCGCCGAAAAAAGACGCCGGCTGCGGCGGCCAGAACGTGCCCATCGTGCTGGTGAAGAAGGGACACATCCCCGACCTGCACCTCGTTGTGGACCGCTCCGGCTCCATGATGACGCCCATCGACTTTTTCAACTGGGCCCTGGGCACCAAGTGGATGGTGATGCACAAGACGCTCAACTCGCTGGTGGACAACTACAAGAAGAACGTCCGCTTCGCCCTGACCCTCTACCCCGGCGACAACACCTGCGGCGCGGGCAAGATCGATGTGCCGCTGCAGATGGGCAACGAGCCGGCCATCAAGCAGAAGCTGGCCAAGACCGGGCCCAACGGCAACACGCCGACGCACAAGACCCTGACCAAGGTGGGCATCTACCTCAAGAGCGTGCCCAAGACAAAGGGGGCGCGCTTCGTGCTGCTCGCCACCGACGGCATGTCCAACTGTGGCAAGGCCCAGGACACCGACACCAGCGCCGAGACCCTGGCCGAGGTGAAAAAACTGGTGGCCGCGGGCAACAAGGTCTTCGTGCTCGGCTTCGGCAGCATCGTCAGCGGCAACCCCGGCCACCTCAACAAGCTGGCCCTGGCCGGCGGCGTGCCGAACACCAAGGGGCCGAACAAGTTCTACGCGGCCACCAACGAAAAGGAGCTCAAGGCGGCCCTGTTCAACATCGCCGGCGGCATCATCCCGCCGCAGTGCACCTACAAGCTCAAGAACAAGCCGCCGGTGCCCGACAAGGTCACCGTGACCTTCGACGGCAAGGCGGTGCCCCGCACCAAGTCCAATAAAAACGGCTGGAACTACACCAGCGGCGGCTCGGAGATCACCTTCTTCGGCACCTACTGCCAAAAGCTGCGGCAGGGCCAGGTCAAGCAGGTCAAGTTCCTCTACGGCTGTAAGGGGCCGGTGATCGATTGACGCGCAAAAGTGGGAAACAGTGCCCCCGGTTACTGTATAATCACGGGCTGAATCCTAAGGAGAAACGATGAGCCTTCGTAAACGTCTATGCCTGGCGACGGGGTTGCTGTTGGTGCTGGCGGTGCCTGCCGCTGCCCAGGCGGGGTACAAGGTCGCGGTGATGGAGATGGAGGGCAAGGGCGCCGCCAGTATGCAGGCGATGTTCCTGGCCAACCTCGGCGGTGGCCACACGCTGGTCACCCCCGAGGAGGTGTCTGCCATAGCCCAGCGCCTGGGCCTGGGCGCCACCTGTATCGCGGCCAACATCCCGAAGCTGGCCAGTACGCTGCAGGTACAGGCGGTGATCTGCGGCGACGTGGAGCGCAAGCGCCTGGTCCTGTCGATCTACAACGGCGCCGACGGCAAGCTGGTTCAGACCGTGAAGGTCAAGCTGCGCCGGCGCAAGCTGACCAAGCGTAACCTGGCGCGGGCCCGGCCGCAGATCGAGGCAGCGCTGGCCCGCACCGCGGCGCCGGCGGCTGCGCCGATCGTGCCCTCCCAGTCGGCCGATCCCTTGCAACAGGCGCTCAAGGTGCTCGCCTCGCCGGTGGCCTCCAACCGCATCGCGGCGCTCAGCGCCCTGGCCCGCCAGTCCAGCTGGACGGCCCGGCGTTCCATGGCCTGCACCCTGCTCAACGACAAGGATCTGTCGGTACGAAAGGCGGCCGCGGTTCAGCTGGGCAGGATCCACGATCTCGCCGGCGTCACGGCCATGAGAGTCGGGGCCGTGCTGGAGCGCAACTCACAGCTCAAGGGGACCCTCCGGTCCCAGCTCATGGGGCTGCGCAAGCGGGTCGACGCCCTGGCGCAGGAGATCAACTACACCAACGCCAGAAAGCGCGAGGCGGCGGCCCACGCTCTGGCCATGGGGGCCTATCCCCAGGCCCTCGGCCCGCTGCTCAAGGCGATACAGGACTCGAACCCGCGCGTGCGACTTCGCGCCGTCGAGGGGTTGAGGCAGTTCGCCAAGCCCGCGGCCCGGGCGGCCCTGCGCAAGGCGGTCAAGGACATGGACCTCTCTGTCCGCCAGACAGCCAACACCTACATCCAGGAGCATCAGCGCCTGGCCGGCTGGCGCGCCTTCTATCGCAGCTACATGCGCGTGATCAAGCACACCCGCTCCAAGGAGGCCACGCGGCGCCTGGACTCGGTGGTGGCCCTCGGCGTGAGCGCCTCGACCAACGCGGTCAAGCCGCTGTCCAAGATGCTGCTCTCCGATCCGGATGAAAAAGTTCGAGTGGCCGTGGCCTGGACGCTGATGTTGCTCGGCAAGAAGCGGGGTGAGGCGGCCATGCGCATCGCCGCGGACAACGACAGCAGCCCCAGGGTGCAGCAGGCGATCAAGGCTTACCTCGCCATCGGCAGCACCAACTCCAGCGCGCTGCTGGCGGATCTGACAGGGTCCAACGCGGCCAGGCGCCGCCACGCCGCGGCCATGCTCTCCTTGCGGCCGACCAAGGCGGTGAGGCCCGGCCTGGTCAAGACGGCGCTGTGCGATCCCGACACGTCGGTGCGCGCGGTGGCCCTGCGCGGCCTGGCCCGGGGCGGCGATCCTCTGTCGCTGACCACCATCAAGCTGTTGATGTTCCGCGACCCCGCCGTGGACGTGCAGCGCGTGGCCACCATGATGTACGTGCTGGTGGGCTGGGAGGAGGCCGCCGGACCCGAGCCCAAGGTGGTGGCAAAGAAGAGCTGGGACACCGAGGACCCGAACAAGCAGAAGCACGCCACCATCGTCAAGAAGGAAGAAGAGGCCGCCAAAAAGCCCGAGATCCCGTCCTGCCCTCTGGGGTGCCGCGCGATGCAGGCGCGCGTGGGCGGCGGGTCGCTCTTCGTGCGCAACTACTCGGTGGAGAACCCGGCCAACGACATCGACGGTGAGGGCCTGACCTCCCTGCCGGTGGGAGGGTTCAACCTCGGCGTGGAGGTTTACCCGGCCACCTGGTTCACCAAGAGCTGGCTCTCGAACTTTGGCATCGGCCTGTCCTACGCCCAGTACTTCGGGCTGCAGTGGAATACCTCCAACGATCCCGATACGGTCACCAACATCACGCACAACGTGTTCACGGTGGACTTTTTGCGGGTGCGGTGGCAGCCGGCGCGGCGCAAGCGGGTCCCCACGCTCTACGGCCGCTTCGGGCTGCGCTACATGGGCTTCTCCATGAACGACGACGACACGCCCGAGGCCCACATCCCCGACATCAGCGCCACCAGCCTCAGCGTGGGCCTGGCCATGAGCCTGCCGATCCGCTCGTCGCACCTGATCATCGGCTTCGACTACCTGCCGATGATGAGCTGGGGCGAGGTCACCGAGGACGACGAGTTCGGCAGCGGCAGCGGCATGGGCCTGCTCGGCACGGTGGGCTTCGGCGGGCCGTTCACCAAGCTCCTCGGCTGGCGGATGGAGCTGACCTACACCCTCTACCTGCTGGAGCTGGACCGGGTGGACGGCTTCACCAGGCGCCTGGCCGATAGCGTCGTGGACATGTACTTCCACGGCCGCTTCTCGCTGACCTTCAACCTCTAAGGTCCTACTTCAGCTCCACCGTCAGGTGATCGCAGCCCAGGCCGAGGCGCTCCAGCGACGGCTGCGCGTGCTCGTGCATGCGCTGGCTGACCAGCAGCGGATCTCCGCGCAGCTCGTCGTGTTCCACGGTGGCCAGCGCCTCCCGCACGGCGCCCTGGATCACCCTCGAGGCGAGCTGGGTCACCTGCTCCTGGGGCATGCCGAGCAGCAGCCGGGCCGCCAAATAGACGGCCCTCGGATCCTCCAGGATGCGCACCTGCGCGCTGACGCGCAGGGAGACCTCGTGGCCGCGGCAGGGCGCGGAGTGGATCGGGATGGTCACGGTCATGGGGGCGAGGCTCAGGTGGTCCACCGACTGCAACAGCGGCATCGGCAGCACCCGGCCGCTGTTGATGATGGAGAACGAGATCCCTTCTGGCCCCGGCCGGCCGCTTAGCACGAGCACCTCTCCGGGGGCGCAGATCTGGATCCGGCGCGCGACGAGCGTCGCCGCCGCGACGAGGCAGATCAGCAAGACCAGACCCACCGTCGCCATCATCAGCAACATCATGCTTCACCGCGGTGGACCGCGTTGATCCCCAGGACGCCGAGGTCCAGCAGTTCGAGCCCCAGGTCACGGTAGCTGTCCTGCACCTCGCCCTGGCAGCGCTCGCGCACCCGGGTCGGGTTCGCCCTCCAGGATTCCAGGGACTCGGAGGCCATGGCCGCGCGCAGGCCGCTCTCGACGACCTCGCGCGCCGCTGTCTTCATGGCGTCATCATCGCGTTCCATGAAGCGCTCGACGGCGGGCTCGGGGCGGCGGTGATCCACCGCGAAGACCAGGTGTCCGCGCGCCTCCACATGGATCCCATCACGGGTATGGACGTCCTTTACGGTGAAGTCCAGGGCCCTCGCCCGCAGGTCAATGTGGTAGCTCCGCTCCAGGAAGGGGAGGGCCACCGCGCGCCCGCCCGAGACGGTGCGGAACCCCACCGTGGAGCCGTCCGCCAGGCGCCGCGGCCGCCCGGCCAGGATCAGCAACTCGCTGGGCCGGGCGACGTGGATCAGGCGCCCTGCGACGAACAGCAGGACGAACGTGGCCAGGGCCGGCGGGATGAGCACGAACACCGCGGGCCGGCGCGTCACCAGCGCCACCAGCAGCAGCGCCACCATCAAAAACACCCCCAGCACCACGAGCAGGCCGCCGCCGAGGCCGGTGGCACCCGCGGAGAGGCCGACCGCTGGATCTTCGGCCCCCTCTTCCTCCTCGGGACCGCGCAGCTCCGCCACCTCGTGCTCCAGGGCGCGGATCCGCTCGTGGGCCGCCTCCAGGTCGTCGCGGTATTGTGACATCTCAGGAGCCTACCACGACGCGACCTGGCGCAGCACCGTGGCCCTCACCTTGCGCCGCAGCGGGCTGACGGATCTGGACGGCTGGTGCCAGGTGCGGTTGGTCAACAAGACGATGACCAGCTTCCGCCGCGGATCCACCCACAGCCAGGTGCCGGTGAAGCCGCCATGAGAATAGGGGCCGCCCTTGCTGCTGACGATCCAGCCGAGGCCGCGCCGCTTGCCCGCGGGCAGCGGGTGGGGCGTGGTGACGCGCTTGACCGTCGCCTTGGTCAGCACCTGCCGACCGCGCAGCTTGCCCCCCTGCAGCATCATCTGGCCGAAGAGCGCCAGGTCGTCCACCGTGGAGTAGAGCCCGGCGTGGCCGGCGATGCCGCCGAGCCGCGAGCCGAGGGGGTCGTAGGACATGCCCTCGCTGCCGCCCTCGGGCCAGGGCGAGATGACCCGCTTGAGGCGCGACTTCGGCGGGGCGTAGCCGGTGTCGCACATGCCCAGTGGCCTGTAGATGCGCAGGGCGGTGAGGCGATCCAGGGAGAGGCCGCTCACTGCCTCCACCAGCTTGCCGAGCACGATGAAGCCCACGTCGCTGTAGCGTACCCTGGCGCCGGGGAGCGAGCGCAGCCGGGACCGGCCGATGCGCCGCAGGATGGCCGCGGTCTGGATCTTCTTCGGCCCCTTGCGCACCACGGAGGGGAGCCCGCTGATGTGCTGCAGCAGCTGGCGCACCGTGATGCCACGCTTGTCGGCCGCCCTGAACCAGGGCAAGTGTTTGGACACCGGGGTGTCGAGGTTCAAGTCGCCGCGGCCCAGCAGCTGGGTAACCGCCGTGGTTGTGGCCACCACCTTGGTCACCGAGGCCAGATCGTAGATGCTCTGCGGCTTGGCCGCGCCCGCGGACAGGCGGACGAGCACCTCGCCGCGGCGGGCCACGAGCAGCACCGCCGAGGGGGTGACGCCCAGCTTCACGGCCTCTCGCAGCTGATAGTCCAGCTCCCCGCGCAGCCGCTGGACCTTGAGGCTATCCCGGGCTGCCGGCAGCGGCGTGGTGGTGCACGTGGACCAAACTCCGGACCGCGCCGGCGGAATGCCCGTCTTCTTCCGGGCCGCCGCGGGCGCTCCGGCCAACACAAAAACCGTCGTGATCAGCAGCGTCAATCGAGGTATTGGCAAGCCGCAAACTCCTCACCCATCACAGTAGCAGCAACCAGAGGGGGACGGTCCTACGATCTTGCGCTTTTTTAGGGCGGTGTTGCGATCTCTAAAATTGCTTAGCAATTTCAAGCGCGGGGAACTGGCCCCTAACGCTGAGCGCGCCGACGGCGAGGGGCGGAGCCCATTTTGCGGATTAAACGGGTATTGGGCCGCTTCGCGGTTACCCGCCGCACGGGCGCTCGGCGCACCTGCTTGACCACGGCGATTCTGGTCGGCGCCAGCTTGCCGGCCCCCAGGCTGACCAGAAAGGCGTTGCTGCGAGCCCGGACCCGGGCCTGCTTGCTGATGACCCGCCGCTCCAGGCTGGAGCGGGACGCCGTCGAGAGCTGCAGCGAGCGCTTCATCATGCCGTCCACGGCGGCAAGTTCGATGGCCTGACGCTCGGACACCTTCTTGGTCCTGGCGATCTTCATCGCCCGGTTCCACCCTGCCCGCACCGTGCCGAGCAGCGACCGCTTGGCCGTGCCGCTGGACACCTGCTCGCCGTAGGTGTTCTGGGCCGCCTCCAGGTTGGAGACGTGCACGCCGCCCAGGTTGGCCAGGTCCCCGGCCACGGTGAGCAACTTGCCCTGGTGCCGGTCCAACAGGCGCGCGCCGTCGCTGGTCTCGGCCAGGTTGGCTCCCTCGGCGAGGATCTTGCGGCGGCCCTGGTGTGTGCCGGACTTGACGTACGCCGGTACGGTTTTGCTGTTCAACACGTTGCCGAGGGCGTTTACGCCCACGATGTCGGCCTTGACCTTCGAGGCGTCCATGCCGGCCTTGAAGTGCTGGAGCAGGGTGCCGCCCTTGAAGGATGCCAGGTCCTCGCCCTTGGCCCTCATGGCGTCCACGTCGGCCAGCCACTGCTTGACCTGTCGCGGCTTGGCGGCGGCGCCACCCGGGTTGAGCAGCGTGCCCACCACCTTCTTGCCATTGACCTTCCACACCTCCTGGATGCCGACGACTCTGGCGCCATTTTTCACCGCTGCCATGCCGAACGCTCGCCCCACCTCGCCCCAGCCCTGGGCCATGACCGTGGCGCCGCGCACCTTGAGGCCCACCTTACGGGCGGCCAGGCGGGCAGACATCCACACGCCCTCGCCCGTGGAGATGCCGCGGTATTCGATGCCGCCCCGAGGATCGATGGCGCCGTCCTTGGTGCGCATGACGGCCTTGCCGCTGACGCCGGGCGACGGCGTGGTCTTGGTGCCGTAGGCCCGGGCCAGCACCTTCATCTCGGCGGCCTTGGTGTTGACGTCGCCTGCCTGGATGTCCAGTCCGGGGCCCACCGCGCCGCCCGCCTTGCGGTAGCTGGCCGCGAACTTGCGCATGATCTGGGCCCGGTTGAACACGGGCGCCGCGGGGTCCACGTAGTCTCCGACCTTTGCCTCGTAGCTCTTGCCGACCTTGACCACGCGACCGGCGCCGATTCCGCCCTTGGCACCGCGGAAGCTGTGGCCTGCCATGGCGTCGCGGGCGATGGCCAGCTTGGTGTCCATCTTCAAAGCCAACGCGTAAACCTCGTCGGCGAAGACCCCGTGATGCAGCCTCACGCCGCCCTTGTTGGTCTCGTGGCGCAGGATGGTGCCCGCCTTGTCTCTCACCAGCGCCTTGCCCGTGTTGGCCAGGCGGTTTTCGGCGAAGCCGGTGCGGAACCAGGGGAACTCCACCACGGTGCCGTCCTTGAGGGTCACATTGAAGGTCCCCCGGCGTTCCATGGTTGGCATCAGCGCTTGATCGATCTGAGCCTTGCCGTAGCCGAGGATGCCGGCCTGCTTGCGGATCACGGCCTGTGCGTCCCGTTTCTGCTGATTGGCCTTGGCCCGGGCAGTCTCCATTGTTTTGCCGTCAATCAATCCAGGCAAGGCTTCTGCAGAGGCCGCTGACGAAAAGAGCAACGAGATGATGCTGAAGAGGACGGTTGTTCTGGCCATGACCGGGCTCCTTTTGTACTGGCACTCAACAGTGCCAGCCCCGTGCCAACCTTGACCTGGCCGGGATGGACTCCTTCATAATGTATGATTACAGGTGGATGGACCGCGCGTCACCGCCTGCGGCGCTTGAACTCCACCGCCTCATATATAGAGACTGGCCACAGCAGTAGTTAGGATGCCGTCCAATGGCGTCCGCGCCGGCAGGGCTGAGCCGGGCCCGGGGACCGAGACAAGATCGTAGGACCGCCCCAAGAATGCGCAAGATCGTAGGACCGTCCCCGGAAAGCGCAAGATCGTAGGACCGTCCCCGGAATGCGCAAGATCGTAGGACCGTCCCCCTACTTGTTGCCGCAGGGGCCGCTGCAGGTCTGTTGCACCTTGCCGTCGGTTTTGTAGAAGGCCTTGAGCTGTTTTTCGAAGCTTTCCAGGTGCCGCACACGGTCGTGGGCCGACTTGTCGATGGTCGGCGACTTGGGCAGCAGGTTCTCCTTGGGCGGCTTGATCGGCGGGTTGGTGTCCCACTGCACGTAGGCCGACTCCAGGGGTCCCGCCTTCTCGGTGATGCCGTAGACCTTCTCCACCTTCGGGGTGAGCAGGGGCAGGCCCATGCCGCGGATCACCGCCCGGGTGGCGATGTTCGGCACCTGGTCGTCGAAGCGCGACTCCTGGGAGATGACCTTCTTCTTCTTCTGGCCGGGCAGGGGATTCGTCACCACGAAGGAGGCGTAGGTGATGGGGTCCGTACCGTCCCACAGGGACTGGGACAGCGCGATCAGGATCATCCGGTCCAGGGCGCCGAGGTAGCTGAAGCGCATGAACCCGGCGTACTTGTCGAAGTTGGAGCTGCGCTCCATCATCATCGACCAGAAGCCGGCGCCCACGTTGAGCACGTAGCGCTCGATGTCCTTGTTCAGCGCGGCGAAGGCCACGCCCTGGATCGCGCCGTTGGAGATGCCGAGGTAGTAGACCTCCTTGCCGTCGGCGATGGGCTTGCCGTTGACCTGCATCGAGGCGTCCTTGAGGAACGCGCCCTTGACCAGCTTGACCAGGGCGTGGTTGTTGAGGTGCCCCTGGTGTAGGCGGTCGGTGATCAGCGGCATGTTGGACCAGTCGGTGGGGATCTGCGTGCCGACCACCACCTCGTCGGCCTTGGACAGCCCGAGGAAGGCCGTGGCCACCTCCACCATGCACAGCTTCTGGGCCAGGCCCTTGTGCAGCTTGGAGTCAAAGTCGCTCTTCGGATCGCCCATGAGCCCGTGCCCGAAGATCAACACCGGCAGGGGCTTTGTGGCCTTCTCCGCGCAGCGCGGGATGTTGACGAAGAAGGCGAACTCCTGCTCCGCGCGGTACTTGGGCATGTTCTTGGCGTCCAGGCTGAGGATGCCGGTCTGCTTGTCGCTGGTGAGGTAGGACGGCACCACCATCTTGGCGGAGATCTTGCGCAGCTGGTTCGGCTCGGTCATGGCGTCGAGGTTCGTGACCTTGACGTCCTTGAACTTGGGTCCGTCGGTGGGCAGCTTGGCCAGGCCCTCGCTGACCATGGTGGTGAGCCACCGGGTGGCGGCCTTCTGGCTCACGGTGTGAAAGTCCCAGGCCAGAATCACCTTCTTGGGGTCCACCTTCTGTTTGGTGAGGAAGGCGAACACCGGCTTGAGCCGCGTCGCCTCGGCCTGCAGCTCCTTGCTCTTGCTGGCCAGGCCGTCACGGGCGCGCTTGAAGGCGTCGCCCGCCTCCAGGGCCTTGCCCGCGGCGTCGAGGATCCCCTGGCGCAGCACCACCACGTGGCGGGTGTTGAAACGCAGCGGCCGCTGAGGGCGGATGATCAGCCCCGCCTTCCTGGCGTCCGACTCGTTGGCGTCCACCTCGGCGAAGAGGGGCACCCGCTTGCCGGTGTCGTACTCCAGGATCCAGATCAGGCTCTTGTCTGTCACCGAGGAGCCCGGGTCGTCGATGGGCGGCAGGCCCGTTTTGGAAACTCCACCAGGAAAGTAGACCACGGGCTGGGAGCCGATGCTGAAACCGTCCAGCAGGTTGTAGCGGGTCGGGTCCACGTGCTTGCCTTCCTTGTTTTTCGGCAGCGCCTTGGCCGGGTAATTGACCCTGAACCCTGTTGACGTGGTGGAGTCTTTCTCGAGGTAGTAGCTGGATGGCCAGGGCAGCAGACAATGGGCGGTTGAGAGAGGGTTGCAGTGGGCGGGGAGGGTGGCCTCGCCAGCGTCATCAGACTTTCCCTGATCGGTGCTGATAGCGTCAGCGCCTCCGTCGCCCCCTGGATTTACGTCGTCATCACTGCAGGCGAGCACGCCAATCTGGGCCGCCAACAAAATGCCGAACCATGCTGCATTCTTCACTATTTTCTCCTGGGCCGTCGCTTTTTGTTTTTTTTTTGCTTTACTTCTGTTCCACGTTTTCTGTAGATTTCACGACTTCTACACCATAACCTTTAGAAACTCAACGTCCATGGAGAATGAAAATGACTCGTTTGCTTATCCCCGCTTGCCTTATTGCCTGCCTCATCGCCGTCGGTTGCAGTGACGACGACAAGCCCGTGACCAAGAAGGACACCGGCTCGACCCAGAAGGACAGCGCAGTGACCAAGAAGGACGGTGCCGTGACCAAGAAGGACCAGGCCACCACCAAGAAGGAAGCCGGCACCAAAAAGGGCGCCTGCACCAACGCCGCCGACATGGCGCTGCTCGACTCCGCCGCCAAGCAGACTGGCGTGTCCGGCAAGGCCAAGGCCTGCGGCCTCAAGTGCGTCTCCGACAAGGACCCGGCCACCTGCGCCACCACCTGCGTGGTCAAGGACACCAAGCTGTCCAAGGGCTGCTCCGCCTGCTACGTCGGCACCATCATGTGCTCCATCAAAAACTGCCTCGCCTCCTGCGCGGTTGATCCCAATAGCAAGGCCTGCCAGGACTGCCAGGCCAAGAACAAGTGCATCACCACCTTCTACACCTGCAGTGGTCTGACCCCGCCCGCTGGCGACGCCGGCATCTAAGCAGAACCAAGACAAAATCGCTGGACCTTGCTGCCCGCCGCGCTATTCTTGCGCGCGACGACGAACAGGGAGCGTTTGACCGGAGGACAGACCCATGAAGAAGCATGCACCCATATGTTTGGCCACATGTCTGATCGTTTGTGTGGCAGCCACGGAGAGCCGCGCGGGCAGCATCGACTACCTGACCAACCAGAGCGCCGACTACATCCGCACCTTCTCGCGGAACGCGGCCACCGACGCGGTGGACATCGTCTCGCACAACCCCGCCGGCACCGCCTTTCTGCCCAAAAACGGGCTGTACCTGAGCCTCAGCGGGCAGACCGTGCTGAAGAAGTTCACCATCACCTACAGAGAGAAGGACTACATCGCGGACGACGCCACGCCGTTCCTCCCGTCGTTTCACACGGCCTTCAAGTGGAACAACCTGGCCATCTTCGGCGCCTTCACGGTGCCGGCCGGCGGCGGCTCGCTGGAGTACCCGGAGGGCGTGCCGTTCCTTTACCCGCTGGCGCTGTTGGTCAAGTCCAAGGACGGCACCGGGCTGCCGACCAAGGGACACTTCGAGGGCTCCTCCATGTACCTCGCCGGCACCCTCGGCGCGTCGTACAAGCTATTCGGTCTGGTCTCCGTTTCGGCGGCCATGCGCGTCCTGTCAGCCAAAAAGAAATTCCTCGGCTGGGCTTACTACGAAACCAAGCTGGCCACCCTGGAGGCCTCCAAGGCGGCCCTCGGCGTGGGTGGCATCTTCGGCATCCACATTCGCCCGTTCAAGTACCTGGACATCGGCATCCGTTTCGAGACCGAGACAGGCCTGGAGTTTGAGACCGAGTCCGAGACCGAGAATCTGTCCATGAACCCGAACACGGCGCTGGAGTCGTTCATCGACGGCGCCAAGGAGCGCCGCAACCTGCCGGCGGTGATGGGCCTGGGCGTGGCGATCCACCCGTTCAAGGCGCTGACGATCAACCTCGGCATGCAGTACTACTTCAACAGCTCGGCCGACTCCGCCTACCACAACGGCGACGAGGCGGACAAGGGCGGCGAAGAGTGCGACCCCGATCCGACCAAGGCCAAGAAACCGTGCTACCTGGGCCAAAAGGACGTGCCGGGCGCCTCGGGCTTCGTGCGCGGCTACGACGACGACTACGACGACGGCATCGAGATCGCAGCGTCCATCGAGTACCGCATCTTCAAAAACTTGGTGGTCAGCGCGGGCTACAACCACGCGTTCTCGGGCAGCAACGCCAAGACCCTCAGCGACTTCGAGTACACCCTCGACTCCAACGCCTTCGGCTTCGGTGCGCGGTACGGCTTTCTCAGCAACCGGCTCAAGGTGACCGCCGCGTTCGGTGCAGTGTTCTACGGCACGGCCAATAACGAGACGGTGCACCCGATGATTAAGTTCCTCGACAAGCGCCCCGGGTGCACAGATCCCAACACCTGCTACGCCGAGACCTTCGACAAGCGATCCTACGTCATCGCCCTCGGCGTCGAGTATCGCCTGTTCTAGAGCGCTCCGCTCTCCAGCATTCACAGCTGAAACGCCGTCTCCGAACGGATACCGGACCGCCCGGACCGGGAACCGGATTCTCTCCCCATTGCGGCCGTTCAAGTCGCTGAAATCTCGTCATCCTGTGTTGGCATCTCGGTTGCAAATGCAATCGGGCAAAACCTGCTACACTATTCAGTGGGCGTTGCCCACGGGAGGGAGACCATGAGCGAGCTGACGACCAAGGTGCTGATCCAGATCCAGGAAAAACTCTCTGGAATGGACACCGAGCTCAAGGGACATGCCGTGAAGCTCGATGAGCATGGCGCCATCTTGACCGAGCATGGCGCCATCTTGCGGGAGCACGGTGCCATCTTGCGGGAGCACGGTGCCATCTTGCGGGAGCACGGCCAGGCCATCCAGAAAAACACCGACGCCATCGATGAGCTGAGGGTGGACATGACCGGTGAGCTAAGAGCCAACGGCCAGGTGCTCAAGCAGATCCTCGGCGCCGTGGAGTACGGCAACCGCCAGCGCGACATCCGGGTGGAGGACATCGAGGAGAGGGTGTCACGCATCGAGGATCACCTCGAGCTGCCAGCGGAGGGTTGAGCCGCGCTGCCTGCTACCCCCCGTTGAGCACCTTCCCCAGAAACTCCCCGGTGTAGGACCCTTCGAAGGCCGAGATCTCCTCGGGGGTGCCCGTGGTCACGATGCGGCCGCCGCCGTCGCCACCGGCCGGGCCGAGGTCGATGATGTGGTCGGCGCACTTGATGACGTCCAGGTTGTGCTCGATGATGATCACCGTGTTGCCCGCTTCCACCAGGCGGTTGAGCACCACCAGCAACTTCTGGATGTCGTCGAAGTGCAGGCCCGTTGTGGGCTCGTCGAGGATGTAGAGGGTGCTGCCGGTGTCCCGCTTGGCCAGCTCGCGGCTGAGCTTCACCCGCTGGGCCTCGCCGCCGGACAGCGTCGGCGCGGGCTGCCCCAGCTTGATGTAGTCCAGGCCGACGTCGGCCAGGGTCTGCAGGATGCGGCAGAGCCGCGGCTGGGCCTTGAAGAGCTCCAGCGACTGCCCGATGGACATGCCGAGCACGTCGGCGATGGACGCCCCCTTGAAGCGCACCCGCAGGGTGGCCTCGTTATAGCGCTTGCCCTTGCACACCTCGCAGGGCACGTAGACGTCGGGCAGAAAGTGCATCTCCACCTTCTTGACGCCGTCGCCCTCGCAGGCCTCGCAGCGCCCCCCCTGACGTTGAAGGAGAAGCGCCCCGGCTTGAAGCCGAAGGCCCGGGACTCGGGGGTCATGGCGAAGATCTGCCGGATCTGGTCGAAGGCCTTGGTGTAGGTGGACGGGTTCGATCGCGGCGTGCGGCCGATGGGGCTCTGGTCGATATGGATCGTCTTGTCGATCTTGCCCAGGCCGGTGATCCGCTTGTGGGCGCCAACTTTCTTGCGGCTGCCGTACTGGGCGCGACAGAGGGCAGGGTAGAGGATGGAGACCACCAGGGTGCTCTTGCCCGCTCCCGACACGCCGGTCACCGCGGTGAGGGTGCCCAGGGGGAAGGTGACGTCGATGTCCTTGAGGTTGTGTTCGCTGGCGCCGCGCACCACCAGCTTGCCCTTGCCCTTGCGCCGCTTGTCCGGCACCTCGATGAGCGTGCGGCCCGACATGTAGCGCCCGGTGAGGCCCTTGCTGCGGCGCAGGCGCTTGGGCGTGCCGTTGAAGACGACCTTGCCCCCCAGGTCGCCGGCCCCGGGGCCGAAGTCCACCACGTGGTCGGCGCAGTCGATGGTCTCGGCGTCGTGCTCCACGACGATGACCGAGTTGCCGTTGTCGCGTAGCCGCTCCAGGGTACGGATCAGGCGCAGGTTGTCCCGCTGGTGCAGGCCGATGGACGGCTCGTCCAGCACGTACATCACGCCCGACAGCTCGCTGCCGAGCTGGCTGGCCAGGCGGATGCGCTGGGCCTCGCCGCCGGAGAGCG
>PVBE012819552.1_pt1 | contig 15108 bp, 14 predicted proteins | sample 1631181 | NCBI WGS metagenome assembly PVBE01 (sample SAMN08397723, study PRJNA350692) | Marine metagenome, whole genome shotgun sequencing project. | isolation source: water | place: Pacific Ocean | collected 2012-04 | reverse complement strand
TGACCTCCCGCCGGAAGCCCTGTAGGACGATGTGGATCTTCTCTTCTGGGGTGTACTTCCTTCGGGTGGCCGATCGAACCTGACGAACGAATCGCTTGGTGTCCTGGCTTCGTTCTTGTGCGGCTAGGTTCTTATCTTCTGTGTTCTCGATCACTGCTGCTCCTTCCCTGGGGACATTCTATCCCCCTGTCAGGAGCTCGCTTTATCTACCGACTGTCTCTATTAATTTCAGACCCAAATGTCTCCCACTTTCGCTGACGGTCTACACACAGTATTTGCTTGAATAGCTACCCGGTAGCGCGAGTTAGTGGACAGCAGACTTGCAATGGTGTGAAGCCACGTTTTCAATATTGCATTCGCTGAGTGACCCCATCTTACGATGGTTCCGCCACACGGCACAATACCTCATCCTCTAATTGGACTTGATTTGATTGGGTTTCGCCTACCATATTAAATCAAAACACGTCCGTTGACCGAAGTCCCCTTACCCCCTCACCCGCTCCCCCGCCACGTTCCGCCCGGCTATGCGGCCGAAGGCCAAGCATTCGCCGATGTTGCCGGTGCCTTGGTAGAGGTAGCTGTAGATCGATCCGAGTTCGCCGGAGCTGTAGAGTCGGGGGATCGGGGAGCCGTCGGGGCGGACGATTTGGGCACGTTCGTTTCGTCGGGGGCCGCCTTGGGTGTTGAGCATCGACGGGGAAAGCTCGACGGCGTAGTAGGGCGCCGATTCGATCGGCGACAGCATCAGGGTGCGGTTGTGATCGGGGTCGGAGTTCGAGGCGCACGCGTCGTTCCAGCGGGCGATCGTGTCGGCGAGCGCGGCTGGGTCTAGATCGACGGCTTTGGCTAGGGACGCGATGTCGCCGGCCTTCGTGATCCAGCCTTTCGCGAGCTCGGCGGAGTTGTCGTCGCTCCACTCGTACTGCTCGACGATGCGGTTCCAGCCGCTGTTCGATTCCTTGTCGTAGAGCGGTCCCGCCGAGAACAAGGTGTGGTCGATAATCATGTACATCGGGCAAGGTGTTCGCAACGGGCCCCAGCGTCCGTTGAGCTCGACCTTGCCGTGAGCGGTGTGGAGTTTCTCGTCGGTGAAGCGTCGGGCGTCGGGGCCGACGACGATCATACCGCCGGGCTGCTCTCGACTGAAGTGAAGCGGCAGCATCCCGAACGTGGTGCGATGTTCGGGGACCTTCAGCGCCATCGACGGTCCGGCGTAGTTGTTCATGTGCCACAGGTCGGCGCCCACGGCCTGGGCCATGTGGATGCCGTCGCCCGTGTTGTGCGGGGTGCCGGAGGTGTAGGCGTAGGGCACGCCCGGCAGGTAGTTTCGGATCATCTCCTGGTCGTTCTCGAATCCTCCGCAGGTCAGGACGACGCCTCGTTTCGCCTCGACGTTGATCGATTCGCCATTCCTCTCGGCGCGAATGCCCAGAATCTCCCGCGTCATGCCGTCCTGGATGAGTTCGACGCCGGGGGTTCCGTAGAGGATCTCGATGGATCGTTCCTTGACCGCCCAGTCGAACAGGTTCCACGTGTGGGCGTAACCGAGGCGGTCGCCGTGGTGGAACTTGTGCACCGAGCCCGAGCCGGGCAGGTCCGGGTACTCGACTCCGGCGGGCGGGTGTTGATGCTCCTGCGGGTCGCCGCCGATGCTGGCGACCCACTCGTTGTTCTTGCCCATCTCGTCGGCCCACACTCGGATCATGTCGTCGGGGACGGTGAACGGCCCGCACAGCGCGGTCAGGTACTCGGCGGCTTGATTGGCGTCCGAGGTGTTCAGGTACCCCTGGGCCGCGACTCGGGTGTTGCCGCCTTCCTCGCCCTCGGGCGCTTTCTCGAGGATGAGGACCTTTGCGCCCAGGTCGTGGGCCGAGATCGCGGTCGCTGCTCCCGCCGCGCCGTAGCCGACCACGACTACATCGGCCTGAATGTCCCAGTTGATGTCGATCGAATGGCTAACTCCCATGTGTCTCCCTAAATACGATTCGCGCGTGACCCATGAACGGCTCTTGATTATTGATCGACGACATTCGCGTCAGCCAGCCATCGTGGTCTTCATCCAACCGGACGTGTTGTGGAAATCGGCGACGGCGTTGCCCGGCGGAACCAGCGCGTCGCAGGAGGCTCGGAGGTCATCGCTGAGCTCCATGTCCATCACCGGAAGCAACGACTCGAGGTGCCCCATTGTTCGTGGGCCGATCAACGGGCTCGTGACGCCGGGCTGGTCTTTGCACCAGAGGACGGCGAGCTGCGCCGAGGTCAAGCCCGCATCCGACGCGAGTCCTGCGAATTCGCGTCCGATCTCGATGCCGCGGGTGGTGACTCGATCGGCGTAGAAGCTGCCGCGGAGGTCGGCGCGAAAACCCTCGGGGTATTCGTTGTTCGACGCATAGCGTCCAGCGAGCACGCCCAGGGCCATCGGCGCCCACGTGATCAGGCCGAGTCCCCATCGCTGCGCCATCGGAATGAGCTCGTTCTCGATGCGACGGTCCAGCAGGTTGTACGGCGGCTGCTCGGTCACGTATCGTGCCCAGCCTTTCGACTCGCTCGTCATGATCGCCTCGACGACCATCCATGCCGGATGCGTCGAGCACCCGATGTACCGCACCTTGCCCTGCGTCACCAGGTCGTTGAGCGCGCTCAGCGTCTCATCGAACGGGATGTCCGGCGATGGTCGATGCGGCTGATACAGGTCGATGTAGTCGGTTTGCAGTCGCTTCAACGACGCTTCGCAGGCGCGAATGATGTTGAGTCGAGAGTGGCCGCGTTCGTTGGGCGCTCCGGGCCGGCTGCTGTGGTCGACCTTGGTGCCGATCAGCATCTCGTGCCGCCTGCCGCTGTCTTTCAGGATGCGACCAATCACTCGTTCGCCTTCGCCGTTGGCGTACACGTCGCCGGTGTCGAGCAAGTTGACGCCGGCATCCATCGCCGTGAGCAGCATCCTCTCGCACACTTCCTCCGGCGCCGGGTTCATGAAATTGTCGGTGCCGAAGCTGAGGGGCGCGACCTTGACCCCGGTTCGGCCAAGCGTGCGATGCTCCATGACTCGTTCCTCTCTCCGACATGCCTGATGGTCGCGTGCGAACGACATCCAATCTATCGACGAGTGCAATGGTAGTGTCGCCCACGAACTCAGTCAACCGCCGGATCACGGCGTTCGACCGACGATTCGCCGCGGGACATCACGGGTGTGTTGGCTCCTTACAGTTCGGCACGCCGGGTCCTGTCGCGACGCTAAGGTACCGCGATGGACTCAGGCTCGAATTCCACGTTGATTGCGCCTGATCTCCGTCTCTGTCTCTGGGCGCCGTTATTGGATCACCCGCGGATGTCTCCTCTGTGGCGCAAAAGCGGTTGACCGCGAGCGCGTCCGTGCTAAACTTCCCGGTACATGGGAGTCACTCATGGCAAGCGACAGGATTCAGCGCCAGATTGACCGCCTTCTCGGCGATCCCGAAAAGGCGGTGACTCGCTTCGATCTGAACAGAGGCGATGCCCTCAAGTTCTTGGAGGCTGCCATTCGAGGCCGAGGAACAGACAATGTCGAGCGCACGCGAACCTCACCGAAGCTCATGCCGTGGGCCGGACTGGCCCCCCGTATTGATGGTTATGTCCCGGGAAATGAGACGTTATCGCACACACCGAACTCAACGTACCCAGCTAATTCGCATGAGCCGCCGATGTCGAGCAATCTTTGCATGCCGAGCGGCGGTCGGGACCAACCGCATACTGGGGGGCGAGTCGCCGCAACAGCGACATTAGGCCACAGGAGTTCGTCATGACCAAGCACCTCCGCGCTCTCATCCTGGACGCCAGTCCCGCCGACGCCGAATTGACGGTGGCCGAGCTGACACGCGCCGGATTTGATCTTGATTGGAGTCGGGTGGAAACTCAGGAGGATTTTCTGGCTGCACTGACGTCCGATGTGGATGTGATCCTAGCCGACACCAACCTGCCCCAGTTCGATGCCATGCGCGTTCTCGAGCTGATTCAAGAGCGAAGGCTGGAAACCCCATGCATCGTGGTGACTGCCGCCATAAGCGAGGAGCTAGCAGTCGAATGCCTCAGGGTGGTGCGGCAGACTACCTGCTCAAAGACAGGTTGGTGCGTTTGGGGCCGGCGGTCGTCAACGCCATCGAGACCATACGGGCCGAAAAACAACGAAAACTCGTGGGCCCCGCGTTGCAAGAGAGCGAAGCGCTCAACAGGGCAATTGTCGAGAACACCCATGACGGTTTGGTCATTGTGTCCGACGGAAAGATCGTATTCGCCAATACGCCGTTCCTCGAACTTTGTGGCTTGAAGCACGAGTCTGAAGTCATCGGGCAGCCTGAAGAAAGATTCATCCATGCGGATGACCGCGAACTAGTCAAGAACAAGTCAATGATCCGTCGTAGCGGCGCGCCCATCATGTACGAATACCGCGTGCTGGCCGCAAACAACGAAACGCGCACGGTTCAGGCCTCAACGTCTCCAATCAATTTCCTGGGACGGAGGGCAACGTTGCGTCTGTTGCGCGACGTGACCAAGACCGGGCCCATTGACGGCGCTTCCAATGCATGGGAAACGGAGGCCGCCCAGCGGGCCCATGAAGATGGCGTGCTAACAGAGATCGGTCGTATCATCAGCTCGTAGCTCGACATCGACCAGGTTTATGAACGCTTTGCTGAGCGTGTCAAAACACTCATCCCGTTCGACAGGACAATGATCCTACTGGTCGACCACGAACGCAAGTTACTGACCGTTGCCGATCAACAGGGAATAATCGTCCCGAGTCGCGCCAGAGGAACCTTGATTCCATTGGCTGGCTCGCAAACCGATCAGATCTTGCGCACCCGTTCGAGCGTGTTAGTCCAGCCGGAGAAGAGGGCCGAGCTGGAAGACGGGTACTTTCAGTTGTTGCCCGCATACGACTCTGGTCTCCGGTCCTTCCTCACTGCGCCTCTTTACTCAAAAGACCACATAATCGGAATCCTGCAGTTTCAGTCGACAAAGCCCATGGCCTACGATCAGCGTGACGTGGCTCTGGCGGAGCGAGTGGCGGACCAGATCGCCGGGGCGGTTGCCAACTCCCAGCTACACTCGGAGCTTGAACACGAAGCGCGAGAGCGGCAGATCCTCGCCGAGATTGGACGGATCATCGGCTCGTCGCTGGACATAAACGACGTGTATGAACCTTTTGCCGAACAGGTTCGCCGGATCGTCCCGTTCGACAGGATTGTCATATGTGATGTCGACGTCGACCGGGGTGTTTTTACTGCCCGATACATTCAGGGTCTCAACGTTCCGGGGATGGAGAGTAACGAGCCTAGGCCACTGCAAGGGAGTTTAGTCGCTGAAGTCGCCCGGAGTTCCGCGGGCGTGGTCAAGTATTTGGGCGCGGCTGACGGGGTTCAACACGAGTACCCCAACCTCAACAAATGGTACGACGCCGGCATAAGGGCGACAGTCGGAGTCCCGCTTGTCTCCGGAGATGATGGCACCTGTGTCTTGTTCCTTGCTTCGACCGCGCTGGATGCGTACGACGACGACACGATGGAGCTGGTCCATCGCGTGGGGTTCCAGATATCAGGCGCCATAGCCAACTCCTTATTGTTCACCGAGCGGGTGCTGGCGGAGGAGGCGTTGGCCGAAAGCGAAAGCCAGTTCCGTGGTGTGTTCGAAAATTCGCCGATCGCTATCGGCCTCGTCTCCCCCGATGGTCGGATAATCGACGTGAACCAAGCAACGTGCAAGTTGCTTGGTTCACAGAAGAAGAGCTCGTCGGGCGTAGCTCGATGGAATTCCTGCATCCTGAGGACGCGAAAGCGAACGAGGGGCTGATGCATCGGGTCCTCGGCGGAGAGAAAACCAGTCACACAACGGAACAGCGGTATGTCACAAAAAGTGGATCGACCATCTGGGGACGTGCCACAGGCACTGTCATTAAGGACAAGGCGGGGAGCAACCTGTTCAGGATGGGCCTCATCGAAGACGTCACTGAACGCAGGCTGGCTGAACGGGCGATTCGCGAAGGCGATGAGAAGTATCGATCGCTCGTGAATTCGACCGGCGACCCTGTCATATCGATCGACAGCACCGGCGCGATTGTGGCATGGAATCGATCCGCCGAGCGGGTATTCGGATTCGATGAGTCCGAGATGTTGGGACAACCTCTCGGTATCGTGATTCCAGAGCGATTCCTCCCTCAGCATGAACGGGCTCTGCGACGTCTCGAGGCAGGAAGCGCGATATCAATGATGGGAAGCACCTTCGCGTTGGCAGGGCGCAAAAAGGACGGCTCCGAATTTCCAATGGAGCTGTCGCTGGCTACCTGGGACTCACTCGGAGGCGAGTTCTACACTGGATTCGTTCGGGACATCATGGAACGCAAGCAACTCGAGCATCAGCTCGCGCAGGCGCAGAAGCTCGAAGCCGTCGGATAGTTGGCGGGCGGCATCGCTCACGACTTTAACAACATTCTCCAGTCCGTCCTAAGCTACGCCCAACTCGGTCAAAAAAAGTGCCCCAAGACGACCGCGTACACAGATACCTACAGGGGATCGAGAGAGCGGATGAGCGCGCTGCCCATCTAACGCGACAGCTCATGACCTTTTCACGGTACCAGATCACCGAGCCGAGGGTCCTTGACCTGAACCTAGTCATACTCGAGGCTGGGAGGATGCTGCGACGTCTCATCAGTGAAGACATCGAGCTGGTGACCTTTCTCGATTCCGGTGAGCCAAGCGTTAAAGCAGATCCCGGCCAGATTGAGCAGATCCTGGTGAACATGGCCGTCAACGCCCGAGATGCCATGCCGGACGGCGGCCGACTCGTCATTGAAACTCAGGCGATCACCCTCGACGATGCGTTTGCCAGGGTCCATGCCGAAGCGCCCCCAGGCGAGTACGTCATGTTGAGCTTCGCCGATACGGGCGTCGGTATGACCGATGATGTCAGAGCTCGGATATTTGAACCATTATTCACGACCAAAGAGGTCGGCAAAGGAACGGGTTTGGGACTCTCAACCTGTTCTGGCATCGTCACGCAGAGCAATGGACACATCACCGTGGATCCAACACCTGACGAAGGGACGACCTTCAAGATCTTCCTGCCCCGAGCCAGTCAAGAGGGCGACACCGAGACGCTTCACGATGACTTCGACTATCTGCCGACGGGCAGTGAGACGTTGATGCTGGTGGAAGACGAGGGCACCGTCTGAGACGCTGTCATCGAGGCGACAAACGGACTGGAAGCCCTTCGGATTGCCGAAGATCGCGAGATCGATGAGATTCAGCTTCTGATAACGGGCGTAGCCATGCCTTTGATGGGTGGTGTCGAGTTGGTTGAGCGGTTCCGCGACGCGCGTCCGGCTGTGAAAGTGCTCTTCGTGTCAGGCTATATCGACGACTCCGTGATCAACCGCGTCATGTTGGCGGAACGGGCGGAGTACATGCAGAAGCCGTTTACAAACGCAACGTTGGCCCGCAAGGTCCGAGAAATACTGGACCAGTGAGAAGTTCACGCCGGCTTGAACTTCACCAGCGTGCACTCGGGCGTCACGTCGTCGAAAACCGCTTCGAGCGGCATGTCGATTTCGAGAGCCGTCACGTCGCACTCGACGATGTTCGAGATCATCCGAGGGCCCTCGGCGAGCTGCACCATCGCGTAGGCGTATGGCACGTCTTCCTGGAAGACCGGATTGACGGGCTGCCGGACCAGCGTGAACGAGTAGAGTCTGCCTTTGCCGCTGACTTGCGTCCATTCGAGTTTCGACGACATGCACTTTGGGCACTCCGTGCGCGGATAGAAGTGCGTGTGGTCACAGTTTTTGCAACGGGGCACCACGAGCTCGTGTCGCCGCGCCGCGTCCCAGAACGGCTTCGTAGCCTCTTGTTGGATTCCCCTGGGTAGGGGTTTTTTGTAATCCGATGTCATTGTTCACCTCGAGATAGCTAATATCTGTCTCAAATCCGACTTTGGTCTTGGATCCACTCGCCTGCCCTGGAAGGTATTGGGTGACTGGGGGCACATCCCCCAAATCCCCTTGCCAGAGGGTTTCCCCTCTGGACTCCTCACCGGGCCATTGTGAGACGAAGTCGAATCTTCTCAGCAGCGATATCGCTTCGTGGGAAAGTCGTTATTTGGCGTTTTCGGAGCCGAGTATGAGCGTGCACATCACGCTCGCGGTGCCCCCTCAACCGTTCACCATGGCCACGTCGTGTTTGGCCACCTGCCGTTCGTCCGCCCTTCCCATTATCTGCCGAGCGCCTTCGATGACGTGTCTGAAGCCGCCAGCGCCGCCGACAGGCTGTCCGGCCGAAAGCTGGCCGCCGTCGGTGTTGATTGGGAATGTTCCTTTGTATGTCGTGTCAGTGGATTCGAAAAAGGGGCCGACATCGCCCTTGTTCATGAATCCGGCGTCTTCGAGGCTCACGGCCTCGAGGATCGTGTATCAATCGTAGAATTCGGCGAACTCGATGTCCCCCGGCCCGTACCCCGCCATCTCGTAGGCTCGACGAGCTGAGATCGCTACCGGCGTCGTCGTGATGCGATCCGCCTGCCAGATGACGTCGTGGCTGGTCACACCGGTCGCCGCGCCCAGGATGAACACGGGCGGATTCGGCAGCGACTTCGCTCGCTCGGCGGATGTGACGATGCACGCCGCCGCGCCGCCACACGGCATTACGCTCTCGAGGATGTGCAGTGGATCGTTAATCATCCGCGAGTTGAGCACGTCGTCGATAGTGATGGGCTGGTCCTTGAAGACCGCGTTCGGGTTGGTCAGCGCGTTGAACCGCTGGTTCACCGCCATCTGAGCGAACTGCTCCTCGGTGGTCCCGAACTCGTACATGTGTCGCTGCTTCATCATTCCGTAGCCGGTGTTGGCGCCCGCGGCCGGTCCGAACGGGGCCTCCCACTCGCTGCCGACACTGGCTGGTGCCGGTCCGCGAACCATGCCTGGACCGAAGCCGCCCGATCCCGGATCCCGCGATCCGCCCAGCACGCACATGACGGTGTTCGCCAGTCCTGCTTGGATCGCCGCCGCTGCCATCGCCACCGAGTGCGCACCGGCCGAGCCGTGCTGGGTGTTCCCTTCGCAGAAGCCGACGCTGAGCCCCATGTACTCCGCCAGGTCCATCGGGTTGACGTCGGTGCCGCGAGTCATGATGCCGTCGATGTCGTCCTTGCGCAATCCCGCATCCGCGATCGCGAGCCGAGCCGCTTCGGACAACAGCGAGTTTGTGGTCCGCCCCGGGTAGTTCCGCAGAGTGGGAAGCTCCCCGATGCCAACTATCGCCGCGCTGCCTCTTAAACTCACAGAAAATCACCCCCTTTGTGATGTGCCGTGAGTGTACAACGTAGGTGCGCGATAGTAAATCGCCGCCACTACACCACACCGTTCTCTGCCAGCACCGTCAGCTCTCGCCTGCTCAGACCGAGTTCGTCGCAGTACACCTCGACGTTATGCTCGCCGATGAGCGGCGCTCGACGCGAGATGTTCCACGGCGAGCCATTGTAGATCGCTGCCGTGCCTGGATACTTGTAACTGCGGTCGAGCTCGGGGTGCTCGACCTCGACGAAGAAGGCCCGGTCTTTGAGGTGTGGATCGTCGACGATCTCGTCGAGCGTGCGAACCGCTCCCCATGGATAGCCGTGTTCCTGACCGCCGCGCCACGCTTCCTCTCGCGGCATGTTGGCGATGAAATTCCCGATTACCTCGTTGATGTGGGCGGTGCTTTCGCGGAAAGTCGATAGGTAGAGGTACTTGTCATCGAGCAAGTCGCCCGCGAGACCGTACGTGTCCATCCACTCGGCGAGCCCTCGAAGCCGTCTCGGCGTCGGGTTGCCGCCTGAGCCGGTCGTCTGGACCCAGCCGCCGTCGGTGGACGGGATCTGATTCGGAGCCGAAGCGCCGACCGATGCGTGACGCCCTGTGTGCCTGCGTACGACGGCGTCCGTGTAGATATACACGGGTATCGCGCCCTCGGTCGTTAGTGCGCACGCTTCGTGAATCGACGCGTCGATCCACTGGCCCTCGCCGCTGACGTGCCGGTAGTGCAGCGCGGCCATGATCGCCATGTAGGCGAAGTGACTGCCCATGTGCCAGGCGTTGCCGCCGCCGGGAGCGATGGGCGGCGGATTGGGGACGTCTTCCTCATCGTACCCGCACGACGCCATTTGACCGCCCGCGGCCATGTGGAGCAGATCCGACGTCCGGTAGTCGCGCCAGGGCCCGGTCTGACCGAAGGGCGTCACCGAGCACATCACGAGCGCCGGGTTGTCGGCGGACAGGTCGTCGTATCCGAGACCCAACGACGGCAGGTACCCGGGCGCGTACGACTCGAGAACGATATCCACGGTGGCGGCGAGTCGCTTGAAGAGCTCGGCGCCCGCCTCGGAGTCGAGATCGAGCGTGATTCCGCGTTTGGACGTGTTGTAGTGCCAGAAGTAAAGGCTTCGTTCGAGGTGCGGCTCGTCGTCGAGAAACGGCCCGACGCGACGCGTGTGCTGCCCGCCCGCTGGCTCTATTTTGATCACGTCGGCCCCGAGATCAGCCATCATCTTGCCGCAAAACTGGGCTTTCTCGTCGGCGAGCTCGAGGACGCGAAGGTCCGAGAGCGGGCCAGCAGGGGTTCGGTCCGAGTTACTCATGTATGCAATCCTGGCTTGGCTTTGATGGTCATCAACTAAATAGGTTGCGCTCAGCGATGCTCGCGATGCCGAGCATCCGTCCATGGTGAGCCACGCACCCTTCCGTTCGCCCTGAGCAACGTCGAAGGGCCGCCCACACTCGCGCATCGCTCAGGCCGCTACGGTCATTAACCCAATACGTTGCGCTCAACGTTGCTTGCCATGATGGGCGCCCCGGCGGAAAAGGGGCGTTTGGCGTTGCTCAGACAAAATGACGTGTTCAACGACCAGATTCTTCGTCCTTCCGCGCTCGGAAGGATCAGAATGACATAAATAATCGGCGCCACTTATATTGTTTATCGCCACAATGGCCAAAGCGCGGCCGCTTACGGTTGGCTCGGCTTTCAGGCCGACCCCTTCGCTCTACCGCCTCACCGGCCGCTCGCTGAACGCTCATCGCAGGGTCTCCTCAACGTAATCGAACCTGGGCATGTCGGTGGGCCAGAGCGTGCCGTCGTCGAATCCCGTTGCCACTTCTTCACGGCTCATTCCCAGCAAGTCACTCATGACGTCTACGGTGTGCTCGCCGATTAGAGGCGCCGGGCCGCGGATATCCGTTTCGGTCTTCGAGAGCTTGAACGGCGCGTTCTGGACCTTGCGGTCGCCGACGACGGGATGCGAGATCGGGGTGTACATCCCGCGATGGGCGAGCTGCGGATCGTGTTCGACCCTGTCCTCGGAGCTCTGCACCGGCATCGCGCGTACACCGGCGGCCTGGCATGCCGCGGTGAGCTTGTACTTGTCCATCGTCAACGTCCACGCTTCGATGCCGTCATCGACCTCTTGCTGGCATCTAATGCGTTCGGCAAGCGAACGGAGGCGTTCGTCCGTTGCCCATTCGGGACTGCCCATGATTTGCACCAACGCGCTCCACTCATCGTCCGACTGGCAGGCGATCACGCACCAGTCGTTGTATCCGTCGCCCAGCGTGCGGTACGCGTTGTGCGGAACTGCCGTCGGGCCTCGGTAGTTGTTGACGGTCGGAGCGCCGGGCCACACGGTACGGTTTCCGGGCGGGTAGCCCTCGCGGCGGGAAGGGCGCCCGTTGATCGTGCGATCGAGGATCGCCGAGCCGTTGAGCGAGACGCCGACCGTCATCTGCGACAGATCGACGTGCTGACCCTGCCCGGTGGCGTCCCGATGCCTCAACGCTGTCAGAGCTGTCATGGCGCCGTACATGCCGCCCGTGTCGTCAAGATACGACCAGCCCCATCCGGCGGGCGGCTCATCGGGGAGTCCAGACAGATAGGTCAGGCCTGATAGCGCCTGAGCCGACGGCCCCATCGTCGTTTGAGCGTGATCGCGGCCGGTATGACCGAGACCCGCCATCGAGACATAGATGATCGCCGGATTGAGCTTCTCCATCTCGTCGTAACCCAGTCCCCATCGTTGCATCACTCGAGACGAGAAGTTCTCTATCACGATGTCGGACACGGAGATCAGTCGCTGAATGAGCTCCATTCCCTTCGGCATCCGAACGTTCAGCGTGATCGCGCGCTTGTTGACGTGCAGGTCGGCGAACATCCCGGACGAGTTGGGCCCCTCTTCGACGCCGGGAGGCACGGTCGACTGGTTGCGCCGAAACGAATCGAGCCGCTCCGGCCACTCGACCTTGATGACGTCCGCGCCGAAGATCGCCATCCACCGCGCCGACCACGGTCCGGCTCGAACCCACGTGAAATCGACAACCCGTACGCCAGCCAACGGTCGGGGGAAAGCCATGAATTAGAGCTCCTCTTGAACGCTTAATTTCGAGAACGACCAGCCCACGAAACCAACATACGGGTTATCCTGGCGCGCTCGTCAAGAGGATATCATCTAGATCGAGTCGGATTCAGCGCCTCCGTGCTGGCCCAGGAAGAACACGCCTCCAGGTTTCAGAAGTCGCTCGATGATCTTGAGAACGGCCGGGAAGTCCGCCGACGAAACATGCAGCAGGCAATTGAACGCGTAGATCGCATCGAAGGATGCGGCAGGGAAATCCAACCCGAGGAAGTCCATGACATGGGCGTCGAGGCCCTTCTCTCGGCACCGCCGCACGTGCTCCGGGGAGAGATCCGTTGCGACGACGTCGAATCCGTTTTCTTGGAAGAACAGGCTGTCCTGGCCGGTCCCAGCTCCGACCTCCAACAAGCGCTTCGAGTTCTCGGCCCAAAGGAGATCGAGGAACCTTTGCCGTTCCTCGACTTCCAGATTGCGAGATCCGCTGCGTCGCGCCGATCCGCGTTGCCCTCGTATGCAGCACGTGAGTCACCGATGACGTTGTCGTAGTCGACCATATTCTCCCCCGAGCAATTCCACTCCGCCATCCTGACATTCGACTAAACGCGTACAATTCGCACAGGACCCATTGCCAACGACTCGGCGCAGTCCCAGACTAACGACTCAGCAACTCTTTCAACGCGCCGTCGATGAACCGCGTGTCTGACGGGTTGCGGCCCGGGCCTCCGGCCAGATGCCCCCAGATCGAGGGGATGACCTTGAACTCGGCGTTGGGCATATGAGCCACCTCGATCTCGTTGTCCTCCGGCGGGAAATACTGGTCGGTCTCTGATGGCATAACGATGGCCTTGGCTTTGATCGCGCCTAGCGCGGCCTCAAAGTCGCCCTGGTATGTGGGATTGTTAGAGATGTCGCCGTTCTGCCAGGTGTCGATCATCGTCAGGAAATCGTTGGCGTCGGTCGCTCGAAATCGACCCTCCCAACCGGTGATCAAGTAATCCTCGATCGACGAGAACCCCATCTCGAGATAGACCTTCTCGCGGTAGAACGCCTGAGACGGCCCCCATCCCGCATACACCCGAGCCATCGCCTGGATGCCTTTCGTGGGCTGCCGGTCGTACCAACCGTTGTTCCAGGTGTCGTCCGCGGTGAGCGCGGCCTTGACTCCCTCCAGGAATACGAAGTTGTGGCGGGATGTTCTGGCGGAGCCGCACCAGGGAGCGACGCGTTCCACCATCTCGGGATGCATCGCCCCCCAGTGGAACGACTGCTGCGCGCCCATCGAGAACCCGCAGACCAGGGCAATGCGCTCGACCCCGAATTTCTCGGCGACCAGCCGATGCTGAAAGGCGATGTTGTCGTAGTAGGTTATCTTCGGGAATCGCGCCCGGTCATAAGGCTGTGGCGTGTTGCTGGGCGACGACGACATCCCGTTGCCAAGCAGATTTGGCACGATGATGAAATAGCGAGACGGATCCAACGCCATGCCTTCGCCGATCATCGGCTCATTGCCCGTGTGATTGGACCCGAAGAACGTCGGGAAGACGATCACGTTGTCTCGCGAGGCGTTCAATTCCCCGTATGTCTTGTACGACAGCTTCGCCGCTCGCAACGTAAGTCCGGACTGCAAAACGACGTCGCCCAACTCGAATACGTCGGGCGCGGTGTCTGAGACGGGATTCGCTGCGGCGCCCTGGGCTCGCGTGTCTGTGTTCTCTTCCAATGCTGTCTCCCTGATCCAATCGTGGGTTGAGCTGTCGCCGGTCAAGACGCCATACGCCAGCGAGAAGTGCGCCGCCCCATTGCGCCTACGGTGAATTCGGCTCGCGCTCAGTCACACTAACAACGTTGTCCAGATAGGTCGGCGCGATGGTCTTTCCCGGCGGTACGACCAAGAACCTTTCGTCGTCCCAATCGCCGTCGACCAAACTCTGAAGCAGACCCGTGTCGCCTTGCAGCGCTTCGTATCGCCACCCTTTCTCCAAGGCCTCTTCTCTCGCCAACCCTGCCAGCGCCGGAAACTCGCCGATTCCCATGTCGATGTAGGCCAGCCTCGTGTAATTGCGAGTTCCCTCCCACTCCTTCATCGTCTCCATGATGTAGCGAGCATTGTCTTCGCTGAACTTCGTAAGGAGCTCCTCGTAGGTTTGGTTGAACCCGAGCTGTGTCATAACGCTGATCGGCTTCCCATCCTCGCCGATTCGCGGGCTGTCGCGCTCGATCCATCCGGTCGACCTGTAGAATGTTCCGGGCTCGCGGTCAAACGACTCTTGGTACCTTTCTTTGGAGCCGAGCAACATGGTTATGCAGTCGTGGGCTCTGGGAATGATCATGGGCATGTCCTCGCGAAACAGTCCGCGGGTCCCCATGTTGCACAGCCCATAACCTATCAGCACAGCTTCGTATTCACCGCTGGGTATCCGGTCGATCTCCTCCTGAATGCTGCTGGACATCCCCGACTGGCCGACGTCGTGCAACCCCTTCTTCAAGAACCTCACGTCTACGACAGCCTTCGATCGAGACACACAGTAGGAGATCTCCCTGTGCATCACGTCGCAGGCGACCATGACATATCTCATATCGTTATAGACTCTCCGAATGCGCGGGGTCCCGGCTGACACAAACCGTACTCTCGTCCGCGGGCCCAGCTTCGTTGTATCACTCGCGGCGTCGGCCTCGCAACATTCAGGACAGGCGCGCCTGACGACATCG
>PVBE012312792.1_pt1 | contig 15108 bp, 18 predicted proteins | sample 1631181 | NCBI WGS metagenome assembly PVBE01 (sample SAMN08397723, study PRJNA350692) | Marine metagenome, whole genome shotgun sequencing project. | isolation source: water | place: Pacific Ocean | collected 2012-04 | reverse complement strand
CACCACAAACATCTACTTAGTGAATAATTCCTTGTTCTGGATTAGCAACTTTAGCTAGATTATGGCCTTTGTGGCCGGGTTGTCCTCCTTGAGATTTACCTGATTTTTTGCGTAGGCTACGGGTTTTCTTTGATTTGTTTTGGTCACTGGCTTGTGGCTGTTTTTACTATTCTTATTTTGTAACCGTTGTAAGTTATCTTTAAATTTTTTGTTTTCTTCCTTTAATAAATTATTCTCTTCCGCTTGTAGTAATATTAATTCTACTTTTTTCTCCGGAGTTAATAATGACAAATCCTGTACTTTCATTGTATTACCAATAACTAACAAGTATCATCATAACAAAATAAAACAATTGTTTTTGTACGTTATTTCTGATTTTCTTTTGATCTTTTAACCATTATTGGAAATACGCTGAACTGTTACAAATAATATTTGTAATCCCTGAAATTTAGAGATTTTGTCACAATTGAAAATAATTTTAGTAAAAATTACAAACTCAATATTTGCATCGTCTGGAAAATAGATGAGAGCTATATAAAAGTAAACGACAAATATATTTTCTCTAAATATTACCTGAAAAATAATTAGCTTTTGAGCTCCTTGTATCTAAAGCAATTAGTCACGTGATCATTAACCATCCCTACTGCCTGCATATAAGCGTACATTATAGTAGTGCCAACAAATTTGAATCCCCGTTTTTTTAAATCTTTGCTAAAAAGATCTGACACATCTGTAGACGCTGGAATTTGACTAAGGCTTTTCCATTTATTAATAATTGGCCCTCTTTCAATAAATTGACATTGATAATTATAGAAACTATCAAATTCCTTTTGAATATCAATGAAAGATTGCGCATTTGTTATCGTAGATCTTATTTTTAATTTGTTTCTCACAATTCCTGGATTATTCATTAGTTCTGCAACTTTAATGGCATCATATTTTGCAACTTTTTTCACATTAAACTGATCAAAAGCTTTAAAATAATTTTTCCTTTTCTTTAATATAGTGATCCAACTCAATCCTGCCTGAGCTCCCTCCAGAGTTATAAACTCAAACAATTTACGATCATTACTAACTGGCACACCCCATTCTAAATCGTGATATTTAGTATATAATAGATCACTCTCACACCAATCACATCGTTTTTGCATAGTTCTCCTTAATTATTTAGTTAGTTTACCTTCACCTGGTTTCGAAATTAAAAATATTTGAGGTGAAATATTTACCATCATAATGATCACTTTTAAATATTTACTCTGATTCAGAGCTACCGCATCCTCCTTCCCAAGTGAGATCTATTAGCAACAAAATTGGCAGAGTAAATTTAATAAGTTTAATCATATATAAATTATTATTGTATTTATACATAGTTTAAATTGATCTAGTTAAATCCTCAATATATTAAAAGCCCTGATATGATTCATAATAAAACAAAATACCATATAATAATTCCACAACCTTTCGGTTGTGACTAATGCCAGCTTGATAATAATGACAATTGTTATTATCTCGCTTTGAGACAATTTAGAGCTGCGCAACCTTTTCTTATCACCGCTTGATATCAAGGTTTTGTACCATTTCCCTAAAAAGCCTTGTAAAAAATCATCGACATTTACATACAAATCAACTAAATTGTCCATTAATAACCTCCATATGGTTGCATTTTTGTTTGAGATCAAAGGGTTATTTGATCGCGTGGAAGGTTTGTAGTCAAAATTTATCCGAAACTGAGGTTATTAATAGCATGCCGATCTGGGAGAAATTACAAAAAATAAAGCACATTAAAACTACCATGCAATTTATTGCAGGTGGAAAATCCGGCATTTTAAATGGCACTGTTCAATTAACTCTTAATGGAAATTCAATAATTTTTGATGAAAACAGCAGTTGGGATGATAATAGTAAAATTAAAACAAGCAATAAAATGCAATGGAATATCAAAAACGATATGTTGCTATTATCACATTTAAGATCTAAAAAAACAGAGGTATTAGCTACTTTTCAAATAATCGAATCAAATAACCAGTATAAAACTGTATCCGCTAATTATAAATGCATAAATGACATATATATTCCTCAACTATCATTAGAAAATAAACTTATTCAGCTTACCTGGATAATATCTGGACCAAAAAAAAACGGAAAAATAATTTATTTGTATTATTGACTTTTTACTTGTAAATTTTTTATTTCATCAAAATAATTCTCACAATCTGCTCCCTCTTGATTTCCATATTTAGAGGCTTACTATAACATCTGTATCTAGTATCCATGGTGTAATGGTTCATAACAATGATATAAATGCTTTTTCACCACCTTTTCAAATAGATAGCATTATAACTCATTTTTCAACTGAGGAATCTAGAATTATAATTCTTATTAATCGTGACAGAATCAAATTACATACTAAAAAATTATCACGTCAAAAACAAGGCACTATGTTTGGGTGTGGAATTTTAAACAAAATGACGAACCTCGCGGCATGTTTAAAGTTATCAACTAGTTTAACTTTAATAAGAACTCAATGTTAACTCGTCAGAAACAATGTCTTTTATGGCTTGCAGCGATCGATATACTTCCATTAGGAATCATGAAATAGCCTCATCCCAATTCAAGCCCCCAGATTGGTATTCAATCACTCTTGTTTCAAAGAAGTTTTTTTCTTTGTGAATATTCGCCTGCTCATCAAGCCATGGTAGAGCACATTTCGCATTGGGGAACGGTTCTTCTAAGCCAAGCTGACGAGCCCGGCGGTTTGCAATAAAACGAAATTGTTCAACATGCTCATTAGCCGAATAACCAAGAATTGAATTACTTAATACATAATCACAATAAGCTATCTCTGCTGCTTCAGATTCATCCCACATCTCTCTGACAGCAACCAAATCTAATTTCACATTATTTTCAATTATAATTTGTGATATCACACGAATACCAAAGCCGGCATGCATTATTTCGTCTCGCATTATATATTGCAGTTGCTCTGCCGTTCCTTTCATCAGCCCTCTTCTTTGTAATGCAAAAATAGGGCTAAACCCATTATAGAACCAGCATCCTTCAAAGACTGCAGCAAAGAAGATATAAGCCAAAACAAAATTATGTAATTCATCCGGATCAGTAAGGTCAATATCAGACCTTAAAATTGAGTTAATACGCCTGTTAGCAATTTGTATTTTATTGTTAATGGCAGGAACGACCCGATAACGATTATAGACATCCCCTTGGTCGAGCCCAAGTGTTTCAATACAATGCTGGTATGTCCATGTGTGCAGTGCTTCTTCATACACTTGTCTGGCTTGGTAGATCTGTATTTCCGGTGCAGTAATTTTTTCCATTACAGCAAGGCCAATATTACGCATTGCTAGAATATCTGCGGTAGTTAGAAACGCAAACACATTATCGTATACATGTTTTTCATCGTTAGTAAGCTTATGTTTATAATCAGAAATATCTTCCGTCATATTTACATCTAAAGGTGTCCAGTGATTTTTGTTGGCATTAAGGAAGTATTCCCAAGCCCACTGATATTTAAAAGGCGCTAATTGATTTACATCAGCAACCCCATTAACAACCCGTTTATCTTCAGCTCGCACTGGTGCTACAGCTGCCAATTCAATAATTTTGCTATCATCAGGATAATTTTTCATAGGACAAGCATACCATTACTGTCTTGTCGGATAAAGGACAAAAATGGTTTTGCCGCAATTAATTCGTAAAATCATTTAAAATTATGAGGCTAACATAGATTATGTCGTTAGGTTCTCCCAAAAGTGATTGCAAAAGCTAGTGAATATTTATGCAATGCAATCTCCTTTCCAAAAAAATTAATGGTGGATAGCAATACATTGTTCAAAAAGTGAATCAATAATAACGTATGAACTAACGTCAAAAATCAAACTAGGTTATAAAATATATAGATGCTCGAATTGCGAACATCATCCTAAAATACTCTCCCAGCATTCTTTAATAGTTAACTGCAGCACGATTAACTTTAATTGATTAAAAAATACCACTGTCTTTGCATGAATTTTTTGGAGCTTGTCAGGCTTAGAATGTAAGCTAATAATTGTGATTTCCTTTTGTCTACCAGATTAGGTCACATTGCCAACACTCCTTAACAATAATGGTCAGCTAGTAATGACTTCTAAGTGATTACCAGGGTTAGCTAACCTTACAAATAAAATCCACCAATTATAAATTAAAGCAATCATTCTAGACGTCAATCTACAGCTTTTAAACTCTCTTGCTGTATAGTCTCCCAAGTCCCATTGATTTTTTATTTCATCAAAATAGTTCTCACAATCTGCTCTGTCACGATAACTTCGAACTATTGAAACAATAGTCATTATCTGAGTTAGTTACAAGTATCGTATACTTTAATATCTTCAGGACCATCTATGAATGCAAAGTCTAATTGCTTACCATTGTCATACTCTAGCATTAAAGTAAAGTTTTTTGACAACCGTCTACTTTGCTCCCAGCCAGACAATGAATAACTTGCTATAAAACAATTCTCGGCTTAACTACCGAACAGATCATAAACTTTTACAATAGCCCCCTTTATCTTTTAATTAAAGGTGCGCATTGACAATCTAACATCTTTTATGTAGCCTGTATTTACAATTTTTGCAGGGGTGCTGTTTACAGCTGAGAAATACCCTTATACCTGATCTGGTTAGTACCAGCGGAGGAAGCGTAAAATGCTAAAGAAAAACTTTTTTATTGCGTCATTGGGACTATTCGTCGAGTATTACGACTACTGTTTATTTGGTTTTAGCTCCGCTTTAATCGCTAAGCATTTTTTTCCTCTTGACTCCATCGAAATTGCCCTGCTTAAATCATTTGCTGTCTTTGCCGTTTCCTATTTCGCTAAACCATTTGGCGCTATAATTATAGGGTATCTTGGTGATACCTATGGCCGCAAAGTATCTTTACAATTGTGTATGTTAGGCATTGCCGTTCCAACCACTATTATTGGTATTCTTCCATCATTCGAAGTATGGGGCTGGATTAGTATTTATATCTTAATTGGATGCCGCATTATGCAAGGATTATTCATATCTGGAGAATACGACGGCGTAGTTATTTATATATTTGAACATATCTCAGAAAAAAACTACTGTTTTTCTAGCGGCATATTATCGTTAATATATGGAAGTGGAATATATCTGGCCATATTCATGGTTAATATATCCCAATCCAGTTTCTTTCCAGAATGGGGATGGCGCATTCCATTTATACTAGGAGGCTTATTATCACTAAGTGTTATGTTTCTTAGAAAAAGTCTTACTGAAACCCCTACGTTTAATAAAATTAAAATTGAAAATAAACTTAAAAGAGATTTTTTTGTTTTTAATCGTCATGATTTACAAATTATTGTATGTGTTATATTGATGTGCGGCGCATGCTCTGGATGTTATCATTTCTATTTTACTTTCCTAAGGCATTATCTATCCGATATATTAAATATATTTGATGATAATAATTCATACTCAATGCTTTCAAATACTATTTTATTCTATATTTTATTGGGGCCAATTTTAGGAATGATCGCTGATAAAGTTGGCCCTCTTAAAACTTTCATTGTCGCTATTTGTATATTAATAATAGCAATACTAGGGAATATTTATTACATATCCATATACCACATTCCTTTATCATTATTATTATTTACCGCTTTTGCTATAAAATTATTTGCTGTCCCCGTATATGCGTTGTTTTTTGAAAGGGCCCACGCTAATATCAGATATCGAGTTCTATCATTGGGTCATTCTATCGGGTCAATGCTATTTTCAGGATCAACTGCGTTTATTTCAATGCTGATATGGTCAAACACAAATATTGCAACTGCTCCATTTTTCTATTTTCTTATGTTTCCATTTTTAGCTATATTTGCTCTAATCATACTGTACCAGCCAAAAATAAAATTTTTTACTCAGAATTTTTATAATTCCAACAAATAATTTAAGGAATATAATCAAATGGTTAACCTAAAAGAAACTCCTTAATTCACTAAAATTGTCTATAATAAACCTATTATATGAGTTAAATGGAGTAATAGCATGAAACAGAGACCAGATGGAGATTTACTACAAGAAAGTTTGATCACGATAAGCTACGGGCATGCAGTTTTTAGTGATGGTGTTGCTATGCCTGATCGTAGTGCTAAAGTAGAAAATGCCGCTACATTAGAATCAGGTGCAGAACATAGCAGTACAATCAAAAAGCATCCTATTGTTTCAGACAAGGTCTATTTTAGTGGAGTATCAGAAGTAAATGTTCTACCTCATGAATCACCGGAAGCTATCAAAAATTACGAACATCAACTTCAGCTGCAAAATCGATTACAAAACCAACCCAAATTTAATCCTAAACCTAACAATCCTTAATTACTATGACTTTAGCAGATGCAATTATCAATGGCGATATCAATGAGGTTAAATCCATCCTTAACCGTACTAGTGATTTAGACACATTCGATGAATATGGTTTCACCCCTCTAATTGAATCCATTATCATGCGCAAAATAGATATTACTAATCTTTTGTTAGAGCATGGAGCCAATCCAAATTTCAAAGATAGCACTGGTCGTACACCATTACATTGGGCAACAGAAAACAATAATATAGAGCTATGCGAGATTTTATTAAATAAAAAAGCCGATCCAGATCTATATTCCATTGGCAGCCAACCTATACTTACCTATCCAATACTTAGAAAACAAGGTAAATTATTAAAATTATTTGTTGAACATGGCGCAAGCATTAATTTTGCCAAAAGATATATAAATGCCAAACTGTTAGGCCATAGATTTGAGTTGTCTGGTCAAACTCATATTGTATCAACAAAAAACAAATTCATTTTGGTTGACTTTGAAGGGTTTTTCCTGGAATCATCTTTAAATATAATTGTTAATTCTCTATCTAGATTTTTAAATAATTTTTCTGCTAAGCATTTAAAATCATATTTCAAAAAACTAGAGATAATTACTAATGCACTAAGAAATGCCGCAACACTATCCCGCCTACAGCACTTCACTATTGACATTAACGACCATTCCGTCCCTATAAATGATATTTTTAATAATGAGGTTGTTATATTACCCGGAGTATATCAAGGACATGCTATTACTTTTATATGCTACCAAGATCTCTTTGCAAAATGTGACCGCGGTGCGAATAGCAAATTAGAAGGAACCTCTGTTATATATAAAATAACCAATGCTTTTGATAAAAATGAACTTTTTAAAAAAATTGTGTTTCAAAAAAACAATGATAACTTTATGCATCATGAGATTAATGAAATAATGGGTCTAGAAACTATTTTAACCCTGCCAATACCCGCTCAGGTAACAGGCAACTGCTCATGGGCAAATGTAGAAGCAACCATTCCAACCATTTATTTTTTATTGGAATATACAACGAATAATAATATTGATATAAATGGTGCTATTGCAGAATCTATGAATATTTTTCATCAATGGAGAGAATGGGACAAAGACCGTGCTCTAAATGAATGTGTACAGAGAGTTAATCACTCTCCTGATAATATTAAGGCATCTTTAGCATCAATTCTTGGATCTGTGCTTATTAATATCGTTGGAGTATCTACACAAGCAAATGAAAAAAGAATAAAATCAATTCTAAAAACACTATCAGATCCTAAATATGCGTATATTATTAATAGCCTTAGAAATACATTTAATACTAAACATCATACAAAAATAGGTGAATACTTAGAAATGTATTACAAAAAATACTAGATGCGCACAATCTTTGGCCAGAACCATTAATTCAAGCTACAATGTAATAGAATCATTTTTCTTAAAATCCCTATTTATTTACTTTTGTTTAGCTAAAACAGTGCTAAAATTAATACATTAAAACGGACTAATAATATTGTTACATTATGCCAACCAAATACTGCTTGAGATACATTAATTTATTTAATCTACTTACCATTTTTAATATCCCATACGTATTTGGAGTTACCAATAATGAGGCATTAAACACAATCTCCAGCAATACATCTAGCATTGCATCTACAATCTCTGATAGTGCATCTTCAAAATTCCTATCCAACTATTTGGAAACTTCTATTGATGATTCAGGAACTACTTACCCCGATAATTTAGAAATTACAAAGTCAATAGTTCCAGATGCTTATAGCAAGCTAGCATCATCTGAAAGTAATTTAAAAAGTAGTGCACTAGGATTAAATATAGTAGAAATGTTACTTGACAGCGATATCAAAATCACAGCAGAAGACATATTCGACACATTAAGGATCGATCCTGACGGCTCTGGAGCAGATAACATCTACGTAAGTATTGATGAATCCTTAGAGCCAACGAATTATGAACTCGATAGTGACCCTATGACCGCTGGAATTATGTTTGCAAATATAGTTAATAATTATTTTAACCCGAGCGTCGTCAGTGCTTTTCCTAATATACTTGCCATGGCTACTGCTAATTCTTTTGATAACGACAAAGAACTAGAGAAGGGATGGAGAGATATTGCAAAACATTCCATTAGTTACAGAATGTTGCATTTATACTTATCAGAAAGGCTAACTGAAACAGATTTGGGAGAAAATCTTCAATTAGGAGATACAAATGAACTAGAAGTTGATATTAGTTATAGAGATCTAGACAAATATCAGAGCTTAAAAAGAACCCTCACACCTGAGTGGGTCTCACAAATTAAAAATAGCCCGGAGATTGTACTCAAAAGAGAAAAGCTATTTGCTTTGGCTGAATTACATCGTACTATATTGAAAAAATATAAAACTCGAGAAAATTTTCTAGCAGGAATTATGGGCATGCAAGCTGAAAAATCTTCTCTAGTTAAGGCAATTGATGAAACTGTTCAACCTGAAGGAATACCAGAAACTGAAGATCCAGAAGCAATTGTAATGCCTGGACCACCTGATCTAGAAAGCGGCGCCTGGGGATCTCCTCCAGAAGACTCCGAGTCATCATCATTTTGCTTTATTTCAAGTGAAATATTTGGCTTAGACTCTAAGGAAACAAACACATTAAGACATTTTAGAGATCGCTATTTAGAAAAGCACGCCATAGGAAAAACATTAATTCATACTTACTACTTATTATCTCCTGACGCTGTGTACTTGTTAAAACATAGTGATACCAGCAAATATTTAACTACTACATTTCTTAATAAACTAATAACTGTGTTAGATCAAAATAAATAACAACGCCCATAATAAATTTCTGATTTAATTTATTAATAACAAGATAATGCTTAATTAAATGCTACAAAATAGCATAGGATTGACAAAATTAGGGATCCATCGACAAACCGAAAAACCTTTAGTCCAATAAGCTTGGTAAGTAATCATCAGGTTTATTTTTTTTCGTTGAGTTAGGAGCAGCTTTTTTCTTAGAGCCATTCGTTTTGGCATCCTTCAAGGTTTTTTGCAACTCTTCATTATCAATTGTTCCTTCTTCTTTTATTATAACTTTAGGGTGGTATTTAAATTTAATATCATTATGTAAATGATGAATTTTTACATCTGGCAATAACTCTTTTGGTGTAGAAATAACTAAATCATCCCACAAATCCGCTGAGGTAATAGCCAACCGAGTGCCTCCTTTCAAAGACAAGGTAGTAACCTTCAATAAGTAATCATGCTTAATACAGTATTTTCCCTTAATCCCCGGCCGAACGTTAGCAATGAGGTGAAGTTTGCAGGTATTCTCTTCTTTAGTTTCTAATTTTAAAATGTTGTGAGAAGTATTATAAACAACAACTTTTACAGTCTCTTTTGGACAAGCAGCAAATGTAGAAATTAAATTTAACATGCACAAGATTGGAAAAATCGGTTTTATCTTGCTAATCATCAATACTCCTTGTAGTTCACATCATCACATCCATTAAATATAAGTGATGCATCTAGTATATGCAAAAATAAATTACTTGTATGAGCTTTAATCTAGCTCTATTATGACAATAAATACACAAACCCTTACTTCCTTTATCAATGCTATCACAAAATGGCTTAATATAACCCTATTATTTTCCACCAAATTAATCCGAACACTAACCAAGTAACAATATTGATAAGGCTAACGTAAAAACCTACTTTCCACCAAGTCGTTAACTTAACAAAACCAGCCCCATATAAAATTGGTGCAGGACCAAAACTATAATGGGTCAATCCCCCCATTAAATTGCTCGCAAAAGCAAAAATAAATGTAATTAATATTGGTGAGACCTCTAAATTAAGAGCAACAAGTAAAAAAGGTAATAACATTGCCCCTATATGAGCCGTAATACTAGCAAAAAAGTAATGACTATAAAAATAAATCACAAGCAATCCAGCTAAAGCCAGAATCACACTAAAATCAGATAAATAGCCAGCAACGAAATTTCCAAACCATACACTTAATCCTAAGTCACTCATCCCAGATGCTAGTGCCAACAAAGCCCCAAACCATACAAAAGTATTCCACGCACTAGATAGTTTCAAAAGATCTTTCCACACTACAACATTTGTAATAATCATCAAACTAACACCTATCAAAACACTAATTGCGGCCGACAATCCAATAAGTGCCCCAAATATCCATAATAGTAATAATAAAATAAAAATAACCGCCATCAATCGCTCTTTTTCAGTCATAGGCCCCAAACTGCCAAACTTATCTTTTGTTAATTCCAATAACAACGCATCATCTCGAAATACAGGCTTAAAATAACACTTTAAAAAATATGGCAGGATTAACATACTTACAAGCCCAGGAACAATTGCCGCCAACGCCCACGATGACCAGGTTATTTCCATCCCCATATTACTCGCTAACTTAACAATTAAAGGATTCCCTGCCATACCTGTTAAAAACATCGTGCTTGATATAACCGCAACTTGAAAAGCCGTTTGCATTAAATACCCATTAATAGACTCCTGATCAGCTTTAGCATTAGGATCACCAATAGAATCTATTAATGATCTAACAACCGGATAAATAATTCCTCCAGTCCTAGCCGTAGCACTCGGGATTGCCATAGCTAAAATTGTTTCCGCGAACGCTATTCCATAACCCAGACCTAAGATCGATCGTCCCATAATAGACATCACTCGATACGCAATTCTCTCACCTAAACCGGAATCAATAAATCCATGTGCAATAAAAAATGCCCCAACGACTAACCATACGATAGGATCGGAGTAACTACTAAATGCACTCTTAAAGCTTAAAGTATTTGTAGCAACAGCCAAAATCAAACCAATTAAGCTCGCAGCTCCCATGGGCAAAGCATGTATTATGATTGCAAAAATAACGCCAAAGAAAATTGCAAAAAGATGCCATGCTTCCGTCTTAATGCCATCCGGAATAGGCAACATCCAAATCGTTATGATAACTATAGCGACAAATAAAATACGCAGTTTTTTATGCTGATCCAAAAGATATTTCCCAAAAAATGTATTCAATTGTAGGAAGGGTTAGGCTATCAAATTCACTACTTTTCGGCAAGGAATATCTATCTAGTATAAAAAAGTAGCAATTATATTTATTTATATGAAATCAAGAAGATAGATAAATTAGAATAATCTAATTTAAGCACGAGCTTTAGAGCGTAATGTTGTTTTATGAAGATAACAATTAAATTTTACTTTAATGCCAAATTTACCAAGAAAATTAACTAAAGCATCAATAGAGAATGTCTGTTCATCCTCATTTAAGAGATTGCTAACCCGTGGCTGGGAAATACCCAAAATATCCGACAATTCTTTTTGAGTGTACTCTCTATCTTTTGCAAGGGATATAATGCAATTTTTAAGCTCTTCACGCAAAGCAACATGCTGTGACTTTAATCTCTTAACTTTTGTTTGTGTTTTATTTGAATATAAAAGTATTTGTTTCGGTTTACTCATATACTATTTAAGCAATTTGTTTTATATGTCTTCATATAGTAGCATGAACAATGACATGCGAACACATTTATCTCGATTATGTTCAAAAATTAATTGTAACAGCTCGTAAAACCATCACCCATGAAGTGAAAAAACGCAGTTAGTAGCAATTCATCACATGTTGCATATCTTTAAACCTCGTATAGTATACAATAAATTCCTGTTGTCATTTCAATTGAAAAAATTGTATAACTATAAATACCTGTTAACCTATTCAACCTAATTATGAAGACAGATCTTAAAAATTTATCTATCGGCGTATTCGACTCTGGAGTTGGCGGATTGACAGTCCTAAAACAGCTGCATACTCATTTGCCAAATGAATCTTATATCTATTTAGGAGATCTAGCTAGAGTTCCATATGGTACCAAAAGCGACGCTGCAATTTTAAATTACACAAAACAAGCTTGCGATTATTTTATTGATCAAGGAGTGAAGTGTATTGTAATAGCATGTAATACCGCGTCCAGCATTTCTCTTCACCTACTTGAGGAACTTAACTTAGGGATCCCTATTATAGGTGTAGTTAAACCTGGAGCAAAAACCGCATCTGACAAAACGAAAACAAAAAAATTGCCGTCATTGCAACTGAAGCTACAATCCATTCTAATAGTTATGTACAGCAAATTCACAGCTATGATCCGAATATAACAGTCCTATCCAAGAGCTGTCCCCTATTAGTCCCAATAGCCGAAGAAGGTTGGATAGATAACCACATTACTCAAGAAATAATAAAAAAATACCTTGCCTCAATATTTTCTATGGATGATCCTGACTCTAATCAAACCGATTGTTTGTTACTTGGATGCACACATTTCCCAATATTATTAGATGACTTCAATAGTGTCCTACCCAAACATGTAAAAATAATTGATTCTGCAGAAGCAACAGCAAAGCACACTAAAACTATATTAACAAACAATCAATTAACTGCAGATGCCACTAATCAAACAAATAAAACCAAATTTGTAGTAACAGATAATCCAGAAAGATTTGTCAATATTGCTAAAATTTTTATTCACTCTGACATCTCACCAGATGATATTGTAGTAACAGATATTCCAACTTGTTAGTTAATAATTTTTTTTTATTTGCAGCAATATTAATTGCTCTCTTCATATAATTTAGTGGAAAATCAACTTTACAAAATGTTGCCATGGTTAATTTTTGTGCGCCTTTGTTCCTGTAAAACGACTTCCCTGAAATTGATTATAAATACTGCATCCTTATGGTTAAATGCTTAGTATAAAACCCTATCGTCCGTAATCTCCCACTAAATTAGTAGACTATGTAGCACAAGATAACGCTCTATACTATCCTAAAATATAATATAGAGATGATCATGGATGATCATATTACTGTCGGTAAGGAGATATATAATGAACATAAGATTGATAAAAAAAATACAACAACGATTAGTTGACCTAGAACAACAAGCAGACACTCTTAAAGACCAAATCTCCAATTTGGATTCATTTAATGACATAAAAGACTCTTTAAAAAAAGATAAATTACAATTTGATTTAGATGACACCCTAAGCAGAATTAAACACATTAACGCAGCTAACAAGATATTCTAAAGTTGATTGATAATGAAGCTATCAACTTCTTGACTATCCATCCAAGAATAAGTACAATCTGATAAAATTTTGTAACAGATCACTCTTATAATGAAACTAATTAAAATATTAGTACTAATCCTTTTAGCACAAACCGCTTTCTGTACGGAACCACAAAAAAATACTAAAAACAGTTTATTTAATACTCACCATTTCAAAGTTGGTAGACAATTCCAATCTATAAATCAAACAACTCCTTATAGCTATTTTTTTTGGTCCGCAGGTGCCAAAGCCACTAAGGGATATACCTTTGCATATGAAAGATTAATTTATAATACAAGCAAGTATTTTTCTTTGAATCTTGGTTCTGGTGTTGCTAAATGGTCAACAGATCGTGATCATATTTATTTGTATACTATATATATCACACCCAAAATTTGGATAATTAATAGACCATCTTTTGGATTGTTTATAAATATCAGTGCTGGAGGCATAACATTACTTAGCAAGTATGGTATTAAAAATAGAAATCTTGGAAGCAATTTTATCTTTCAAGATTATATTGGTATAGGAGTCAAAATTGGTAAGAAAAAAGCCCTCGAAATTGCCCTTAATTTTCACCATTACTCCAATGCTAATATCGTAAGACCAAACCCTGGATTTGATGTTCCTGGAGTACTTAGTATCTCATATACAATGTAATTAAGAAGGATTTTATATAATATATGTATAATAAAAAGTTAATAGAACTTACATCTTCTCTCATATCAAAGGCATCTATAACCCCAAAAGATGCAGAATGTCAAATTGAAATACAATCCTATTTATCAACCCTAGGTTTTAAAACAGAAATTTTTTCTTATGGGAAAGTGTCTAATTTATTATCCACCAAGGGAAAAACCAAACCATTTTTCATGTTTGCAGGGCATACCGATGTCGTTGATCCTGGACCACTAACCTCCTGGGACACCGATCCATTTACTCCTACTATTAAAGATGATGTACTGTATGGTAGAGGCGCTGTTGACATGAAAAGCAGTATAGCTGCCATGTTAATAGCAACAGATGAATTTACCAACAAATATCCTGATCATAATGGTGCAATTGGATTCATGATTACAAGTGGTGAGGAAGGTAATGAATGTGCAAATGGCACACCAAAAATTCTTGAAAAATTAGCTGGCAAACAATTTGATTACTGCATAGTTGGAGAACCAACTAGCACTCAATACATTGGCGATACCATTAAAGTTGGAAGAAGAGGTTCATTATCAGGGGTTTTAAATATAACAGGCAAAGGAGGACACATAGCATATCCTAATAATTGTCAAAATCCAATCCATGATTCTACCAAAGCTATAAACAAATTACTTGAACTACAATGGAATGATCAAGATAATAATTTTAGCTCTACCAGTTTACAATTTTCCAATATCTCTACTGATAATTCTTCTGGTAATATAATTCCGCATACTACAACAATCTCTTTTAATTTAAGATTTAGCCCAAAGACTACTGTAGAAGAAATTAAAAGCACTATTCATACCGAGCTAGATCACCTTGAATTAAAATACTCCCTCAATTGGACCTTATTTGGCAACCCTTATTT
>PVBE010169972.1_pt1 | contig 15114 bp, 15 predicted proteins | sample 1631181 | NCBI WGS metagenome assembly PVBE01 (sample SAMN08397723, study PRJNA350692) | Marine metagenome, whole genome shotgun sequencing project. | isolation source: water | place: Pacific Ocean | collected 2012-04 | reverse complement strand
CCGGCTAATTGCTAAAAATTCAATAATTTATTTCAAACTGTAAACGAATAATATTTCTTCCTATTACAATTTTAGAAAAAAACAGCTAAGCTGGTTGTAATCCGATCAGTGAAGCTAAAGCCATAACAACTCCCTGTACACAGCTATCTTACCTTCCAAAATTATCACAGGATGAAAATAATTCTACACGTCCACTCTCAATTCCCACATAATAATCAATCTGTTGCTTATTTTCATGCGATGATTTAATAGCTTGTACTCTATTTCTAGCTCCTACAGAAAGCTCTTCATTTATTGGCTGCTCTGAAACGCCTGAGCTTACTTCCTGTGCATTCACGACAACATTGCTAAAGAATTTATTAAAAGCCACCTTTGTCGCGTTAACTGTTACAGGGTTTACAGAACTGATGAATATTTTTTTGTCCATTTCTACTCCTGTTTGTTTGAGCCTGCTTAAGATTATATATTCTTATATTAACATAGAGCTCTTTATTGCCCCAATACCCCACAATGCCCATACAAGACTGCTAAGCCCCAGTTCATATCCCTCACAAATATATATTTAAGAATACCCTGAATTTACTCTCAAGCTGTAAATGAATTACCACACCCACAGGTCGTGTTAGCATTTGGATTACGAATCACAAACTGCTCTCCTTGAAGATCGGATTGATAGTCAACCTCAGAGCCAACTAAATACTGAAAACTAATAGGATCAATGACTAATTTTACGAGTTTTTTTTCATTATCATGATCAACTTCTGCCTCAAAAATATGATCCTCATCATTGATAACTTCATCAAACATGAAACCATACTGAAAACCAGAACATCCACCACCAGAAATAGATACTCGCAAATTCAAATCTAATTGGTCTTCCAAGGATATCAACTCAAATACCTTGTTGGCTGCATTCTTGGTAAAATTTATAAGCGGCTTATTTTCAGCAACTGATTCTGACATGTTTCCTCCACTAATAGCCCGTTATTGTAACAATAACTAACTGTTAGTTCAATAGTTAGTCTAAGACTACGGGTATTTCTCTCATTAATTCAATATGATCTGGTGAAATATCAGCTTGATAGGCAATTATCTCCACTCCTTTTGAATGGGCTTCACGTAATAATTGCCCATATTGTGGATCAATATGGAAGGCGGGCTTTACCAGTTTCGCACTCGTATGCTGTACACAATAAAATATTACTCCTCTTTGACCCAAATTTATCATGTGCATCAACTCACGCAAATGCTTTTGCCCCCTGGTTGTCACTGCATCTGGAAAGTATGCTATGCCATCATCCTCAACTAATGTGACGTTCTTTACTTCTACATAACACTGTTTTAAACCATAACTTAGTAAAATATCAATTCTACTATTTTCCTTGCCATATTTAACTTCTGTGGCGAAAGAGTCATAACCATCCAATACTGAAACTTTAGAATTTTTAATCGCATCTGCTACTAAGGCATTAGATCTGGCAGTATTAATACCAATCATGCAGTCATCTATCTGTATTAATTCCCAAGTATGAGGATATTTTCTATTAGAATCTGGCCAATGTGATAACCAAACCTTGCTCCCTGGAATAGCACATCCTTTCATGGAACCTGTATTTGGACAATATACTGTGATTTGTTTACCGCAAGTCAGCTCAACATCCGCCAAAAACCTTTTGTATCTTTTTACTAAGGTTCCCTCAATTAAGAGATGTTCGAATTTCATTTAACTTGCTATTTGCTTTTCTTTCATCTCATCAAGAGTTTTACAATCAATGCATTGCGTCGCCGTTGGCCTTGCTTCTAATCTTTGCAACCCTATCTCTACACCGCATGCATCGCAATAACCATATTCATCATCCTGAATAGCTTGCAATGCTTCATCGATTTTACTAATTAATTGTCGTTCTCTATCTCTTGTACGAAGCTCTAAGCTAAATTCTTCTTCAACACTAGCTCTATCGTTAGGATCAGGGAAATTACTAGCATCGTCTTTCATATGAGATACAGTTCGATCAACTTCTTCCATCAATGTTTTTTTCCATTGCACTAACATGTTTTTGAAATAAGCTAACTGTTTTGTACCCATATAATCATCTACCGCGCGAGATTGACTATTTGATACTGCAGTCTGAGTTCCAAGATCAGCTTTTCGCGTAATAGCAACACCCACCACAGCATTTGCAGTAGGTTTTCTTCTGGTTGTTTTTTTTATTGGTTTTACTGCTGCAGTTTTAGTCCTAGCTTTTTTTGCCGGAGTTTTTTTCGTTGTTGCTTTTTTTGCAACCACTTTTTTTGTCGGCGTTTTTTTCGTTACCGCTTTTTTTGCAACTATTTTTTTTGCCGGTGTTTTTTTCGTTACTGCTTTTTTTGCAACTATTTTTTTTGCCGGAGTTTTTTTCGTTGCTGCTTTTTTTGCAACCGCTTTTTTTACAACTGTCTTTTTTGCCGGTGTTTTTTTCGTTGCTGCTTTTTTTACCGAAACTTTTTTAACGCTTTTTTTCGTTGCAACTTTTTTTACAACTTTCTTAGCTGGAGATTTTTTTACCTTCTTTTTAGTTGCCAAGCTCTTAGCTTTTGTAGCCACAGTCTTTTTCTTGACACTTTTCTTCTTACTAACAGCCTTTGTTGTTTTTTTAGCCACAACTTTTTTAGGTTTAGTCACTTTTTTAGCGCTCGTTTTTTTAGTAGCTGCTGTAGATTTTTTAGCCAACATCTTCTTTGGCTTAGCTACTTTTTTAGTCGCTGTTTTTTTTGTTGATTTTTTTACTGCCATTTAACACCCTCAGCCCCAAATAATTTCCTATTGAATTTATACCAAAATACGAAGAAATGACAATCTAATTTTGTATTTTTCCACCCAAATAACCCAATGTGGCACGATCTAAACCAGCTAAATCCATCATAACCTCTAGATGACTAAATCCAGCCTTTGCAAACCGGCTTGATACTAATTCAGCCTGATCAAATCCATGCTCTACAATTAACATGCCCCCCTTAACTAAATGGGATGGTGCGCTCTCAATTATCGTATTTAGCTCTGCAAGCCCATCATTTCCACCAGCCAGTGCACAAAGCGGCTCAAATCTAACATCTCCTGATATCAAATGCGGATCATGTGCTGCAATGTATGGTGGATTACTAACAATTACGTCAAATCGCACTCCTGATAATTCATCTAGCCAATTACTTTGAATTAATTCTAAATTAGTAACTTTATTTTTTTGCTGATTAATTTTGGCAACGGATAATGCCTCGATGCTTTTATCTATAGCAAAGATCTCCCAATTTTTTCTTTCAAGAGCAATACTAATAGCAATAGCGCCACTCCCTGTGCCTAAATCGAGTAGTTTTATCACACTATTATCATATCTTGCAAGAATAGCCTCCACTAAACATTCCGTATCAGCTCTTGGTATTAAAACATGTTCATTGACAAAAAAGTTGATGGACCAAAATTCTTTTTTTTGCATTATATATGCAATTGGCATACCTGTTTGTCTAAGGTTAACAGCTTCAAAATATTTTTCTTGCTCAAAAGTCGATAACTGACGATCTAATTGCATGTAGATATCTGCTCTACTCAAATTTAAAATATAACCAAGCAGAATTTCAGCCTCCAATCTAGGCACATCGGTAATTGGTTTTAGATATAAAGAGGACTTATTGATACATTCTTTAATAGTCTGATTTGTAGTTATCATAAACTTTAACAACGGCTTTTACTAAGCTATACCCAAGGAAGTTAATTGATCCATTTGGTGCTCCCTGATTAAAGGATTTATAATCTGATCTAGTGAACCCTGCATTATCTCATCAAGTTTATACAAAGTTAAATTTATTCTATGATCAGTAACACGGCCCTGTGGATAATTATACGTCCTTATTCTATCGGAACGATCACCACTACCAACCAGTTGCCGCCTGGTTTCAGCTTCTTCTGATTTTTGTTTGTCTTGCTCTATAGTAAGTAGTTTAGATTGTAGTAAAGACATAGCCTTCGATCGGTTTTTATGCTGAGATCTATCATCCTGACATTCAACTACGATCCCGGATGGCATATGCGTTATCCTGATTGCTGAATCAGTTTTATTAACATGCTGGCCACCAGCACCACTTGCTCTGAAAGTATCTACTTTTAAGTCATCAGTTTTTAGCTCTACTTCATCTACCTGCTGCACTTCTTTCAAAATGGCAACTGTGCATGCTGAAGTATGAATTCTACCCTGCGACTCGGTTTCGGGAACACGCTGAACTCTATGAGCACCTGATTCAAATTTTAAATCAGCATAGACATCATTGCCGCTGATATTTGTAATTACTTCTTTAAATCCACCATGTTCACTAGGATTAGAACTAACTATCTCAACTTGCCATTTTTTTATTTCAGCATATTTTAAATACATCCGTAATAAATCACCGCAAAATATAGCAGCTTCATCCCCTCCAGTACCGGCTCTTATTTCTAAAAACACATTACATTGATCATCAGGATCGGTTGGTAATAAAAGAATTTGCAATCTCTCCAGCAACGCTTTTCTTGCCTGATTAGCAAGATGTATCTCATGCTCTGCTAGCTGCCGTACCTCCTGATCATCATCTTTTAGCATTAAAGACGTTGACTCAATAGTTTTATCAATTGTTTTCAATTCATTAGAGCAATCCACTAATGGTTGCAGCTGATGATACTCCTTTGCATATTCTGTGAATTTTGTCTGCTCACTAATCACGTCTTGATCGCCAAGCAATACTTCCAGCTCGCTAAACCTCTCAACTAGGGACTCTAATTTATGGAAAAATTTTTTATTCATTTCAAAAACATCTATTTATTGTGTACGTATTGGAAATTCGATCAGTGAGATGATATCACTTTAATCGCAAAGCTATTTCGCATCCTGATTGGCAATTATTATCTTTTGGATCTCTGAGTATCTTCTGATCCAAACATTATTTTTGCGGATCTTAAATGGCAATTTCGTAACCGCCACTCTTGCAGCATCCCTAGTATTGTACGTGCCATAGATTACTGAATACCAAGTTATGTCAGGCTGACGACTAATGTAGTAATTAGCGCTTGCTTCTAATTTATTATTTTTTATAAAATTAATAACTGAATACGGTGTGTTGCCAGCCATTAACTGTATTGTATAATTTTGCCCAGGCTCTTGCATGATTAATTTTTCTCTTTCCTTGATAACAGATTTATGCTCTGGATTAACGTTTCTGGTAATGAGCTTCGGGTCAGAAAATTTAGTAATTGCCGGTTTATCTTCTTTCTTTTGCTTCTTTTTAGCAGGGAGCTTGTCTGTGATAAAATCCATATCATCTGTCAATGATTGGATTATTTCATCTTCTTGCAGGGCGACTTTCTTTTTCTTTTCAAAACCATCCAATATTGTATCTTCTAAAAAAGGATTTCCTTCTGCTTTCTCAAATTCATCCAAAGCGGATAAATCTGCAGCTAGTAAATCATCATTTCCTTGTTCAGTTTTTTGTGAAAATTTCTGCTGATTTTGAGGCAAAAGCAGTTCATGAGGTTCATTTAGTGATAGGTCTGGTTGTTTTGACAATAAAAATGCCGCTACCAAAATCAACAACATCCCCCCAAACACAAAACTTTTTCTATTTTCTTGAATAATAGAATTAATCCCATTACCTTTAATTAACTGATCTATTAATACTCTTCTTGCTGCTTTGTTTATTTTTGAAAATACTCCCTTTGATATACGATATATCTTTTTAACATCATTTTGAGAAAATAAAAAATCTCCTTCAAATCCTGCCATTACTAAGCAATGCTCTAGATAAGCATTGGTCTGCTCAAGATCAATAGGCTTCAACTCAAAGGTATGTAGCAATCTTTCATTCTCAAGAGGAGTCATTAAAAGACGCAATCGATGCAGTAAGCTCGTATCTGCAACGAGAATAAATTTCAATCTCGTTGTTTCATGAGATTTTTTAGACCACTCTTTCAAAAGAATTAATATCTCATCACTTAGCAACTCTGCATTATCAATGGTGATTACATAATTAAAATCACCACTTGGAAGGTGGGCATTAATCATTTCTAGTGATTGATTAAATGTTTCATTTTGAGCAAATCCAATACCTGTATTCACAGCATAAATAAATTTTTCTATATTCCAACTAGCGTTAGCTTGCAGCACAGACATGGCAAAATAACCTTGCGTATTTTGGTTAAATTGCTCAATAAAGCTTGTTTTTCCTATTCCTTTTTCGCCAAACACAAGTTTAAGTACTTGGCTATGCTTTGATAAATGAGCTAGAAGCTCATGATAATTTTCCCACTCATTAACTTTAAAAACATGATGGTTGCCTTTAGCAAAAGGATCGTGATGCAAACCCAATTCTTGCCAGTAATACTGAGTATTGTCATCAGCAGCGATTTGTTTAGAATACGCTTTCATTTATTATTTTCTCCAAATAACCTTAATAGCAGATTTAATGCTGTCTATTGAAACCTTCGTGTCAATAATTGGTTCACCTATTTGTTGCAACAAAATAAATTTAAACTGCCCTTTAGAATTTTTTTTATCTCTTCTCATGCTATTAATTAGTTCTGCCAAATCCAATTCAATATCAATCATGGTTGGCAATCCTATATTTTTAAGTAATGCTAAAACTCTATCAATCGAATCACTTGACAAATATCCCTGCATACTTGAAAGATGTACGGCAAATACCAAACCAATCCCTACAGCCTCTCCGTGCAACCAATGCTTATACTCCGTGAGTTGCTCAATTGCATGGGCTAAAGTATGCCCTAAGTTTAATAACGCTCTATAGTTGTTTTGATCAAATTCATCTTCTTGAACACAATGAGCTTTTAAGCCACAAGACCTACTAACCAACTCTAAAACAACACTTCTTTCACGTTCTAAGATTACCTCAATATTATCCTCAATCCAATCAAAAAAACTCGCATCAAATAATAAACCATACTTAATTGCTTCACTTAATGCCGAACGATATTCCCTATCTGGTAACGTTGCCAACATCCCAATATCAATGAATACATCCCTTGGTGCTAAAACCATTCCCAGCATATTTTTCCCAAGTATATGATTAACAGCTGTCTTTCCTCCAAGAGATGAATCTATTTGAGCTAATAAAGAAGTTGGCAGCTGGATATAATCCACTCCCCTTTGGTACAAAGCCGCACATAGCCCCGTCAGATCGCCCACCATACCACCTCCAAGAGCAAGCAAAACAGTGTTCTTGGTATAACCGCTTTGTATTAATTTTGTTGTGACTTGTTCTACAGATCCTAACGATTTATGCTCTTCGCCTGCTGGTAGTACCAGACTATCAATATCAAAATCAGCCAATTCTTCCATCAACTCCTGAAGATAATGCTTGGCAACATTTTCATCTGATATTATTAAGATCTGTTTATTAGCTAAGTGTTGACGAAATAGCTCCTGGTGAGCAATTTTTTCAAGGAAATGAACTCCATAGTTTGAAGAACGAGATTTAATATATATCGGTTGAATCACACTACTTAACATAAAATATATTATTGATAATTTCCATAAAAACGCTCTACGCCGTTTTTAACGCATTTACAATATTTTGAGCTACGTTCTTCACACTAAAATCATCCGTCTCAAATACATAATCCGCTAAATCACTATATAAAGGGCCAAGCGTTGCATGTAGTCCTGTTAATGTCTCTTTCAAAAGAGGCTTTGCTCCCAGCTGTGGCCTTCTGGAATCTTTTTTTGTTCTTTCAAATTGTTCTTCTAAATCTAGCTTTAAATAAACAACTTTACCTCTGGAAACTAGCATTTGCCTATTACGAGGAGAAATTACAATCTTACCGCCTGTGGCCAACACAATACCATTATAGGAAGATAGCTCATCTAAAACTTTTTCTTCTCGCTTTTGAAACCCCTCTTCACCCTCTATATCAAAAATCCAAGAGATCGGAGCACCAGTTCGAGACTCAATAACTTGATCAGTATCATAAAAATCAAGCTTTAGCTCCTTGGCTAGGAACTTACCAATAGTACTCTTACCAGCTCCCATTGGGCCGATTAAAAAAATATTCACATTTAACCCTGTAATTTCATGTAGTTTGCATACCCATATGCCACACCAGTATATGGAATATCGCCCTTAAACGAAAGTATACAGTACAAATAAACTGCATTATTTGGCAGAAACCTATATACTGTGGCGCTTAAGATAAAATTATCTCTAAGGTGAGCAATTGTTTTTAATCAAACCGTTTGACAATTTTTTAAGCAAAATAATGCTGGCCTGCAGTAGTTTGTTGCTTTTTGTTCTAATAAGCATAGGACTGGCTTACATTTATCTTGAAATTAATCTCCCAGATGTAGAAACTCTAAAAGATATTCATTTTCAACAACCACTTAGAATTTATTCAAAAGACGCTAAATTAATGGCAGAATTTGGCACTAAACGTCGAACACCTATTACCTTAGAAGAAGTACCTAAACCTCTAATTGACGCGATATTAGCAACAGAAGATCAACGGTTTTTCGATCATCCCGGAATAGATTTACCAGGACTGGTACGAGCTGCCATTAATCTCATTAAAACTGGCTCTAAATCCCAAGGAGCCAGCACTATAACAATGCAAGTAGCACGTAATTTTTTCCTATCAAAGAGAAAAACATTCACCAGGAAAATCAATGAAATATTGCTAGCAATAAAAATTGACAAAGAACTTCCAAAAGATAAAATATTAGAGCTATATCTTAATAAAATTTATTTTGGTAGCGGCGCATACGGCGTAGCCGCTGCAGCTCAAGTTTACTATAATAAAAAATTATCTGAACTTAAGTTATCTCAATTTGCAATGATTGCTGGCTTACCTCAAGCTCCATCTAGAATCAATCCAATTGCAAATCCAAAGTCTGCATTAAAAAGAAGACATCACGTACTAAATAGAATGCTAGATGAGAATTTAATTACTAAAAAGCAATATAAAGATGCAGACAATGACCCAATAACAGCAACATTTCATCGCAAGCAAATACAATTGCACGCCCCATATGTGGCAGAGTTAATCCGTGCAATATTGCACAAACATTTTGGTGATGCAATTTATACAAGCGGATATAAAATATATTCTACAATCGATAGTATAAAACAAGTTAATGCCAATAAAGCCCTAGTGCAATCTCTAGAAAAATATGACAAACGCCATGGTTATAGAGGTCCAGTAGATCACGTAAATAACGGTGAGGAAATTGACTGGGACAAATATGAAAAAACTGCAAAACATTTTCCATGCGTTGTAACAGAAGTGAATGAAAAAAATATTATTGCCACTTCCCCTTCTGAAGAAACAATAGAAGTTCCATTTCAAAATATGCAATGGGCAAGAAAACAATTACCTAAAGGCAATCTTGGCAAAAAATTGGAAAATCCCGCTGACGTATTGTCCGTTGGTGATATTATTCATGTTCAGCTTGAACAAGACGGATCTTACTCTCTATCACAAATACCAGAAATAGAGGGAGGCCTTGTTGCCATCAATCCTAACAACGATAATATTGAAGCTCTAGTTGGAGGATATGATTTTAGTAGACATAAATTCAATCATGTGACGCAAGCCAAAAGACAACCCGGCTCTAGTTTTAAACCATTTATTTATTCCGCAGCTCTTGAAAAAGGCTATACTCTAGCATCTATAATAAATGATGCGCCCGTTGTACAAAAAGATCAAAGCCAAGATAATTTTCTCTGGCGACCAAAAAATGATAATCGCCAATTTAAAGGATTAACAAGCTTAAGACAAGGTCTCACATCATCTATCAATCTAGTTTCTATTCGGTTGCTAGATTCAATTGGCTTGGAATTTGGTCGAACATTTGCAGCAAAATTCGGTTTCCCTATCAAAGAAATTCCAAAATCTCTCTCAATTGCCTTAGGCAGCGCATCCGTAACCCCTCTTAGCCTTGCAACTGGGTATTGTTCCTTTCCTAATGGAGGAAAAAAATCAAAACCATTTTTAGTAGATCTGATTCTAGATTCAAGAGGAAAAATTTTATTAAACAAAGAAGATAAGTCATGTAAAAACTGCGTTGATAATTCTAGCAAAGCTAATGCAGAACAAGTAATCAGCCCACAAATAGCTTATTTAATGACGTCCGTCTTAAAAGGTACCATTCATCGCGGTAGAACTGGTTGGTTAAGTAAAAAGCATCTGAATAGAACAGATATAGCGGGCAAAACAGGCTCTACTAATAACAACAAAGATGCATGGTTCGCAGGATTCAATCCATCTCTAGTTACTGTTACTTGGGTTGGATTTGATAATCCAAAATCAATTTATGAATATGGATCACGAGCTGCATTTCCCATGTGGTTAGAATTCATGAAAGCTACTTTAAAAAACAAACCAGAGATTGATACTATTGAGCCAAAAGGAATGGTAAGAGCTAGAATTGATCCAAAATCCGGGCTTCTTGCTAGCAGTGATCAAGAAGATAGTTTCTTTGAAATATTTAGAGAAGAATATGCGCCAAGTATGCATACAAATCGCTCTGCTAAAAATGATGAAACATCGACTAATACCTCAGCAGTAAAATATCTATTTTAGCTGGTAAATTTTCAAGCTAAACGTATGTTTGTGCTACAAAATAGCAATTCATTTAAATCACAAACCCATTGTTTTGCCCATCCCATTGTGATAATTTGCTAGATATAGATTGCCTAAAATTTTAAGGAGATTGTTATGACACTAAAAGGATTAAAATATTTATTTATAATTTCTATGTGTTTCATCGCTCCTAATATTCAAGCTTATGAGATTGACGTAAGAAATGTAGAGCCTAATGCGCAACATCAAGCTATAACCAACGTTGTACCCGGCAATACTGATATAAGAGTACTCTTACCAGCAGGCCAATATGAATTAAACATAAAAGTTGGCCCACAACAACGTGTAGATATAGGGAAAATATTATCTCCATCCTACTTAATCACCAGCAATGGTGAAGAACACGCTTTTTTACCAATGGAACATGCTGAGGAACAAGATGGTAACAGAGGTTATTGGGTTTTAATTAATGTCGACTCAGCTCAACAAACGGAAGTTACATTTAATCTATTATCTCATGCATCCATCGAGGCATGTATAGCTATCAGATTATTCGCTCCACAATGGTCGTGTGTATTGCTTTAAGCAATTTTTGTGTAGATAAAAATCCTAATACCACAGATATTGTATCATCTCATACTTGTATAGTTTATATTTCTTGTTCAACATAATTTTGACTACTAACATATTAGTTTTAGTGATTTTAAAAAATGCGATCAGATAGTACTATTATAAGCTTTAAAATAAAATTATACCCCCTCAATTTCAATTTCTAGCCCATTTAATAAAGCCACTACATCTGGAAAAGAAAATTTAGCTTTTTTTAGTTTGTTTACTGCAGGATCAATGTTGTAGTTAGATGCACCAGTAAAATCAGCTTCCGTTAAATCAGTATGCATAAAAATACTTTTAAACAAATCTGTTTGTGAAAAATCAGACCCAACTAACTCTGCACCCCTAAAATCAACTTCAATAGCCTGACATTCAATTATATTAATCTCAGCCAAACTAAGTTCAAAAAATGAAGAGTTGCTGATGTTACATTGGAAAAAACCAATTGGGCTATCTAATTTTATTTGTGGCCAATATGCTTCATTCCAATTAATACCTATCATTTTCGATTTTTCAAAATCAACATCTATAAACCTACTATTGATTATCTTAAGCAAACTTAAATTACAAGCTATAAATTTACACTCAGTAAATTTACACTTAACAAATTCACTTTGACTGAAATCACACTGAGTAAAGGTGCAATTATCAAAAACTATTTCTTCAAACACTCTTTCAGATAACTTGAAGTTATTAAAAGTTTGATCTGTATACTCTTCTTTATTATCAATATTCTGTGTCACTTTAATCATAATAGTTAAAACTTATTGAAGGCTTTTAATGAATCATATTCCATAGTAAGCATATTGCAGTATATACTAAAGAACATTATATCATTATTTGATAATAAATTAGCTAATTATTTAATAGATTATCTTCTTCAAACAGCTTTTCATCTCATAACAAAAATTAAGCAGAACACATGCGTTTTAAGTGAACAACTAGAAATAAAACGTATTCTGGATTATCACGGATATTTTTGGATTGAATATTTACTTATATTAAAGTGATGCCATGGAAGAATAATCAGCAGCGATAAAGCCAATGAAAACACTCATCCCAACCCATTGGTTATTTAAAAAAGCATTGAAATAACTATTTGTCTCATTATCCAAAATAAGAAATTGTTGATATATAAAAATACTAGCCGCAATTAATATCATCATTGAAAATAAAATTCCAAATTTAAAATAAACACCCATCCCAAGCAAACTTAAAATCACAATTATCTGCATGATACCGACCCAAGCTTTTAGGTATGAACCAAATAAAATAGCAGTCGATTGTAATCCAATTTTTAAATCATATTGCTTATCAACCATGGCATATAGTGTGTCATATGCAACAATCCAAATAATAGTTATAAAATATAAAATAAATCCATAAACTGGGACATATCCCAAAGTTGCTGCAAATGCCATGAGAATACCAGATGCAAAAGTTAATCCTAAGAAAAATTGCACAAAGTTAGTCACTCTTTTTAAAAAAGGATAAATACAAGTTAATGCCAAACTAAGACAAGAATACTTAATGGCAACAATGTTTAGCATACTAACAAGCAATAAAGCTGTACATAATAATCCAATAATCAATACCCTAGCTTGATTTTTTGATACCAAACCAGCAACCAACGCCCTATTTTTAGTTCTTTTAACAAAACCATCGTAATCCATGTCCGTGTAATCATTGATAACGCACCCAACAGAGCGCATAACAAATCCACCAACAATGAAGATTAAAAGCAATTTGATCTGGGGCATACCCTTATTAGCTAACCATAAAGCCCATAACGTCGGCCAGAGTAATAAAAAGGTCCCTATGGGTTTATCCAAGCGCATTAGTTGGATATAACCTTTGATTAAAAAGTGATTATTATAGATCAAATACATAGGCTCTATCGTACTGTAGAAAGGTAATTTTCAGCAAATTGTCACAATTTATACCCCTATAAGCACCCAGCTATGATAGCTTTTAGTACAATGTTGACAAACAATGGCATACATATTAATATTATTTGGTACGCTATCCATTGGTAATACTAATTAAAATCAAGGACAAAAATGAGCATCTGGGAATGTGAAGATTGTGGTTTTATCTATTCTGAAGCCGAGGGCTTACCAGAAGAAGGTATTGCACCTGGAACCTGTTGGGATGCTATTCCTGCTGACTGGTCATGCCCAGAATGCGGTGTTTCAAAATCATATTTTAGAATGCGCAAGGTTGCTTAATTAAATTTTCTTCTTAAACATATCAACTTCAAGATTAGTAATAAAATTACTATTGAAAATAAAATATGATATATCATATTGTTTGTTTTTTTGTATTTTACCAGTACATCAATACTTGACGGCAAAATTATTTCACATGCTCCATCACCAACATCTAATCTTACAAAGCTGGATTTCACCCATTTCGAGTTATTTGCTTTTTTAATATTGATTAACTTTCCTACCAGCTTAATCTGATCGCCTACCACAAGTGACTGCATTTGTTGTTTAATAGTATTATTAACCAATAAAACATGACTATTAGAAAATTCTGCTATATTAAATAATTCCCTGTCAGAGCCTTTTACTTTTAGATGACATCGGCCGTCATGATGCCAACATTGAAAATCATTACGTTGATAAAGCTCGAGATTCTTACCCCATAACAAACAAATATCTATAAATAATTTTCCTTCTTCTGATTTTGCTTGGGATATAGAAGTTATTATTCCCCATAGCGTTATAGCACCAATAGGTTGGATATCAAAAGTATATCCTTCCAATTTTAGTTGGTATGCCTTTTCTTCCATTAACAATTGAATTGGGCTTTGCTTAATACTAGGAGTAATATTAATTTCATTAACAACGCTGCATACTATAAATCCCCACAAGCTCAAAGCAATTACTATAAAAACACCGCACCATATAATGTGTTTTTTGTTTTTTAATTTGTCATTTTGGAATAACTTAGTATCCTTCATCTATTGTTAACCCTATTGGTTTGATTAGATTGCATAGCCACAATAAGAGTTTGCAGTATTTTGGCAGATATTTCTAGCGTTTTATCATCTGGATCATGCTGCAAAAAAGGCGCAACTTCAACCAAATCTGCTCCTGTTATATTAAACTCATCAGAAAAAGTATTCAATAACTCAAATACTAAATCAGCATTGAGTCCATGTGATTCTGGTGTGCCAGTTGCGCTGACTATACTAGAGTCAATAGAGTCCACATCGAATGATAAATAAACTTCTTTAATCTGTCTCTCTTTCAGATAACCTACTATTTTATTCGTAGCTTCTCGTGCACTATAATTTAATAATTCCTCAGCCCAAAATTGCTTGATTCCTAATGATTGTTCCCAAAATGTTTGATCATGTGCCGATGCTCGAATTCCAATTTGAATAAAATTATCCTTTTTAGGTAACATTGCTAAAATATGATATGCCCAAGATGCAAATGTGATAGGCAAACCTAATCTTTCTTGAAGCAAGTCAGTATGCGCGTCAAAATGAATAATCGCAATTTCATTTAATCTATCTTCTCTTGCCTCTAAATAAGCTTTTAGCATTGGATAGCTAATAGAGTGATCGCCACCTATCGCTAATATTTTAATATTTGAGTCATATTGATTTAATTTATTTGCAACCAAGTTTGCTATTGATAACGGACTAACCGGGAAATCTTCGTTACCACCATATAAACTCATGCGACATTTTCTGATGCAATCATCATTCAAATACTCATCTAATAATAATTGCGGTATAACCCGAATATCTCCTAAATCATAAATACCTTGAATTTTATTGTATAATTGCTCGCGTAAATACAATGGCCCCCAATTTGCTCCTCGTAAAATACCACCGCCGCAATCTGATGCTATCCCCAATAGGCATACATATTTTGGCGCCTCATCTATTGATT
>PVBE012531034.1_pt1 | contig 15115 bp, 14 predicted proteins | sample 1631181 | NCBI WGS metagenome assembly PVBE01 (sample SAMN08397723, study PRJNA350692) | Marine metagenome, whole genome shotgun sequencing project. | isolation source: water | place: Pacific Ocean | collected 2012-04 | reverse complement strand
CTCCTGCATGTGGTAGCCGCTGATCGAGATCGAGTTGAACTTCGGCATGTGCTTTGCCGTGTACTCGATGATGTCGGCCACGATCCGCATGCTCGGATCGGGCGGATAGATGTAGGTGTTGCGGACCATGAACTCCTTGAGGATGTCGTTTTGGATGGTCCCCGAGAGCGCCGCCGGCGCCACGCCCGCCTCCTCGGCGGCGACGATGTAGCCGGCCAAGACCGGCAGCACCGCCCCGTTCATCGTCATCGACACGCTGACATGCTCGAGCGGGATGCCCTCGAACAGCGTCTTCATGTCCTCGATCGAGTCGATGGCGACCCCGGCGGCGCCCACGTCGCCACTGACCCGCGGGTGGTCGGAATCGTAGCCGCGGTGGGTAGCGAGGTCGAAGGCGACCGAAAGCCCGGTCTGCCCCGCGGCCAGCGCGCGGCGGTAGAAGGCGTTCGATTCCTCGGCCGTCGAGAAGCCAGCGTACTGGCGGATGGTCCACGGCCGGCCGGGATACATGCTCGCGCGTGGCCCGCGCAGGTAGGGTGGGAATCCCGGCACCCCGCCTTCGTCGAGGGCCGCGGCGTCGGCCGCGGTATAGAGCGGCCGAAGCGCGATCCCCTCGGGGGTCTGCGAATTCAGCGAATCGGGGTCGGCACCGTCGAGCTCCTCGGCGACGCGCCTGCGCCACGCATCGAGGCTGGATTCTGGCGATTCGGGCATGATCGGGGCTCCCGGCGCCAACTATGGTGGCGCCCCAAGTGGGTGTCAACGCGACCAAGACCGCGCTTGACGCTCGGCGGGTCGGGCGCTACATATGTTATTACGATTGTAACCCATCGTCGCGAGGCGCAGCCATGAGTCAAACGTATCCGCTGAAGATTCGCCGGGTCGGCAACTCCCTCGGCGTTACCTTGCCGAAGGACGCGTTGAAGATGCTCGGCGTGGGCGAGGGGGACAAGATCATCCTTACCGACGCGCCCGAGGGGTTCCGCGTCACCCCCTACGACGAAACCTTCGAAAAGGCGATGGAAGCGTTCGACGAAGGCCGCAAAAAGTACCGCAACGCGCTTCGCGAGCTTGCCAAGTGACCGAGCCGGTCTGGCTCACCCACGATGCGGTCATGGCCATCCACGAGGATCTAATCGCCGAGTATGGGGGGCTTGGCGGTGTTCGCGATGCCGGGCTTCTGGACTCCGGCCTGGCCCGGCCGCAGAACCTCTTGGCCTATGGTGAGCCGAGCCTATTCGAGCTTGCGGCGGCGTACTGCGCCGGCATCGTCCGCAACCACCCATTCATCGACGGCAACAAACGCACGGGCTTGATGGCTGCGTACACCTTCCTGCGGCTCAACGGCTTTCGCCTAATGGCTTCGGAACCCGAAGCAGTCGTCATGATCCGCGATCTCGCGGCCGGCGAGATCGACGAGGCGGCCATCGCCGCCTGGATCGCGGCCAGCGCGGAAGCGGTGTAGGCGATGCACCCGCAAAATGGCGGCGCACGTGTGGTGGCGGTTCTGGGCCCCACCAACACCGGCAAGACCCACCTCGCGGTGGAGCGCATGCTCGGGTACCGGAGCGGCATGATCGGGCTGCCGCTGCGGCTCTTGGCGCGCGAGATCTACGACCGTGTGGTGGCGGCGCGCGGCGCCGCGGCGGTGGCGCTGATCACCGGCGAAGAGCGGATCGTGCCCTCGCACCCCGACTATTTCGTCTGCACCGTCGAGTCCATGCCGCTGCGCCGGCGTACCGCGTTCCTGGCCGTCGATGAGATCCAGCTCGCCGGCGATGCCGAGCGCGGCCACGTCTTCACCGACCGGCTCTTCCATGCGCGCGGCACCGAGGAAACCATGTTCCTGGGCTCCCAGACCGCCGCCCGATTGATCCGAAAGCTGGTTCCCGAGGCCGAGTTCATATCCCGCCCGCGGCTGTCGCGCCTCAGCTACGCCGGGCCGCGCAAACTGAAGAGACTGCCCAGACGCAGCGCCGTCATCGCCTTCTCGGTCGCCGATGTCTACGCGATCGCCGAACTTGTCCGCCGCCAGCGCGGCGGTACGGCGGTGGTCCTGGGCGCCCTCAGCCCGCGCACCCGCAACGCCCAGGTCGCCATGTTCGAGGCCGGCGAGGTCGATTATCTGGTGGCGACCGACGCCATCGGCATGGGGCTCAACCTCGGCCTCGATCACGTCGCCTTCACCAGCTTGCGCAAGTTCGACGGCCGCGCGGTCCGCGCCCTGCGGCCGGCCGAGATCGCCCAGATCGCCGGCCGTGCGGGGCGATACATGAACGACGGTAGCTTCGGCACCACCGCCGAGCAGGGCCCGCTTGCACCCGAGACCGTGGCCGACATCGAATCGCACCGCTTCGAATCGCAAAAGGCGTTCTACTATCGCAGCGCCGGGCTCGATTTTTCGTCGCTGCCCGCGCTCCTGCGAAGCCTCGAGGCTCCGGCGCCGCGGGCTGGGCTGGTACGTGCGCCCGAGGCCGAGGACGAGCGCAGCCTTCGGATGCTGGCGGCAACGCCTGCGATCGCCGAGCTGGCGCGTGCGCCGGCGCGTCTCAGGCTCCTGTGGGAGGTCTGCCGCATCCCCGATTTCCGCAAGACCATGGTCGAGGCGCACACCCGGCTCCTGGGCCGCATCTTCGGCCATCTGGCGGGCCCCGAAGGCGTACTCCCCAGCGATTGGGTCGCCCGCAGTATCGCCGGACTCGACCGCCGTGAGGGCGATGTCGATACCTTGGCGGCCCGCATCGCCCACATCCGAACCTGGACCTATATCGCCCATCGTCCCGACTGGGTCGACGCGCCCCGACACTGGCAGGAGCGCTCGCGCGAGGTCGAGGATCGCCTGTCTGACGCGCTTCATGCGCGGCTCACCCAGCGCTTCGTCGATCGCCGGACTGCGGCGCTGGCCCGCCGGCTCAAAGACCGGTCCGAGCTGGTGGCAAGCGTGGCGCCCGATGGCGAGGTGCTGGTCGAAGGTCACGGCGTCGGCCGGCTCGAGGGATTCCGGTTCCTCGCCGATACGCGCGAGGGAGGGATCGAGGCAAGGACGCTCCGCGCCGCGGCGAATCGGGTGGTGGCAGGCGAGGTCAGCGCGCGCGCGGCCCGGCTGAGCGAGGCCGAAGACGCTACGATCTCGCTGGATCCCGAGGCGCGGCTGCGCTGGGAAGGAGCGCCGATCGCGCGGCTTGTCGCGGGGAGCACCGCCCTGCAGCCGGCGATCAAGCTGCTTCCCTCCGAGCTCGCCGCCGCCGATGCGCGCGAGCGGGTGCGCGGCCGCCTGTCGGCTTGGCTCGACAGCCACGTTGACACGGTTCTCGGCGCGCTGGGTCGGCTCGAGGCCGCGAAGCTGGACGGCGCCGCGCGCGGCGTCGCGTTTCAGCTTGTGGAGTCGCTTGGCGCGGTGCCGCGGCGCGCCTTGGCCCCGCAGCTCGCCGCCCTAGCGCCCCCCGGCCGCGCTCGGCTACGGCGACTGGGCGTACGATTTGGCGAGGTAACGGTGTTCGTTCCGGCCACCCTCAAGCCCCGGGCGGTGGCACTCAAGTGCCTGTTGTGGTCGGTGCATCGCGGCATCGGCGATGCGCCGCCACCACCACCCGGTTTGGTGTCGGTGGCAGTCGATGAGCGTCTCGGCGAGCACTATTACGCCGCCGCGGGCTTTTGCGTCTGCGGCGGCCGCGCGGTCCGTGTCGACATGATCGAGAAACTCGCCGACGCGGCCCGCGCCCGCGCTCGCGCGGGACCTTTCCCCTCCGATCACGAGCTTCTCTCGCTCGCCGGCTGCGGCCGCGAAGACTTCGCGGCCGTCATGGCGCGACTCGACTACGAGGCGCTATCGGGCGAAGGCGAGCCACGGTATCGGCGGCGGCGGCGGCGGCCGGCCTCACCACGTCGGCCGCGGGCTGAGGCCTCGCCCTTCGCGGCGCTGAGCGAACGCGGCGCGGCCCGCCGGGTGGGCGCAAAATGAGCGAGGGACTGCGGATCGACAAGTGGCTCTGGTACGCTCGCTTCTTCAAGAGCCGGTCGCTCGCCACACGCCTGTGCGCGGCGGGAAAGGTCCGTGCCAACAGCGAGATCGTTCGCAAGCCCCACCACGGATTGCGCCTCGGCGACGTGCTGACCTTTCCCCAGGGCGGGCAAATTCGCGTCGTCCGCGTGCTTGGCTACGGCGAGCGAAGAGGGCCGGCGCCACTGGCGCGCACGCTCTATGAAGATATCGAGCCGCCGACCGCCCGCGGCCGGGCATTGGTGCACCGCGCGCGCATCGGCGAGCGTCCCACCAAGCGCGCCCGTCGCGCCCTCGACCGGCTGCAGGCACGAAACTAGCGGGAACCGCCATGCTCAACCGCATCACATCGCTTTTGGTCAGTGGGTCCAAGCCCGTCGAATCGACGACCGGGCCGCCCTCGGCCGACGACAAGCAGCTGGCTACAGCCGTCTTGATGGTCGAGGCGGCGCGCCTGGACGGGCACTTCGACGAAGCGGAGAGGCAGGTCATCGAGGAGATCGTCAAACGCCATTTCGGACTCGACGACGTCGAAACCGATGCCTTGCTGACCGCCGCGATGGAAACCCACGACAATGCAAACCAGCTGGTCGGATTCACCCGCACCCTCAAGCAAGCCTACTCGGAAACCGAGCGCATCGAGCTGATCGAGATGCTGTGGGAGGTCGCCTACGCGGACGACGAGTTGCACCACTACGAGGCCAACCTGCTGCGGCGAATCTCGGGGTTAATCTACGTCTCGGACCGTGACAGTGGCCTGGCGCGCAAGCGTGTGCTGGCGCGGCGCGCGGAACAAACGACGGCCGAGGACCGATAGCGCCGCGAGCCTGTAAATCGGGGCCGTTTTGTGTTATGGTCTGGCCCTCGTACGCCCCCGCGCTGATCGGCCCGCGCGCGGGCGTTGTCTATGGTGCTCGATGCCATCGGCGGACGGGCGACCTCTCGCAGGTGCCCGTGTGCGCCGCGGTCGCGCTGGCGAGGGCAGGCCGAGCCGCTCGACTGGACGGTATGGGAATGGCGAAAAAGGCAAGGTTCTCAACCAACGACTACGTCGTCTACCCGACCCACGGGGTTGGCAGGATTACGGGCGTCGAAAACCAGGAAGTCGCTGGGACCAAGCTCAAGGTATTCGTGATCTCGTTCGAAAAGGACAAGATGACGCTGCGAGTACCGCTCGGCAAAGCCCAGGCGACGGGAATGCGCGAGCTGTCGACCCGTGACCAGATGCGCTCCGTGCTCACCACCCTGAAGGGACGCGCCCGTGTTCGCCGCACGATGTGGAGCCGGCGCGCCCAGGAATATGAGGCCAAGATCAACTCGGGCAATCCGACCTCGATCGCCGAGGTCCTTCGCGACCTGCACCGTGGCGCGGACCAGCCCGACCAGTCCTACAGCGAGCGGCAGATTTATGAGGCGGCGCTAGATCGGCTGGCGCGCGAGTTTGCGGCGGTCGAGCAAATCGACGAGGAGACGGCGTCGCTTCGTCTGGAAGAGGTCCTGCGAGCCGCCTGAGATCGTCGTCCGGTCGAGCGGGCCGGGCGGTTCGGAATCGGAGTGTAATCGGTGAAGGCACCCTCGCGGCACGAGCGCATGTTCGCCGGCCTCGAGGTCGCCCGGCGGGTTTGGGCGGTCGGCGCCGTTCACGCCGAGGCGGAGCGACTTCGCGAGTTGCACGGTGCGCTCGAAACCAAGCTCGAGCCCGGCGACCGCCTGGTCTATCTCGGCAACTATCTGGGGCCGGGAACCGAGTGCCTGGAAACCCTGGACGAGTTGCTCGCCTTCCGCCGTCGGGCGATCGCGCTTCCGGGCAATGAGGCCAGAGATGTCGTCTACCTGCGCGGTGCGCAGGAGGAGATGTGGACAAAGCTGCTGCAGATTCAGTTTGCCACCGATCCCAACGCCGTCCTCGACTGGATGCTGGATCAGGGGACCGGCGCTCCGCTCGCGGCCTACGGCGGCGATGCCGAGGCGGCGCGAAAAAGCTTCCGCGAAGGAACCCTTGCGGTGACGCGCTGGACCGGTGATCTGCGGGTGCGCATTCACGCGCGCCCCGGACACCGCGAACTTCTCGGCGCGCTACGCCGCGCCGCCTATACCGAGAACGGGGAACTTCTGCTGGTTCACGCTGGCGTCGATCCTGGTCGTCCGGTCACCGAGCAAGGCGACACGTTTTGGTGGGGAAGCGGCCACTTCGAGGAGATCGAGCGATCCTATGCCGGATTCCGCAAGGTGATCCGGGGCTATGACCGGGCCCACCGCGGCGTTGTCATCGGCGAGTGGGTGGCGAGTATCGACGGCGGTTGCGGCTTTGGCGGGACGCTGAGCGCGGTTTGTTTTGGTCTCGACGGCAGCACGCTGGACCGCATCGACGTATAGTCAGCGGCAGACCCCCGTGGTGGGCTGTTTCGCGGACACGAAGATTTGAACTTCGTTTGCGCTCCGGTGGCTTGCGCCGTTCGATAGAAACTCTTAAGACAAGTTCTAAGGTGCCCGCGATGGCGGCGCACTCGGCCGTAAAGGCGTGGCTAATGACCGCGACCGACACACCGGACTCCAGGCGCGCGGACCGCACCTTCGTTCGTGCGGCCATGCGCGCGCCTCTTTTGGCGCGCGACCACGAGGGCGAACTCGCCAGGCGTTGGCGCGAGCACCGCGACGAGCAAGCGCTGCACGAATTGGTCACGGCGTACGTCCGGCTGGTCATCAGTATCGCCGGGCGGTTTCGCGGCTACGGCTTGCCAGTGGGCGATTTGGTGCAGGAAGGCAATGTCGGCTTGATGCAAGCGGCCGCGCGTTTCGAACCCAGCCGCAACGTGCGCTTCTCGACCTACGCGCGGTGGTACATCCGTTCGTCCATTCAAGACTTCGTCCTGCGCAACTTCTCGATCGTGCGGACCGGCACTACCGCGGCCCAGAAATCTCTGTTCTTCAACTTGCGGCGCGCCCGCGCCCGTTTGGAGAGCCGGAGCGGCGGAACCGGCGGCGAGGTTCGGGCCCGGATCGCGAGCGCCCTGAACGCGGACACCCGCGATGTCGAGGCCATGGAACTGCGCCTTTCGGCGGGCGACAAGTCGCTGAACGAGCCGGTGGGGGAGGACGGCACCAGCGAGTGGCAGGATTTCCTCGCCGACGAATCGCCCAGCCCCGAGGACCTTGTCGTGGCGGTCCGTGAACGCGACCGTCGCCTGGGCTGGCTCAAGAACGCGCTTGCCGATCTCACGCCGCGCGAGCGGACCATAATCCGCGCCCGCCGTCTGCGTGAGAAGTCGCTTACCCTGGCGGCATTGGGCGAGCGGCTCGGTATTTCGAAGGAACGGGTCCGTCAGATCGAGAACGAGGTGCTGGCGAAGCTTCGCGCCGCCGTCGCCCGCCGTGTCGGCGACCCCGGGATCGCCGGTCTGGCCAGTCCCTCACACCCCTAAGGTAGGATCGTCAGGGCGAAGCCGGCGGCAGCGTGAAAATCTCGCGCTCGCCGGAGACACCGCGCAACTCGTGCCGCCCCAGCGATACCAGGGTCTCGGGAAAGTACCTGGCGAAATCGTCCGAGATGAGGACCGATGTATCGAGTGTCTTGCACAGGCTCTCGATTCGCGCCGCTTCGTTGGCGGCCGCGCCAATTACGGTGAACTCGAGACGGTCGGGCGTGCCGATATTGCCGTAGGTTACGTCGCCGACGTGGAGCCCGATACCGTATCGAATCTCGGGCTCGCCTGAATCGCCGCGCGTCCGGTTCAACTCGGCGACGCGGCGCTCGGCTTCGCGTACCGCTTCAATCGCCCGGAAGCACACCTTCGCGGCGTCGCCCGTGGCCGCTGCCGGCCGCGCCGCCGTTTCGTCGAACGGAAAGATGGCCAAGACGGCGTCGCCAATGAAGCGCAATACCTCACCGCCGTATTCGAGGATCGCCCCGGCGACGCTGTCGAAGAAAAGGTTCAGAACCTCGAGGAACGAATCGCTGGGCATCGAATCCGCCATTGCCGTGGATCCGCGGAGGTCGCAGAACCAGATGACCGAGTGGATGCTCTCTCCGTCGCCCCGTTGGGTAAGGCCGTTCAGAACCTGCCTGCCGGTGCGTGAGCCGAGGTAGGTATCGAGCAACACCGAGGTGTTGCCGCGGACGGTGTGGACCTCGTAGAGGCGGCTCAGCATGGGAATGGTTTCGAATACCTGCCCTAGGTCGGCGACCGAGAATCCGCCTGGATGGTCCGAGGTCAGCGTCAGCGTGTGCACCTGGCCGTCCGAGTACGGCAGCGGCATGGCCACGTAGTCGGTGCCGCCGGCCGCCCGTAGCTCGGCCATGATGGGAAACTGAAACTCGGGGTTCTCGGCGTCGAGGCGCTGGCGCACCCCGCCCAGGCCCTCCGATACGAAACGCTCGGGACTCTTGAGGTAGGCCTCGCCCTGCAACGCCCCGCGCGGGGTATGGGACACCCGCGTGCCCTCGCCGCCGCGGACCCAGGTATAGGTGGTTCCCACCAACTGCGGGTGCAGTGTCCAGATACCGACGTTGAGCTGCAGCAGCGGCAGGCCGACGTCGACGATCGTTTGGCCCAGTCGCTCCGTCAGCTCGATCGCCGAGGTCGCGAACCAGGCCTCGCGCAAGACCCATTCCACCAGCGGCAGCTCGGTGATCACGTCCTGGACGGCGGGCGCATCGACGACGCCGGGTTCGGCGATCCAGCGCTCGACAACGCCGTTGTAAAAGGCAATGTAGCCGCGGATCGAACGCGAAATCTCGAGCGGCCGTTCGTAGCTCCACGCCGCGTCGTCGATCGTCCGCCTCGGCAGCCGAAGCGACCAGTGGGTCGCGCTCCCCCTGAAGGGACAGAACGTGCGCTGATCGCCGCGCCGCAGGACGCCCGCGTCCACGTCCGAATGCGGGAAATAGATCACCGGCGGCAAATGGGTCTCAAGCATCTTCACGACTTCGGTGCTGTCGGCGACCGTCTGCCCGTCGACGATCGCGGCAACCCGGCCTTTCACCGGCTCGAGCTCGATCCGATAGATCGCCGATGACGTGCTCACATTCTCGTCCATGGCGTTTGGCCTCACTCCTCGATTAGCTTGACGCGGCGGCCCGGCCGCAGGGACTCGCCAGGCTCGAGCGCGTTGAGGGTGCGGAACCACTCGAGCGCGAGCTGTGGCACCACCATGCGCTCGGCAAATGTGTGTTCCGTATCGCCGGGCCGTACGATTTCGATGCGCAGCCGCAAGGGCTTAAGGCGGGCCGCCTCGGCGCGGCTCAGGCGGCGGATACTGTGGGTCGTGCGCCGATACTCTGTCGCCAATCCGGCCGCCAAGCGCACCGGGGTCACGAACAACAGCCGAACCATGGTATCGGGATCGAGGCGGACGGCGACCAGCCGGAGATCGCGCGCGCCGCCGATCCGCGATACCTGCGCCCGCGCGGTCGCCGCCGGCAGTCCGTTGATGGTCAGGCGCTCGAACTCGCGCAAGCTGACCCCGCGCGCCCAGTCGCGGCGCAGGTACTCGTAGGGGTCGGCGCGGGCGTCCTCATCGGCGCTATCAAGGCGAATGATGGCATCGTCGGGGCCCTCGGCGAAGACCGCCTGCGTGGTATTAACCAGCCGGAATCCGGGCGGCGCGGTGAAGGTCAGCCGCATGCCCGGATGTGAAAACGTGCGGCCGCGCACGAAGCCTTGCTCGGCGTTGTCGCCGAAGACCAGGTCGTCGAGGCGATCGAGGTACTCGGCCCTTCGCTGCGGAGCATCGGCCTGGGCGCCGCTCACCGCCGCCGAGGCGATGGCGCGCTGGATGCGCTCCACGGTCCGCGGATGGGTGGCGAAGAATCCGCGGTCGCGGACCGCGTCCTCGCCCTCGATCCGTGCTTGCAGCTGGTGCTCGCGGCCGAGGCTGGTGAGGAAGCTCTCGGCGGCGCGGGGATCGTAGCCGGTGCGCGCCAGATAGCGGACGCCCAGCAGGTCGGCTTCGAACTCCTGTTCGCGAGAGTACCCTGCGAGATAGAGACCGGCGCCGAGCTGGGCCAAGTCGGCGACCTGGCTGCTTTCGGTGATCGCGCCCAAGACCACCGTTCCGAGCTGGGCGACCATTGCTTGGCTGAAACGCTCGGCCGTATGGCGGGCGGCGACGTGACCGATCTCGTGGGCTAGCACCGCCGCGACCTCGGCCTCGGAGTTGGCCAGCGCCATCAACCCGCGGGTCAGATAGACGTAACCGCCGGGCAGCGCGAAGGCGTTGACCTCGGGGCTATTCAACACCGTGATCGTGAAGCGCTGGTTGGCGAAGTCGGGGTGGTGCACGAGCCGTCCGCCGATCTCGGCCGCGTAGGCCCCGATCGCCAAGTCGTCGTAGGCGCCGCCGAAACGCTCGAGAATCTTGGGGTGCTCCTCGGCGCCGACGGCCGCCTCCTTGGCCGGAGACATGAACGCCGTAAACTGCCGCTCCCCGGTTAGCGGATTGACCGAGCTGCAGCCGCCAAGCGCGGCGAGGAGAGCAGCCGCGAATGCGGCGCGCCAAATGCCCCTCGTGCAACGCATCATGGGCTACCGTCCTGCACAGATCGCCTTGGCGCGGGCCTCCACCTCCAGAGCCTCGCCTTGGCGTCCGAGATTTCTGAGCAAACCGGCGTAGTTCTCAAGGACCGGTGTCATGACGACCTCGCTGGACCCGGCACTCTCGAGGATTGCCAACGAGAGCCGAAAGAGTTGCTCGGCTTGGGCGGGCCGACCGCGCACGTAGTGGAGCGCTGCCAGCGTATTGAGGTGAATCGCCACGTCCGGGTGGTTGGGGCCCAGGCTCTGCTCATGGATCACCAACGCCCGCTCGGCCAGCGGCGCCGCTTCGTCGTAGCGACCCTCGTCGGTGTAGATTTGCGCCAGACCTCCCAGACTTACGGCCACCTCGGGGTGGTCTGGGCCATACTTCTTCTCAAACATCGCCAGGGAGCGCTGGTAGAGGTGCTCCGCATCCGCATACTGGCCTTGCACGCCGTACAACTCGGCAATGTTACCGAGATGGGCCGCGACCGCCGGATGTTCCGGGCCGAGTGCCTTCTCGTTGATGGCCAGCGCACGCTCATAGAGCGGCTTGGCCTCTGCGAAGCGGTCTTGCCCTCGATACGTGGCCGCGAGGTTGTTGAGGCTGGCCGCCACTTGCGGGTGCTCCGGCCCAAGCGCTTTTTCGAGTATCGCCAACGCGCGCTGCTGTAGACGCTCGGCCTCGGCAAAGCGGGACTGGGAGCGACATGTCTCCGCGAGATCATTTAGCGCGCGGGCTACTTCCGGGTGCTCGCCATCCAGGTCCATTTCGGTGATCGCGAGAGCTCGCCTGTAGAACGATTCGGCCTCGCCGAAGCGGCCCTCGACACGGCACATCCCCGCCAGGCCGTTGAGCGCTTTGGCCACGTTCGCGTGCTCCGCGCCCGGCGCCTTCTCGTAGATCGCAATCGCGCGCCGAAGTAGCTGTTCCGCTTTCCCGTGGCGGCCCAGTTCATACAAGTACTCGGCCAAGATGGTGAGGTTTTCGGCCACGTCCGCGTGATCGGCTCCCAGTGCCCTTTCCGCAACCGCGACCGCCCTTTGGTACAAGTCCTCCGCCTCGACCTCCCGTCCGTGGCCACGGTGAATCGCCGCCAGCTTGTCCAGGCACAGCCCCAGGAGCGCGTCCCCCTCCCGACCCGACTCGAGAATCGAAATCGCACGCTCAAACGAGGTCTCCGCGTCCGCGAATCGCTCCACGCCAGCATAGGCGTGGCCCAACTCATGGAATATCCACGCGTAATCGGTGCTCTCCGGTTCCCCCGGTACCTTGTCCCAAATGGCAAGGGCACGCAGCCACAAGCGCTCGGCCTCGTCGAACCGGCCTCGCTCGGAGTAGACGCCCGCCATGTTGGCTAGGATCGGGGGTATGTCGGGGTTTTCGGGCCGCACGCTCGCCTCCACGATCGCGATTGATTCCCCAAGCAACCGCTCGGCCTCGGCCAGGTCGCCCTGCGCGCGGAGAACGACAGCTCGATTCTCAAGCTGCATCGCGCGCCGTAACTGTACGCCTTCGTTGATCCATCCGAAGACTGGCCAGCGCACGCGAGATCGCGTCATGGCCCGAGAATCTCCAGCTGTTCGGGGTGGGTAAGCTCGATCTGGGGTCCGTTGTAGGAATCGAGCCAGCCGCGGACGCGTATCGCGCGTCCGGCCAGCGCTTCGAGGTCGAGGCCCGCGTTCTCGAAGGCGCGCCGGTCCTTGGGTGCGATGGTCACCGTGAAATCATCGCGCCAGTCGGCGCCGAAGTTGAGGTAGGCGCGCCCGCGCACCACCGCCGCGTCCAGCACTTCGCCCTCGACGATCTGAAAGGTGTCGATCAAGGCCTCGGTCTCGGCGACCGTGCGGACCTCGAAGAAGGGATCGGCCCAGATGCCGAGCCGGCCCTGGCGCGCCGCGCGTTCGGCGGCAAGCATCGCCTCGGCCAGCGCGGTGTTGTCGCGGAAGGTGTAGACGCGGGCCAGGCCGCTTGCCAACAGCTCACCCTGAATCCAGCGTCCGCTGTCGTCGTGAAGGTGGGCGAGCTGGCGGCCCCAGCGATCGATGCGCTGCCCGCCGTAGGAGAGCACCACCAGGCGTCCGAGCGTCATCGCCTCGAGCGCCGCCTTGGCCTCCTCGGCCAGTGGCTGGGCCGCGAAATCGGCGCGGCCCAGCGCTAGCTTCGGCGCTTGGATGCCGACCAGCCGCACCTCGGTGCCGTCCTCGAGGACCAGCGTATCGCCATCGATCACCTCGGCCACCCGCTGGCTCTCGCCGCGTTCCATAGGCGTGGGCGAGCGGTCCTCGGCCGCCGCCGAGGTGGCTGCTAGCGCGATGAGAAGGACAAGAGGTGCGGGGCCCGGTACCGCCATCATCAGCGCCGACTATAGCACGCCGCCGGCCCATGCCTTGGTGCATCGCGGGAATTCCCGTACACTCCGCGGTCCTTGAAAACGGCTGGGGGCCGCCGTGGTTCGCCGCCTTGCTTCACCTCTGGTCTTCGTCGCGACGCTCGCCGCGGCCATCGCTGCGAGCGGGCCGGCGGGCGCCGACGATCCCGACTTCCTGGCCTTCAGCATCGGCGGCTTCGATGTAAGCGACGACGAGACCGCGGGCGAGGCGCGGCTCGAATATCGCTCCGACATCAAGCTTTGGTTCGTCAAGCCCTTCAGCGGCGTGATGGTGAACTCCGACGCCGGGATCTACGGCTATGGCGGCTTCCTGGTCGATCTCTTCTTCGGGCGCCGCTGGGTGCTGACGCCCAGTCTGGCGGCCGGACTCTACACCGATGGCTCCGGCAAAGACCTCGGATCGGACGTCGAGTTTCGCTCCCAGCTCGAGTTCGCCTACCGATTCAAAAGCCGCTCGCGCATCGGGCTCAGCGTGAGTCACATCTCGAACGCCAGCCTCGACGATGTGAACCCCGGTACCGAAGAGGTGGTGCTTACCTACGCCGTGCCTTTCTCGGTCCTGCTCGGCCGCTAGACCGACCCCCGCTTTCACTTTCGTGTGAGGGCGCTGTCAAAACGGGGGCGCGGCGCTCAAGTATCAATCTGACACCGGGCAGACAATCCGTGCAACCGGGAGGCTCCAATGCCACGCCAACGCGTACTTGCAGCGATCATCCTCAGCGCACTCATCGCCGCACCCTTTATCGCCGGCGCCCAGGACGAGCCGCCCTCGTTCGGCGGGCCCGAGGACCTCGCTTTCGCCTCGCTCCTGTGGGACGCGTTGGCCGAGGCCAGGCTGGTCGGCGCGCGCTCGATCGTCGCCCAGCCCTATGAGGGGTCCGAGCCCCACGGTGTGATCCTGATGACCATGAGCTCCGAGGTTGCCGTCGAGGGGCGCGAGGCCCCGGTCATCGTAAAGAAGAACTACATGGGCGAAGACATCTCTATCGAATCGGTGGCCACCAACCCAAGCCTGTTCCTGGCCGCGATCACCGTCATGTTCCGCCGCGAACCGGGCTACGACCCGGCAAACCAAGATTGGTTCTGGGTCAAGTACAAAGCTGACGGCAGCGTCGACGTGAACCCGCGCGGGGTGTCGCTCGCTGGGCGGGTGGCCAAGAATCCCGAGGATGCCTGCCTGGGCTGCCACATATTCGCGCCGGGCGAGGACTACGTCTTCCTCCACGACCACTTCGCGCCCCTGGAGCCGGGCACCGCGGCCGCCCCGCCCGAGGAATTCGCCGAGCCGGTCACCGGGCTGACGCCGCTGTCCGAACAGCCCGACCCTGCGGATCTGCAGCCGGGGCTGGGCGTGACCTATTACTTCGCCATCTTCAACCTGGTCGACGAGGTCGCCGAGTTCGCGCGCATCGACCCCGGCGTCCCGGGGCCGGCCATCCCGACCCTCGACTACAAGGTTGGCTCGGGCGAGGTGCTGACCAGCGGCCGCGCCGACGGCGTGGGCGCCGATATTCGCGGCCTCATCAACTTCCCCGTGGCCGGCAGGTACATGGTCGCGCTGGAATCGAACGATGGTGTGCGGCTGGAGATCGGCGGTACGCCGATCTTCTCGGATCCCGCCGTCCACGCCGACCGGTTCTCCCAGCTGGTGCCCATCGAGATCGAGACGCCGGGGTGGTATCCGATGTCGATTCTCTACTTCGAGAAGCGCAACACCTCGACGCTCCAGCTCTACTGGGCCAAGCCCGGCGACGAGGCCGGACTGACCTTCGTACCTGCCGACGCCTTCGCCCACTTCGCCGGCTGAGTCCCCAGGCACCGCCCCGCGCTCCTTGACAGTGCGCGGTGCCCGCTCCCATGTTATCGGCCCAATAGCGAAACCGTGGGGGCCGTAGCTCAGTTGGGAGAGCGCGACGTTCGCAATGTCGAGGCCAGGGGTTCGATTCCCCTCGGCTCCACCATTTTTTTGTGTCTCAGCGTCCCACAAATGAGTTCTAAAGTGTGTTCGTGACATTCTAGGTGTCACCACACCTCCGGCCATCAGAAACGTCCTAGACCCCCGTTAAAACCATTCACGATTTTCTTGTTTATTCGTTTATGCAGATAAGCAAGGACATCGGTGAGTCCGCCACCTTACTGTCCTCATCAAATCCCATCACATCCTTTAGACTCAACACATAAGGTCGAGAAATGGTTCTTGTCCAAAT
>PVBE011279264.1_pt1 | contig 15116 bp, 19 predicted proteins | sample 1631181 | NCBI WGS metagenome assembly PVBE01 (sample SAMN08397723, study PRJNA350692) | Marine metagenome, whole genome shotgun sequencing project. | isolation source: water | place: Pacific Ocean | collected 2012-04 | reverse complement strand
GCCCTCCATACGCAAATGGTCGACACCATCCAGCGGGGAAAGAATCTTCTGGTGGTGGGGATCAGCGGCACAGGCAAAACCACGGTGGCAAGAGAGGCCGCTCTCAGCGCTGACGTCCCTCTGCGCTACCTGAACCTGTCTCTGCTGGAGCCCGGAGACCTGCTCGGGCTCCCCAAGGAAAACGAGCACGGCGTCACCACGTTCTCTCTCACCACCCTAGTGCCGGTCGACGGGCCCGAGGTCGTTCTGCTAGCGGACGAGCTGGACAAGGCCGAGCGGGGCGTCCAGAACATGATGCTCGAAGTCTTGGACAGCCGGACCATCTGCGGCACCCCGGTTAAGATCAAGGCCGTTCTCGCCACAGCAAACCGACCGGACGAACTGGCGCACGGGATCAGCCTCAGCCACGCGATGGTGGGCCGAGGAAAAGTCTTCCGCCTTGAGGCATCCTTCCTGCGGTGGAGAGAGTGGGCTGTCGAGAGCGGCCTCGTTCACCCGGCGGTCTTGGCCTTCCTGGTCCACCGAGACCACCTCTTCTGCCGCCTCCCAGGAGAACGGGCTGAGGATGAGCTGGCGGTCGAGAGCCCCCGCTCCTGGACTATGGCCTCGGAGAACGTGGACGACGAGGATCACGTTGGCGGCTGCGTCGGAGTCCGAGCCGCCACTGAGTTCTTCCTGCACCGAGCCTTCTACCAACAGACGGCCGAGGCTGCGGACGAGCTGGTGAACTTCGGGAAGCACCCGCCGGCCTCACTCAGCACGAGCCTAGACCAGCTTTTGGCTTTCACTGTGCAGGTCTGTGAGCAGTCGTTCCCCAGGGCTTTCGGCGCCGACACCGAAGAGGAGCTGGTGGCGGCCCGGACCATCTTGGCCAACACCGTCCCCTGGCTCCGGACTGTGAATGGGGAAATCCTGTACGGGGCCCTGCATGCGGTGGTGACCCCGGAGGGAATCCAAGCGCTAGTCGAGAAGCGCATGACCTCGGTCCCCGGACTGATGGCTCTGTGGAAGAAAGTTCGGGCCGCTAGGATCCCTGCATGATCGAAGTCTTCATGGTCGCGGTAGTCGCCTGGTGCATCTGGATGGACTTTCGTCCTAGGCGCTCCCTGTGAAACGGCTCCAGGATCCCGACAACCTCCTCCCGGAAAACCGCCGGGCCGAGTGCGAGACCAAAATCTGCGGGGCTCTGGCGAACATGCTCTCGCCCACCACGACCCACGCCGGCTCTCCCCTCCTGTACTCCTGGGCTGTAGGCAGACCACACATCCTAGACGAGCACTACCCGGCTGCCACGGACGGGATCAACTACTACTGGCGGCCCTCCCTGCTTGAGTGGGCGTCTCCCAGGGCTGTCTCCGTGGTCCTTGCTCACGAGACCTACCACATCTTTCTTCTCCACTTCCGAAAGGGTGGATTGGCTCCGCGCATCCAGGGGTACGCCGCAGACTTCGTGGTCAACAGCTTCATCGCCAGGGAGGCACGCGAGCGAGACGTTGAAGGAATCTTTGGCGACTTCCCGGTACTCGGAGCGAAACACCTGGTGGAGGCAGCGCGGGGAATAAAGCCGCCACCTGGGCCCGCTCACATTCTCTACGACCCGGCCTTCTACGGAAAGTCCTTGGCAGAAATCTACGCCATCCTCCGGGAGCGGCTGCCCGACGGCATGGAGAGCCCTATCGAAGTCGACAGTCATCGCCCAGTCCTCTACTCCGTCCCGCAACTGGAGAGGCAGGTGGCGCAGGCGCGGCACCTAGCAGACCGCACGAGCGCCGGGACGAAACCCGGAGCCATGGAAGAAGTGGTCAGCGGCATCGGGCGCCCAACGATGAGTCTCAACGAGGCGGTCCAGTCTTGCCGAGTGGGAAAGGGCGAGCGCGACCACAAGAAAAGTCACCGGCGGTTTCGCAAGCGCTACCTGGGTCTGCGTCCGCCGCTCTACGTTCCAAAGAACCGACGCCGCGCAAGAGAAGCGCTGGTCCTAGTGGACACCAGCGGCTCGATGTCCCACGCAGCGATCCGCAGCGGGGCAGCCCTCCTCCGCACCCTCAAGGGATGGGACCTGATGGTTCTGTGCGGAGACACGGCGCCGGACTGGGAGTCTCCTCTTCGGGTCCGCGCGGAGCAGCTAACCGAACTGACAGCTCGGGGGCGCGCCGGAACCATCATTAACCCCTTCTTCCGAGAGTACCGGGCGAAAGCAGGCGACGACTTCGACTGCCTGATCGTGGTGACGGATGGTGGCTTTCCACCTCTTTCTCCCAGGGCGCGCCCGCCGCTCCCGGTGGTCTGGGTGATCACCGGGGAGGCCGAGTTCGATCCTCCGTTCGGGCGCGTGGTTAGGGCTCCGGATCTTCCTCGGGCAGCGTAAGGTCCCACTCGAAGGGCGCCACCTCCAGGCACGCGCCGGCCGGAACTGGAGTGGAACGGTAGCTATAGGGGTCGACGGTCACCTCCACAAGCACGAGCCCTTCGAGGGAACCTTTGGACCGGCTGTCACCAACCGCGTCTGGCACCTCAAGGGAGAGCGTCCCCTCGACCTGATAGAAGACCGTCTGCGGTCCTTGCTCCTCGATCCCGAAGAGAACTCGGACGCATCTCTCGCAGGTCTCGTAGTTGCTATCGGGAGACGCCGCGAGGTCGTAGTCGCCAGCCTCCTGCGGGCCGGTGAACTGGTAGAACTCCAGCATGAGTAGATCCGTTCCCTCGCCGCGCTCCAGCTCAGAGGCCACCACCGAACCGATTCCAGCCACGGCGTTAACTGTGACGAAGGGCTCGGTGACGTTCAGCGGCTCGCAGTCCTCCAGCACTAACCCTCCGCTGCCTCCGTCTCCCGCGTGGCCTGCGGTCGCGCCCCCGGAGCCGGATGCCCCGGCCTGTCCCGCGACTCCTGCGTGGCCCGCCACAGGCCCAACAATCGTGTGCCCACCATCGGGCGCCCCTGCATCGCCACACCCACTAAGCAACGCCGCAAGCAAAATCGTTTTCAAGAGCTTCATAAGAAGATGCGGGCGCTGGCGTTGTGCTAACCATCTACATGCCCTTCAGGTACACCGCGCAGAAAAAAGCAACCATTGTCAAGCAGGTCCGAGACAGCGGACGTTCCGTCTCCGCTGTAGCCCGCGACGCAGGGATCCCCCAGACCACCGTGTCGAGGTGGCTGCGTACGGCTCCGGACCAACCAAAAACCCCAACGGTCTCGCGACCCGAGCCGCGCGTCGCGGCCCCGGACCCTGAGATCAAAAGGCTGCGACGCCTCACCTCGCGCCTGACCCGAGAAAATCGCGTGCTACGGGAAGCCATCGTCGTGGTCGCGGCTCCCGTAGAAGCAATGCCGCCAGACGACGCATAAACATGTGCGCTCAGCATCCGGACCTCATCTTGTCCGCTGTTCAGACGTGGCGCCGGTCGTTGGCTGGCTCGCCGCCCTGCGGCTACGAGAGATTCGATCCACGCCGGCCCCAACGGTGGTGGCTGCGTCGTTTGGCGCGCCCGAGGGACAGCTCATCATCTTCACGCGGGCCGCGGACGGCGCATACCCCAGGAGCCCCCGCTCTCTGGCGATGGACCTGCTCACCGACCCGTGTGCCCGAGGCATAGTTGACCCCTTGGGGGAAGCGGAAACCGAAGAGGCTCTCCGAGAAATTGCGCGGGCGCCAGCATCGTTGGCGCGGGCGCTCCCAAACCTGGAGCTTGCCGTGACCCGGCTGGCCAACCACCAGCCGACCCTCGATCTCCGAGACACCATAGCCGACCACGCCCAGCACGTCTTCACCCTCCTATTCCAGGCCAACCCGAACTGGGAGCCCGAAGAAATCTACAACGCCCTCCACACCAACGACCACAGCCTTTTTGCGCGGTTGCCCTACCTCACGCGCCTCTTGCGAGCGGCGCGCCACCAAGGGGTGGAGCCCCAGCGCCTGGCCAAAGCCGTCGAAGCCGCCTTCATGTCCTCTCTTTTTACTTGACGAAAAAGCATGATACTCTTGGGGCGGGCGCCGGACTTAGGCGCCGGGGAGGGTGGTCATGATGGGACTAGAGGAAGAGGTAGAGCACTGCGTTCAACAGTGGGCTCGCGAAATTGCGCTCCAGCTCAGCAGAGATGAGGAGGGCGAGCCCCCGGAAACGGAAGAGCCCCCGCCGAGGCGCCCCAACTAAGGGAGCGCTCGACGGGAGCCCCGGCCTCAACCAGCCGAGCGGCGGTGGTGAGAGGCCAGGGCTGCTCCCACCTTGCAGCAGCCGTCGTAGAACTCCTTGGAGTAGTGGCTGGAGCCGTAGTGGTGGGCAAGCTCGTGGATGAAGAGCTGCTCGAACCGGGACTGACCGAACCCTCCATCGAAGGCTTCCTTGAAAAAGGCGTGCCCGAGACTCTTGAGGTTGAAGCACAGACGGCCGCCGCCGTAGTTGGCGGCCCACGGGGTGCCGAAGGGGTGGCGCGCCACGACCACCCTCACCGTGCGCCCAATGAGTTCGGTTCCCACCGTCTCACAGAACTCGGCCACGGCCCGCATCCCATCCGTGTAGTCGGCCGGATCGAGCACGTCCTCGGGCTCGCCGTCCTCGTTGTAGATCTCCGGGCTCTTGAACTCGCTCTTCCCGGAAGGAACGGCAGTCCCGGCGCCCCGGACGTTGCGCCACTGGTCGGCACTGAGGTTGCCTCCGTGGATGACCTGTCGGCCGGCCTCCATGGCCTTCATGTTGGCCTCGGGGTCCGACGCATCGAAGGTCACGGCCCCCTTCCCGAAGCGCCCCTCGACCATCGACTTGGTAGCCTGGGAAGAACAACGCTCGTCGGAAGTGGCGGCGGACACCCAGCCCTGGGTGTGGTCCTTTACCGCCTGGTGCATCTCGTTGAACACGAAGGTCCGAAGCGCCTGGAGGTACCCCGGGGTCACGTTGTCCCGGTCGATGTTCAGCGGGACCTTCTGCCGAACGTCGTAGTGCCACTCGTCCTCGGTCTCCACGACCGGGATACCCATCTCGTAGAGGTGGGCCCTCTCTCCCTCTCGTACCGGGTAGATGTGGACATCGGTCCCCCGGCGCCCGGGGCGCATGACACCTTCGTCGTCCGCCCTCAACGTGGGCAGCGTGGGGCGGATGGAACCGACCGAGTCGAGCATCTCGATCAGTTCTCCGTTGACGGTCGTCGGGACCGGAGGGATGAGCGTCTGGAGTTTGGCCTCAGCCAAAAGAAGCTCGGCTCGGGTCATCCGCATTACGCAGCGAACCCGTGAGCCCTTCGCGCGACGAGCCCGAAGGCTCTTGCGCTTCCCGTCCGGCGTAAAGAGGAAGGCACCTTTGGTCGTGGTGATCTCTGCCTCTCCTCCGAAGCCGATGCAATAAGCGATGACCTGCTTCTCGCCCACATTGAAGCGACCGCGTTGTTCCTCGTTCCACTTCTTATGGGAGTCAGCGAACAAGGTGTAAGCGTGAGCGAGGTCTTGGAACCCGTCCGGGTCGTCGTCCTCCACTACCACTTCCACCATTGGCCTTCCGCTGAGAGGGGTGATGGTTACGGACACCGCTGTCGTTTTGGTGTCCCAGGCATTAGCGATTAGATCGAGCAGCAGAGGGATCACCCCTCGGGCCGCCGCGATCTTCGCCATCCCTTTGATGTCGATCTCGATTGCGTTATTACTCATTCACCCGAAGGTACACTATTACCTAGAAGCAAACAACATCTTAATTCACCAAAGATTCCGTGGGGTTGGCGTTCCGTTCTGATTGTAATAGCCATGCATTGCTATACGCTACGCCACACTACCTTACGTGAGGTGACAGTGGGCTACGCTACAGTACCCGTCACTACGTTGCACTGCCTTACACGACGTTGCGTTACCCTAGGCTCACTTTCACCGGGACCGCGACCGATCCGATGTCGTCCCCGTTCGGGCCCTTCTGTTTTTCGGTGTAGCCCAGCCAGCCCATCAGGGTCTTCTTGGGGTCCCTGCCGGTAACCTTCTTGATGGCCGCGCGCTCACTCGAAGCGAACACGTCTACGCGCTTGCCGTTCCACTGGACCCAATACCGTCGTTCGATCATTACAGAATCTCTAATAATGAGGGTTCGGAAGGGGCGACCTTAATGTCGGTGGGCACGACCGGAGTCGAACCGGCACCGCTTTCCAGCCCGGAGCTACCGAGGGGAGGCGTTCTATCCATGATTAAACTACGTGCCCGCTGCTGTGGCTATACCGATCACTCGAAGGTGTCGAAGGCCCTGCCAGAGTAACGGAGAGACTCCGCCCCTTTGGTCCAGTCCACGGAGCGCCCCAGGGCTCGCTCGCATTTCGCCACGGAAAGAGAGGAGCGCAGCGGACGCCGGGCTCTCTGCGTAACCTCTCCCTCCACTACTCCCTCGACATCCTGGGAAAATAGGGCGCCGATCTCACGTGCGAAGTCCAGCCGACTGATTGAGCGCCCGGCCACGTGCCAGATCCCCTCAGCCCCCATCGTCACCAGGTCCAGCACAGCCTCGGCCAAAACCGGAGCAAACGTCGGGTTCCCCATCTCTTCCGCGGCCACCGTCACCTTCTCCCCTTTCATCAGGGTGTGAGCGACCCAGGAGACAAAATTGCGGTCATGACCAAAGACCCAACTCGTTCGGACAATCAGAGCGTGAGGACAGTTGGCCAGGATGTAGTTCTCGGCACAAACCTTCTGGCTCCCGTACTGACTCAGCGGGTGAACGACGTCGGACTCAGCGAACTCCCCGTCGTCCCCGAACACATAGTCCGTGGAAAAGAAAATCAGCTTCCCTCGGCCGGCGTCGACGACATTCTTCACCCCTTCCACGTTGACCGCCCAGCTCTCAGGATCCTCGCAGGAATCCACATCGGTAACGGCAGCAGGAAGAAACACCAATGAAAACATTGGGTTATTCAGCGCGAGCGACGTGGCGTCCCGGTCCGTGACGTCGAGGGACAGACGGTGGTCGGCCGTGGGCTTCTTGGGGAGCCCAAGCATTCCCCAGTCCCTCTGGGCACCGGCCTCCATCAGCGCTTGCCCGACGCGCCCGGCCGCCCCGATGACCCAGGCCGCGGGCCGCGTAGAGTCAAGATTACGATGGTCCCACCCAACCCAACGATCAGTACCCATAGCAGTGTGATCCCCACCGCCAATCGTAGCACCGACTGGGTAGAGGGCATATCGCCATGAGCAACCCAGTCTCCTATAAGTCGAAGGCCGACTCTCGTTTCATGCGAATCCTCGCTTTCCTCCTCGCTATCGTCGGGAACAAGCGATTCATGGAGGACTTCTGGACCACGGTCGGCACCACCCTTTACTACCCCACCTCCGTCACAAACCCGATGGAGTCGCGCTACCGGCACATCATCACCCACGAGCTAGTTCACGTGGAGCAATACAAGAAGTGGGGCCTGTTTTACGCCGTCTCCTACCTGCTCTTTCCTCTGCCCGTGGGATTGGCGTGGTTTCGCTGGAGGTGGGAGAGAGAAGCCTATATGGTTCAGCTCAGAGTAAAACCCACGACTGAGCAAGTGGAGTGGGTCGTAGAGACTTTGTGGAGCAATTACGCCTGGACATGGCCTAAGCCTTGGATGCGTAAGTGGTTTTTAAGGGAGCTGCGCTTGGGTTAAAGTAGTACATTAGCTTCTTGACAGTTACTTTTTTGGTTCGTATGTTCGGGCTTGGTTATCTTTGCAACGGTAACCAAGGAAGAAAACAAATGAAACCTGACCGACTCGAAAAAGAAATGGGAACGATCCTCCGCGCCTTCGCCAAGGAGTTGGTCCCTCTCATCAAGGAACACGTCCGAGACGATCTCCGGAAGGAAGTGGAAGCCGAGGTTACTTCTCGGGTCCAATCGGCTCTGGGGATGAATGTCCCGACCAAGCGCCCGGCCCGACCCAAGGGAGAATTGGAAAGCAAGATCGTCAGCTTCGTGGCGTCAAGCGGGGAGGCTCAGCCCATCCGTATCCTGGCCGACAAACTCAAGGCCACCCGTGACGACCTGCGTAAACCGATTGCCCGGATGGTGAGAGACGGACGGCTGGTCAAGGTAGGCGACAAGCGTACGGCGGCATACGAAGCTCCGGCTGCTACTGTCAACTGATGAGGCTCGTAGTACTGTCGGACACCCACGGCTTCCATCGGGGGATGCCGGAGTTACCAGCCGGGGACGTCCTAATCCATTGCGGCGACTGGTCCCGAGACTGCGGGTCTAGGGGGGACCTGCTGCGCTTCCGTGACTGGATGAAGGAGCAGCCCCACGCGGAGAAGCTCGTCGTCCCCGGTAACCACGACCAAGGAGCCGAGGACGCCGGAGGGATGCTTAGGGACATCTTCTGGGAGGCGGGAGTGGTCTGCCTAGACGGCGACTGGGCTACCGAGATGGAGGGGGTACACTTCGGGGGCGGTCCCTGGATGCCCCCGTTCGTTCCGGCCCGAGACCGCCGATGGGCATTCCAGGCCGAGAGCGAGGAGCGCGCCCGGCTTTGGAAGGCTGTGCCGGATTGCGACGTCCTCCTCACTCACTGCCCGCCCCACGGGATTCTGGACGCGGCCCAGAGCGGTAAAAACTTCGGCTGCGAGGCGCTCCGAGATCGCGTCCTTGGGATGCAGCCCCGGCTTCACCTGTTTGGGCACGTTCACGAGAAACGAGGGATTACTACCATCGGGCCCACCTCGTTCATCAACGCCTGCTGCAACAGCCGAATGACGTTCGCCCGCCAACCGGACCGAACCTCCGTGTCTCTCACGGTTTGGGACCCGGTGCTGATCGACCTTCACCCAGACCAAGATCCGGTCGTCATCTTTCCGGAAAAACGGACGGTCTTTTGAGTCCGCCCCTGGTTGCTCCGGGAGGGAACCGGGGGCATACTCTGGGAATGCGCGTACCCGACTTTGCTCCGGACAGCCTGCGTCCCCCCATGATGAAAACAGAGGAGGGTCGGAAACTGATCAAGGCCCACTTCGGATGCTGCGAGAAGGCGGACATTAGCGCGGCTCCCTACACTACACACTACGGGGTTGCCGACGACGTCGTACGCGAACTGACGTCAGCTACGATCCACAGTATGGTCAACTGCCCAGTCCACGGGGCGCTGTTCGCCTGCGCGTGGCCAATCGGATGCAACCGCCGGAAACGCATCGAGGTTCGGCCGCCAGTCTCCGAGCCCTTCCCAACCATCAGGCTCGAAAACGCCGCCGAGACACTGGGGCAGATGTTCCCCACGGCCGAGGTTGAGGCGTTCGTCGCGGAAAACCAACGGCGCCCCGGAGAGCCCAACATCCTTCTGGGGTTTTCCTACTGGGGGTTCTACGTGGATGTGTACGTCCCCACCGTCCTGTCCGAATCGCAGCGGTGGTTGGTGGATCGCGCCACCTTCGAGGGGCGCAACTGCCGGTGGGTGACCCTTGAGGGGCCCATCCACACCGGGAGAAATACGTCCGACTCACCCGAAGAAACCTCCTCCGGGCATTGGGTTGTAGCCAGAGTGCCAAGACACGTGGAGCCGCCCTACTGGCCTCACCGAATCGAATACCATGACGGCTTCACCTACATCGAAACGGAACTCCACGACGGCGGGCTCGCGGGCATCCATCTGTACCCCTCGGACCAGGGAAAGGTCCAGACCATGGCCGAGCTGTGGGACACATGGGACGCCAAAGCCGACGACTCCTACACATTTTTTGATGAGGTCTCTGTTCCCACGCAGGTCAAAGTCGGAGAGTGCAAAAAGATTCTTGAGGACGCCACTCTGGTCACCCCGGCCTCTTTCCGCGACGCCAAGTCCGTCGCAGCAGACCGCGAAGTTCGGGAAACGGAAGAGCAGAAGTGCCTGTTCGGGATCGCGGAGATTGAGAAGAGAGTCCTCCAGATGGATAAAACCGGCTACGTTCAGGAGGGCCCCGTGGTGGAGTCCCCTCACGTCCCCGAGACCGTGACCGAAACAGTCGGGTCCATCGTCCGGAACTGCTGTCGGAAGGCCGGAATCAAACAGTGGCGCTACACCGAGGAGAACACGCCGCTCGGAAAGGCGTGCGTAAAGGTTGCTGTCCGAGACTCGCCCGGAGACTTCTTTTCTCTCCGGGGCCGCTTCATGGAATACGACGGCACACGAACCTACAACATTGTCTCCATGACCTCCCACGAAGCGGCGTCCGAGCAGGTCATGGCCGCTCTGGAACCCCTACGCAACGAGATCGGCCCCTGGAGCTACCGCGAGTTCTTTAACGGCCTGGACGGCTCCATGAGGGCCGTCTTCTCTCTGCACAACCCACGGGAAGGGGCGTACGCCAAAGCCCGCGCTCGCCTGCTCCCAGTCGAGGCCCAGATCGGCTTCCCTATTCATTGCGCCGCAACTGCGCTGGTGGCACTTCAGGGTGAGATGGGGCTGGTCGATTCGTATCTCTACCAGGTGACCAAGAAAGACCTCTGGGTGGGTACGTGCCTGGAGTTCCCGGACCTAGAAACGGAGGCCCCAACCGCCGCCTCAGCCCTCAAGAAGATCCGCTGGGCCGTCGGAAAGCGGTGCAAGCTGATGCGCAAAGCTGGGGCCGTACTGCCCGCGCCACGTGAGCTATACTCATCCCGAGATGTATAGCCCGCACAGCAGACCAATCCTACGCCAGCGGTCCGTCAGCGTAGGGGTGGGCCCCGGTACCGTGGTCGGGATAGTGTTCATCATCCTGAAGCTCGTCGACGTGATAACGTGGCCGTGGATTTGGGTCTTGGCCCCGTTCTGGCTCCCCCTACTGCTGTTCTTTGGACTTGTCTCCGTGGTGATGCTGGTCACGGCCCCCGGCAGAATCATCGAGGCGCGGCGACAAAAGCGAATCCGCCGCGCTCTGGGGGAGCGGGAAAGGTAATGACGCCGGCCATCGCGATCCTCCTGGTCGTCCTCCTCATCTCCAACCTGACTCACGTCTGGCTCCACGTTGAGAAGAGAGACGCTAGGGTCCGCCAGAGCCGCGATGGGGTGGTCCACGGACACGACAGCTACACGAGACACGTCCGCCCCGTCGATGCTCCCCAGGCACCCGACCGTCCCGAGTCTATCCAGTGAGGCCCGCCAGTGGTGCGCGCGTAGTCCTCGATGTGGTCGCGGAAATACTTGGTGCGCTCCTCCATGCTCCCCTCGGGGTTGGCTGGGGCACCCGACTGGGAGGTGGCTTGCTCCACGAAATCCTCGTCCGGGACCAAAGCCGGCTCCCAGAGGTCGTCGAGTTCCACCTCGACCAGCCCAAACTCCTTCTCCCCGGCCGCCGCTGCCGCGTGTAGACCAAAATAGGGCGCGTAGGCCGACGTGAGGTAAACGATGTCAGCGCGGCTCGGACACTCCTCCCAGAGACTCTCCACCCCCGAGTCTTCGCGAGTTTGGATCCCAGCGGACAGGGCCCCGCGCGCCACGCTCGCGGACGTTCCGTGATACAGTTTCATTGGAACAAGATAACATCCCACCAAGGGAATTACCAGGCGCGGGCGCTTAGTCGGCATTTAATCATGGGCATCAGTTTGTTGATGGCCGCCCTGGACGAGTACGTCGTATTAAGAAACGACTTCCACCACGAGCAGGCCGATTCCGATTCGCTGGAGCGGAGCCGGCAGCGGTTTCTGGCAGCATTCTCCGACCACATCTCAATGGTGGTGGAAAGAATGCTGGAGGACTACGACGGAAGCAAAGCCACGCTCCCGAACATCGAGGTCATGGACTCGTTCGCGGAGACCCTCAGAGAGAACTACGCGGCGGCCCTGGCTCTCAAAGCCGCGCCCGAACCGCCCGAGGACGTCGAGGTATGGCTGGACACGGGAAACAAACGCGCGTGGGCCAAAGAGTACAGCCAGTGGTACGAAGCCCACGTGCGTCACTCCCGAATTCTGTCGTCTAAGGAACCTGAGAAAAAACGGTAGGCAAGGAGTCCGTGGAGGGTGTGTTTCTGATGATAACCCTCCGCGTTGGGCCCACCGAGAAACAATGTGACAGGTTCGCAGCGATGTGCAAGAGAAATCTTCACCAGCCGCTCAGAAGCGCGCTCGTGAATCCGCGGCGTACGCCAATCTCCCGGGCCTTTGCCAACGCCTCTTCGAGACTCGGCTGGGCCTTCTTCCAGCGATGATTGATCACCGTGAAGACGTTAAACTGCATGGTCAGGTCCCAAGGGCCAAGACCTGCGTCTTTGCTCTCCCGCTGACGCCGGGCCATAGCCTGACCCTCTAGGTGGTAAGCGTGGTCCTCAGCCAAACAGAAAGGACACGGATCCGGACAAGCGTCGTCAGGTTGCGGCATGTCTTCACACGTGCACCTGTCCCTCACGACAAACTCGTCCGGATCCGGCCGGTCCCATCCCTCGTACATCAGTCCGCGTCTCCGGTGAGGCGGTCGTCGATTTCCTTGTCACGCAGATAGTCCGCGCGCATGTTCGGCTCGTCCAATTCCTCCTCGGTCAGCTCGGGCTCATCGTTGCAGGCCGGACACCGGCACTGGCCATTCACGAGCCGTCGCCCCCCACAAGGAACTGGGACATCACCTTGGGAGCGGCAGCGTCGAAGCCAACCACGTCCATGGACCCAGTGTCGTTCGGGTCCGCCACGGTGAACTCGGTCGCCGTCATGCCCACCACGATGGACTTGGCTGCACGCCCGCTCGACTTGCGGTACTGCTCCAAAGCCACGTGGGGATGGAGGGTGCCGAAGTAGGTCTCGTTGTCCGTGTACGTAACGAAGCCGTCCACGTCGAGACCGTTGTCCTTCGCGTAAACGAAGGGCAAAGCGACGTCGGTGTAGCCCATGCGGATGTTCTTGGTCTTCCGGAGAGCCGTCCGCAGAGTGTCATCCCCACGAATACCAACCTCAACCAGCTCGTGAGAGAAGGCTACAATGTGCACGTTGGGCTCCGTACGCGCGGTGACCAAAGCCATCGCGGCACCAGCCTGACGAGCAGACAGACCGGTCCGAGGGAGGAAGTGCCAGCTCATCGACCCGGACACGTCCAGCGCCAACAGGAGGTTCTTGCCCGAGGGCTCGACGTTCCCGAAGGAGAGGTGGAAAGCGTTCTCCAGCGCCTTCGAGATAGCCGGGACCGCAGTCCAAACCAGAGAAGACTTCCGCTCCGGAGCCCCGTAGCTCTGGGTCTCGAAGTACCCACTGTCGTAGGCGGATAGGGCGGTCAGGACACCCATAGGGTGAATTCGCGCCTTACGGATCTGGTCCTCGTCAGTGAGGCGAGCCACAGTCCGCTTCGTGGCCGCAGATAGCGGGGCCAAGACGCCCGACGCCGTGAGCTTGGCCAGGTTACGCACGAGCGCTCCCAAAGGCATGTGCTCGGAAAGCACGGACCAAATGTCAGCCGACCCCTTGAACCTAGAGGGAACCATCTCGTGGCCCATCCGGAACTCGCGCACCAGGGCCACAGCCCGGGCCTCAGTGGTGTCGGGGTGCTTCATTTCCTCGTAGGCAACCAGCAATGCCGGAAGCTCGCCGGCAGCCGGGTACTCTACGAGGCCACCCTGACGGCGGTTAACGGCCCGCGGGCCAGCGTCGGCACCCAAAGCCCACCGAGCCAAAGCCGGGGGGATGGAGGCATGGGAAAGACGCAGAACCCGAGAGTGATTCCACCCGTCACGGTTCTGGTACTTGAGCATCTGGAACGCCAAGTCCCGCTCGGACTTGTCGTACCACTTCGCGATTGCTTTACGGAGGCCACGGCCGAAGCCACGCATCTCCTTGACAGCACCAACGAACTGGAACAAATGAGTCCCAATACGGCACACCTGGGGTAGAGCCGCTAGGGCCAGCTTGCGGGCGTCCTTGTTGGGATGAGCCGCCGCCACAGCCAGGGCAAAGATAGCCTGGTCGTTCTTGGGGGCGCGGCCCTCAACAGACACGTTCACAATCTTAGCCACAGCTCGGGCCGGATCGGCAGCAAGGCAGCGAGACATAGCCCCTGCGTTGTCCAGGGTGAACTCCCGAGGAGCAACGTAGTAGGTGCCCCCTTCGCTCCCGAGGATAAGAAAGCGGTCGAACCGCCCCCAGTCGTCAAGGACAAAGGAGAATCCACCGGCGTTGTTCTCCTTCTGGAGAGGGCTTGCGGCCTCCGTCTGAGGAACGGCTGCGGTGAGGTGGCTGGTGAGGTCTTGAACAGTCATGGTAAAAGTTGCGGGCAAGGTTTACAGTACGGAGATGACGAGAATCTCCCGTCAAGAGGTTTCGGCCCGAAGGCTTCCGCCGTGGCGACTTAACCGCTCTTTCGAGCGCGCCGCCGTTCATGGTTGGATAACCGTCCCGTGTGGGCCCGCAGTAACCATTAGTACCAGAGTATCCCATCATGGCAACACCTTTCTTTAACTATTTGTTCCGGACCTGCTTTCTTCGGCTTCCGGACCTGCTTTCTTCGGCCAATCTAATGGGAAAACCCTGGCGGCACGGAGACATAAAGACGAATGTCCACTCTCCTGGCCCAAGCCACCGCCTACCGCAGCGCAGCCTCGGGCCTCTACAGCCTGGCGGACATGCGGTCGGCCCTCAAAAAGCTGGACGCCCCGGACGAGGTAATCGCTGTGCTTGAGCACTTGGAGCCCAAGGACCCACGTCGAGGCCGAGCGTTCGACTTTATCCGGAAAAGGATGCTGGCCGGAGAGGCGCCCACTCAGCAAGAGATGGAGGCGGTACTGGAACAACTGGCCGACCGTGGACGGCAGGCCGAGTTTGGCCCCGAAGAGACGGCCGTCATCCAGGCTAACCCCAGCATTGGCGGCTGGCTGGCCCGATCTCTCCGGGCAGCGAAAGCCGGAGACGCAAAGCTACACCAGGCTCTTCTGGCAAGCGCCCCCGCCATAGCCGCATGGGCCGAAGACAAAGACCTCAGCTCCTTTTCCCCCTACGCTGTTCTCAGCGAGCTGGGAGGAGACCCGGAGCCACGGTACCCCATCCACCGGTTTATCATTGAGGGCATCTCAGAACCGGCTCGTACCTGGGCCCTTCGTCGTTTTCCTCGACTGATAGAGCACGTCCCAGGTGGCCTGGAAGACCCCCACGGGATCCGGGAACTCGTGCAGCGCGTGGAGCGCTGGGAGAAGGATTCCCGGGAGCCCCTGGCCTCTCTCACAGTCGACGAGGCAGACGAAGAGTCTCGGAAATGGGCCCACGCAAGAATCCGG
>PVBE010783916.1_pt1 | contig 15116 bp, 9 predicted proteins | sample 1631181 | NCBI WGS metagenome assembly PVBE01 (sample SAMN08397723, study PRJNA350692) | Marine metagenome, whole genome shotgun sequencing project. | isolation source: water | place: Pacific Ocean | collected 2012-04 | reverse complement strand
GACGGCGACTGCCGCGACATTGTCGGTGACGCTCTCGGCGACGGCGACCCCGACGGCACCGTCGGTCACATCGACGACGGCGACACTGATGGCGGCGACATGGACTGTCGCGACACCGACGGCCGCGACGCCTACGAGCTGCACTATCATGTTGCCCTGGCGCCGTACGACCTCGGTGTCACCCAGCAGGTTGTCGCCCGCATCGCGTTCAGCAGCGCCCTGGAAACCTACCAGATGCATTTTCATATCGAACGCGTGTCGGGACAGGACAGCACGTGGGTGGCAACCAACCGGCCGTTCCTGAAGAAACTCCGAAAGTATCTGATGGCCTGGCGAAACCTCGACCGTGAAACCCAGGAAACGTACGTCCAGGCCGCCAGGGAAAGATTGGGAACCGGGAATTAACGTTGCGAACTCACGACAAAGAACTCGAAGACTATCGCCAGATCATGAAGCCGCCGGGCACCTTCGCCGACGGCTTCGGTTGGAAAACCGTGATCGGCGCTGTCTGCCTGGGCCTGTTCGTATTGCCGGGCTCGATGTACCTCGGCCTGGTGGTGGGCCCCACCACCAGTTTCCCGGCCCAGTGGGTGATTATCATTCTCTTCGCCGAAGTCGGCCGACGCTCTTTCAAGGAGCTGAAAATGCAGGAGGTCTTTATCCTGTATTACATGGCCGGCCTGACCCTGTCGTCGCCGTTCACCGGCCTGCTTTGGAATCAATTCCTGGTGCAGTCCGAATTTGCCCTGTCGATGGGGATCGCGCAGGAGGTGCCATCCTGGATTGCGCCGTCGAAAGACGTCATCGAGGCGCAGGGCCGCACGTTCCTCACCAAGGCCTGGCTGGCGCCGATCCTGCTCGTCTCGACTATCCTGGTGATGCATCGCGTCGAGGAGTTCGGCCTCGGGTATGTGCTCTACCGGATTACCAACGACGTGGAAGAGCTGCCGTTCCCGATGGCGCCGGTGGCCGCGTCGGGCATCACCGCGCTGGTCGAATCGAAGACCGATCAAGTGCCCTGGCGTTGGCGCTGCTTCTCGATCGGCGGCATCCTGGGCATGGTCTGGGGGCTGATTTACATCGGTGTGCCGGCCATTTCCGGTGTCTTCCTGATGCAGCCGCTCAAGCTGGTGCCCATTCCGTGGGTCGATTTTACCGAGAACGTCAGCCACATCCTCCCGGCGACCCCGTTTAATGTCTCCTTCGATCTGACCCTGGTCTTTGTCGGTATGGTCATCCCGTTCTGGGCCGTGATCGGCGGCTTCATCGGAGTCGTGGTCACGATGATCGCCAATCCGATGCTCTACCGGCACGGCACCCTCGCGAACTGGAACCCGCAGATGGGTGTCGTTGACACCATGTTCAGCAACAGCGTCGATTTTTACCTCTCCTTCGGACTGGGGCTGACCCTGGCCATCACGCTGATCAGTTTAGGGCAGATTGTCAAGCCGCTGATGAGTTCGTTCACGCTGCGCGCCGGCGTCAAGCGGCCGGCCAACGAGCGCCGGCGCCCCAGCCGGTTGGCGGCCGGCTGGCGCAAGCTGGTCACCAACAACGTCGAGCGCGGTGATTTCTCCATCTTCCTCGCCCTCGGCATCTACGTCGTCACGACGGGTTTCTGGATCGGCCTGGCGACCTGGTTGATCGAAGGGTTCCCGTGGTACTTCTTCGTCTTCTACGCGGTGTTCTACACCCCGCTCATCTCCTATGCCACCGCCAAGCTGGAAGGGCTTGCCGGGCAGGTGGTCGAGATCCCGATGATTCGCGAGGGCGCCTACATCCTCAGCGGTTACCAGGGGGTGCAGATCTGGTTCGCACCGGCGCCGATCACAAACTACGGCGTCGCAACCGTCCAGTTCCGCATCCTCGAAATGACCGGCACCCGGATTGTCAGCAAGGTCAAAACGCTCCTGGTCACCCTGCCGATCGTCATGGTTGCCTCGCTGTTGTTCTCGGAGCTGCTGTGGCGAATGGCGCCGATTCCGTCCGAAGCCTACCCGTTCACCCAGCAGATGTGGGAATTACAGGTGAAAAACGTCTGCCTGATCTACAGCTCGACCAGCGAAGGCGGCTCGCTGTTCATGGAAGCGTTGAATCTTGATTCCTTCCTCTGGGGCCTCGGGATCGGGGTTGGTACATACAGTGTCCTGTTGGTTCTGGGCCTGCCGATTCTGCTGATTTTCGGGATCGTCCGCGGGCTCGGTCAAAGTACACCGTCAGGGCTGCTGCTGGAATTCATCGGGGCAATGGTCGGCCGTTTCTACTTCCGCCGACGGTTCGGCGACATGTGGCTGAAGTACGCGCCGGTATTGTTTGCCGGCTTTTCCTGTGGCGTCGGCCTTGCGGCCATGGTGTCTGTTGCCTGCACGATGTTGTCGAAGATGATGTCGCCGCTGATCTTTTGAGGAAACGACTTTTGAAAACGAAAAGCGAAAACCCCGAACAGCTTGAAGAACGCCGCCAGCCGCGGGTCAGCTTGCGGTCGCTGGTTATCGGCAGTTGTTTCGCCGTCGTCTTCGCCTGCGTTTCGATCCATCTCGAGAACCGCAACAGCCTGTACCTCACGGCCACCCAGATCCCGCTGCTGCCTTACGGTCTGCTCTTCCTCGCCGTCATCATTCTCAATCCACTGCTGCGGCTCCTGCGCTTTATCCGTCACCTCACGGTGCCGGAGCTGATGATTGTTTTCCTGATGGGAATGGTCTCCTCGGGAATTTCGACATTCGGGCTCTCGGGGCCGCTGGTTCCGATTGTCGGCAGCTTGTTCAACGACCAGTGGAACAACGAGCAGTCGGCCTGGAACCTGAATATCGAGCCGTTCATCAACGAGGCCTATTTCGTTTCCGAGCCGGGGATCCGCGATGCCGCCGCCGAATACCGCGAGGCCTATCTCGAGCTGAACCGGCGGCAGCGTGTACAGGATGCCGCCGCGGCCGTCGACAGCGCCCGCAAACGAGTGGCCCGACTTGCCGCCGAGCTCGAGGCGTTGCGGTCGTCGCCCGGCAAGGCCGCCGTGCCGCCCGATGAATTGCATGCGCGACAACAGTCACTGGCCGAGGCCCGTGCCGACCAGGCGACAGCGGAACAGGAGTGGCGAACGCTCGGCCCCGGTGGCGGCTTCTCAACCGTGTCGGCCGCCCTCGCGGACGGCCCCGCCGCCCTCGCGGCGGCCGGTGCCAAGCTGGATGAGCGCCAGGCCGGATTACGCCGGCTCGAGGAAAAGGCGTTTGCCAAAATCACCCCCTACCGGCGCGGCTTGCCCGACGGACAACGGGCGTTCCCCGGAATACTGCCGACGCACGAGGACGACAGCCACAGCTATTGGGCGCGCTGGCGCCGTCTGGTCACCGGCCGCAAAGCACTCAAGGAACTCGTGCAGGCCCGTGCGCAAGTCACGGCAGCCGGATCACCCGTGCCATCACCGGTCGCTCGGGAAACCGGCGACCTGTTGAATCGAACCGCTGAGATTCTCGAACCCCTTGCCGACGACTACCGGCTGACCGTTGAACAGCAGTCCGCCGGCGCGGCGTCCACCTCGCTCTCGAATGAACTGGCGAAGCTCGCCGAAACCTACAAGGAGCTGGGCCGGGTCCGTGACAACGCACCGGCGCCCGAACGCCGCAAGATCGAATCGCGCCTGCACTCGTTGCGGAAACAGCAAAAGCGGCTTCGCGCAACCCAGAAGGAGTTGGTGATCAAAACGGCCCGCCTGCGTTACGAGACGATGATCACGGGGCTGGTGAAGGATACAATCGACGAGCTCGCGGCGGTGCGGGCGACCCTCGACGCGGCCCAACCGGACAAGGCCGCCGTGCTGAAGGAACTGACCGCGATCGAGTTGCGGTTTCCGCAGTTCGACGCATCACTGTGGCGGTTCGTTGCCGGCGACATCCCCTGGTCGCACTGGCTCGGGCCGCTGGGGCGCTGGTGCTTGTTGATCGGCTGCACTTACCTGGCATTGATGACCTTGAACGTGCTGATCTTCCGGCAATGGTCGAGCCACGAGAAACTGGTTTATCCGCTGGCCGAGATCCCGCAGCTGATCGCGGCGACGAGCAAGGATTCGTCGATGCCGAAGATATTCCGCAACGGCCTTTTCTGGCTGGGGGTGCTGGTTGCGGCCGTAACCCTCGGCTGGAACTTGCTTTGCGCCCTTGAGCTCGATGTGCTGACCGGCCTGATGCCGCTGGACCTGAACAATTCGTGGACACCCTACATTGCCAACGGCCCGTTCGATGCGCTGACCGGGAAATTTGGGCGATCGATGGTCTTTTTCACGGTCATCGGCATCACCTTCATGACTCCGAAACAGGTCTCCTTCTCACTCTGGTCCTTCTCGCTTTTTTATATGTTCATATTCCTGTTACTGACCTGGCGGCTGGGTCATGAAATCGGCGGCACCAACATGTTGTACAGGCTTAACTTCCGCACCGCGATGGGTGGCGGCGCGCTGCTGGTTTTCGCCGTTGTTGTCCTTTACAAGTGTCGACGATACCTGTTCAGTGCGTTTTCACCGTCCGGCATGGACGGCCTGCCGGTCGACGAGCGGCGGGAGTTGAGGATCGCGTCGCTGCTGTTCATCACCGCCTGCCTGGCGGTCATCCTCATCCTGTGGCTGGGCATGGGGGCGAACCTCGGCTTTGTCGTGCTCGTCTGCCTGCTCACACTGCTCGTCAACATTGCCTTTATGCGCGCTGTCGCCGAGGGTGGCCTGCTCGGTTTCAAGAGCTACTTCAACCCCATCCACTTCATTCGCAACGTCTTTGGATTCGACCGGCCGTGGTGTTCCGCAACGCTTTCCGCACCACTGCTGATGGTCTATGCGGTTCTCTTTTACGATGTTAAGGCCTTGATCGCACCGGCGATGGCGACCAGCTTGAAAATCCGTCAGGACCAGCGGCTGGAACGGTTGCGCTTTCACCTGGCGATCGGTCTCGGCATTGTGCTCGCCGTCCTCGCCACCATTGTCACCACCCTGCTGATGTCCTACGCCAACGGCGCCGACGGGATGGGTAACTGGTTTCACAGCTCCCTGCCGCGTTACCAGTTCAGCCGGCTGTCGGACATGGTCAGTGCACCGCTGGAGGCATCGACGGGCAACACCGGCTGGCTGATCGCCGGCGCCGTGCTGATGGCCGCGCTGCTCTTCTACCGCTGTCGCCTGTTCTGGCTGCCGCACCCGATCGGGCTGTTGATGTTCGTGAACCCGTTGATGGGCGCTTACTGGTTTTCGATCTTTCTCGGCTGGCTGGCCAATGCGCTGGTCACCCGGTACGGCAGCCGGGAGACCTACTACCGGGTCCGCGGCTTCTTCCTCGGGTTGGTCGTCGGCGAGATGCTGCTTGCACTCCTTGCCGCCCTGCTGGCCTGGAAACTTGACCTGAGGATCGCGATCGACCTGAATCGGAACTGAAGCGGGGACTCCTTCATCCGATCATTCCAGCGCGGCCGGCGGCCACCGGGTCGAGCGACTGCGGCCACGCGGACGGGCCCGAAAACCACTAATCGGCGCTGAACCCGAAGAGCCGGGTGGCGTTGTCGCGGTAGACGTTGGCCTGCTGCTGCGCGTCCCAGCCGACCGCATCGAAAATGCCCTGCTGCAGGTCGATGGCGGCAGCGTATTCGGCGCAGTGGACATCGGAACCGAACACGACCTTCTTGTGTGCCTCCGGCCAGAAGAACATCTTCGGCCAATCCCGGGCATCGTAGCGGCCGCGCCAGCCGGGGATGCCGCCGGAGAGATCGGCGTAGATATTGGGGAAGAGGCGAATAAGGGTCAGCGCCGTTGCATTCGCCTGAACGCCGAGGTGGGCAATGATGATCTTCAGGTCGGGGAACTCCTGGGCAATGGCTTCGAGATGAATCGCGTCCATGTTGAATGATGAGATGCGCTCGCCTGGCATTGGTTCGGGGAGGTTGATGATACCGGTGTGAAAGAGGCACGGCAGGCCGTGGGCCTGGGCCTTCTCGAAGACCGGAAAGTTCTCCTCCGCGTCGTAGCGATTCCGCGACACATGAAATTTCAGCGCGGCGAAACCGCGATCCCGCAACTCATCGACCCGCGTGGCAGCATCGACGCCGAGGCGAATGAAGCCGAGTCCGAAAAAACGGTCGGGATGCTGTTTGACGATTGTCGCGACGGCATCGTTGTCGGCGGTCGAGCCGTCGTGCTGCCCACGGACGAACAGGCCGTGACAGATCGGCCCCATGCCGATCAGCGAACAGCGCTCAATCTCAAACTCATCCATTGCGCCGAGGAGCTGGTCGATATACCCGACTTCCTCAACCAGGTGATGGTGGATGTCGATCCTGGTCATATGTCCAGCGTCACGTTAACACCCGGCACCGCCGCCACGTAGCCGGGCATGAACACCTTGACACACGGATGCTCCTGCAGGAACGATGCCGGCATTGACGGTGTCACCGGCCCAAAGAAAGTCTTGCGAACGATGCCGGAATGCCATTTCCGCAGCAAGTACACATGCACCTCCCGGGCCTCGAGCAGTTCCCGCATGCCGATGGTGATCGCCAGCGGCGGCACGGCCTCGAGCAGCCCGCGCGTCCCGGCCAGGGCATTCTGCGCAATCGTTTCCCGGGACAGACGCACTACGCGTGTCAGCGAATCGCGCACATTGGCAACGGTGCATTCCGCCTCGTCGTCCGGCGGATCATTGAATGCCAGGTGGCCGCTCAGGCCGATGCCGGCATAGGCGACATCGACCCCGCCGACCGTCGCGACCCGGGCCGTGAACGCCGCCGGATCGGCAGGATCGGGGAAGCGCAACTGGTCCGCCGGCATCCGCAGCTCCGGATCAACCTGGTCGAGAAGCAGATCGTTGACAAAGCCGCGAAACGACAGCGGGTGCCCTTCGTCCACCAGGTGCGTTTCGTCGGCACAATAGTCATCCATCATGAAAACATGCATGTGGCGCATGGAGATGCGCTGGCGATTGATGTGCTCGACAAACGGCAGATAGTCGATGGGGCCCGTCGGCAGGACCACGGAAAAGGTCGCATCGCGGGCCGCGGCCTCTTGCAAACGCCCGCCCATATACCGGGCAAAGTGATCGTTCTGCACCGCCAGTGAGTCGCTGACGGTGAATTCGATGTCGGGCCGGAGCACCGCGAACTGGTCGCTGCTGAGGCTGGCGTAGTCGATTGGCGATTCGGTCGTCACGGGCAGGTGGCTTGCTTGGGCGGGTGTTCAATTGCATTTTCAAGGAATCGAAATACGATATCACACCAACCCCCGGAAACCACGCTGGTCCTCGTGCCTCTTGTCGATACTGCAGCCATCGTTCGTCGGGCCTGTGACAGCCGCTATGCGGTCCTCCAGATCAATACCAACGGCGCCGCGGAAGAGTTGACCCGCGCCATTGTCGAGGCTGCTGAGGAGTCGCGCTCGCCGATCATCCTCGGTGCCTACGAGACGAATCTCAACTACCGCGGCATGGAGTTTGGCGGCATGCTCATGCGCTGGTTCGCTGAGCATGCAACGGTTCCGGTGGCGATTCAACTCGACCACGGCAGCTCCATCGACATTTGTCGCGACGCCATCGACGCCGGCTTCACGTCGGTGATGATTGACGCCTCCGCCGCACCCATCGACGAGAACATCGCGACGACGCAGGCCGTCGTCGGGCTGGCCCAAGCCGCGGGGGTGAGCGTCGAGGCGGAAGTTGGGCAGGTGCAGTCTGCCGAGGCGGTCAGCGACGCCGCAAATCTCTCGGACCCGGACGAGGTTGCCCGCATGGCAAGGGAGACCGGCATCGACATGCTGGCGGTCGGCATCGGCACGGCGCACGGCTTCTACAAAGGCAAGCCGAATATCCGCTTCGACCTGCTTGAGCAGCTCACTGCCGTTGCCAGCCTGCCCCTGGTGCTGCACGGCGGCACCGGCCTCGAGGACGATGTCGTACGGCGCTGCGTCGCCAACGGCATGGCCAAGGTCAATGTCGGCACCCTTGTGCGGACGCGCTGCGTCGAATACACCGCCGAGGCGATCGAGGCGGGCCAGCACCAGAACCATCCGTGGCGTGTTGCGGAGGTGGTGAAGCACCGGATCAAGGACGACATCCGGCACCTGATTGCAGTCGTCGGCTCGGCGGCACGCGCCGACGATCACAAATGACGCCGCCAGCCCGCAAACTTCTCGTCCTGCAGGCCGGCGGGCCGACCACGGTCATCAATGCCACTCTGCATGCGGTCATCGCCAGCGCGGGCAGAGACCAGCGGGTGTCCGGTATTGTTGGTGCCCGGCATGGCCTGGCCGGCCTTCGTGACGACGACATCGTCGATCTCACCCGCATACCCGGGCACATCCTCGATGCCCTCCCGGCGACCCCCGGCGCCTTTCTGGGCTCGAGCCGTGACCGGCTCGAGCCGGGCGATGGTGATCGGATCGCCAGCCGCCTGGTGCGTGACAATATCGGCTATGTCATCATGATCGGCGGCAACGGCACCATGTGTGCGGCGCACGAATTTGCTGCCGTGAACCGCACACAGGACCACGACATTGCCGTCGTCGTCGCCGCCAAGACCGTCGACAACGACATCGTGCACACTGACCGTTGTCCGGGATTCGGCAGTGCCGCCCGCTTTGTCACTCACACCGTCCGGGAACTGCTGGTCGATGTTCAGTCGCTGCCGGTGCCGGTGAGCATTTACGAAACCATGGGGCGTGATGCCGGCTGGCTCGCCGGGGCCGCGGCGCTGGCGGGTACGGACCGCCTTGCCGGCCCGCAACTCGTCGCCCTGCCCGAGCAGCCGTTTGAGCTCGACGCGTTTCTCGGGGTCATCGACGACGCTGTCAGCCGGGACGGCTGGGCTGTCGCGGTTGTCAGCGAAGGTATCCGTGATCACGACGGCAAACCGGTACATTGCCAGGATGACGCCCATCGGGATCAAGTCGGCCGCCCATTGCCCGGCGGGGTATCGCAGTTCCTTGCCGACCAGGTGGGCCGGCAGCTGAAGCTGCGCTGCCGCAATGAGAAGCCGGGAATATGCGGCCGCTCGGCGATGCCGTACGTCAGTGCCGTTGACCGGGCAGATGCAACCGCGTGCGGGCAGGCGGCCGTTGGCGCGGCGGTGACCGGCAGTGGCGGCCGGATGGTTGGCCTGGCACCCCTGGCCGCAGACCCGGAGACGCTGCTGGTGCCGCTCGACCAGGTCGCCGGCAACCATCGCACCGTGCCGCCGGAACTTCTGGACCCCGGTCCAATCAATGTTAATGAAGGTTTTCTCGACTATGTTCGTCCACTCATCGGTGACGGCCTGCCGGTGTACCCGCCGATTCCGTGCGGTTAAAGCCCGACAGCCCGGAAGCCATGTCGCCAGGCATGGATCTTTGCCGGTGTCGAAAACGGCAACGGATGAAAATATGGGGGCCCGGTTGTTGATCAAGCCGGGCGCCTGACGACCTGAAACTGACCCTCGACATCTGAACCCTGGCTGCTGTTGCGGCGCTGCCGCGTAGGGGGACAAATGAAATTAACCTACATCATGTTCACCAAGCACCTGGAAGGCTTGGGTGTTCCTGAGATTATCGATTCGTTGAACTCGGTCGGGGTGCAGGGGGCTGACCTGTGCGTGCACCCGGGGTATCCGGTGAATCCTGGGAATATCGACCAGGAACTGCCCCGGGCGGCCAGGCCACCGGGCGCCGCCGAACGTCCCGGGCCCAGTCGAGGGGCGGGGTTATCCCCGGCGGCATGTGGCTGACGGAATCACGACGGGAGAAACGATGGAAATAGCACTTAATGTCGACCTCAGTGACCCGCCTCGCTACAGCGTGGTTCCCTGCGATGAAGATTGGATCGACAGTATTTTCGAGAAATGCGCAAGGCACGGCGTGCAGCGGCTGCTTTGGCGGGTGAGCCTGGGAAGGGCATACTACCACAGCAAACTGATGACGCCGGTGGATCGTGCCTGCGGCGAACGATGGATTCCAGTCGCCAAGGTGGTTGAGCGGATGGACCCTCTCGAGTGCGCGGTGCGCTCGGCCAGGCGGCACGGCGTCAAGATTATCGCCTGGTACCCCTTCAGCGAAACGCACATCTCGAAGACGGGGCTCAACTTGACGGATCCCTTTTTCAGCAAGCGCCGGGACCTGTACTGGCTGAACCGGGACGCCAGCCGCTGCTTCCTCGGCCACCCGTGCCTGGCCGAGCCGGAGGCGGCGGAGAGGCTCACGGCAATATGCAAAGAGCTCTCCGACTACGGGGTGGACGGCATTTTCCTGTCAACGCGGACCCATTGCCCCCGACCGGGCCTCAGCAGCCGGAACTGTGAGCCCTTCAAGGTGGATGAGTTCGGCTTCAACGACCCCGTGGTAAAGGAAATGAAGGCGCGAACAGGGGTCGACATTTCGATTACGCCGGTGGAGGAAATGGCGCCGGAAGTGGTCACGGCCTGGCATCACCTCAAAGGCGAAGCCCTCACCAACTGGCTGCGCGACGTAAGGGCAATGCTCAGGCCTCGGGGCCAGGAGCTTTTCATGAATATCTCGCCCGATCGTTACGGTTTCCTTCACGGCGGCACGGCCGTCGATTGTCTGAGGATTTACAAGGATTGGGAAACATGGATTGGTGAGGATATTGTGGACGGCATCAGCGTGATCACGCTGCGTGATCTCAGCCCCGAACCCAATGTCGTCTCCATCGATCCGATCAGGAACACCGTTCCGGACGGGCCTTTCTACATCTGGACCATAAGCCTCTACACCAGGCCGCTGGAGGAGGGGGCGGGGAGAGGGCTCGACTTCGGCAACTGGCGCGTGCGCACGCCTGAAGTAGTAGACAAGATACTGGAAAAGGTTGCTGCGCAGGGAGCCAGGGGAGCCTTCATGCACGAGATGTACGCATTGTTTTTCACGGATTCGGGCGGCAAGGACATCGGGATCGGTGCCGTGCCGAAGGACGAGTATTGGCCGGTCATTGCCAAGTGGGCCAAGAAGCCCTAAGGTTCCACACCGCCTTTGACCCGGCTCTGTCGGGGGTGATCGGCTCCCGTTGACGACCGGATCGCGGGGGGGGGGGGGATGATCATGAGAGCACACATGAAAGGGTTCCCTTATCTCGTTGCCAGCCTGCTTGCGGCGACCGTATGCCTTGCGGGCGACGCCGTTTCGAAGGAAAAGAAGCTCATCCAGTACGGCTGGGGCGTCCCGGACACCAGCGAGCTCCTCGAGAACATCCGGGAGATGGAAAAGGAGCCGTTCGACGGCATCACATTTCGCATCCACGCGACGATGCCGGATGGCCGCCAGACGCCGGAGGGTTTCAGTAAGAAGCGGTTTGAAGAATCGTGGTTTTCCCAAGGCTATGAGAACCTTCGCAAAGTCAGGTTCGAGAAGTTCACCGACAACTTCGTGGACCTGCAGGCGTCGCCGGGCGACATGGATTGGTTCAACGACAAGCATTGGGAGAACGCCTGTCACAATGTCGGATTGTTCGTGAAAGCCGCCAAGATCGCTGGCTGTAAGGGGGTGCAATTCGACCCCGAGCTGTATACCCGGGGGGACAAGCTGTGGGCCCCGAACGCCTTGAAAGCGAATCCCGCCCTGTTTGACAAGTACGCCGGCCAGGCGCGTATCCGCGGCCGGCAGTTCATCGAGACCATTGGCCGGCAGATGCCCGACGCGGTCATCCTCTGCCTGCACCTGCTGAGCACCATTCCATCGGAGATTCTCGACGCCCCCGATCCCCGGGCCAAACTCGTCGAGAGCGGCTATTGCCTGCTCCCGTCGTTCCTCGACGGCATGCTCGACGGCATCAGGCCCGGGATGAAGATCATCGACGGGAACGAGGTGTCCTATTATTACGATGAGGGGTCGGACTATTATCGCGGGTATCACAAGATGAGACAGACAGCCCTGCGGCTGGTCGCCCCCGAAAACGTTTACAAGCACCAGACACAGGTCTCTGCCGGCCAGGCGATGTACCTGAGCTTGAGATTCAAATCGGCGCTGCCGCCCGTCGAAGAGGCCGCGCAGTTCGAGAACATGGTCTACCACGCGCTCAACGCGAGCGATGACTATGTGTGGGTTTACAGCGAGCGCTGGCTCTGGTGGCCGAAGGATCAACGGCGCCTGCCCTTCGGAATTCAGGAGGCGCTCCTGAACGCAAAGGATCGGGTCGCCGGAGTGGATCCCGCGCAGCTGCGCGACCTGTCGAAGCTGCGGCGCGAAGAGCGTAAGGGTCGTGCGCAGGCCGTCGTTCCCGCCCTCGCCGCCGGCACGGCGCTCCCGCAGCTCGATGGCGACCTCGCCGATCCGGCGTGGACATCAGCCGTCCACATCAAGGCGTTCCAGACCCCGACGGCCGACACGCCCCCCGCCCGGACACAGGCCTGGGTCGCCTTCGACCGTGAAAACCTCTACATTGCCTTCCGCTGTGACGAGCCGTTGATGGCCAGGATCGAGTCGGTGGGCGAGAAGCACGACGACCCGGTGTGGCGCGGCGATTCATTCGACGTGTTCATCTCGAACGGCCCCGACCCCTGGTCGTACCACCATTTCATCATCAGCCCGGACAACGTCCACTGGGACGAATTCCGCCGGCGCAGCGAGGTCGTCGGCGACTTCGACGGCCGCTGGAAAAGCGCGGTGAAAAAGACGGCCGCTGCCTGGCAGGGAGAACTGGTGCTGCCCTGGCGGGACATGGGCATGACCGCGCCCGCCAACAGCGCCGAGCTGCGGGCAAACCTCTGCAGGAACCGCAAGGCCGGCGTTAGTGGAAAAGATTACAGCTCCTGGTCACGGGTGGCGCGGGGCTTCCTGGAACCGGGGCATTTCGGGTACTGGTCCTTCGAGGCCAGGGAATGAATGGTGATTGGTGAACCGTGAATTGCGGGGCCGCCGGCGGCGAGTGCCGGCAGCTGTCAATTGTCACAACAACACTTTCTCATGGGGGCATAAAATGTCGGACAAATCGTTTTCAGTTGACATGGTCAAATTTGGATTGGCCAGGTTCGGGTTGGTCGAACTCGATGATGGCCGTTTGCTTTCCGTCGTACCCGTATTGCAGGGGAACATTTCCAAAGACCGCGGCCGTACCTGGGAAGAAGGCTACCCGTTCGTCACCGGCAGCGGCGAACCGATCGCCGCCCATCACCGCTCGAGCGTCGTCCGGATGGCTTCCGGCAAGATCGGCGTCGCCTACAAACGTCCGGATGTTCGCCGCCGGAAGCCTGGCAATATCACCCCGAAAGAATACGCCATGTTCTTTACTACGTCCGAAGACGAAGGCGGGACGTGGTCCGAGCCACATCGGATCAACTTTCCCGGCGCCTGGATCGGGCTGCTCCACGACCCCATGATGCAGACCAGAAGCGGCCGCTTGATCCTGCCCGTGGTCACCAACCATTTCGGCCGGCGCTCAGAACACGATGCCGGCGAGACCAAGGGACAAGTGAACGGGCACATCGTCGGCGTCGAAGCCCATGGCCACTACCCGGAGCTCGATATTGGCTTTGTTTATTACTCGGACGATGATGGACAGACCTGGGACAGGTCGGACAACGACATCATCGGCTGGCCCGACGACGGTAGGCACGGCATTTACCCGACCGAGGAGCCGACCGTTGCCGAGACCAAAGACGGGCGGCTGCTGATGTTTTCACGCTCCACGCTGGGCCGGGTCCTCGAGTCGTGGAGTGACGATGACGGCCTTTCATGGACACGCGGGCTGCCAAACGTGCTCTGCAACTCACTGTCACCGGTGCGCCTGCGAACCATCGCCACGACAGGCGACCTGCACTGTGTGTGGAATCAGGTGACACGCGAGGAGATTCACCGCGGCATGCGGAGGTCCCGGCTGACCTCGGCAATCTCGAAGGACAGCGGCAAGACCTGGACGCATTTCACGACGCTCGACTGTGCGGATTCGCTCGACAAATCACCGTATCAAGAACCTGATCCAACGATCGAGTTTGTGGTGTCCCGTCAGGAGTGCGGCGAACTTCCGGCAAACTGGTGCATCTATCGTTATGCCAACGTCTGGTACGTCGGAGACATGGCCTATATTGCCTATGACCGCGAATCCTTCAAGTATCCGGGATCTCCCAAACGGCAGCATGTGCTGCGGGCGATACCGATCGATTGGCTGTACGACGATGCCCGGACGGATCTCAGCCTGTCAAACGACGTTCCGGAAGCGGCGGAATCGGCCGAAGGCGAGAGCATCGAAGACTGACCCGCTGCTGTGAGGTATTTCCTTCGAAGTTCGGCGTTCTTGGTTCGTCCGTTCTGAAGCAGACGGGCCCAGTCCTGTGAAGTGCGGGACTTTGTCAGTGTGACGTGTGGGTACATGTCAGATGTGACGTAACCCGGTATCAAAGAGACTGAACGATGCGAGACCTGACCCAGGATCCTTCTCAATTGCATGTCGAGGAAAACGTTCAGACGTTCCTGGATAATGTCATCATCTACTATGCGGGATTCGTGGCGCGCCGATGGCACAGGCCGGAGAAGCATGCCGAAGGCCCGGTGCTCCAGAAGGATCGGCCCTGGGAGCACGTGCCCTATTTCACTTACTCCAACTATACAGTCCTGCGCGATCCGGAAGACCGCCTTTTCAAATGCTGGTACGAGGATCTGCTGGCAGGGCCGGATTATCATGACGAGGACCGTTATTTCAAGTCCCGCCAGCTCTATGCCCAGAGCGAGGACGGCATCCACTGGGAAAAGCCCGAGCTCGACGCGTTGACCGAAGATGGGCGCAAGACCAACATCGTGATCGGCGGCGGCGACTACGGGACGGCCCATTCCATGTCGGTCGTGATCGACCCGCACCCGGCGACACCCGGCGAGAGATTCCGGGCCCTCTGCACGCACATGAGCCGCAAAGGCAAGGAGTTCGACCGTATTGAGTGTTTCCATTCGCCCGACGGAATGCAGTGGGACCTCTATGACGAACTCCCCTCGTTCGGGATGGCCGGTGCCAGGCTCGATGATGTGTCGGTCCTGTTCTACGATGACGACTCACGCGAATTCGTGCAAAACACGCGGCATTTTCTGAAAGGTGGTGGCTCCCTGAGCACGCCCGGCGGCGGCTTGCACCACTTTGCCGCGACCAACTATCGGCGGATATGGCAGTCGCGCAGTCACGATTTCATTC
>PVBE010413128.1_pt1 | contig 15116 bp, 17 predicted proteins | sample 1631181 | NCBI WGS metagenome assembly PVBE01 (sample SAMN08397723, study PRJNA350692) | Marine metagenome, whole genome shotgun sequencing project. | isolation source: water | place: Pacific Ocean | collected 2012-04 | reverse complement strand
CTGGGCCTTAAGCGTCAACCGTCAAATATAGTTGTGTTCTCGCCGTCACATGGTTATTTTTGCAGCAGGTCTAATATGGTGATTTCTGGAATAAAAATATCGTCAACTACAATATAATCTATGCCTTCCCGTCACCGATGCCGGAGCTTTATAAGAAGGCGCAGAGCGAGATGCGCCCGGGGGCATTCATGATCAGCAATTCCTTTGTCGTCCCGGATGCCCCGACCGATGAAATGCCCATCGTTGATGATGGCTGGCCGACGCTGCTTCATCTTTGGCGGATGAGCGATCTAAAGCAAAAGCAAGGAAGCCAGACCGAGAAAAACGTAGAAGCCGACAACATCGGTGATGGAGGTAAGGAAAGCGCTTGAAGCAACCGCCGGATCAAAACCATACTTTTGCAGGAATACCGGCAACATGCTGCCCGCCATACCGGCAACCACCAGGTTTAATATGATCGCTAAGCCGATCACCCCACCCAGCGCCGGATTGTCAAACCACAACCAGGCGACTACGCCAATTAATACCGCAAAAATGAAACCGTTCAGGATGCCGACAACGATTTCCTTGCCAATTGTCCGCACAGCATTAGCTGGCGTTAATTCCTTCATGGCAATGGCGCGAACGGCGACCGTCAAGGTCTGAACGCTGGCGGTTCCGCCCATGGTCGCAACGATCGGCATCAAGATGGCGAGCGCCACCAATTGCTCGATGGTCTCGGCAAAAAAGCTGATCACGAAAGCCGCCAGTATGGCTGCAAATAGATGGATCAACAGCCACGTAAAGCGGGATTTGGTGGTATCGATGACAGCAGCATAAAGATCATCCTCTTCACCGACGCCGGCCAGGCGCATGATGTCTTCTTCATGTTCTTCATGAATAACGTCGACGATGTCATCAACCGTGATCACGCCGACCAGTCGTCCGCTGTCGTCAATCACGGGCGCCGATATCAAATCCCTTTGTCGGAACAAAAAGGCAGCGTCCTCCTGGTCCATAGCGACGGGAATGATTTTCATTTCGGAATTCATGATAGCGCTGAGCGCAACATGACGTTGAGTTTTCACAACGCGGCTCAGTGCGACGCTGCCGACGGGACGGTGGCGGGGATCGGCCAGGAAAAGATCAAAAAAGTCTCTGGGCAGGTCGTCATCGTCCCGCATATAGTCGATGGCCTGCCCCACAGTCCAATGAGACGGTACGGCAGCAACAGCACGCTGCATGAGACGCCCGGCGCTGTCCTCCGGATAAGACAGTCCTTCCTCGATAAGGGTCCGTTCGCCGATGGGCAATGCTTCGAGGACTTCTTTTTGTTCCTCGGCCTCCAGTTCCTCGACAACCTCTACTGCGTCATCGGTTTCCAGTTCGGCGACGGCGACGGCTATATGGCGCAGGCCCAATTGGTCAATGACCCGCTCGCGGACATTGTCGTCCAGTTCGGCCAGGATATTAGGGTCAAACTCGTTCCTTAGCGCATCGACCAGCCCTTCCCGGTGATCGTGCCTCAAGCCTTCCAGCAAATCAGCCAAATCGGCATAGTGCAAGGTATCGGCAAGCAGTTTAGCCAGATCAGTTTTGCCGTCTTCCAATGCCTCGTTAACCGATGCCATCAGTTCGGGCGAGAGACCGGCTATGTCCTCCGATTTCTCCATATTTAGTTCCAATTGATCGTTTTGCGGCGCGGCAACGGTCACAGCGGCAGGTTCCCTTCCGATTCCGTCTGGGCTTCGACAACGGCCAAGGCCGTCATATCGGCGATGCCTCGGGCGGATACCGTTTCCTGAAGTATATGAACAGCCTGTTTCATGCCCAGGAGCATCGGTCCTACCGCATGGGCGTCGGCCAGAATCCTTACCATATTGTAGGAAATATTAGCGGCATCCAATGATGGCATAACCAGCAGATTGGCGGTGCCCGTCAATACCGAATCACTAACCAAAATTTCCCGGGCCTCCGGGTCTAACGCCGCATCGGCATGCATCTCCCCATCAACCTGCAACGACGAATCCCGTTGCCGGATGATTTCGACGGCTTTGCGCATTTTTCGAGCCGTGTCTCGCCGGGAACTACCGAAATTAGAATGGGATAGAAGGGCAATACGCGGCGTGATACCGAATCGCCTGACTTCCTCGGCCGCCAGGATGGTATAATCGGCCAACTGTTCGGCCGTCGGGGCCGTGTTGACGAAGGGATCGCACAGAAAGAACGTGCCTTTGGGCATAATCAACATGCTGAGAGCCGCCGCCCGCTCAACACCTTCTTTGAGGCCGATGATTTGAAACAGATGGGGTAAGTGTTCGATGTAACGTCCCGTAGCGCCACAGATCATGGCGTCGGCCTCACCCTGCCGCACCATTAAGGAGGCAATCACCGTCGTATTGGTGCGTACCACGTAACGGGCTTCGTTGATGGAGACGCCTTCTCGAGAGGTCAGAGAATGGTAGAGTTCCCAATACTCGCGGTAGCGGTCATCCTGTTCCGGGTCTACGAGTTCGAAATCTTCGTCAATCTTCAAGCGCAAGCCGAGCTGCTCAATGCGCATAGCAACCACGTTGCGCCGGCCGACCAGGATGGGAATGGCAATTCCCTCGTCGACACCGCTTTGCACGGCCCGGAGAACGCGTCTGGATTCGCCTTCAGCAAAAACAACGCGCAGGGGGTTAAGCTTCGCCTGATCAAACACCGGTTTCATTACAATGCCAGAGCGGAATACAAACTCCGAAAGCTCCTGGCGATAGACGGCAAAATCTTCAATGGGGCGCGTAGCGACACTGCTCTCCATGGCTGCCCGAGCAACGGCCTCGGCAAGTTTGACTAACAGCCGGGGATCGAATGGTTTCGGTATCAGATATTCCGGCCCGAAACTCAGCTCCTGGCCGCCATAAGCTTGGATCACGGTCTCATCTGATTCGGCTTGGGCTAAATCCGCCAGCGCATTGACGCAGGCCATTTTCATCTCATCATTGATGGCTGTTGCGCCGACATCCAAAGCGCCTCGAAAGAGGTAGGGAAAGCAGAGAACATTATTGACCTGGTTGGGATAATCGGTTCTTCCGGTCGCCATAACCGCGTCTGACCTGACTTCTTTGACGGCTTCAGGGCGAATTTCCGGTTCTGGATTCGCCAGCGCCATAATAAGCGGCCGATCCGCCATGGCCTTGACCATATCCGGTTTCAAAACGCCGGGCGCTGAAACGCCGAGGAACACATCAGCGTCGGGAATGATATCGGCCAGCGTGCGCGCGTCTGTTTTTTGCGCGTAGCGGGCGTTATATTCATTGGTCTCCTCCGTCCGACCCTCATAGAGGACGCCAGCGATGTCGGAAACGAATATATTCTTTTTCTTCAGTCCCAACTTGACCAAGAGATCCAGGCAGGCAAGCGCCGCCGATCCGGCCCCGGAACAGACCAGCTTCACCTCTTCGATTTTTTTGTCGACCACTTTAAGACCGTTTCGGACCGCCGCAGCAACAATGATCGCCGTGCCATGCTGATCATCGTGCATAACGGGGATATTCATGCGCTCTTTCAAGGCGGCTTCGATCTTGAAGCATTCGGGCGCCTTGATGTCCTCTAGATTAATGCCGCCAAAGGTGGGTTCGAGAGCGCGCACTATTTTGATGAATTCCTCCGGATCGGTTTCGTCGACTTCGATATCAAAAACATCAAGACCGGCAAATTTTTTGAACAGCCCCGCCTTTCCTTCCATCACCGGTTTTGACGCCAGGGCACCGATATTACCGAGGCCGAGAACAGCTGTGCCGTTGGACACCACCGCCACGAGATTGCCGCGCGATGTCATGTTGGCGGCTTCGGATGGATCGTTGGCGATCAGCATGCTCGCCGCCGCCACACCGGGAGAATAAGCCAGAGACAAATCGTGCTGATTTTCGAGCGGCTTGGTGGCGACAATAGCAACTTTACCCGGCGTCGGACTTCGGTGGTATTCAAGCGCTTCTTCAGCAAGTTTATCGGTTTCTGGGAGTTTTTTGGTCACGCGTGTCGCCCCCTTTATTTTATAAGCGAATTTGAGATGCCCGAATTATGCCCCAAGATGAACAGCCCCCGCCAGACTTCTCTTTGCTGGAGGCGCATCAATAGCCATTTTAAACGGAATTTTAAATTGAGTTAAAATTTTCTTTGAAACATCAAGAGGCTTTTAATTCTTACCATGCGCAATAAAAAGTTTTTTTAGTGATGTGTAGGCTCGGGATCATTTTCCCACAATTCAGTCAGATTACTAAAACAACGGGCCCTTGTTCACCATGCCGCCGTCGACGGTAACGATCGTGCCGCTGGTGTAGGCAGACAGGGGAGAAGCTATGAATACGGCCATAACAGCGATTTCCTCGGGCGTCGCCACCCGGTCAAAGGCGAAAGGTTGGTAAAACTCTTCATAGCGACTTTCATCGCCCCATTTGTCGACGGCGGCCTTCTTCATCATGGAAACCAGCTTATCGGTTGAAACCGGGCCAGGATTGATACCGACCACACGAATACCGTCATCTGGGCTATCGCCACCCAAGGCGCGGGTAAAAGCCATCAGGGCCGCATTTCCCGTGCTACCGGCGATATAATCGGAGACCGGTTTTTCACCGCCATTGCCGATGATATTTACGATTACGCCGTCACCCCGATCTTTCATGTAGGCGTAATATTCCCGGCACAAATTGATGTATCCGAATACTTTCAGGTCCCATACGGCACGCCACTGGTCCTCTGTGATCTCATGAATTTTCCCCTTGGGAATGGAGCCGGCGTTGTTAACCACAATGTCGGCGTCCTTGGTTTGGCGGGAAAGCTCCAATTGGTCCGCACTCTGGCTGAGATCAAGCGGATATATTTCAACATTAACGCCATGGTCTTTTTCGCAGGCCGCTTTTACGGCCTCCAGCTTATCGCGGCTCCTGGCCGAAAGCCGAAGATGTATTCCTTCCCTGGCAAACTGATGGGCAATGGCCCGGCCAATACCCTCCGACGCCCCCGTGATTACGGCAATTTTATTCTGCAGGTTGAGCTCCAACGCCATTGTTCATCACCCATATTAATTCAATCGCCACTCAGGCGAAGGTGGCTGTCGCTTCCATGCCAATCACCCTCTCATGCGCCACGCCCAGAGAAGACAAGACTTGCCGTCAGCAGTGGGCTGTCCCATCAGCCCGATCGGATGATCGCGAACATAGGCGCTTTGGCGCGCATGTCAAATGAGGTTATGGTCGCGTCGCCGTGATTGTCTCGCACCAGTTCCAGCAGCAACATCGCAGTCAACGGACCATGGATGACCAGCCTCGAAAAGGCTTCCGTACCGGTCGTGTAAGGATAGTCGTAATGGATACGATGGGGATTCCAAATGGCGGCGGAAAACTGGAACAGCATAACGTTGACCAACGTTAATTCCTTTTGCCAAGCAGCGCTATCGGGATCGGGCTCTGCGGGAGGTGGCGTACGATCACCTTCTTTATCCTCTTCCCGAAATACAATGTTCCACGTATCTTCGGCGGCTATTCCCGGGGGAATCAAAATGGTATGCAGATAAGTTGCCAGCACCAGCTTGCCCGAACGGCCTGATTTCGCCGTTGGGGATGTCAGTTCTATCACCTGAGTTGCCCGGTCGCCGATGCAAAGCGGCCGGTGAAATATCGACCGGCTGCCAGTTAATATTACCGTGTTGTCAGCTGACGATGATCTTACGGTAGAGGTGCCAGGTGGTGTGCCCCAGTACCGGAAGGACAACACAGAGACCGGCGAAGAACGGCAGGGATCCGACCAGCAAAGAAGCGGCGACAATTACACCCCATATTGCGATGATAAACGGATTGACGATTACGGCCTTTATAGAGGTCTTAACTGCTGCAATCACTCCAACATCCAAGTCAAGCAGCATGGGGAATGAAACTACGCTGAAACTCAACACGACGAGGGCAAACAGGAAGCCAACAATGCAGCCGACTACGATCATGGCCACGCCTTCCGGCGTGGTAAACAGATCGGCGACGAATCCTAAATAGGACGCCGGTGCTTCACTGCCGAAATTCTGTTGATAGATAAATTGGGCGGCAAAAAGCCACGCGAAATAAATCAGCATCAAAACGAGACCAAGATTTACGATAGCGTTTATTGAACGGGATTTAAAAACCAGAAACGCATTGGCCCTGGACGTAAAGCGATCGAACTCACGGCGGCGGCTTAACTCATAAGTGCCGACGGCCATCAGCGGACCCAGCAAGGTATACCCTGCCAGTAATGGAAAAACGAACGGCAGCAAAAAAAGATCACCATAAATCCCGGCGATGAAGAAGGTAACAATGGGATAAATAATAGCTAAGTAGACAAAGTGGGTTGGCATAGCGTTAAAATCAGCAAAACCCTTGAATATGGCATCCTTTAAATCGGCAAATTCGATGTGGCGGACAATGGGGTGCATTGTTCGAGTTTCGCGAACAACATAAGTAAGGTCGGCAGTCGTCATTGCGTTATCTCCTGAACCTTGCTCCGGGAATCGCTCGCAAAAAAATCAATCAGCGGTCAGAACCGGACGTTAATCTAAAAGAGATGTGGCTAGCGATGGAATTTCACCGCATATCATTATACCCGAGGTCAAAATCTGTTGCAAATTAGTTTTAGAAAAATCATAAGATTATCCAGTGATGATATTGTGAGTTAATATTAATACACTCGAGGCAAAAAATCTATTGCAAATTGGTTTTAGAACAATCATAAAACTATCCTGCAATGATGTTCAGAATTTTCAAAACATAAAAAGGTAATAAGGTCTGGTAAGTTTGTAAAATTCGGCTTTATTGGGAAAGTAATTTCATAGCGTCGTGAAAGTAATTATGTAGCGGCCTGTCCGGGGAGAATTTATTATTACGTTTTAGAGTCAATATAAAACATGTAGACAAAGAAAAAAGTAACTTTAAGACCTTATTTAATTAGTCAGTTTATTTAGTTTCTTTTCGATTCAATTGATGAAGGTGCACATAGAATGATTTTGGTAATCGTACTTGTTTTATTAGCAATTGGCTCGGTCGCGTTCCATGTTTGGAGTCCTTGGTGGTGGACACCTATCGCTTCCAATTGGGGCTCTATAGACAATGCTATTACCGTCACCTTCTGGATTACCGGGATCTTCTACGTCGCCGTGATTCTGTTCACGGCCTACTGTGTTTTCCGCTATCGCTACCGGAAAGACCGGAGAGCGGAGTATGAGCCGGAGAACGCTAAATTGGAATGGTGGCTAACCATCGTCACGACCGCCGGTGTGATTGGGTTATTGACCCCCGGGTTGATCGCCTGGAACGATTTCGTCAAGGTTCCTGATGAAGCCGTGGAAATCGAAGTCTTCGGCAAACAGTGGGAATGGGGATTTCGCTTGCCGGGTAGGGACGGCAAACTGGGCCTCACCAACACTCGTCTTATAGATGATGACAATCCTTTCGGCATCAACACCCAATTCAAGTTTGGCAAGGACGACGTTCTGATTGAGGGCGACGATCTGCATCTGTTGGTCAATCGTCCGGTGAAAGTGCTGTTACGTTCCCCCGACGTAATACATGATTTCTACGTCCCTCAATTCCGTGCCAAGATGGATATCGTGCCGGGCATGGTGACGTTCTTCTGGTTCACGCCGACCCGGACAGGTACCTTCGAAATTCTATGTGCCGAACTGTGCGGAGTTGGTCATTACGCCATGCGCGGCAGCGTGGTCGTGGACAATGAGACCGATTACAAGAAATGGCTGGCGGGTCAGGAAACTTTTGCTGCCCTTTATCCGAAAGCAGCTGGGATAAAGAAGCTGGCCGATCAAAATACCTTGCCGGAGAAGCCGACCAAACTTGCAGCAAAGAGGATATATTAATGAGCAACGGCATAGTTGAAGATATTCACGCAATTCCCGAGACCATCCCGCCGGCAGAGGTTGAGGATGTCGAGCTTTACCATGCAAAAAGTTTCATAACGAAATGGGTCTTTTGCCAGGATGCCAAAGTCATTGCTATTCAGTATTCGGCGACGGCCATTACCATTGGAATGGTGGGGCTGGTGTTGTCATGGCTGATGCGGTTGCAACTGGGCTTCCCAGATACGTTCTCATTTATTGAAGCCGGAGACTATTACCAATACGTTACCATGCATGGTATGATCATGGTCATCTATCTGCTGACTGCGCTTTTTCTAGGCGGTTTTGGCAACTATCTAATCCCGCTGATGGTAGGTGCCCGGGATATGGTCTTCCCGTATATGAACATGCTCAGTTTCTGGGTGTATCTTCTGGCCGTACTCGTTTTGGTGGCGAGCTTCTTCGTCCCCGGCGGCGCCTCGGGCGCCGGCTGGACTCTATACCCGCCGCAGGCCATCCTCGAGGGAACCCCAGGCAGTGAATGGGGCATCATTTTGATGCTGGTCTCTTTAGTTCTGTTCATCATTGGCTTTACCATGGGTGGCCTGAATTATGTTGTCACGGTCCTGCAGGCGCGCACCCGCGGCATGACCCTGATGCGGATGCCGCTGACCGTCTGGGGCATCTTCGTCGCCACGATTCTGGCTCTCCTGGCTTTCCCGGCGCTCTTCGTCGCCGGCGTTATGATGTTGCTGGATCGGGTGCTGGCCACCAGTTTTTTCATGCCAGAGATTGTCCAATTGGGTGAGCAGCTGGGTCACGACAGCGGCAGCCCATTGTTGTTCCAGCATCTCTTTTGGTTTTTCGGCCATCCAGAGGTTTACATCGTCGCCCTGCCGGCCTTTGGCATCGTTTCCGATATCATAAGCTGCCACGCCAGAAAAAATATTTTTGGCTACCGTATGATGGTTTGGGCCATAGTTTCCATAGGCATGCTCAGTTTTATCGTCTGGGCGCATCATATGTATGTTAGCGGCATGAACCCTTATTTCGGTTTCTTCTTCGCCACGACAACACTGTTGATCGCCGTGCCAACGGCCCTTAAAGTCTACAATTGGGTGCTGACCTTGTGGAAAGGCAACATTCAGCTCACCATACCTATGCTGTTCTGTATTGGCTTTATTGTTACTTTTTTGAACGGCGGCGTCACCGGATTGTTTTTGGGTAACGTGGCGGTCGATATCCCATTGTCTGATACCTTGTTTGTGGTTGCCCACTTCCATATGGTCATGGGGGTCGCACCGGTGCTGGTGATTTTCGCTGCTATCTATCATTGGTTTCCAAAAATGTCCGGACGCATGCTCCATAACGGCTGGGGTCAGTTTCATTTCTGGGTCACCTTCCTGGGCTGTTATCTAATCTATTTTCCCATGCATTATCTCGGTCTCGTTGGTGTGCCCCGTCGGTATTTCGAGATCGGCGAAACCTCCTTCGTGCCGCCGTCGGCCGACACGCTCAATGAATTTATCACTATCGTCGTTCTGATTGTTGGTTTTGCCCAGGTGGTATTCATCATCAACATTCTCTGGAGCATCTTTAAGGGCCAGCCTTCAGGCAGCAATCCTTGGAATGCTACCTCCCTTGAATGGCAGACCTCGGAAACGCCGCCGGGACATGGCAATTTCGGCGACGAATTGCCCCTAGTGTACCGGTGGGCCTATGCCTACAGCGTGCCCGGCGTCGAGGCGGATTTTGTGCCGCAGAATATGCCACCGGATCAGATCGTCCAAAGCGGTCAATCAGCTAGCGCGCCGGCTGGTGATCCACCGCAGCTGCATAAACCGGAATAATAGCGGAGACCGTTTGACGTGGGCATCCTAAGCGAATTGGTTAAGAAACCCTGGCTGGCGGAACAAACTGTTGGCAATGGCCTACCCGATCATCTTCACGATCAAGGTGCGTTCTTCTTGCCGGCAGGCAAGGTTGGTTTGAGGGTGTTCTTGGTGGTCGTGACGGTTGTTTTCACGTTGCTGGTGATTGGCTACGCTGACCGCATGACCTATTCGACCTGGCGGTCCATGCCGGAACCGTGGATCCTATGGCTGAACACGGTAGTCTTGATCCTCAGTAGCGCAGCGCTGCAATGGGCGCGCACCAATGCCGGCCGTGACCGGATCGATGGGGTAAAAAGCGGCCTCTATTTGAGTGGTGTTTTGACGTTGGTTTTTCTTCTCGGTCAACTGGTGGCTTGGCGGCAATTATACGGTCTGGGTTATTTTGCCGCTGCCAATTCCGCCAATGCCTTTTTTTATCTCTTGACAGCATTGCACGGGCTGCATCTGTTTGGTGGATTGGTGGCTCTCGGACGCAGTACGGCACGTATGTGGCGGGGTGCGGCGGCGGTCGACCTCCGCTTGAGCGTCGAGCTGTGCGCCGCCTATTGGGATTATCTATTGCTGGTTTGGCTGATATTATTCGGACTGCTGATTTTTAGTTAGATGGAGAAAATAAGAAAATGACGCCTCCTAATTCTGAAGTAACTGTAGAACAAACGCATGTTCTAGAAGACGGGTTGTCTGGTATTGCAGCCGACTGGTCGTCTGATCAAAGGACCTTCAAGAAGGTACCCTGGGGTAAGGCGATGATGTGGATATTCCTGCTCAGCGACACCTTTATTTTTACCTGCTTTCTTACTTCCTACATGACGGTGAGGATGTCGACCACGGTGGATTGGCCCAATCCCAGTGAAGTATTTGCCCTGTCGTTCGGCGGTGAACCCATACCCCTCGTATTGATTGCCATCATGACATTTATCCTGATCACCAGTAGCGGCACCATGGTTTTGGCAGTCAATTATGGCTATCGTAAAGACAAGGCCAAAACCTTTCTGTTTTTACTTATTACGGCGGCTTTCGGCGCGTCTTTTGTCGGCATGCAGGCCTTCGAGTGGACCAAGTTGATTGTTGATGAAGGGGTGCGGCCCTGGGCCAATCCCATGGGAGCAGCGCAATTTGGCTCCACCTTTTTTATGATTACGGGATTCCATGGATTCCATGTGTCCGTCGGGGTTCTTTTCCTAATCCTAATCGCCCGCAAAGTAAACCGCGGCGACTACGATGTGGAAAGGCGCGGCTTTTTCACCAGCCGCAAAGGCAATTACGAGATCGTCGAAACCATGGGTCTTTATTGGCACTTCGTCGATCTGGTTTGGGTTTTTATCTTCGCATTCTTTTATCTTTGGTAGGGGAACTAAATGACGCAAGCAGAAACACACGCGGGAACTCAGGTAGAGGGTCAACAGCACCCTCTCGGGATTTACATAAAAGTCTGGGTTTGGCTTTTTGTTCTCAGCACATTTTCCTACATGGTTGATTACTTCCATGTTCAAGGTTATTTGAGATGGACCTTGATTCTCATCCTGATGATGCTGAAGGCTGGCCTAATCGTAGCCGTGTTCATGCACATCAAGTGGGAACGCATGGCCCTGAGCTTCGCTATTTTGGGACCGCCGGTGGTGCTTTTGGTTTTGGTAGGGATGATGATGCTGGAATCCGACTACACCTTTCTAACGCGGGGCGTATTTTTCGGCGGCGGGGGCTCATGATTCGAAGAATCAAATTTGTGACGTTGCTGGCTGTATTTCTATTTCCGGGACCGGCCTCAGCATTTTGCGGCCTTGACATTGACGCCGATACGGGACGAGGTATATTGGCAGTTTGGGGAGCGGCAATTTTAGGCTTGGGTGGCTTCACCCTTCACCGGATGTGGCAAAACGCTACGGTTCACCCGAAGACGCTGGCGCTCAGAAATCGCCTTGGCGAACACGAACGTGGCTTGGCTCTAGTAACCGCTCAATTACTCAATGCCGAAAACTATCCCAAGGAGTGCAGTCTCACTGAAGATCAGCGCCGCGACCGGCAGGAGGCGGCTAACGCCCTCAGAATCAACATCGCCGACGTCAACGCTCAATTGGCTTCAACTTAATTTTTGGTACGTCAGATAATCTGATAAACCGGGATCTGTCCCCTATACTGGGTGACGGGAATTCGTTTGGGGTGCCGTTGCCGGGCGTCTCTCTCAGTTTTTTTGACTGAAACCATTCTGTTCCCAAGAACACCTGTAAAAATATCTACATTCAATAGCTGATGCCTCCGGGCGACGGACAAAGATTTAAAGATGGAATAATTTTGTGTTCTGTGACACATAGAATTCAACCTACGCTGTTGTATTAGGCGTATTCTTTGTATCTGCATATTGCGTGCTAACTTAAGCTACCTCGTATATTGTCCAATTTGCCACTGTTATAAGACTTTTACCCCATCAATTATGCGGCTTACGTCTTATATCACTTGTCTATTCCATTGCCGGGAAAGATCGTGTGGGGAAACTAATGAAATTTTTATAATCCAAGTCAATTGGCGGTTAGGTTGCGTATTTAGAAGCCTTTACTTTGTTTGCGGTTTATCGCAACACAATACAGACCTTAAAGCAATTGAGATAAAAGGATGGAGAAAAGGAAAGCCATGGTTGCCTTTTGGATCATAGCGGTCATAAGTATTGCTGTTATATTGACCTTCACGGTTTTAGGCTATGTGTCACGGTCCGGCCAGCCTATCGGGATCGTTGATGGCAGGCTAGCTCCATGCCTTATCAGCCCCAATTGCATTTCCAGTGAGGACAAAACAGACACTAAGCATTACATCGCACCAATTTAACAGACAGTGATGCTGAACGTTGACGTGCGACTCGCATTGACTTTGTTTTAAGCGAGAATACTAGCCTGTTAGTATCGTAATGCCCCAATAAGTCCTTGGGTTTACGTCTTGAAAAGTAATAGACCCCTCGCTTGGTAAAGGCGAAGGGGACTTTTTGATGGTCTTCCATTTGGTCAACTCTCCACTGTGTCTCATTAATAAAACACTGGAATATCAATAGGGTGACCTTGAAATACCTAAGAAGTTGGTGCGGACGAGAAGACTCGAACTTCCACCCTCTTGCGAGGACAGCGACCTCAACGCTGCGCGTCTACCAGTTCCGCCACGTCCGCACTGAGGGAGGGGGATACCAAATCGCCGGGTGCTAATCAAGCGCCTCGGAACTCTTCAGGCACCCAATGAAGCTTGTATCCGGCACGAATTAGCCATAAAGAAAAGCGATTATGAATTCGGATACAAAACTGCGGTCCATAGAGTGGCACACCAGCGACGGGCTGGTGAATTATGAGGACTCCCTAGCGGCCATGGAGGCGCGGGTCACTGCGATACGAAACGGCACTGAGCCGGAACTCATCTGGTTTCTAGAACACCCCCCACTCTACACCGCCGGCACCAGCGCCAGCGATGACGAACTGCTGGAAGGCAACCGCTTTCCCGTCTACCACGTCGGGCGTGGCGGCAGGTACACTTATCACGGTCCCGGCCAAAGAGTGGCCTATTTGATGCTGGATTTGCACAAGTGGGGCCCTAAAGGACAAGGCGATGTTCGTGGATTTGTGCGCAATTTGGAGGCCTGGGTGATCGATACCCTCGCCCAGTTCGGCGTCACCGGAGAGCGCCGGGAAGGCCGCGTCGGGATATGGGTGGCTCAAAATGAATCTTCCCACGGACACCACGAGGGCCTGCGCGACGAGAAAATTGCCGCCATCGGAATCAGGGTACGCCATTGGATTTCTTTTCATGGCATCGCCTTAAACGTCAATCCAGACCTCAGCCATTATGATGGTATTATGCCCTGCGGCATCGCGGAACACGGTGTTACATCTCTTTCCGAATTGGGGGTCGAATGCACGATGACAGATGTCGACGCCGCTCTTATGTCCTCATTCAAAAAAATTTCTTTAAGAAAAAATGGTTAGGTGATTAGTATTTAAGCCACTGTTAGATGGCGGGAGGAAAATCATCCGTGGCCTAAAACGATAAATCGCCTGAACGATTTCGTTTGGAACTCGGTCGGCTCGAATCGGCGATGTCAGATCAAATAGAATGGCTCAAGGACTGGCATCTGCGGGGTTTGGGTACAGCGATAAATGGAGATGATTCCAATCTCAGAAATTTCGATAATAATTCACCATTTCGCATGTGCTACAAGGGCAGCCCGCAGGGATTATTCAACGACAACTCAGCTTTTGCCGTGATTGGCCTTAGTGTGGAAACCCTGCAATCACAAGCGCGGAGACTGGGCCAAACGGTAAAGTATGGCGGCCTGGCCTCTCTCGAGGAATATAAGGACTTCATGGATTCGGTCAGCCTGTTCAACTAACTGGTTTTCAAACTGCAGCGGGCATCCCCATTTCAAGTCACCCACATGGACGAATTAACCGGCGCCCGCGATGAGACTGCCAAGCGTGATAAAATTATCGCCGAGCGCGAACGGGGGAATCGCATGGACCAGGACGCCTGTATCGCCCTTGCCGAGATCGGATCTCTTACCGCTGCGGATAGTCTGGAAGATTATGTCAGCCGCGCGGAGGTTCTGCTGGAATTTTCCGTCACCCTGGCGGAACAACTGCGGCCCTATGACCGGTTACTCCGCATCTATAACGATATGTTTCTTGTTAGCCTGCCTTATACCGATGTCGACGTGGCCAAAATCGTTATGGACCGTTTACATGAAAAAGTCACCGGCGGCTCACTGGCGTTCGACGGCGGTACTCAAATAACCCTGGAAGCCCATTTCGACATTTCGCCGGTCGATGGCGACTAGGAAGTGGAACCATCCTGGACCACGCCCACGAAGCCATGGACATCGCCAAATACAATGCCCTGGCCAATATATTTATGTGGGAGCGGAAATAGTGACGCTGTCCTAATCCGGCCCGGCGCAATGTTTAAGTGGTCGGCAGGATAAGGAACCTCTCTTCTTTGGGGCGGTCGGCTTTTTCGACTTCAATTTCAATGATATTGGCCAGGGGTGGGCCTTCGTGACAAGCTTTAATCATAGCTTCGATGTCTTCTCGGTATCCTGCGAATACGGCTTCGACCGTGCCGTCCCGGCGATTTCGCACCCACCCGTCTAATTTTAATTTTATAGCCTCTTGCTGAGTCCAAGCACGACACCAAACACCCTGAACCCGGCCATGGATGCGAACCCGGAGCGCGATGACATCCCTGCCGTTCATCGCGCCAGGTTACTCGAATTCAAGAATTACCTGTCCGACGTCAAGACTGTCGCCAGGATCAAGGTGGATTACCGAAACGATGCCATCGCGTTCGGCGAGAAGCTGGTTTTCCATTTTCATGGCTTCAACCACTGCCAGAGCTTCATCGGCTTTCACTTCCTG
>PVBE013000674.1_pt1 | contig 15117 bp, 12 predicted proteins | sample 1631181 | NCBI WGS metagenome assembly PVBE01 (sample SAMN08397723, study PRJNA350692) | Marine metagenome, whole genome shotgun sequencing project. | isolation source: water | place: Pacific Ocean | collected 2012-04 | reverse complement strand
GCGACGCTGAGCAGTCGTCTACGGTTGGTCTTCATTAGATCGGATCCTCCCCTTCGAGTAGCTGCGTGTCCTCGTCTTCCTCGTCCAGCAGCCAAATGACCGTCGCCCCCGTTTTATCGGCGGGCATGCTGATCAGCACGGTCTGATTCCCTTGATTACTTACGGCATCAACGTAGACCGGTCCGTTCTCCGGCAGCACATCGGTCGGGTTCGTGTCTCGCATCACCCAGACCGCCACCGCAGCTGCGGCCATGGCGCCCACCACGACGGGGGTCCAGCTCCGCTGAAACCAGGCGCGTACCCGATCCATCAGGCCGGGCTCATCTACGCCCCGAGCGAGGGTCGGCGCCGGCTCTTGAGCCACTTCGGCCGAAAAGACCTCCGCGGGAAGCTGCGCTTCGATCCCGGCGTAGAATTGACTGAAATCCACAGCGTCCACCTCGCGAGAGATGTCCTGCCGAAGCATCGCGCTGAGCTGCATGAGTTCTTCCCGTTCACCGGCGAGCTCTGGAGAAGCCTCCAGTCGCGCCTCGAATCCGGCGGCTTCTTCGGCGGAGACCTCTCCGTCGACAAAGCGGTGGAGTAACTCTAAGTCTTCGTCGGTCATGACTTTTTCCTCACTCCTGCCCCGGCGCGTTTTGCGTAATCGCTCCCTGAAGCCTCGAGGTATGGCTTAAGGGCTTTCTGAAGATTCTTTCGTGCGTGATGCAGGCGACTCATAACGGTGCCGATGTGCACCCCCACCGCCTCAGCGATATCTTCGTAACTCATCCCCTCGACCTCTCGGAGCAAGATGATGGTGCGGTGATTCTCGCTCAGGGACTCGATGGCTGCATGCAACACCTTGGACAACTCGCCTTGCTCGAACTGCACCTCTGGGTGCATGGCTCGGGTGTTGCCCGAGAGCGGGACGACGCCCGGGCTCTCGTCTCGACGCCGGAAGGTCTCGTCATATTCGACGGGCTTCATCTTGGCGCGCTTACGGCAGTGGTCGATGCAAACGTTCACGACGATTCGGTAAAACCAAGTGTAAAAAGAGCTGTCGCCCTTAAATGATTTAATGTTGCGGAAAACCTTCACGAAGGCCTCTTGCGCCGCGTCCAATGCGTCATCCCGGTTGCGCAGCATGCCGAAAGCAATGCCGTACGCTCGTCGCTGATACTTCTCGACGAGTTCCTGGAATGCGCTTCGGTCGCCTTGCTTACAGCGTCCGATCAGATTTGCTTCCGCCGATTTCAATCTTCCTCCTGGACCGACGTGGACCTTGTTGTTTCATTCAACCAGAGGGGCATCTTAACCAAAAAAAGTCTCTGGGCGCACTCAACTCCCCGAGGAAAATCGAGGGCCGTCACCAATCCGGCCAAGGGAAGAACGTGCGCCGGGAACGAAAATTCACCCATTTCGTGTTACAGCGAATCTAATGGTGCAGCGACCCCCAGCCTTCGATCGAATCGAGCGCGACCTCGCACGCGCGCGCCGCGCTCTCGGCGTAATGATTTTGGCTCGGGCCTCGGGCTGGTTGGCGGCCGGGCTCGGCGGCGTCACGCTGATGATGATCCTCATTTTGGGCTGGGGCTTCGATGGGATCGTAGGCCGGACCCTCGCCTGGATTTTCATCGTCGGGACGGCGGCGGGCGCAGGGTTCGAGTTCATCTGGAGACCCACTCGCCGCGCGCTGCGACCCACGGATCTGGCCGCCACCCTCGAGGTGGAGACCGAAGCATTCGATGACGGGCTGATCGCGTCCGTGGAATTCGCCGACCTTTGGCCCGAGGCCGGCGGCGGCTCACCAGCCCTCGCCGCCGCGCTGGCCGAAGACACCGCTGCCCGTTTGGCGAAGATCGATCTGCGCCGAGTCTTCCCTCTAAAGACCGCGCGACGTGCTTGGCTCTCTACCCTCGCTGTGGTGCTGGTCTGGATCGGCGCCTTGTGGCTCGGGGAACACACTCTGTCCAAAGGATTCGCCGCCCTCCTCCCCGCCGAAAAGAGTGACGCTCTTCGGGAGACGGGCCCCCTGGTAGGTGACCTCACACTGAGGCTCACTCCCCCGGCCTATACCGGGCTGCCCGAGCGGGTTTTGCCCAACTCCACCGGCGACTTCGAGGCCCTAAAAGGGACCCGTGTTCAGGTGACTGCCACCACGCTCACGCCGGCCAAGGAGGTGAGCATTCGAATGGGTGAAGCGATCCTGCCTCTGAAATTGGCCGATAGACGAGAGGTCTCGGGGACCTTCGTTTTGACGACGCCCATGAAGTGGCGCTTTGCGGTCACCGACAAAGGTGGCGCGCAGATGGTGGAGGCCTTGGACCGGCGGGCCCGAATCCGAAAAGACGCACCTCCTATGGTCACTCTCCGTCTACCGGAGGCTGACCTCGAGCTCGAAGACCTCCGCGCCGTCTCCGTGGCCTTCGAGGCACGGGACGACTTCGGGCTGCGCGACGCCGCCATCGTGGTCGCCTTGGCCGCCGATCCGGAGCATCCCGAGCGCGTTCACTTGCCCGAGGCCAAAGGCCGCCGATTCGAGGGGGCCGACGAGGTGGACCTGTCCATCATCGACGCCGCGCCCGGGGACCGCATCGCCCTCAGCGTGGAAGCCCACGACACCAACGACGTAGATGGAGCGCAGCGAGGCGTCTCGGTGACGCGCTACATTACTGTCCGTTCCCCCGAACTGGCCCACTTCGAGCTCAGTGATCGACTCCGCAAAGTCATCGAGGTGCTGCTGGATGCGCTGGCTGACCGACTCGAGCTCCGTTGGCGAGGGGTCGAGAGCCCGAACTTGGTGGAGCGGCTCGCGGCCGTTCGTGACGCCAGTCGAGAGGCCTCGGTGGCCCTGGGCGACATCGTCGAGGACATGGCGCAGGACCCCCTGACCCCCGAAGAGGTGCGGCTGGCCTTGGCGGGGCGGCTGGGCACCCTGGAGAAAGCCATCGCGGAGGAGGACCGAATCATCCCCGTCATCACGCCCCTCCTCTTCAAAGGCACCGACGACGGGGTTCGGACCGGCGCCCGAAAGAGTGAGACCGTGGTGGACGCTTTAGAGCAGTCCATCTTGTTGGTGGAGGCCATGGTGGCACGCCTGGCGTTGGAAGACATGAAGGCCATGACCGACGAGTTGAAGGTGGCCAAGGAGCGCCTCCGAGATCTGATAGAAGCCTATCGAAACAACCCCAGCGACGCCCTCAAGGCCCGTATCATGCGGGACATCAAGCGTCTTCGAGAGCGGATGCGCGCCCTCAAAGAGCGCATGGCTCAACTCCGGCAGAAACTGCCCGAGGAGTTCCTCAACTTAGACGGACTCAAGAAGGACGAGGTGGCCAAGGGGCTCGATCAGAGCAAGGCCCAATTGGACGAGTTGGAGAAGCTTCTGGAGGAGGGCCGCATCGACGAAGCCCTCGCCGCGCTCGACGAGATGTCGAAGGCGCTGGACCAACTGGAGTCCTCCCTCGATCAGGACATGGAAGACCTCCACAACGAGACCAACCCGGAGCTTCAGCGCGCGATCAGCGAGTTGATGGACCAAACTCGAGACCTGCTCAAGCGGCAAGAGGGCGTTTCCAAGGAGACGGAACAGGCCGCTCAACGGGAGCGTGAGGCCCAGAAGAAAGCGCTGGAAGAGGCCCTCTCGGACGCGCTCGAAGGCGTGAAGAGCAGCGCAAGCAACCTGCGGGAGACGGTGGAAGACATGGCCCGCTCGGAGATCCCGCGCGTCTCCGAGGAGGAGCTGAGTCACCTCCATCAACGGGTGGGTGAGCTCAACCGGGCATTAGAGAGCAATCGGTTGATGGAGGCGCTGGAGATGGCGGAGCGCTCCATGGACCACCTAAAAGGCTTGGAGCGCATGAGCCGATTCGACCCGCGCCAGAAGAAACAGCGCGATCTGGTGGAGCGAGGCCAAAAGCAAGATGGAGAGGTGATCCGCAGCCTCTCGGAACTCATCGAGCAAGCACGCCGGCAGAGCCAACAAGCCAACGGCTCAGAGCAGATGAAAGGCCTCGGTAAGAGGCAGCGCGAGTTGGTGGAGTCGGCGGGCCGAATTCGGCGCCGAATGCAGTCGGGGACGGAGAAGCTTCCCGGCCTGGGCGGCGAGCCCATGAAGAGCATCGACGACGCCAATCAGTCCATGCGCAGCGCCACAGACCAACTCAATGGGCAACAGCCCGGGCGGGCCCGCGCAGAACAAGAACAGGCAGAGCAACACCTCCGGTCCCTGATGGAGGGACTCCGGAACACCGCTAAGCCCCAGCAAGCCAACCGGCAGAAGGGTGGGCGCCGTCACAGCCGAGAGAAGGTGCACATTCCCGGCGCCGAAGACTACGAGGCCCCGGCGGAGTTCCGAAAGGAGCTCTTGGACGCCATGAAGGAGAAGCCCGACGAGGCGTATCGCGAGCAGGTCAAACGCTACTATGAGTCCTTGGTGAAATGATGCTTAGAGTCCTCCTCACCCTGGCGATGATGATAACGACGGCCCCGGCGTGGGCCTTATCGCCGGAGCTGGCCAAGGCGCTGCACCACGACATCAACAACTGGCAGGTCACACGCGTCCGCGCCAAGCTGACGCCCCTGCTGGCGACCGAGGGCTCGGATCCCATGGTCCGACTGCTGCAAGGACGGCTGCTCTTCTTCGAAGGGCGCTACGCAGAGGCCCGCGTCGTCCTGGACACCCTGGCCGAAGAGATGGGCGACGCCTTCACGGGGGAGCTCAAGGCGATCCGGCAAGAGGTGGTGGCCACTCACGAGACCCTCAAACAATTCAGCGAGAAGAGCAGCCCGGACGTGCGGTTCTTGGTCCGATACCTGGGGCGAGACGAGCTCTTGGTCTCTTACGCCCTCGAGGTGCTGCAGCGCGCAGACGCCGTCTACACCGCCGACTTCGGCTATCGCCCCGAGGGCCGTATCGTGGTGGAGATCTATCCCGAGATTCGTTACCTCGCGGCGGTGAGTCCCCTCTCCGAAGAGGACATCGAGACCAGCGGCACCATCGCGCTCTGCAAATACAATCGGCTCATGATCACCTCGCCGCGCGCCCTCGTCCGCGGCTATGGGTGGCAGGACACATTGGCCCATGAGTTCGTGCACTATTACGTCAATAAACGGAGCGAAAACACGGTCCCCATCTGGTTGCATGAAGGCATCGCCAAATTCCAAGAGTCCCGCTGGCGCGCGGCCCCCGGCGTGATCTTGGAGCCGCCGGAGGAAGATCTCCTGGCCCGCTCCGTCGAGGCGGACAAGCTGATCACCTTCCAGCAGATGCACCCCTCCATGGCCAAACTCCCCAGCCAAGAGGCGGCGGGCCTGGCCTTCGCCGAGGTCCACACCGTCATCGGATACCTCTTTAAGAAGCGTGGATACGCCGGACTCAACGCCCTTTTGGACGCCCTCCGGGACGGGGCGGAGATGGACGCCGCCCTCCGCACGGCTTACGGCGTCGACCTGTCCGGACTGTGGACCCGCTGGAAGACGCACATCAAGAGCACAAAGTTGAAGAAATACCCTGGCTTAGTGCAAAGAGTGCTGGAGTTCAAACGACCGGGAGACACCGGTGAGGAGCCGCCCGAGCCGAGCTACGCCACCATCGAGGAGAAGCGGGTCAAGGATTTCGCCCACCTGGGAGAGCTCCTTCGCGCCCGCGGGCGGCACCGCGCCGCCCTCACGGAGTACGAGAAGGCCATGGCCTTGGGCGGAGAGGGCAACCCCACCATTCAGAACGGCGCGGCGGCGAGCCTCTTGGCCACGGGCGCTCCGGAGCGGGTGCCGGCGCTGCTGGAGCGCGTCTCCCGTTACTATCCCGGCCTCGTCACCACGCACTTGAACATCGCCGAAGCATATCTGGCCACCCAAAGGCCCGAGCTCGCCCTCGCCGCCTTCGAGCGGGCCCGCGACATCAACCCCTTTCATCCCCGACCTCATCACGCCCTGTCCGAACTCTACGCCCAGGCGGGCCGAGCGGACGACGCCAAGCGCGAGACGGACGCACTGGAGTACCTGAAATGACCACCCCGCCACCGAGCCCTGACGACGAGCTCCGCGCCGTGCAGCGCGCCGCCGAAGCCCGGCGCATGATCTTGGAACAGGTCGGCCGACGCATCGTGGGCCAAAGAGAGGTCGTCAACCAGATGCTGGTGGCGCTCTTCGCCCGCGGCCACTGCCTCTTCGTGGGGGTCCCCGGGCTGGCCAAGACCTTGCTGGTGAGCACCACCGCCGAGGCCTTGGACCTGCGCTTCAATCGGATCCAGTTCACGCCCGATTTGATGCCCAGCGATATCACGGGGACGGATCTATTGGAGGAAGACCCCGCCACCGGAAAACGACGCTTTCAGTTCATCGAGGGCCCCATCTTCACTAATCTGCTCCTGGCCGACGAGATCAACCGGACGCCCCCGAAGACGCAGGCTGCCCTCCTCCAAGCCATGCAAGAGGGTCGGGTAACCGCCGGCGGTAAGACCTACCCGATGGATCCACCGTTCCAGGTCTTCGCGACCCAGAACCCCATCGAGCAGGAGGGTACATACCCCCTGCCCGAGGCCCAATTGGATCGCTTCATGCTCATGGTAGAGGTGGATTATCCCGACGCAGACGAGGAACTCGAGGTGGTGCGCCGAACCACGACGAACGAGTCGGTGGTGGTGGAGCCGGTGCTGGGGCCGGAAGACATCTTGTCGCTGCAGGCGTTGGTCCGACGGATTCCCGTCTCCGAGCATGTGCTCCAATACGCCGTAGAGCTCGTCCGCTCCACGCGACCGGGTGAAGGGGCCCCCGATGTCGTCCGAGAGTTCGTGGGGTGGGGCGCAGGACCGCGGGCCAGCCAGTATCTCGTCTTAGCCGGCAAAGCGCGGGCGCTGCTGGACGGCCGCCTGACGGTGTCTAGAGAGGACATCCGAGCCTTGGCCAAGCCCGTGTTGATGCATCGCGTCCTCACTAATTTCCACGCTGAGGCCGAGCGCGTCTCCAGCGTGGAGATCGTGTCCCGCCTCTTGGAGCTGAAGCCGATTCAATGAGTGAGGCTTTACGCCAAATCGTCGACTCGGAGCTCCTCGCCCGCCTGGCGGGGATGGACTTTCGAGTCGGGCAAGCCGTTCACGGAGTGCTCAACGGCCAGCACAAGAGCCCCTATCACGGGGCCAGCGTGGAGTTCGCGCAACACCGCGACTACGCCCCCGGTGACGAGCCGCGACACATCGACTGGAAAGCCTACGGCAAGAGCGATCGCCTCTACGTCAAACAGTTCGAGAACGAGACCAATCTGCTGGTGCACCTCCTCCTCGACACCTCGGGCTCCATGGGGTACGGCCGGAAGGGGCTCCCGGACAAGCTGACCTACGCGGCTCGACTGGCCGCGGCTTTGGCCTGGCTCCTGCTGCGACAAGGTGACGCCGTGGGGCTGATGACCTTCGGCGAGCGCATCGGGCAGGTCATTCCGCCCCGAGCACGCGCCGACCATTTCTGGCACCTCGTGCGCCTGATGGAGTCGAGCCCCTCCACGGGGGAGACCAACGTCACCGGCGCTTTAGAGCATCTGGCGGAGGTCATCGGCCGCAGGAGCCTGGTTGTTTTGCTCTCGGACTGCCTGGATCGAGACGAGAAGTTCATCGCCTTGGCGAGACAGCTCCAAAGACGGGGTCACCGCGTGTTGGTTTTCCACGTGCTGGATCCCGACGAGCTCGAGTTTCCCTTCTCCGAGTTGACCCTCTTCGAGGAGATGGAGAGCGATCAGCGAGCGTTGGCAGATCCGAGGGGTATGCGTGATCAATACCTCGTGGAGTTCGCGGCCTGGTGTGAAGGGCTGCGCCGCCGGCTCCTCGAGGGGAACGTGGGGTACCACCGCGTGGTGAGCTCTGACTCCCTCGAGCGCTCCCTCTACGGCTTCTTGGCCAGGAGCGCCCGTTGAGTTTTCTCTCCCCTGCCCTTCTGGTGGGCCTACTCGCGGCAGCGATTCCGCCCCTGATCCACCTGATATTGCGACGTCGCGCGGTCTTGGTGAGGTTCTCCGCCCTCGAGTTCATTTTGCGCTCCAATCGGAAGACTGCCCGCCGGTTCAAGATGAAGCAGATCATGCTGATGGTGCTCCGCAGCGCCCTCCTGGCGCTGATCGCCGTGGCGGTGGCCAGGCCCATCTTGGACGAAGACGACTCGAGTCAGTTGGTGCGGAGCGCGTCCAACGGCGCCACGGTGGTGGTGGTCGATGCCGGCTTCGCTATGGGCTACGTATTGGGGGACGAGCGTCTATTGGACCGCGCCCGCAATCAGGCCCGAGAGTTGCTGCGGGGTGGTGTGGCCAAGGTCGCTCTCGTGGTGGCCGGTGACGCGGTGAACGTCCCCGTCGCCGAAGCTACCAGCGACGTGGTGGAGATCCAAAAAGCCATCGATGAGGTGGCCTTGGGTCACCGGGCCGATCGCCTACCCGAGGCGGTGTCACGCGCCTACGAGATCCTGGCGGACGAGCCCCCTACCCTGCCCCGACGAGTGGTGGTTTTGACCACCCCGGCGGGGGCCACCAGCGCCCTCCCTCCGCCACCACCCAGCGGCGGACAGCCCGTCGAGCTGATCCCGGTGGACGTCTCCGGTGGCCGCGAGACACCCAACTGCGCCGTCGTCGACGTATCCCTCCGTCCCGCCCCGGAGATGGGCAGCGGACACTGGCGAATCGACGCACAGGTGGCCAATTACGGAAGCCGACGGGTCGAACGACTGCCCGTGAGCGTCGGCGTGGAGACCACCACTCGCCTCACGGGATTCGTGACCTTGGACCCCGGGGCCCAAACAGTGAAGTCATTCTACCTGCCCGTGGAGGGCGTCGAAGCGGTGCCTGCGTGGGTCAAAATAGAAGGCGACGCGCTCACGGCGGACGACCGACGGGCCTTCTGGCTCCACCCCGCGCCCCGGGTCCGCCTCCTGGCCGTCAACGGTGACCCGCAGCCGACCCCCTATCGAGACGAGCTCTTCTACGTGGAGCGCGCCCTAGCCCCATCGGCCACCGCCGGCGCCCGGGTGATCTTGACCATCTCCGGTCAGGATGTGGTGGACCAACACGACTTCAGTCAGTTCGACGTGATCTTATTGGCCAATGTGCAGGGCCTCTCCGAAGCGCAAGGCCGACGCTTGTCCGGGTTCGTGCGCAACGGCGGGGGCCTGCTGGTAACCATGGGAGATCGGGTCGCGCCGGGAGAGATGAATGAGCGCATCGGCGGACTCTTGCCGAGAACCCTGCGGACGGTTCGCAGAGCGGGGGACGCCGCGGCCAGCGACGAGGGCGGCGATCGACGGTCTGCCCGCCTGGATCAAATCGACTTGCAGCACCCACTCTTCGGGGGGTTCGGCGGCGGTCGATTGGCCAGCATGGGGAAGGTCCGCGTTCGTCGATACATGCTCCTGGATCCCTCTCCAGAGGCCGGTGGTGCCGTCCCCATCTTCTTGGACAACGGGGCGCCTTATCTTTTGACTCGGGCCCTTGGCCGAGGTCGCGTCGCCCTCTTGACCAGCACCATCGACCGAGATTGGGGGGACCTGCCTATCCGACCCGACTTCGTGCCGCTCCTGCACCGAATCGTAGGCTATTTGACCCGCACCGCCACCGTCAACGCGGCCCCGGTCTTGCTGGGACAGCCGGCAAGAATCCAGGTCACCGATCGACGCATTGGGCGCCTACAAGTGCGCACGCCCACGGGGACGTTGCGTTTGTCCGAGCGCCCTCGGGCACCGGATGCTGACTGGCTCTTCGACGAAACCACAGCGCCGGGCCATTACCGACTCTCCGCCGATCCGCCGCTCCCCGGCGTCCAACCACCTCGAGGCTTCTCAGTGGCGTTGGACCCCCAAGGCTCAGACCTTCGCCCATCCACCCGGAGCCCTTCTGCCGACCCCGGGAAGGAACAAACCAAAGCCGCCGCCGTGGGCATCACCCGCCGCACCGAGCTGTGGCACGCGGCCCTCGCCTTACTCTTCGTCATGCTCTTGGGTGAGGCCCTGCTGCTGTTCAAGCGTCGGCGGGAGGATCCCAATGGGCCACCGCCCCAGGGAACGGGTGCGGCGGTGGGTTGACCGGCGGGCCCTCGTTCCGGTCGAGAGTGAACCAAGTGTGCGCCCAGTGATTTCGGGCATCCGCCGGCACATGTTCGGTGGAGACCGTCGACCAACCCGATGGTCGAATCTCGGGAAACCTGGTGTCCCCCTCGAACTCGCCGTGAACGACGCTGAGATACAGCCGGTGGGCGGCGGGGAGCACCGCTTCGTAGACGCGAGCGCCGCCGATCACCATCAGCTCTTCCACAGACCCCACTGCCTCGAGCGCGATCTCGAGGCCGGCGAAGACCTCCACCCCTACGGCGGTGAACCCGCTGCGAGACAAAACGAGGTTTCGGCGCCCGGGTAGAGGGCGGCCGATGGACTCGTACGTGGTGCGCCCCATCAAGATCGGGTGACCCAGGGTGAGTTTCTTGAAGCGCTTAAGATCGGCAGGCAGGCGCCAGGGGAGGTCCCCGTCACGACCGATGACGCCGTTGAGAGCCAGGGCCGCCACCATGGAGACGCGCATTAGACAGCGATGGGGGCGCGGATGCCCGGCGCGTGTCGATAGTCGTCCAAGCGGATGTGCTCGAACCGAAACCCGTCGATGTCTCGAATTGTGGGATCCAAGACCAGCCGGGGAAGGGGACCCGGCGCACGGGAGAGCTGCTCTTCCACCTGCTCGAGATGGTTCAGATAGATGTGAGCATCTCCCAACGTGTGAACGAAGTCCCCCACCTCTAGATTGGTGACTTGGGCGATCATATGGGTCAGCAGGGCATACGAGGCGATGTTGAAGGGGACGCCCAAGAAGAGGTCACCGCTTCGCTGATACAGCTGACAGGAGAGCCGATTCTCGGCCACGTAGAACTGAAAAAACGCGTGACATGGCGGCAGCTTCATCTTGTGGATTTCGCCCACATTCCAAGCGCTGACGATGAGGCGCCGAGAGGTGGGGTTGGTCCGAATCTGCTCAATGACCTGATGAATCTGGTCGACGACCCCGCCGCCCGCCCTGGGCCATGACCGCCACTGGTGACCATAAATCGGTCCCAAATCACCGTTCTCGTCGGCCCAGGCGTCCCAAATCCCGACGCGGTTCTCCTTCAAATAGGCGATATTGGTGGCGCCCTGGAGGAACCACAAGAGCTCGTGAGCCATGCTCCGAAAGTGGAGCTTCTTGGTGGTCACCGCAGGGAAGCCGGCTCGGAGGTCGAAGCGTATCTGAGCGCCGAAGAGACTCCGCGTGCCCGTGCCCGTGCGGTCCACACGCTCCACGCCCTCGTCACGCACTCTCCGCAGCAGCTCGAGATACGCCTTCATCGATTGGTGAACTCCGCCGTGCGCTTCTCGACGAAGGCGGTCAAACCCTCGCGGGCGTCATCACTGGCGAAGAGCTTCGCTTGGAGCTCCCGCTCCAGGGCGAGGCCGTACTCGAGGGGCATCTCGCCCCCCGACTGAACCGCCCGCTTGATGTGTCCGGCGGCGAGGGCCGCCCGTCCGGGGGTGCAGAACTGCTGCGCGTACTCGATCACTTGGTGAATGAAGTCGTCCCGCTCCAAGGCGGGCACCGTTCGGCTCCGTCCCTTGATCTCCCGGGTGGTGGTCTCACCGATGACCTGGGTCACGAGGCCCAACTCCGCGGCCCGCTCGGCGTCCACGGTGGTGCCGGAGAGCATCAACTCCATGGCCTTGGCGCTGCCCACGAGGCGGGTCAGGCGCTGGGTGCCGCCGGTGCCCGGCAGGACGCCGAGGTTGATCTCGGGGAGGCCCAGTTTGCCGCCGGCGCGGCGCGCGACACGCAGGTCACAGGCGAGCGCGATCTCGAATCCCCCACCCACGCAATGGCCGTTGATGGCGGCGATCACCAGCTTGGGGGTCTGCTCCAGACGCGACAACGTCTCGTTGGCGTGCAGACAGAAATAGTATTTGCTGGTGGCGTCGGCGGCTTCCAACATTTTGATGTTGGCTCCGGCACAAAAGTGGGGGCCGTCACCGGTGATTACGATGGCCTGAACCTCGGGGTCGAACCGCGCCTTCAAGATCGCGTCGTCGAGGTCACGGAACATTTTATAGGTGTATCCGTTGAGTCCCTCGTCCTTGAGAGTGAGAAGGGCGACGGCACCGTGACGCGCGTAAAGCACTCGTAACACCCCGGAATCACCGAATTGGTCGGCGCGAATCTCGTCGGACATCATCTCCCTCCTTGCTGTCGGGTAGGTGGCTTCATATCATCCGTCCGCTCGCGCGCACAGGAGGACATGCCATATGAAGGTCCAACGAATCACCGTTATCGGTGCCGGAACCATGGGAAACGGGATCGCCGGTCAAGCCGCTCTCTGCGGATATGACGTGATCCTAAACGACGTAGACGACGCTCGAATCGACGTCGGGCTCGCTGCAATTCGACGTACTTGGAGCAAAGGCATCAATCGAGGCAAGGTCGCGCAGGGCGCCGTGGACGCCGCTGAGTCGCGACTGGGTCGATGCACCTCCATCGAAGAGGCCGTGACCAACGCGGACCTGATCATTGAGGCCGTCCCCGAGAATATGGAGCTCAAGAAGGCCCTCTTCGCGCGCTTCGAGGCCGCCGCGCCCAATCACGCCATCTTCGGCTCGAACACGAGCAGCCTCTCCATCACCGAGATCGCGTCATCGGTGGAGAGACCGGACCGGGTCATCGGCACTCATTTCTTCAACCCGGTGGCGGTCATGAAGCTCTTGGAGTTGGTGCGGGGCGAATATACCAGCGAGGAGACCCTGGCCACCCTGCAGGCGGTCAGCGAGACGCTGGGCAAAGAGGCCATCGTGGTCAACGATGCCCCCGGCTTCGCCACCAGCCGCCTGGGCATCGCTTTGGGCAACGAGGCAATGCGGATGTTCGAAGAAGGCGTCGCCTCGGCGGCCGACATCGACAAGGCCATGGTCCTCGGGTATCGACACCCCATCGGGCCTTTGGCGCTCACCGACTTGGTGGGTCTAGATGTCCGGCTGGCCATCAGCGAGCACCTCCACCGCGAGATCGGAAGTGACACCTTTCGGCCTCCGCGAATCCTCCGAAAGATGGTTCGCGCGGGGAAGCTTGGAAGAAAGAGCGGACGTGGTTTCTACGAGTACGACTGAGCCAACGGGCGCGACCCCGGTGACGGCCAAGCCGCCTTCACCCCCCCTGGAGCGGCGGTTTACCCTCGTCACCGGCAAGGGGGGCGTCGGCAAATCCACGGTGACGGCCGCCATCGCGCTCCACGCCGCCCGTCGAGGGCTACGCACCCTGGTGTGCGAACTCAACACCCTTGAGCAGGTGGCGCCGATCCTGGGCCACCCACCCTCGGGCGGCAAGGTCACCGAACTCGAAGAGAACTTGTTCTCTGTCAACATCAGGCCGGCCATGGCCATGGAAGAGTACGGTCTGATGAAGCTGCGCTTTCGGGCGCTCTACAGCGTGGTCTTCGATAACCCGCTGGTGCAGTCCCTGGTGCGATTCGTGCCCGGGGTCAACGACCTGTTGATGCTGGGCAAGGCCTTCAACCACGAGCGCGAGAAGAAGCCCGACGGCACGCTGCTCTGGGATCGAATCATCATCGACGCGCCGGCGACAGGACACGGTTTGACCCTGTTTCGCCTGCCTAAGATCATCGCCGACGCCGTCCCTGCGGGGAATATGCATCGCGAGGCTACGGAGATGTGGTCGCTGCTGACAGACCCCCATCGAACGGCGGTCCATTTGGTCTCCCTCCCCGCAGAGTTGCCGACCCAGGAGACGTCGGAGTTGTGCCACCAACTCCATGGCCTGGGTCTCCCTTTGGGGCTCATGGTGGTGAACAAGATGCCCACCCCGATCTTGGCGCCTGCGCAGCGGGCTCAATTCGCCCATTGGTCTGCCCGACCGAGCCACCCGGTCTTGGGCACGCTCTGGGATGCGGCGCATATTCGTGAGGGTTTGGTGGCCCTCGGAGCCCGATACGGCCACATCTTGGCCGGCTTGGGGCTCCCCATGGTCTCGTTCCCTCAAATCCCTACGAACCGTCTCCAGCGCGCCGATGTTGAGGGGTTGTCGGACCGCCTGCCCCGGTCGGGCGCATCATGAGCGATCGCCTCGACGGCCTGATGAACCGGAATCGGCTGGTCATCACCGCCGGCTCCGGTGGGGTCGGGAAAACCACCATGGCCGCCACCCTCGCCGTTCGCGCCGCGATACAGGGGAAGCGCGTCGCGGTCCTCACCATCGATCCGGCGAAGCGACTGGCCAACGCGCTGAGCCTGCCCACGCTCAGCGGTGAGCTCCAACGTGTGCCGACGACGGTGTTCGAGCGCGCCGGTCTCCAGGGGACCGGTGAGATGTGGGCCATGATGCTCGACACCAAATCGACCGGGGACCAAATGGTCCAGCGGTTTGCCCCCGACTCGGACAAAGCCCGGGACATCCTGAACAACCGCTACTATCAGTATTTCAGCGACTCCTTGGCGGGCACCCAAGAGTATATGGCCGTCGAGCAGGTGCGCGCCCTGGCCCAGGAGGGCGACTTCGACCTGCTGGTCTTGGACACCCCCCCGGCCGTCAACGCCTTGGATTTTTTGGACGCGCCGGAGCGGCTCTTGGACGGACTCCAGAGCAAGCCGATGCAGATGCTCCGTAACGAGCCGGGGGACAGCATCACCGCCCGCCTCGCGAATCGTGGCAAGGGGCTGGTTTTGCGGGGCTTCAATCGACTGACTGGAGGCCCCTTCCTGACAGAGTTGACGGAGTTCCTCACGGTCTTCGGGAGCATCCTCGACGCTCTGAAGGACGCCAGCGTGGCGGTGCAGAGACTGCTCCGGGCCCCATCGACGCAGTTTCTGTTGGTGACCACGCCCGCACGCAGCAACGTGGAGGAGGCGCTCCGATTCCGAAAAGAGCTGGCAGCGCGGGGCTTCAACTTCGGCGGGTTCATGGTCAATCGGGTACACCAAGCGCTCCCGCCCACGAGCGCGACCCCACAGGAGGTGGCTCTCGCCCTCAGCTCCGGGGCCTTCTCAGACGCGCCCTTGGAGGAACGGGTGACGATCGCCCAGTCTCTCTTGGCGGGATTGGATGCCCACAATCACTTGGCCGAGAGGGACACCGCCGTCATCGAG
>PVBE011318445.1_pt1 | contig 15117 bp, 10 predicted proteins | sample 1631181 | NCBI WGS metagenome assembly PVBE01 (sample SAMN08397723, study PRJNA350692) | Marine metagenome, whole genome shotgun sequencing project. | isolation source: water | place: Pacific Ocean | collected 2012-04 | reverse complement strand
GGGGACTTATCGTTCACAAATCTCCTGAAGGACGGACACATCGAGCTCACCAAGGCCAGCGTGAAGGCCGTGGCGATCGTGACCCCGGCTGTTCGTCAGGGCGTTGCGTTCATGTTTAACCTGGACACCAAGGAACCGGCCAACAGATTGGCTCCGCGCGTCCCCGATCCGCTTAGCGACAACTACCGCTACAAACTCGGAGTAGGCAAGATCGAGAAGACCGGGGAGTCGCCCTACAAGAAATCGTTCGAGGAAATGAGCTTCGGCCGAAGGGACATCGCATGATTGGATTTGCTGTTGCGGGAGTCTACCATTGTTTATGGATCCTCAATTGCACCGGCATCATTTAGAAACTAAAATGAGACAGATAATGATAACTAAACGTATATGGATAGGTGCAACCCGAAGCTTGTGTGTTGCTGCGGGATTGGCTGTCGCCTTGCCGGTTTTTTTGGCTGGCTGTGCGCAGAGTAATGAGCTCGCCCATGATCACGATCATTCACATGCGAGCCATGTGTTTGCCATTTGCAATGATTGCGGGGAGATCAAGGGCTCGGACAAGTGCTGCAAACCGGAGGGACGTAAAAAATGTCCGGATTGCGGCCTGTTTAAGGACTCGCCCGGATGCTGCAAACTCCCAAAGGATGCGACCGGACCAGTGGCTCTTTGTGCCGATTGCGGAGAGATCAAGGGCTCAGACAAATGCTGCAAGGTAGAGGGACGTAAAAAATGCCCTGACTGTGGCATGTTTAAGGGTTCCCCAGGGTGCTGCAAACTTCCCAAGGATGAGAAGAAATAACTAACTACTGGCAATTGACCGGGAAGTCTTCGGGCGGCTTCCCGGTCATCTCATGAGTAAAATATGAACCGTTTACAATTATCCATTTTATGTCTTGTCGGAGCACTGATTGCCGAGACGGCTTTCGCACAAACAGAAGACAAACTCTCCTGGTACGGAGATTTGCGCCTTCGTTATGAGGCGGATTTCGACTCAGAGAAAGCCGACGGCACGGAGCGGGATGACCGGCATCGGGGTCGTGTTCGGGCGCGAGCCGGACTAAATTATCAGGCCAACGAATCCCTGAAGTTCGGCGCTCGTTTACGCACTGGAAACAGTCGAAGCCAGCAATCTCCCCACATTACTTTTGTCAACGACCAAAACGCTGACGACGACGACCTGGATTTTGTGTTGGACAAGTTCTCCGTTGATTACAGCCGATCCGGTTATCATGCATGGGCTGGCCGGAACTCCTTTCCGTTCTGGAAACAGAACGAGTTGTTTTGGGATGATGACGTCGCTCTCACGGGAACTTCGGCTTCGTTTACGTGGGAAACGACGGGCAACCTCACTGCAATAGTCGGTGCCTTCACTCTGCCGGATGGAGGATATGACATGCACGGGCAAATGGGAGCCGGGCAACTTAAATACAGCGTCGATCTCGGAGATCATGTCCAGCTCACCGGTGCGGCTGGCCTTTTCTACATGAGTGGTGATGGTGGAAGTACCAATCTCCGCAACGGGAACGGCGATCGTGAATACTCCGTGGGTGCAGCCAACTTCCAGGTGAAATGTCAACTGGCAGGCATGCCTATTGCAATTGGGACAGACTTATATTCTAATTTTAAGGATTACGATTCGGACTCCACCGATCCATACACAGCAGTTCATCATAATGACGATTACGGCTATGTTCTCTCTGTGGTAGCGGGCAAACTCAAGTCTCCCGGGGATTGGTTGCTGGGTTACTATTACGCCAACATTGAAACCTTGGCGGTGAATGCCTCCTTCGCACAGGATGACTGGTTCAGGTTTGGCGGCAGGAATGGCCAAACGGATTCAAGTGATTTCAGAGGGCACGAGATCCGGCTTGCTTACGCAATCCGCGAGAATCTGAATCTCGTCAACCGAGTCTACATCGTAGACTCAATTTCCAGCGATCAAGACGGAAACCGCTTTCGCATGGACTTAAACTGGAAGTTCTAGGTCTTTGCTCTTGGCGTCCGTTGTTTGTCCTTTGTGATGCCAATCCAAGCATACGATTCAATCCGCTTGATGACGATTATCCTGTCACCTCGCCAATAAAATGCTCCTTAGCAAAGACTGGAAACCCGGCTCAAGTACCTTGGGAACGTTCGCCTTGAATATTTCAATGAAGGCTCCGCGTTCGGGCGCTTTTACTGAAATGGATGCTATTGCGTTAATCATTTTATCTCCCAAGTATTAAACTCTCATCCATTAAAACAAATCTAAACCAACAACTTATTAAGTAATTTCCCATGCACATCAGTTAGTCTATAATCTCGTCCTTGAAAGCGATAGGTGAGCTTCTTGTGATTAATTCCCAACAAGTACAACCAAGTAGCTTGAAGGTCGTGAATGTGGGCTGGATTGATTGTAGGTCGATAGCCAAATTCGTCGGATTCCCCATATGTGAACCCGGGTTTAACACCTGCACCAGCCATCCACATTGAGAAACACAGCATGTGATGGTCGCGACCATAATTCTTTGTGTCGTATTTCCCCTGAAGCATCGGGGTGCGACCAAACTCAGTGCCCCAGATGACAAGGGTGTCCTCGATAAGCCCTCGCATTTTTAGATCCTTTATGAGGGCAGCAGAAGGCTGATCCGTCTGACGGCATTGACGTGAAAGGTCCTGCGGCAGGTTCCCGTGCTGATCCCAACCCCGATGGTAGAGTTGCACAAACCGCACACCTTTTTCGACGAGGCGCCGAGCCAGCAAACAGCTGCGGGCCGCGCTTCCCGGTGTTTGCACATTCGGGCCATACATATCGAGAACATGCTTGGGCTCGCTGGCGATATCCATGAGATCGGGTACGGAAGACTGCATCTGAAACGCCATTTCATATGCGCTAATACGCGCTTCAATCTCTGGGTCACCGACCTTATTTTGTTTGATTCTGTTTAACTCAGCAATGCTTTCAAGACGAGACAGAATAAAATAGTCGATCTTATTTATTGGCCATAACGTATTTTCTACAGGCGGCAAAGGTAAACGACGGGGTGATATCCACGCCCAATGCGTATTGTATTCAGCTCCCTCTGCAATCCAGTTAACAAGTGTTGCTTTCTGAGCTAAGGTGAGAGGTGCTTCGGGTTTTGGCGGCATCCGTTCATCTGGATGCGAATGCCCTATTCTTTTAATAATTTCGCTTGCAAATGGCTTGCCCGGTACTATGGCCTTTTTATTCATGGCACTCTCGCGTATATCAAGCTGAAGTTTTGCCTTCCGCGTGTTGGCATCCGGACCGTGACAGGTAAAGCAATGCGTCGACAACAATGGACGAACATCCCGGTTAAAGTTGACGCTCTGATTCGCATGACAGATTGGTGCCAGACAAAGAAACACAATAACTGTACTTATGATTCTCAAGTATAAAAATATCGTAACTGGCCAAAATAGAATGTAACCACCATTATGTTAATAAAAAAATCATCCGCAAAGAGAAATTATTGCAGTTTTGATAACTACAAGAAACGTTCTTATAGTCCTCATCTGTAACTTGGCTGCCTTTTGTCCAGCAATGATTTCCACTTGTGACAACTCTTTTGACTCCCCCACCCAACAATAAGCACGACCTGCGATTGTTATCATTAGTAGGCGTTTCATAACGGGTCGAACGTCACCCGGATGAGCGTAGTTTTCAAGGCGTTTAAACTGTAGCCGCGAAAAGCCTTGAGACTTTCAAACTGAAAGCTGAAGCCTAAAAACTTCAAGCATGTGAGCGGCAACCAGCGGAGCAATCGGTGCAATATCTTAGCTTTACTTGAGAGACGGACATCTGCCTCGCTCCTACTGGATCTGAGTAATATTTTATCCGCACTCATGAACCGACTTGACTCAGGTGGTTCGTCATTATCCAATTGGCTGCTTCTCTTACATTATATGAATGTTACTCGCCGACAATTCCTGAATTCCGTGCTCCATGCTACTGCGATCTGGCCGAATTTCATAACTTCCAGTGCTTGGGCAGTCAAACCAAGCGGCAAAATAAATCTCGGTTTCATTGGGATTGGCATCATGAACCGTGGTCACCTGAGCTTTTTCCTTGGTCAAGAGGATTGTCGTGTGGTTGGGATAGCTGAGGTAGCCAAGGTACGTCGAGATCATTCCATGAGTATGGTTCAAGAGCGGTATGGTGCTAATCATGGCTGCAAGGCATATGATGATTTCAGGGAGTTACTGGGGGACAATACGATCGATGCCGTGATGATCGGCACGCCCGACCATTGGCATGCCATGCATGCCATCATGGCTGCCAAAGCAAAAAAGGATGTTTACTGTGAAAAGCCTTTGACAGTGACCGTTCGAGCGGCACTTGAAACGGTTAAGTCCGCTCGCCAGAACAACATTGTGTTCCAGGTTGGCAGCCAACAACGTACTGAGTTTGGCGGACACTTTCGTAGAGCCGTTGAGTGCGTTCGTAACGGTCGCATTGGCAAAGTAAACAAGGTCAAGATTGGCGTTGGGGCGCCCGCAGTAACTTGTGATCTGCCTACAGAGGCGAGACCGGATGGTATAAATTGGGAAATGTGGCAGGGACCAGCAGCAGAGAGGGGCTATAACAAGATACTTTGTCCGATTGAAGTTCATCGTCACTTCCCTCAATGGCGTCGCTACCGGGAGTACGCCGGTGGCGGTCTGAGTGATATGGGTGCCCATCATTTTGATATCGCCAAGTGGGCGATGAATCTGGATGAGACTACTCCTGTGAAAATTGTACCGCCCAAGCAAGGCCAAAGTGGATTGCGCTTAGTGTATAGTAGCGGCGTGGAATTCATCCATGAGTCGACAGGTGATCGGTTTAAAGATTGTGTTTTTTACGGTTCCGAAGGAAATCTTTTTGTTGCTCGTGGAGGCATTAGTGCCGAGCCAAAGACAGCTATTAATTCGCCGTTTGGTAAAAACGATTGGCGACTGCCGGACATAGGAAAAAGCCACAAGCGAAACTGGATTGACTGCATTCGCACACGCAAAAAACCGGTCGCCGACGTGTCATACGGGGCTCATACTTCGATTGTATGCAGCTTGGCCAATATAGGTTATCAACTACGTCGAGAACTGAATTGGAATCCTGAGACTTATCGTTTTGGTGACGACAAGGAAGCCAACGCTCTAGCTAGTCGCACAGGTCATGGTGAGTGGAGATATACGTAAACAATCTAAGCAATAAATTGCATGTAAAACAGACATGATCCCGCACAGCGAACTCCACACAATGCACACCAGACGCGCTTTCCTCGAGCGCGGCACGCTAGGGTTGGGTGGCATTGCACTGGGTTCACTGCTCAGTGGCCAAGCGGCAAACCGCAATACAATCGACGGTTTGGTGGATTTACCGCATTTCCCCCAGAAGGCCAAGCGAGTGATTTATCTGTTCCAGTCCGGCGGACCGTCCCAAATAGATCTTTTCGACCACAAACCGCACTTGGCCAAGCGCTTCGGCGAGGAGGTGCCCGAGTCCGTTTACCCTGCCGAGCGCAAGACAACGATGACCTCTGGCCAAGCGTCGTTCCCCTGCGCCCCAAGCGCGCTGAAGTTTGCCCGCCACGGCCAAGCCGGTATCTGGCTGAGCGAATCGTTGCGTCACTTGGCCAATGTCATCGACGATGTGTGCGTCATAAAGAGCATGTACACCGAAGCGATCAACCACGATCCGGCTGCGACGCTTTTCCAGACCGGCTCAGTGCTCCCCGGCCGACCAAGCATGGGCGCCTGGGTGAGCTACGGGCTCGGCAGCGGGAACGCCAACCTGCCGGCCTTCGTGGCGCTGACCTCCAACGGCCGCGCCAAGGCCGGTCAACCGCTGTACGACCGACTGTGGGGCGCGGGCTTTTTGCCGGGGCGATTTCAGGGCGTCAAATTCCGTAGCCAAGGCGACCCTATTCTCGACCTTTACAATCCGGCCGGCGTCACACGTGCCCAGCGCCGCCGCATGCTCAACGCGCTGGGCAAACTCAATCGCAGCGATGCCGGCCGCTTTAACGACCCAGCCATCGCCACGCGTATCGCGCAGTACGAGTTGGCGTTTCGAATGCAGATGAGTGTACCGGAACTGATCAATGTCCAGCGCGAACCGAAACACATTCTCGACCAATACGGCCCCGACGCCACGAAAGTAGGCAGATATGCCTATAACTGCCTTCTCGCCCGCCGTCTGGCCGAGCGTGGTGTGCGCTTCATCCAGCTCTACCACAGAGGGTGGGACGCCCACAACAACGCCCCCAAACAGGTGCCGGCGCAGTGCCAAGATACCGATCGACCCACCGCCGCACTGCTGCTCGACCTCAAACAACGCGGCATGCTTGACGACACGCTCGTCGTGTGGGGAGGCGAGTTCGGCCGCACCGTTTACTGCCAGGGCAAACTAACCCGGGAGGTTTACGGGCGCGACCATCATCCCAATTGTTTCACCTACTGGATGGCCGGCGGCGGCGTGCGCGGCGGCATGACCTACGGCAAAACAGACGACTACAGCGTCAATGTCACAGAGAACCCGGTGCACGTCCACGATCTGCAAGCCACCATCATGCACCAACTCGGTATCGACCACGAGCGCCTGACGTTCCCGCATCAAGGCCGTGACTACCGCCTTACCGACATCCATGGGAGCGCAGTGAAAGACGTGTTGAGCTGATACAAAGCCGGCCGGCTTCCGCAGCAAAACCGGGCCAACTTCGGCACAAAATGTCGGCTTGACTCAGGGCAGACATCGCAGTCCCCTGCCTAAGGGACATCAGCCGTGAATCGCACAATACAATCAAAAACTCGACGTTCATTTCTACAATCCATCGGCCTTGGAACCGCCGCGCTAGGGATGGATAGCGTCGCACTCGCCAAAGATAAAACGATTCAAGGTTTCGAGGAGGCACCGCTCGATCCGAACGCATTAAAGTCATGGAAACCGTTGTCTGACCGCAGGATACGCGTGGGCATTGTTGGCTATGGATATTGCCGGTTTGGTGCCGCGTTCAGTTTTCAGGATCACCCGAATGTTGAAATTGCCGCCGTCAGCGACCTGCTCCCGGATCGGCGTACCGGACTGGCCAAGGCATGCCGCTGCAAGACAACCTACCCATCGCTTGAAGAGTTGGTAAAGGACGACAGTATTGAGGCTGTGTTCGTGGCCACCGACGCGCCGAACCACGCGCGGCACTGCATCGAAGTACTCAAGCATGGCAAGCACGTCGCGTGCGCCGTGCCGGCTGTTTGGGGATCACTCGAAGAGGCTGACCTGTTGCTCGAGACCGTCAAGAATACCGGCCGTAAGTACATGATGTTTGAGACTTCGTACTATCGCCCCGAGCTCTATGCAATGCACCGAATATACAACGCCGGAGGCTTCGGCAAGCTCATCTACTCGGAAGGGGAGTACTTCCACTACGCAGCGAAACCTCTCCCGTCGTACAAAGGTTGGCGCGTCGGCAATCCCCCACAGTGGTATCCGACACACTCGAACGCCTACTACAACGGCGTCACCGGGGGACGTTTCACTGAAGTCTCCTGCATGGGAATGCCCAGCGTGACCGACTTCCTGCAACCGGAGAATAACCCGTACAGAAATCCATTTGGCACCGAAGTTGCAATGTTCCGCACGAGCGAGGGCGGCATGTCGCGAATGACAGTCAGTTGGGACACCCCGGGCGACCACGGCGAAAGGGGCCGAGTGCGCGGACAGAGAGGCTCGTTTTACAATCAATACGAAGGGCAGGAGAATATACTCCCCGACATCCGGCGCCCGGCGCTCCCCCCCGGCGTAGAGCCAGGCGGCCATGGCGGCTCACATGGCCAACTGACAAACGAGTTCCTCCACGCGATCCTCGAAGATCGCCAACCGTGGATCGACATCGTCCAGTCACTGAACATGACTGTGTCCGGGATTGTTGCTCACTTGTCAGCCATGAAAAACGGAGAGAGGATGAAAATCCCAGAGTACAAACTTTCGTAAGGATCAACACACGACAGGCAACACACTCCCTGCCACAAGCATGAGATCCTCTCGTCACTCTCTTTTCACTGTTATCTTGTCGGTCATCACCGTTACTGGAATGGCCAAGCCCAACATCCTTTTCATCGCGGTCGATGATTTGCGGCCGTCGATTGGATGCTACGGCGACGAGCTCGCCATCACGCCGCACATCGATCGCTTGGCCAAGCGCGGAGTGCGCTTTGACCAGGCACATTGCCAGGTGGCCGTCTGCAACCCTTCGCGGGCAAGTTTGATGACCGGGCTGCGGCCAGACACGCTGGGGGTATGGACCTTGCCTATTCATTTTCGCGAGGCCAAGCCAAAGGCGGTGACGCTGCCACAGTGGCTGCGCCGACACGGCTACACAGCGGTGGGACACGGGAAGATTTATCACAACCCGACACCTGACCCGCAGTCTTGGAGCGCTCCGATCCGACCCGTCCGATCGGAGCGGGGTTATACCGAAGGCTGGCAGGCACGCATCCGCGAAAAGCAGGCCAAACTGCCCGACGACGACTGGCGAAAAAACAACCTTCGCGGCCCGTCCACTGCAGCGCCGGTAATTGACGATCACAAACTGGTCGATGGCGCCCGCACCGACCTCGCAATCAAGGATCTCCACCGGCTGGGCAAAGCGGAGAAGCCGTTCTTCCTCGCGCTGGGCTTCATCCGGCCGCATTTAGCCTGGGTTTCACCGAAGAAATACTGGGATCTTCACAATCCAATTACGCTTCCAGTGATCACCGATGGCAAGGTGACGCCGAACACGCCGCCGTATGCACTTTCCAACAGCTACGAGCTGACACATTATATGGATCTCATCGATTTCCCGGAACCGTGGGACGAGCGACGCGTCTCCGACACGCTGGCACGCCGCTTGATGCACGCCTACTACGCCAGCGTGTCGTATGTGGACGCACAGATTGGGCGCCTGCTCAAGGCGCTCGATGAGGAGGGGCTCGTCCATAACACGATCATCGTGCTCTGGAGCGATCATGGCTGGAAAATGGGTGAACACAACGGCTGGGGCAAGATGAGCAATTACGAGATCGACACTCGAGTCCCGCTCATCATTGCCGCGCCGAGGCTGGAAACCGCCGGGCAGGCGAGCGACACTCCGGTGGAGTTGCTGGATATTTTCCCGACGCTCTGCGACCTGACAGACATCGAGACGCCCGATTTCGTGCAAGGCGAAAGCCTGTTGCCGCTGCTAAAAAAAACCACTGCAAAACCAGATCGAGTGGCACACAGCCAATACTACCGCAACCACGCCGGCAGCGAATATATGGGCTATGCCATGCGCACGCGCACACACCGGTTTGTGGAGTGGCGCGAGTTCGGCACCGGCAGGGTGACCGCGCGCGAGCTTTACGACCATCGCGTGAATCATTCCGAGGCGGCGAACATCATCGGCAACGCGCCGGATGAACTGGTTGCCGATCTCACCTCACGCCTGTTGAAAACGCACCCGCGCCGTGCTCTTCAAATGGTGCCGCCCGTCCACTCCAATCCCAACCGGGGCCGTCTGCCTGCTACTATCAAATTCGCCAACCGCACGGATTCGGACATTCTGGTTTACGCCATCTCACCGCAGGGGCACCGCACCCGCCGGCCATCGGTAGTCAAACCGGAAGCCACAAAACAAATTAATGCGAGGATTGGCGGCGTGTTTGTTGTCGAAAGCCGGAACGGAACGATCCACGAAATCCATTCGCCAGCCGTCCCCGAAAAGATAATAAACATTAAACGACCATGAAACATAGCGGCACACTATGCATCGCGACGATTCTTCTCGTTTGCTTAACATCCACCACAATGGCCGCGCCGAAGAGGCCCAACGTCATCGTTATCCTCGGCGACGACATGGGAATTGACTCCGTCTCGGCATTCAACCCAAAGATAGGACTCGAGACACCGGCTATCGACCGTCTAGCCGACGAGGGCATGAGCTTCATAGATGCCCATTCGACCTCTGGTGTGTGTTCGCCCACCCGTTACGGACTACTGACAGGCCGTTACAATTGGCGCAGCCGGCTCAAGCGCGGCATCGTAGGCCAGTGGCAACGACCTCTCATCAGAGATGCGCGACTCACCTTGCCAGAACTGTTCAAGGCCAAGGGCTACGACACCTGCATGATCGGCAAATGGCATCTAGGCTGGCATTGGCCGAAGAAGGGCGACGGCACCACGGAGAACTTGGCACAGATCGATTTCACAAAACCGATCTCTGGTGGGCCAAACAGTCACGGGTTTGACTATTATTACGGCGACGATGTACCCAACTGGCCACCGTATGTATGGCGTGAAAACGAACGCTTGCTCGGTAACCTAACCGCACAAATGAAACAAGGGGCGATGGTCGGCGTCTCCGCCGGACCGGCAGTTCCGGACTGGGATTTCACGGCCGTGCTGCCTGCGTACGCCAAGCGCTGCGCCCAATACATCCGCAGCCACAAGCAAAACGAAAACCCTTTCTTCCTCTACTTTCCCATGCCCTCACCACACACGCCGATCGCGCCCGGCAATGGCTTCAAGGGTAAAACCGGTATCAGCGACTACGCCGATTTCCTAATGGAAACCGACTGGGCTATCGGCGAACTTCTGAAAGCCCTGGACGACACCGGTCAAGACAGCAACACAGTTGTTATTTTTACCTGTGACAACGGCACCTCACCCAAGGCGAACTTCGCGCAACTCGACACGGCAGGCGTGCACCTCAATGTTAACTGGCGAGGATGGAAAGCCGACGTCTACGAAGGCGGTCATCGGGTGCCGTTTATCGTCCGCTGGCCGGGGCAGGTGAAACCCGACATGCGCAGCCACGAGACCATCGTGCTCACCGACATCATGGCCACCTGCGCCGACATCCTCGGCACAGATCTCCCCGCCGACGCTGCTGAGGACAGCGTAAGCCTGCTGCCCCTATTGCGAGGCGAAAAAGTGGAGAAACCGATGCACGACATTGTAATTCATCATTCCGTTAGCGGCCACTTCGCCATTCGGAAGGGACAGTGGAAACTGCTGCTGTGCGGAGGTTCCGGTGGCTGGAGTCCGCCGCGGGAGGTTGAAGCAGCAAAGAAAAAACTACCGATACTCCAGCTTTACGACTTGGCAAACGACCCGCAGGAAACGAAAAACCTACAAGCCAAGTACCCCGGTAAAGTCGCAGAACTAGCCAAAGGCCTGGCCAAGGCCATTCGCGATGGGCGCACCACTCCCGGCCCACGCCAAGCCAACCAAGGCTGGCCCAATACCATTCCCAAAGCGATCCGCGAAAAATTCCAACAACTGGGCGACCCTAAAATTAACTCGCAAACAACTAACTCAAGCAACTCAGTTGCTCAAAAAAGTCAGTCCAGCAGATAGGCCACAAGATCGAGGATTTGTTGCTCGCTCAGTGTGTTCACCATGCCGGGGGGCATGTTTGAGATGTCCAGCTTTTTGCGACTTTCGATCAGCACCTTGGCCAGGATGACCGGCGCCGATGTCGCTGACAAACTTCGCAACCGCACCACGGCATCGGTCTCCTCCTGCACTTGACCGAGGTGTACTGCGCCGTCGCTCATGGTGAATTGCTGCATCGAATATGCCTCGTCTATAGTTCGCGATGGTTCGAGGATTGACTCAAGTACTTCCCGGGGTTTCATCCGCTTGGCCAGACCGGTCAGGTCCGGACCAACACTACCGCCGCGCCCCTTGACCCGGTGACATTGCGCGCAGCCCGCCTTGTCAAACGCACGCCTGCCTCCTGCGATCGAACGCTCCTCATCCACCGCTTCTAACATCGGCTCTAGATCGGACACCTTCCAGCTTTTTACGAAGACGGCACTTGGTTCGAGGTCGCTAATCCAGTCGCGGAAAAGACCAACTGCCGAGTGATCCACCGCGCTGGATACCAGCGGTGGCATCTGCCCTCTACCCCTTTTGCTCAACCGCTGCAGCAACACCGATTGATCCGGCTTGCCTGGTGCCACCAGCATGGCATTGGAGATACCGAAGGTGTCATGCTGCGGTCGCGCCTCGACAAGATTCATTTCAGTCCGTGCCGTGTTCTGGCTCAGCACCATTTTTGAGTTGCCACCACCAGCCTCGACGTGGCACGGAGCACAGTTGATATGAAGATAGGAGCGCACCCGCCGTTCATCCCCTGCCCCTGAGTCGTACGGGTCAACTAGTGTGCCACGAAGCGAGGCGGGGATTTTGGGCGGATTGCGGAAAAACCCGGATTTGCCCAGCGCCCGAATTTGGTTGTCAGTGACAGGACCGTAGGCATGTTCCCTATTCAGATTCATGCCGGAAATGCCCAGAATAAAACCGGCAGCACGGCCATGACAGGCCATGCAGTCCGCCCGACTTGGGAACACCCACTCCTGACGCCGAAACCCGCCTGGTAACTTTACGTCGGCCACCCGAAAGGTCGCCTTGGCCCCGTTACGCGGAACAAGTTCCGCATCAGTCTGTGCCTCATTCCAGCGGTACGTGTAACCGTTCCATTCTTTCTCTTGAAGCAGGAGGACTCTAGTCTCTACCCGAAACGGCTTGGACAAGCCATTGTGATGCTCGCGCTGCACCGTCAGCGTCTGCACAAGAGCTGTGCCCTCAGGAAAACGCCATCCACCCGTGCGGTTGTACCCGACCTGCCCATCGCCACCGGGAACGGCCATCGCGCGCTTGGCCTCGGCGCCGTCATGCCAAGCGGAGGCGATCACAGAGTACCCGACCACTCCCGGGCTTGCCTTGTGCGAGGCCGTGTCGGCGAACAGTCCGGTCTCACTCAGGCGGATCGCAAACGACTGCTCCTGACGCACTCGAGGCCGGGGTAACAACCTGTAGAATCCACTGGCATGATCGATAACCAGCAGATCCCCCGAGCGTGACTCGGCAAAACCAGCAATGCCCAGAACCGTGTCGGCGATTTCGCGATGCGCAACAACATCCGTGCCGTCGTGTTTGAGCGCCCAAATCTTACCCGTGCTATGGTCGCCGTATATGTAATGCCCTCGCAGATCAGGCCACTTGGAGCCGTGATACACCACGCCACCGGTGAGCGATCGCGATTCTGAATGCGGATGTTCCGCCGTCGGCAACGTGAGCGGTTGTGGACCAAGCTTGCGATTGAGATAGAACGGGTGGCTCCCTTCATAAACACTCCAGCCGTAATTCTCCCCGGCTCGAACCAGATGTACTGTTTCCCACAAGTCCTGCCCGTTGTTACCGACCCAGATTTGCCCGGTCTTCGCGTCCACCGCTAATCGCCACGGATTGCGCAGACCGTAGGCGTACAGTTCCGGGCGCGCATTCGGAACATTGACGAAGGGATTGTCCAACGGAATGGCGTATGACTTTTCCGGCGTTGACTTGCGAACGTCGATACGCAACACACCGCCGAGCAGATCGCCCAGCGTCTGGCCGGACACCCTGTCATCCGAATCGCTACTGCCATCGCCAGAGGTAACGTAGAGCATCCCGTCGTGTCCGAACACCACTCCGCCGCCGTTATGCCCCTGCGAATGCCACTCAATAATGACATGCTCACTCGCTGGATCAATCACCGCTCCCCGTTCACTCTTCAAAAGAAACCTGGAAATGCGGTTTCGCTTTTCACCTCTCGGGTGTTTCAGGTTGCTGAAAAGGTAAATGTACCCGTTCGATCGGTAATCCGGATCGAAACAAAATGAGTAGGAATTACGACCGGGCAACTCCAACAGCTTAAGGCGCTTGTCCGTCAATGGATCATCTCGAAAGACGAACATACCGGCGTGGTACAATAACACGAATAACCGATCCGTGTTTGGCTCAGAAGCGATGAAGATCGGCTCTTTCCAAGTGATGTTCGTGTACACCTGTTCAACCGTGTACGGCAGTGGCGGCTCGGGAGAGCCAACGAGACGGGTGTTCTCCCATCGCTCAAGATTGGCCAAACCCAACGGTTCTGTTTCCTCTTCACCAATTGCTTGAGCAAGCGGCAGCCAGGCAGCAAACGACAGCACGCAGGAAATCTCCAAGGCACGCAGGGATGTCATCCGAAACATGGGCGAAGGAAGCTAGCGGCACATGCGCCTCTGGGCAAGACCAAGAGCCCCTTGCAGTGCTAAAAAACCACCAAACAGAGAAGTGTACCCAGCACCAGCAAAATCACCGAGGAGATGATGCGGTCTTTCGTGGGGAAGTTGAGATTAAGATCGGCCGTCCACGGCTTGGGTCGGTGACGTCTGAGCAGCCACTTGACTTGGTCAATATTTGTTGCCAGCGGCAGTTCACGGAAATTGGGATCATCGTACAGTTCCGGCTCCGGTTCATCCGGCGGAGCGAATGTCAGCGGCTCGTCATCCTTGTGCGCCAGCTCACCAACATCCATCGTCAGTGTTTCGCTCGGCTCGGTGGCTACCTCGAGGCTGGCAGTCTTGGGCAAAGCGGATTCGCCAGACGTAACCGCACTGTCCACTTCGAAACTTGAATGAGCGGCCGAGAAGCCGACCGACTCCGGCTCTACCGGATCAGTGATCCTCTCCTCCGGCAGGCGCCGCGCTAGTTCAATTCCCCCGAAGCTTTCCCCCTGAATAGCGATCAACTGCTTGAGCTTGGCCAGTTCGAGCACGGCAAGAAACGTCGTTATAACCTCGAGCCGGCTGCCTGCCGGCTCAAACAACTCAGTAAAGTAAATTGTCTCGCGCTCCTCAAGGATGCTCCGGATAAGAGCAATTTTTTCTGTAACCGACCACCTGTCAGCGACAATTTCCCTTGTAGTGCCAGCGCGTTTCTTCTCGGCATCATCAAATCGCTTGAGAATCTCATTCACGGCGCCGATGAGATCGAAAACAGAGGCTTCTTTCGGTGCCTGCGGTGGCAATGGCGGGACTTTTGGTTTGGCTCCTTGGCGCTCGAAACTTTGCTCCCGTTCCCAGGCCATTCGCCGGAGATCGTCGGCTGCATCCTTGAATTTCCGGTACTCGACGAGCTGGCGGATCAGGTCCCAGCGCGGATCCTCCTCTTCATCCTCTTCAGAAATCACCTGTTGGTCCACCGGGAGCAGTTCCTTGCTCTTGATGTACATCAGAGTGGAAGCCATCACGATAAACTCCCCGGCGAGGTGGAGGTCGAACTGCTTCATCAGCTCGATGTAATCG
>PVBE010377112.1_pt1 | contig 15118 bp, 10 predicted proteins | sample 1631181 | NCBI WGS metagenome assembly PVBE01 (sample SAMN08397723, study PRJNA350692) | Marine metagenome, whole genome shotgun sequencing project. | isolation source: water | place: Pacific Ocean | collected 2012-04 | reverse complement strand
GATGGGGAATTGACCGCCATGCAACACTGGTCCGAGCGCCTGCGCGCCGCCATGGTCGAGAAGGGCTTATCGGTGCCGGTCCTGGCACGAGCAGCCGATGTCTCGACGGCCTCGCTCTACAAGTATCTCGAAGCCAAGGTGGCCCGGCCCCGTGACGAGATCTTGCCCCGCCTCGCCGACGCGCTCTCGGTCTCTCCCGATTGGCTGCGCGACGGAATTCCGAGGGGTCAGCTGATCATTCCCATCGCCGGTAGCGTTTTCCAGGGCGTCACCAAACTTGCGCCACCCGACGAACCGAACGACCATGCTACCCTGTCTCTCGACATCCAGAATCCCATCGCCTTCGAAGTTCGGGACGATACCTGCAAGCCGGCCTACCGAGAGGGTGATCTCCTGCTCTGCACGCCAGTCGACATCGACGGCGACGATGACTGGTTCGATACGGACTGCGTCATCGTCCTCCAGAGAGGGGAGGGCTATATCGGTCGGGTCCGCCGCCGCCTCTCCGAGACGACGCACAAGGCCGAGACTTGGGCCGGCAAGAGCTTTGGCGCCAGCCATCTGGAGTTCGTCGCTCGCATCATCTGGGTTCGCCGTGGTTGAATATCGATGATGGGACGGAGCGCATGCCGGAGTAGGACACGCACTTGGAGGCGAGAGCCAGGGCGAGGCCCGGGTTACCGCCGACCCCGAAGAACCGGTCGGCACCGATCTCGAGGAGCCGTTATATTGCATGCTGCGACGACTCCCGTGCGACACCCCGGCGGACACCAAAAAGAGGGTGCCGGTGTCGCGAATTCTGTCTGATTCTCTGAACCGGAAGGAGCCCTCAGAAACCTGTTGGGTGTTGTGTTGTGTAATGGTTTGATTCGATACAGTTTCTTCTGATCGACAGCAACCGGGCGAGGCCGGTGGTTCCGTCAACGCCGGCCCCTTCCCAGCCGCTCCAAGGAGGACTCGAACCTGGCTAAGTGTCGCATCATGCCGATTTCACCTCGAAGAGACCTAGAACCCCTGGTTTCAGCCATTTTTGTATGGAATTCTCTTCTAATGTGGCTTTTCGCGGTGGTAAGTGCGGAACAAGAAAATCCCCCGAAAACTGCCAATAATTGCAAAGAATCCCGGGATTCTTGAGGCGGAGCACTCGAAAAGCATGCGACACCAGACCCGACCCACGCGCCGCTCAAAGATCCCGGGAGACTGATCCATGGCGACAGCGGTATCGTGCACTCGGGGAATTGCTGGCCGAAAAGCTATGATATAACAATGCGTTACGAGGCAATAAAATACCCTGACGGAAGACACCGCCCAGAGCTGGTAGAACCCGAGCGCTCCAGTACCTTTATGTTGTCCGCGAAAATACCTTTATGGAGTCCGGCGGGGTGTCGCACCGGACCGTCAACATGCCGCCCCCTGAGCGACGAAGACCGGCAAAATCCAGGTCGCCCACGGCCAACAATCGGCTTTTCGTTTCCGACAACAGCGGCGATAGGTGCATAATCGGAACCGACACGGCCAGGAAGCATGCAGATCATCATCCCCATGTCCGGCTTTGGCGAGCGCTTTCGGAGTGCCGGCTATGCCGTCCCGAAGCCGCTGATCGAGGTCGACGGAAAGCCGATTATCGCGCATGTCGTGGACCTCTTTCCGGGTGCCGAGCAAATTGTCTTCATTTGCAACCGGGAGCACCTGGAATCGGACAATTACGACATGGCGGGAACGCTGCAGGGCATCGTCCCCGGGGCCGAGATCGTCGCCATCGAGCCACATCATCTTGGTCCCGTGCACGCCGTTCTGGAAGCGGCGGCATGGATCGACCCGGACGCGCCGGCGATCGTCAACTACTGCGACTTCACCTGCTATTGGGATTTCGCGCACTTTCGCCACTTCGTCGAGGAGAGCCGCGCCGACGGCGCCATCGCCTGCTACCGTGGCTTTCACCCCCACATGCTGGGTTCGACCAATTACGCCTATGTGCGCGAGGCGGGCGGCTGGATCCTCGATATCCAGGAGAAGCAGCCCTACACCGATACCCCGATGGCGGAATTCGCCTCCAGCGGCACCTACTACTTCCGCACCGGCGCCCGGATGCTGGACTGTTTCCGCCGTGCGATGCTCGAAGGCCTCACGGTCAAGGATGAGTATTACGTCAGCCTCGCCTACCGTCCCATGCTGGCGGACAAGGCCCGGATCGCCGTTTACGAGTTACAGCATTTCATGCAATGGGGGACGCCCGAGGACCTGGCCGACTACCGGGCCTGGTCGGCGGCCTTTCGCCGGCTCGGCGACCCTGACAGTGGCGGACGGGCGGCGCACCCGGGCACGGTGCTGGTGCCGATGGCCGGCCTCGGCAGCCGCTTCGCCACCGAGGGTTATGAGAAGCCGAAGCCGTTGATCCCGGTCTCTGGTCGGGCGATGGCCGTGCAGGCGACGCTGGACCTGCCCGAGGCCGAAACGTTCGTCTTCGTCCTGCGCCAGGGCCTCGCCCAACGCGAGGCGGTGGAGGCGGCGCTCCGCGAGGCGTTCCCCCAATCACGGCTGGTGCATTTGGAGGAGCCGACGGACGGACAGGCCCGCACCTGTCTGCTGGCCCTGGACGGGGTGGCGCCAGAGGCACCGCTGACCATCGGCGCTTGTGATACCGGCGCCCTCTATCGGGCCGAGCGCTTTCAGGCACTGATGGCGGACGATGGCGTCGACGTCATCGTCTGGACCGCACGCCGGCATCCGCCCGCCGCCCGCCGGCCCGAGATGTACGGCTGGGTCGATGGGGACGACGAGGGGCGGGTTCGGGCGGTTTCGGTAAAGGTTCCGCTGGCCGCGCCCGAGCGCGACCCGATCATCATCGGCAGCTTCACCTTCAAGCGGGCCAGCGACTTCGCCGCCGCCGCGGAACGCATGATCGCCCGCGAGGCCCGCGTCAACGGCGAGTTCTATGTCGACACCTGCATCAACGACGCGATCGCCCTCGGCCTGGAATGCCGGACCTTCGAGATCGACCACTATCTCTGCTGGGGCACGCCGGAGGAGCTTCGATGTTTCGAATACTGGCAGTCCTGCTTCCATAAATGGCCGAGCCATCCCTATTCGCTGGCGACCGACGCCGACGTGCCGGCAACGGCGATGGCCCTGCTCGAGGCTCGCTACGCGCCTGTCCGGCCACCGCTGCCGAGCCCCGACGGTTGAGCACGACGGTCCAGTTGCGCCGCTTCCTCCTCGTCGGCTCGACGACGGTGCTGGTCGACTTCGCCACCTACACCCTTTGCCTCGCTCTCGACCTGCCGATCGACCCGGCGAAGGGTATCGGCTTCATCGCCGGCACCTTCTTCGCTTACCTCGCCAACCGGTTTTGGACCTTCGAGGCGACAGCGGTAACAGGCCGCTTCCTCCGTTTCTTGCTGCTCTATCTGATCACGTTGGCGATCAACGTCGGCGTCAACGCGGCCGTCGTGGGGGTCGTCGGCACCTCGACGATCGGCCTCGGCTTCGCCTTCGTCGTCGCCACCGGCGTTTCGGCCAGTTTGAATTTTCTCGGCATGAAGTTCATCGTCTTTCGGGCCTGAGAGGAGGGAGGCACCAGCCATGACGGCGCTGTCGCTCATCATTCCTTGCTATAACGAGGCGCAGAACCTGCCGCTGCTGATCCGGCGGCTCGACGAGGTGGTGCGGCGGGACGATGTCGAAATCATCCTGGTCGACAACGGCTCCGGCGACGAGACGCCCCGATTGCTGGAAGAAGCGATCGCCGAGCGCCGCTTCCTCGAAAGCGTCCGGGTCGAGGTCAACCGGGGCTACGGCCAAGGCATTCTTTCCGGCTTGCACGCCGCCCGAGGCGAGATCCTGGCCTGGACCCATGCCGATATGCAGACCGATCCAGGCGATGCGATCCAGGGCCTTGCTTTTTTCGAGGCGGCGAGCTCGACGCAACTCTTGGTCAAGGGGCGACGCCATGGCCGACCGATCGCCGATGTCGCCTTCACGGCCGGCATGGCCTGCTTCGAGACGCTGCTCATGGGCCGCGCCATGTGGGACATCAATGCGCAACCGACGATGTTTTCGCGCGGCTTCTTCGATACCTGGATGGCGCCACCCGACGACTTCTCGCTCGACCTCTATGCCTACTATCAGGCCAAACTGCAGGGCCTGGAGGTCGTACGGTTCCCGGTCCGCTTCGGCGAGCGGGCGCACGGCGTCTCGCACTGGAACGTGGACTGGCGCGCCAAGCTGCGCTTTATCAAGCGCACCATGAGCTATAGCCTCGACCTGCGCCGCCGCCTGAAGGACCTCGGATGATCCTGATCCGACACCGCCGCAACACCGTCGCGGAACTACAAGCGACACCGACCGACTGGGGCGTCGAGGTCGATATTCGCAGCCGCGGGCCCGAGCTCATCATCCATCACGATCCCTTCGAGGCGGGAACTTCGTTCGAGGACTGGCTCCGCGCCTACCGACATCGTTGCCTGATCCTGAACGTCAAGGAAGAAGGGCTGGAGGATCGTCTGCTGGCCTTGATGGCCACCCACGGCATCGAGAATTTCTTCTTCCTCGACCAGTCTTTTCCGTTCCTGGTCCGGACCGCCAATGGCGGCGAGAAGCGTTGCGCGGTACGCGTCTCCGAATACGAGACGATCGACACCGCGCTCAGCCTCGCCGGGCGAATCGAATGGGTTTGGGTCGACTACTTCACCCGCTTTCCCTTGGACCGCGACGACGCCGACCGGCTGCGGGCAGCCGGCTTCAAGCTCTGCCTGGTCTCGCCCGAACTGCAAGGCCGGACCGATCCCGGCGAGATCGACGCGATGCGGCGGACCATCGATACTTTGGGTATCGAGATCGACGCCGGCTGTAGCAAGACCCCGGAGCGTTGGCGGTGACGACACGGCAAATTTGGCGCCAGCCACTCTTTCGGGTCGGCCTCGCCGCGAAACTGGCGCTGGTCGCCTTGGTGGCGCCCGAAGTGCAGACGACGTGGTTCGTGCCCTTCATTCAGGCATGGATCGCGCACCCGGGGCTCGATCCCTGGACCGACTTCCTCGCCCAGGGCGGTGACAGCCTGGCCTTTCCCTACGGCATCGTCATGTTCGCGGCGCACCTGCCGGGGGTCCTGGTGGGCACGCTGCTGGACCGGTTCCTCGGCCTCGACCTCTTTGCCGGGATCGGCTTCCGGTTCTCGCTGCTGGCCGCCGACCTGACGATTCTCGTCGTCCTGGTTCGGCTCTTCGAAGGCCATTTGAAGGCGTTGCTGCTCTTCTACTGGCTCTCGCCGATCGCTATCTATGTTACCTATTGGCACGGCCAGACCGATTTCGTGCCGGTTTCCCTGATGATGCTCTCCCTTCTCTTCCTCAAGCGCGAGGCGGCATGGCCGGCTGGATTGGCCATCGGCCTCGCGATCGCGGCCAAGCTTTCGATGGTGTTGGCCGCGCCCTTGCTGCTGCTCTACCTCTGGAACAACAAACGCCTGCGCGACCTCGCCGTACCGTTCACGAGCGCGGCGATTCTGGCGCTCTTCGTGGTCGCGCTGCCTTACCTCTTGTCACCGGGCTTCATCACCATGGCTTTCGGCAGCCCGGAGATCGCGAAGGTCTACCAGTTGGCGGCCGATCTGGGCGCCGGGATCAAGATCTACCTGACACCGCTGGTCTACCTGCTGGTGCTCTATGCGGCCTGGCGCCTGAGACGGATCAACTTCAACCTGCTGGTGGCGATTCTGGGGGTCGCTTTCTTCGTCGTCGTGCTGATGACGCCGGCCTCGGTCGGATGGTACCTCTGGATCGTTCCCTTCCTGGCCGTACACCAGCAGCAGACGGGCAAGCCGGCGGCGGTGCTGGCCGCGATTCTGGCCTTGCTGCTGTTGCCCTACCACGTGCTCTTCAGCCAAGGCGCGGCGATCCCGCTCGCCGATCTCGATCTCTCGACCCAGGGCCGCGCCCTCGGCGACATACTGTCGCCGCATCTGCGTTCGCTCTGGCTGACCTTGTTGACCGCCACGGGCGCGGTCTTGGCGCTGCAAATGTTCCGCCGCGGCGTCACTCGCAACGACTTCTACCGCCTCGGCGGCCGACCTCTCGGCATCGGCATCAGCGGTGATTCTGGCGCCGGCAAGAGCACCCTGGCGCTGGCGCTGGCCGGTATCTTCGGCGACCGATCGGTAGTTCATGTGGCCGGCGACGACTATCACCATTGGGAGCGCCAGGCCCCGATGTGGAAGGCGTTGACCCACCTGAACCCTCGCGCCAACGACCTCTTCCGCTTCACCGCCGACGTGGTGGCGCTGTTCGAGGGAGAAACGGTAACCGGGCGGCGCTACGATCATGCGAGCGGCCGCTTCAGCCTGCCGGAACCGCTGAACGCCAACGACGTCATCATAGTCGCCGGACTGCATACGCTGTATTCGCCCGAATTGGTGGCCAGACTGGATGTCGCCATCTTCCTCGAGGTCGACGAGGAGCTGCGCCGATACTGGAAACTGGCACGCGATGTCGGTCGCCGCGGGCAAGCGGCCGAGAACGTCATCGCCGCGATGGAGCAGCGCCGCCCCGACGCCGAGCGCTATATCCAACCGCAAACCAAGAACGCGGACATCGTCTTTCGGTTGCTGCCGATCAACCCCGAGCTGCTGAAGGGTACCAAGGACCTGAGAGAATCACAGCTCCGCCTCGAGGTGGTACTGAGGCGCGGTATCTATTACGAGATGCTCGTCCGCACCTTGATCGGGCTCTGCGGGCTCTGGCTCGACGTGGATCTGTTGGAAGGCGGCTCGATGGTTCGACTGACGGTGGAAGGCGATGTCGTCGCCGACGACGTGCGCCTCGCCGCAGGCATTTTGATACCGCACCTGGACGAGCTATTGGATCGCGCGCCGGCTTGGCGGGGACATATGCTGGGCATCATGCAGTTGATCTCGCTGGTGCAGATCGATCAGGCCTTGAGGATGAGGACATGGCGTTAGAGATCCGGCGCGACGGCGCCCTGGGCGAACTGCCCCGGGCGGTCGTTTTCGACACCGACAACACGCTTTACCCGTACGAGCCGGCGCACCGGGCCGCGCTCCAGGCTGCGGAAGACAAGGCGTGCACTCTGTTGGGGGTCGAGGCGACGCGTTTTCGCGAAGCCTTCGCGGAGGCCCGCCAGGCGGTCAAGCGCCAGCTCGGCGAGACCGCCAGCTCGCACAGCCGCCTGCTCTACTACCAGCGCGCCATCGAACTTCTCGGCATGAAGAGCCAATTGGTGATGACGCTCGATCTGGAACAGACTTATTGGCGCACCTTCCTCGCCGCCTCGGCCCTCTTCCCCGAGGTCGAAGATTTTCTTCTCGATCTCAGGAGCGCCGGCATCGCGACCGCCATCATCACCGACCTCACCTCGCAGATTCAATTCCGCAAGATCATCTATTTCGGCCTCGACAACTGTTTCGATTTCGTCGTGACCTCGGAAGAGGCCGGGGTCGACAAGCCGGCCTTCGCCCCCTTCCGGCTGGCACTGGAGAAGCTGCAGATGGCGCCGGCCGAGACCTGGATGATCGGCGACGACGCGGATGCCGACATCGCCGGCGGCCGGGCCATCGGCATGGTCACGCTACAGAAGCGCCACGACGGCGTCACGGTCGCGGCCGGCCAAGACGGCGCCGACGCGGTCTTCGACGACTTCGCCGACCTGCGCCATTGGCTTCGACAGAACGCCGACCTCGTCGCCAACGCCGAGACCCATTGATACCGGCCGGCTCGAGATACCGCCAAAGCGGTTGCTGACGTAAAGGCGCCCTGCTATTGATCGATTTCCGCGCGCGACATCGGGAATATCGACGGCCAGGCGGCGTAGTCGTAACCCATGGAATAGCGCAGGTTGCCCTCGACGATCGACCGGAAGAGGTCGATATCGCGGTCCGAAAACCAGTGCGACGGATCGCGCTCGTCGAAGCGAACGACACGGGCCTCACCACGTTCGGCCAGCGGACTGATCCGCGCCGCCATATTCTCCTTGGTCGCCGCCTCGACGGCACTTTCGAGATGCCGGGACGCGAGATCGAGGCTGAAAAGGTCCCGGATTCGGGTAAGCCCGGCGATCGGGTCCAGGCGCAAGTCCTCGTAGCGGAGCAGAAGCGTCGTCTCGGGCATCCGCTCCAGGATCGCGCCCCAGCGGTTGCAGAATCGGATGTGCCACCAGACGTCGGCCCAGTGCCGGCCGCCGTCCGGGTCGCCGGTCAGGAATTCGGTGAACTCGAGGCCGTAGTCTTCGCGCCATTTCTCGAAATGCGAGACCAGGGCCGCCCGGATGTCGCGGACCAGCACCACGTAAGGCGGGAAGCGGACCAGGCGATGCACGAGCCTGGAGGCGGCCAGAGGGTGCGGGATCGTATGCGTGCTGGCGATGCGGGGCGCTTCGGGGTAGATCCGCTGGTGCTTCGGGTGGCCGATGAAATCGTTGCTCTCGGCGTTGCTGATGCTTTCCGGCTCGGGCAGGCCGTAGCGCCGCGCGATGGCAATGCTCAGCATGTATTTGAGCCAATGCGTGCCCGAGTTTTGGCCAGTGACGATAAAACCCTGGAAATCGCGGTATTTGAAAAGCGTCAGATTGCCGATGTCGCGGCGCCAGGCATGGAAAGCGAAGTAGCGGTTCATTCGGCGGCTTGCGGCATCGGAGAATCGCTCCGCCAGGCCTCCATTAACCGCGCCCATTCGGCCCTGGCGGCGGCGATGTTCGCCGCCTTGACATGGCCGAAGCCCCGGATCGTCGATGCGACTTCGGCGATGGCGACGGCAAGGGCGACGTTTTGTTCCTCCAGCCGGCCTAGCAATTCCTCGACGATAGCCTCGTATTCACAGATCAAGGCCCGCTCGCTTCGCCGCTCCTCGGTGCGGGCAAAGATGTCGAGGGCGGTGCCGCGCAACCCCTTCAGACGGGAGAGGCCGCGAAGCACCGGGAAAATCCAAGGACCGAAGGTGCGTTTGGCGATCTCGCCGGTCAGCGGGTCCGGTCGGGTCAACAGAGGCGGCGCCAGCAACAGCTCCAAGCGCTCGATGCCCTCGAAACGGGCCGCCAGTTCTTCCCGGAAAGCCGGCTCGCTATACAGCCTGGCAACTTCGTACTCGTCCTTGTAGGCCATCAGCTTATGGAGATTTCGGGCGACCGCCTCGGCCAGACCCCGGGCACCGCCGGCGAGCTTGCCCTCGGCCGCCTCGACCCGGCGCACCACCGCCTCGTAGCGTGCCGCGTAAGCCTCGTCCTGGTAGCCGGTCAACGCCGCCATCCGATGGGCGACGATCTCCTCCAGGGTCTCGGGCACCGGCTCGGCCGACGCCACCGCGCCGCCGCCGAGCAACGCCTCGACGGCGGCCAGGTCGTGCGCCGCGCGCCGGCCCCATTCGAAGGCCGTCTTGTTCATCTCCACCGCCAGGCCGTTCAACTCGATCGCCCGCGACAGCGCCGCCGCCGATACCGGCACCAAGCCCTTCTGGTAGGCGAAGCCCAGCATGAAGAGATTGCTGGCGATAGCATCGCCCAGCAGGAAGGTCGCGAGCCGGGTAGCGTTCAAGACGTCGACCATGCCGGCACCCGCCTCGGCCCGAATTCGGGCGTCGAGGGCCTGGCTCGGGAACGCCAGATCGGGATTCATGGCAAACTGGCCGGTGATCGCCTGGTGCGCGTTGACCACCACCCGGGTCCGCTTCGGGTCGATCACCGTCAGCGCCAGCTCGCTGCCGGTGACCAGGCTGTCACAGCCCAGGACCAAATCGGCATCGCCGCTGGCCAGCCGGACCGCGCCCAACCCGTTTTCCGCCTCGGCGATCCGGACGTGGCTGGTGACGGCACCGCCTTTCTGCGCCATGCCGAACTGGTCGATGGTCGAGAAGGTCTTGCCCTCGAGATGCGCCGCCATCGTCACCAGGGCCGCGATCGTGACCACGCCGGTGCCGCCGATGCCGGTGACCAGGATGTTGTAGGAACCACCGTCCGGCAGCGCGGGCGGCTGGGGCTCGGGCAAGAGCGTCAGTTCTCTCGGCACCTCGACCCCGGCGGCGGCCCGGCGCGGCGTCGCGCCGATGACGTTGGTGAAACTGGGGCAAAAGCCCTCGGCGCAGGAATAATCCTTGTTGCAGGACGACTGGTCGATGATCCGTTTGGTCCCGAGCGCGGTCGTCAGCGGCAACACAGAGAGGCAGTTCGAGGTCCGGCTGCAGTCGCCGCAGGCCTCGCAGACCCGATGGTTGATGAAGATCCGCCGGGCCGGGTCGACCATCTCGCCGCGCTTGCGACGCCGGCGCTTCTCGGCGGCGCAGGTCTGGTCGTAGATCAACACCGTGACGCCCGCCGTCTCGCGCAATTCCCGCTGCACCCGATCGAGCTGGCGGCGGTGCTCGATTCGGGTGCCGGGGGCGAAGCCGGCGTCGATCGCGTATTTTTCCGGCGCGTCCGAGACCACGACGATACGCTTCACGCCCTCGGCATGGACCTGGGCCGAGATCGACATCGGCGTCAGAACGCCGTCGTGCGGCTGCCCGCCTGTCATCGCGACGGCATCGTTGAACAGGATCTTGTAGGTGATGTTGACGCCGGCCGCGACGCAGGCCCGGATCGCCAGCAGGCCGGAATGGAAATAGGTGCCGTCGCCCAGGTTCTGGAAAACATGGTTGGTCTCGGTGAAGGGGGCGTTGCCGATCCAGTTAGCGCCCTCGCCGCCCATGTGAGTGTGGGCACCGGTGCTCCGATCCATGTAGGTCGCCATGAAGTGGCAACCGACGCCGCCTTGGGCTTGGCTGCCTTCCGGCACCCGGGTCGAGGTATTGTGCGGACAGCCGGAACAGAAATAGGGAATCCGGGCGATCGCCAAATCGGCGCGGCCCTCCAAGCGGGCGGCCTTGGCGTCCAGAAAGGCCAAGCGCTGGGTGACTTGGTCGCTGGCGTGAAAGCGGGCGAGCCGGCGGGCCAGCACCCGGGCGACTTCGTCCGGCCCGAACTCGCCGCATTCGGGCAGCAGCATCTCGCCGGTCTCGTCGGTTCGGCCGACGACCCGGGGGCGGCGCCCCTCCGGCAAATCGTAGAGGGCATCGCGGATCCGCGTTTCCATGAAACGTCGCTTCTCTTCGACGACGAGGACCTCCTCCAGGCCATCGGCGAAATTGCGCACCGTTTCGGTGTCGAGCGGGAACGGCATGCCGATCTTCAGGAACGAGATACCGATTCCGGCCGCGGCCTTCTCGTCGAGGCCTAAATCGCGCAAGGCCTGGCCGACGTCCATCGCGGTCTTGCCGGCGGCAACGATGCCGAAGCGGCGCCGGCGGCCGTCGATGACGCGGCGGTTCAACCCGTTGGCCCGCGCGAAGGCCAGCGCCGCCGGGATCTTGTGGCGCCGGAGCCGCGGTTCCTGCAGCAGCCAGCTGTCGCCGGCCCGGATCGAGACCCCGTCCGGGGGAAAGGCGAAATTGGGCCGGACGATGCGAAGCCGCTCCGCGCCGCCGTCGACCGCCGCCGCCGCGTCGACCGTGTCCGAGGTCACCTTGAAGCCGACCCAGGCGCCCGAGAAACGCGACATCTCCCAACCGAGGACGCCATAATCCAGGATCTCCTGCACCGTCGCCGGATAGAGCATCGGCATCACCAGATCGGCGAACATGGTCTCGGAGGCGGCGGGGACGTCGGTCGACCTCATCGCCGGATCGTCGCCGACCACGGCCAGCACGCCGCCATGCGCCGAGGTGCCGCCCAAATTGGCGTGGCGGATGGCATCGATCGATCGATCCAGGCCCGGCCCCTTGCCGTACCAGATCGCGAAGACGCCGTCGTGGCGGGCGCCCGGGTACATGTTGGCCTGCTGGCTGCCCCAGCACGAGGTCGCGGCCAGATCCTCGTTGACGCCCGGCTGGAAGTGGATGCGCTCGCCCTCGACCAGACGGGCGGCGCGCCACAGCTCCTTGTCGACGTTGTGCATCGGCGAGCCGCGATAGCCGGAGATGTAGCAGGCGGTCCGAAGCCCCGCCGCTTCGTCGCGACGCAACTGATTCAACGCCAACCGGACCAGCGCCTGGCTGCCGGTCAGATAGATCGGGCCCTCCGGCTCGGTGTACTTGTCGTCGAGGGTGAGGTTCCTGAGCGAGACGTTCATGCGAGCTTCCTTCTCCCGTCGCCGCCTTTTCCTCACGATCAGCGAAAACAACCGACGACGCCTTCATTTTACCCGCTGGGTGGACGGGTAGTAATGGAAAACCTAACCTGCGCCAGATTCGGGTCAAATCGATGACGGCCGGCCGAGTTGGGACTGGTTGGGGGAATTCGACTGTCGATGTCCGAGCGCTATTATCCCTGGGCGGTGGTCGTCGCCTCTTTGCTGCTGATCTTCTTCTCGCAAGGCGCGATGTTCACTCTCGCCGTGCAGTTGAAGCCGATCGCCGCCGACATGGGTTGGTCGCGGGAAGCACCATCGCTCGGCTACTCCGCCGCATTTTTCGGCGCCGGCGTCGGCGCGCTCTATTTCGGCCAGCTCTCCGAGCGCGTCGGGATGACGAGGATCACGGCCTTCGGCGCCGTCTCGGTCGCAACCGGGGTCTATCTCGCCAGCCTTGCGAGCGAGCCTTGGCACGTCTGGCTGAGCTATGGCGTCTTCGTCGGCTTGCTCGGCAACGCCTGTATGTTCACCCCCCTGATCGCCAACGTGGCCCGTTGGTTCGAGCGCCGCCGCGGCATCGCGCTCGGCATCGCCACCTGCGGGCAGAGCTTGGGCGGCACCATCTGGCCGCCGGTGGCGACCTGGGTGAACGGGCTGGTCGGCTGGCGCGAGACTTTGCAGATCTACGCCGCCGCCTGCCTGCTGGTGATGATCCCCTTGACCCTGTTGCTGCGCCGCCGGCCGCCGACGCCGACATCGGTAGCGAAAGGGGCCAAGCAGAAGGGCGGTAACCTGGTTCTCGGGCTCGATCCCCGGGTGATGACCGTGGCGCTGTCGTCCGCCATCGTCTGTTGCTGTATTCCGATGTCGATCCCGCTGGTGCACCTGCCGGCCCATGGCACCGACCTCGGCTTCACCCCGCAGGCCGCCGCCGCGCTGTTGTCGGTGGCGCTTTTCGCCAGCTTGGCTTCGCGGATTTTGGGCGGTGCCTTGGCGGACCGGATCGGCGGGCTGCGCACCCTCTTCATCGGCTCCGCCATCCAATGCGCCATGCTCGCCGTCATTGCCTTCGAGCGCGACCTCTGGACGCTCTACGGCGTCTGTCTGCTCTATGGCCTGGGCTACGGCGGCATCATCGCGATGTATGCCTATATCCTGCGCGAATACTTCCCGCCGGTGGGCCTGGCCAAGCGGATGGCCGTCGTTTACCTCTTCGGCACCTCCGCCATGGCCGCCGGCGGCTGGCTCGGCGGGCGGATCTTCGACGCCAGCGGCTCCTACCAGGAAGCCTTTCTGACCGGCGTCGCATTCAACCTCGTCAATCTGGCGATCATCGGCGGCCTGATCCTCCGCGCCTGGCGCCAGGGCGCGCTTCGCCGGGTGCCCGCCTAGCACCCGGGCGAGGCTTTGCGCGAGATCAATGCGGATCCGGGTGAATCGTGCCGGGGTGGAGCGTCGCTGGCCGTCAGGATGGCCGGCGACGACGCATTCTCGAGATTTCCTGCCTGAACGGAGGCTTGGCCGTGGCGGACATCTTCAAGCTGATCGGCGAGGCCGTGGAACGCGGGGACGACAAGAAAGTCCTCCGTCTGCTCGACGAGGCTTCGCAAAGCGGCAATACAGCGCTCGAAATTCTGCAAGAAGCCCTGATTCCCGGCATTCAATCGATGGGCCGATCCTTCCAGGACGGAACCGTATATCTTCCCGATGTTCTGGTCGCTTGCCGGGCGATGACCAGGGGGGTCGAGTTCCTGCAGCCGCAGCTCACCAAGACCAACGTTCCAAAGCGCGGGACGGTGGTCATCGGCACCGCCGAAGGTGACATGCACGACATCGGCAAGGACCTCATCGGGCTGATGCTGAAGTGCAGCGGCTTCGAGGTGGAGGATTTGGGCACGGACGTGCTGCCCGATGCGTTCGTCGAGGGTGTTCGTCGGTCGAACGCCAATATCGTAGCCATATCCGCCCTGCTGACGACCACCATGTACGCCATCCCCGCCATCATCGAGGCGCTGTCGGAGGCGGGACTGAGAGAGCGCGTGAAGATATTGATCGGCGGCGCGCCGATCACCCGTCGCTTCGCCGATCAAATCGGGGCGGACGGATTTGGCGAGGACTTCGTCGCGGCGGTCGACGAGGCGGACCGGCTGATGGCTCTTTGAGAGCGGCAGTCGAGCGCGGCCTGATTCTATCCACTAGGGAGGCGACGATGAGCGAAACAGCGCCAGCGATGCCCAACAGGGAGCGCTTCAAGGCCATCTGTCGCGGCGAGCGGCCGGGCGACGTTTCCATCGTAGACTGGTTCCATCGCAGCTGGGGCGACACCATCGAAAACTGGATCGAGCAAGGCGCGCCGGAGGGAATAAGAAGCCAGGACGCCTACAACGAGTATTTTCAGCTCGACCACCTGCACGCCCTGCAGGAAATCGTTTCCGAGCACAACCGTCTCGACCTCAAGGACAAGGACACCCAGAGCCTCGGCTTCTACCACGTCACGCCGCCGATCATGCCCGTCTTCGAGATCGAGATTCTGCGGGAGGACGAGCGCCACCGTGTCGAGACCACCTTCGGCGGCGCCACCGTCGAGGTCTCCAAGCAACATCCCTGGCGGATGCCCAAATATGTCGACCACCCGGTGAAGGACTGGGCCAGCTGGAAGGAATACAAGAAGCGTCTCGACCCGGAGACCCCGGAGCGCTGGCCGTCGGACTGGTCCGCCTTCGTCGAGACGACCAATGCCCGAGACGCGCCGACGATGTTGTTGATGGAGGGTTTCTTCGGCGTGCTTCGGGAATGGACAGGGTTGGAGCGGCTGCTCTACATGTTCTTCGACGCCCCGGATCTGGTCGAGGACATGATGGAGCAGGTGCTGCACCTGGATATGGGAATAGCGGCGCGGGCGACCGAGGATTTACAGATCGACTGCGTTCGGTTCTGGGAAGACATGGCCTATCGCTCCGGCCCGTTGATCTCGCCGGACATGTTCAGGAAGTTCATGTTGCCCCAGCTGCG
>PVBE012717516.1_pt1 | contig 15120 bp, 20 predicted proteins | sample 1631181 | NCBI WGS metagenome assembly PVBE01 (sample SAMN08397723, study PRJNA350692) | Marine metagenome, whole genome shotgun sequencing project. | isolation source: water | place: Pacific Ocean | collected 2012-04 | reverse complement strand
TGGCGGCCACGCGCGGTTGTGCCACCAAGCACACCGATCACGCTGACGACCTTTGCGCCGCTGTTATCCGCAACCTCGATCCTGGATTCTTTTTGAATCATTGTTCTGAACCTCGATTTCGGCGAGTCATTCTGTCGCCGCCGCCGGCTCCACCACTCGGAGCAGGACCCACGACTTTGTCTTCGAGATCGGCCGACACTCGGCTATCTCAACCCGATCGCCGACCTTGGCGGCGTTCTCCTCGTCATGCACATGCAGCACAGTTCGCTGACGGACGTACTTGCCATACTTGGGATGCCGAGAGAGATATTCCATCGACACTTGGCACGACTTATCCCGCTTGGCCGACGACACGATGCCTGTACGGCGAGGGGCTGTCTCGGAGACTTTGATTTCCTTGAGATGGCTCACGTCACTCACCTCCAGCCGCGGCGAGTTGCCGGGCTCTCTTTTCGGTCAGCAGCCGGGCAATGTCACGCTTGACATTGCCGAACTGCGCAGTGTTCTGAATCTTCTCCGTGACAGTCTGACAACGGAGATCGAAGAGACGGCGACGAAGACTTGCGACTTCGATGTCGATTTCGTCATCCCCGAGTTTCTTAGCTTCATGTGGTGTCATTTTTTCATCGCCTCCAGCAGGTCAGACCGACAGCCTCTTGCCGACAAACCGGCAGCGAATCGGCATCTTGCGTGCGACCCGAGCCATTGCCTGGCGGGCCATATCCTCGGGAACACCCGAAATCTCGAACAGAATGGTGCCTGCACGAACGCGTGCAGCCCAGTAATCAACATCAGCCTTGCCCTTACCCATTCGAGTCTCAAGAGGCTTCTTGGAAATGGGCTTGTCTGGGAAGACTCGAATTGTAACCTTGCCTTCACGACGCAGGAAGTGCTGCGCCGCAATACGGCCGGCTTCGATCTGCCTAGCGCTGACCCAGTGCGGCTCCAAAGCCTGCAACCCATAGTCGCCAAATGCGACATAGTTGCCGCGGTTGGCTTTGGTCTGCAGCTTGCCGCGCATCTGCTTGCGGAACTTGACTCGTTTTGGCATCCGTGGCATCGGACGTTCTCCTCACTACTGAGCAGGGCTCAGCGGCGACCTCTCGCGCGGGCACGGGCACCAGCAGCCTTGGATTGAGTTTGATCCTCTTCGGCGTCGGTGAACATACCCTTGTAGATCCAGACCTTGACGCCAATGGCGCCGTAAGTCGTAAAGCTCGTGACGCTGGCGTAGTCCACATTGGCCTGCAGCGTCGAGAGCGGAATCGAACCCTCGCGGGTTACGAACTTTCGTGACATTTCCGCGCCACCGAGGCGACCGGAAACCTGAATCCGAACTCCCTTCGCACCCGCCTGCATGGCGGACTCACACCGCTGCTTGAGCAGACGACGGAAATTGGATCGCTTCTTCATCTGTTCAGCGATGGCTTCGGCCACCAACGTCGCATCTGTGTCAGGGCTGCGAATCTCGACAGTCTTCACCGATACCTTTCGGCCGGTCATGATCTGAAGATCGGCTGTGAGCTTGTCGATCTCGGCACCCTTCGGGCCGATGACCAAACCGGGGCGGGCTGTCTTGACAATGACAGTCAGCTCCTCACGAGTCCGCTCCAGAAAGATGTCGGAGACCGCAGCAAATGGAGGCGTCCGATTGAGACGCTTGTCCACAAACTCGCGGATCTTGAAATCCTCGACCAACAGTTCGGCGAAGAGCGCCTTCGGAGCGTACCAACGAGACTTATGCGCCTCGGTGATGCCAACTCTGAATCCGAATGGATGAACCTTCTGTCCCATCGATCAGTTCCTCTCGCCCAGCACGATGTGCAGGTGGCTCGTTCGTTTGCGAATCGGATGCGCCCGACCACGGTCTTTCGGTTGAAATCGCTTGATGGTCGGCCCCTCATCAACCCGGGACTCAGCCACGACGAGCGACGTGACGTCTACATCACGCTCCTCGGCGTTAGCGATCGCACTCTTGAGTACGGCCTTGAGATACCACGCCGCACGTTTCTTCGAGAACTCGAGCTCGTTCATGGCGTCATCGACGCGGAGCCCGCGAATCAGGTCCGCCACAAGCCGCGCCTTACGGGGCGCGATTCTGGCGAAACGATGACTGGCTTGATGCTTCATGCTGGAATGCCCTCACCGATCAGCGACCGGACTTGAGGCCCTCCTTCTTATTCGTATGGCCTCGGAACATCCGAGTGATTGAGAACTCACCAAGTTTGTGCCCGACCATGTCCTCGGTCACGAAGACGTCATGGAACTGACGTCCGTTATGGACCTGAAAGGTATGCCCGACAAACTCCGGCACGATCGTGCAGGCGCGAGCCCATGTCTTGATCGGCCGCTTGGTGCCGGCTTCAGTCTGGGCCATAACCTTGACGAAGAGTTTCTCGTCGACGTACGGGCCCTTCTTTGTTGAGCGTCCCATCTCGATATCTCCGTCAGATCTTCAACTGGCCGTAACGACGGCTCTTGCGGCGACGCAGGATGCGAGCATTCGACGCCTTGCGCCGTTGCCGCGTGCGACCACCCTTAGATTTGGTACCTGACGCACTGGCCGGCTCACGGCCGCCCTTGCTGCGTCCCTCACCACCACCGAGCGGATGCTCGTGGTGACTCATCGCCATACCGCGGACCTTTGGTCGACGGCCCAACCACCGATTGCGTCCAGCCTTGCCAAGTTTGACGAGTTGGTGATCGGTGTTTCCGACCTGTCCAATCGTCGCGCGGCAATTGATGGACATCTGGCGTAGTTCGCCCGACGGCAACACCAAGGTGGCCCATTGGCCTTCCTTATTGGTGAGCCTGGCACCCACACCAGCAGAGCGGCAGATCCGAGCACCCTTGCCTGGCTCAAACTCCACAGCGTGAAGCGTCAGGCCGGTTGGAATGAATTCGATCGGCATGCAGCATCCAGGATTCGGCTCAATGCCCTTGGAACTGCTGAGAATCGTGTCGCCATCGGTCAGACCAACGGGGGCGAGAATGTAGCGGCGGTCACCGTCTTCATACTCCACCAACGCAATGTGGCAGGAACGATTCGGGTCGTACTCGATCCCGATGACCTTCGCTTGCATGTCATCCTTCGTACGCTTGAAGTCGATGACGCGGTAGCGACGCTTGTGGCCACCGCCTCGACCCTGGACCGTGATCTTGCCCTGGTTGTTACGGCCGCCCTTCTTATTCAAGGGGCGAAGCAGCGACTTCTCAGGCGTCCGCTTGGTCACCTCGGCATGCATGTTCACTGAGGCGTTTCGTCGCCCTGGTGTCGTCGGCTTGTATTTGCGAATCGGCATGGTTCGTATCCCAACGGGCTCAGATGAGCTCGATTTTGTCCTCTGGATGGATCTTGACGATGGCTCGCTTGATGTCGTTCGTCTTCCAGTACCCGAACTTGTTGCGACGCATTTGACCCTTGCGGTTCTGAATCGCCACTTCAAGCACACGAACGCCATAGAGCTCCTGCACAGCAGCCCGCACATCCGGCTTGGCGGCGGTGCGATCAACCTCGAAGGCATACCGATTGTGTTCGGATGCTTCCCATGTCGACTTCTCGGTCACGATTGGGCGGCGGATGACATCTGTACTACGCATCACGCTGCCTCCTTCTCGCCGGCAATGTCCGCCAGCCAGGCCTCGAGTGAGGCGCGATCAACGAGCAAGAACCGGTGGTTCAGCAACTCGAAGACGTTCAATTGATCGATGCGAATGATGTCGACGTCCGTGAGATTGCGAGCAGAGAGCGCCGCATTGCGATCCGCTTCACCAAGCGCAACAAGACACGTACGGTTCACACCGCAAGAGTCGAGCACCTTTTTCATTTCACTTGTCTTGGGACCGCCGAAGTTGAGCGCGTCAATGCACTTCACTTCGCCGTCCACCAACTTGGCAAGCAAGGCATTGCGATTGGCAAGCCTCCGCATGGCCTTAGGCATCTTCTTACGGAAGGTCTCGGTCTTCTTCGTCTTCGCGAATGCCACGCCGCCGCCCTTTCGAACGACCGTCCGTGCATTGCCAACACGAGCATTGCCGGTGCCCTTCTGGCGATACAACTTGCGAGTGGAACCTTTGACCATGCCACGACTCTTCGTCCGGGCCGAACCCTGACGCCGATTCGCGTGATACATGACGTAGGCCTGCTTCAGCAGGTCGGGGCGGACCTCGTTGCCGAGGGCTGCTTCGTCAATGGCAAGGGTGTCAACCTTCTTGCCCGATTTGTCCAGTACGGGAAGATCTATCATCGTCTTTACACCTGTGGCCCTCTTGGGCTCTTTGCGCCTGACTCTCCTCGCCATGCTTCGGACCACCCTTTCAGGTGGTCCCACCCGCGGTTCCCTGAGACAGGGCCTTCGGGGGTGGGAGGTAGAACTGCGACTCGGCGTTCTCTTGTTTCGGGTTGCCCGGACATTTAATCGTCCGGAGTCGGTGGGCCTCAGCCCGCCTTCGCCACCCTCGCTTTCTGTTTGTTCAGGCGAACAGCCTGCCGCACCAGTACCTGTGCACCCACAGGACCGGGCACGGTGCCCTTCACCACGATGAGGTTTCGATCCACGTCGAGCGAAATCACGCGAAGCGAGCGGTTCGTGACCTGCTCATGCCCCATGTGACCAGCCATTCTCTTGCCCTTTTTGATCTTCGGGCCTGTTCCCAGATTGGTCGCGTGTCCATTGATGGAACCAGGCGAGCGGTGACGCCGCTTGACGCCATGCGATGCTTCAAGGCCGCGGAAATTATGCCGCTTCATGCCGCCCTGAAAACCCTTGCCCTTACTCACGCCCTTAACGTCAACGAACATCACGTCGTCGAAGACGGACACATCGAGCGTGTCGCCAAGTTCGACGCCAGCTTCGCCGCGAACCTCGCGGTGATGACGAAGCGGCGGGCTTCCGGCCTTGTGGTCGTGTCCGATCATTGGCATGGTGCTTCGGCGAGGCTTGACCTCACCGCCGCCAAGTTGCACAGCGTCATAGCCATCGGTATCGGTGGACTTGACCTGCGTCACAACGCACGGCCCAGCTTCGATCACGGTGACTGGCACGTTGGTGCCGTCTTCCATGAACCAGCGGGTCATGCCAATTTTTGTTCCAAGCAGTGTGGGGGTCATCTCGATACTTCCGTCCAACTCAAGCCTTGATCTTCACAAAGACGCCAGCCGGAACCACGAGTCGGTTGAGCGCATCAATCGTGTTCGGGCTCGGCTCTGAGATGTCGATGATTCGCTTATGCGTGCGAATCTCGAACTGCTCTCGCGATTTCTTGTTAACAAATGTCGAGCGATTGACCGTGTAAATCTCGCGCCGCGTCGGCAGCGGCACCGGACCACTCACACGAGCGCCTGTGCGCTTGGCGTGGTCAACGATCTCACGTGCAGACGCGTCGAGCGCCTGGTGGTCGTAAGCTTCCATGCGGATGCGGATCTTCATGGTTGATTTATCACTCGGGGCCACAACGTGAACCCCAATGATTGCCTCTCGACGGATATCTCTGAACGAGTTTCTGAGAACACACAAGTGGCTTGGCCCAAAACCAAGCGCGAAACGGCGATGATAGAGTCCCCGAACCCCCTGTCAAGGTCGTGAGAGGCCCCAATCCATGAATCACCCCACCCTGCGAGCACAAGCCATGATCCTCCCACTCATCTTGGTAACCACCCTCCTAGCCGCCACCGACTCTGCCCAGTTCATCAGCGACGAGTTGGGATTGACGCTCAACCTCCCCCCCCATGCGGAGATGGTCCGCCGCGCGGGGGACGAGGGCGAATCCTCTTACCTCTTCCGGGATGGGTCCGCGGCACCCAATTGGAGTCTTCGAATCGACTCAGCAGCCACGACGGCCACCGAAACCGATGCATGCCTTCGCGAGATCCTGGAGTCCCGGGTCCACCCCGACCATCTCCCGAAGACGCTCAACCCCGTCCATCTCAACCTTGGAGGCCGCGATGCTGGTGTTTTGTGGCTTCCAGTACCCGCTGGCGACGGAAAGGAGGCCCTCCTCGGCTGGATGGTGGCCCCCCAAGCCCTTGGCAGGTGCCTCGTCATCGGCGTTGTCACAACACCAGATGCCAGTCCTGCGCTCATGGAGGCCCTTGATGGCGTCTTTATGAGTGTCGAACTTCTCGATCTCGCGGAAGGATCTACCGAACTCAAGAAGGACTACGCGGCAGGCGAAAAGGCCCTTAAACTCTTGACAGAAGACACTTTGCGATCACTTGTCGGCACGGCCCATACGATCCGAATCCACAATCCATCGGCGAGCGACCATGGCGAACTTGGCTACGGAACGATTGAGGTTACTGAGGCCCCTAAGTCCGTCCTTCAGACTATCCCGAGGCCTTCCTCAAACCCGGACGAGACCGGGCTGCTCGTCACCACCCACCTGCGGCTCGTTGGAGATGCTGAATCTCAGACATATATAGATCGCGTCCAGCGTTGCTGGGTCAGTTGGGATCTGAGCAATGAAGCGTGGGTCGACACTGCAACCGAGCGGCAAGGCGATCACCGCACGAGCACATCCGAAATCGGGGTTCGGGAGCCAGCCTCAACAAGCATGCCGCGAGGCCAACTCCTCGTCGTTCGGGAAAATGGGGATCACGGCATTCGAAGTAGTTCCACCCTGGTACCAATGGCACCCTGGCTCCCGAGGGCCCTGCGGTGGCATGTCTGGGACCCGCTGGACCAATCAGCCCCGCGGCGAACCGCTTGGAATACGTGGGATGACTCGACAGCCACGCCTCGCATCACGATTCGTCGCGATCGCTGGACGAGCCCGCAGACCTGCGCATCATGGTCCGGAATCAATGGTTTGCCGACCATCCTCGACTTTGATGGCCGCGGTCACTGGAAACAGGCCAACCGACCAGGCGGAACCGTGATCGAGCGATCCGACCGCGAGACAATCAACAAGGCATGGAATCGGGCAGGGCTTCGGCTTCGTTGATGGTTTCGGTGAGCGCCGCAGCGAGTGCGTCCATCGACTTCTGAGGATAGATCAGGAAGGGCCAGTCGCGTTTACGAGCAACTGCAGCGTCGCCAACCGAATGCTGTACCGCCCCTACCCGATCCAACCAACCGTGCATCGCGTCCCAGGCCTGTCGTCGCTGGCCGGTTCCCGGCGAACACGCATCGATCTGCCTGAGCATGGCAGCCTTCTCAAGTGAGAGCCCAGCACCACCGTGATTCGCCGGATCATGCCGCAGCCGCCGCTGTTCCTTCTCCGCGGAAATAAGGTCCAACTCCCTACACCGCGGCAACCGGACATCCGCCGTCGCCAAACAACGCCCAACAAGCGGCCAGCCAAGCCAGCCCGCGATCCATTGCTCCATCACCCGGTCATACCGCCAACCACCCAACCCGTGGACAAAAGCGTCACACCCCCCGCACCGCATGATGGCCGAGGTGACAAGTCCACGCGGCAGGAGCGACTGCGACTCGGCCAGATCATGGACGGTCGCAGGCCTCCGGACCTCGGACTCCAGAACCCAAAGCGGCACCTCAATTTCGGGCGATGCGCGAAGTTGCCCAACCCCGACCTCGGGATACGCGCGGCACGCATCGTTCCACGCTTGCAGACAACCGCTGGGATCCAAGCGAATGGCCTCCAGCAACGCTATACCGATTGGCGTGGCAAGCAACTCCGATGCAAACACATTGACAACATCGCCAACAATCGGACGAATCAGCGAGTTGATCATGCTCGCGGCCTGCGTCGCGGCAGTCGCGCCTTCGGCCTGCGCCCACATGGATGCCATGAGGACGAGTCCCTGCCGCGTCGCAACCGACATCTCCTTCTGCTCAGACCATGCCGCCGATTCACCCGCCGGCCTCGCCGCCAGAACGCCCGTCGACTCACGGAGTAGGGCTGCGCGGCTCAGGCTCAGCCCCAGCGGAGGCGTACCGAGAGGTATTTCGACCAAGCCGACTTCGATGTCCACGGTATCAACGACCACGTTGACGACCACGCCGCCAATACCCTCGGCCAAGTGCCGCGCCACCATGTACTTCGCAAGAATGCCAGGGTGGGGTGGGACGGGCTGGTGTCCGGTGGCAATCACGGGACAATCATCTGGTATGCCGAGCACACGACGCGTCTCCGCGGCATCACCAACGGGTGGGCTCGGGTTGCCCAAGCCGCTCACATCGATCTGAATATCACCCTCGAACAAGCACATCTGGCGATCCCGAGCGAAGCAGTTCTCGGTGGAAGACCGCTTCATACATCTCGCGGCGATTCTGCGGGTTGTCAAGTGGCCCACCGAAGGAACGATCCGGATCGTTGTAGATCAGCCTGACCGGTATCTCACTGATTCGCAGGCCGTTTTGCACTGCCTGCACCCAGAACTGCATGGGGAATTCGTACCCCTCGACATCGAGTTGGAGCGGCGAACAGGCAGCGGTGCGATAGGCTTTGAAGCCGCAGAATGCGTCGGTCAGCGAGAGGCCGAGTCGGTCATTGAGCAGCTGCGTTATCGCCGCATTGATCGTGCGCCGATCAGCTGGCGGCGTGTCGGCACCTTGCGAGAACTGCAAGTATCGGCTTCCCGACACAACATCAACATCATCTCGATGTATGGCTTCCAGAAACTCAGGGATGGCCATAGGCTCATGCTGCAAATCACAATCCATCGTGATCAGCCAGTCATAGTTATCGCGATCGGCGCGTCGGAACATGTCCTGCATCGAATGGCCGTACCCACGATTCTGTGGATGCCGAATGACCTCGACATCGTGATCGGCGAGCAGGTGCGGCGTGGCGTCGGTCGATCCGTCATCGACGACGAGAATGTCGCTGGCGTACCGCCGCACTTCTTGCAGCACAGCCGCGACGTACTTCGCTTCATTGAAGACCGGGATGCCGATTAGTACTCGGGGGTTGGTTGACATGAGACGATTAGTGTAGAACGAATCGTCCGCGCATCGACGACGCAAGGCGGTTTATCCCGGATACTTCGGGATCTGTTTCAGTGCGAGAAGGGACTCAATCCACCAGGTGCAGTGTTGCATCGAGCCGATCGATCTGGCACAGCACATGCGCCTCCGGCGTCAGCGGCGGGCGGGCGGCCCCGTACTCGGGACGCTCGTGATGACTGAGTACCAGGTGGATCAAATGCTGCACGCGTTCTGGTTCGAGCGGCACGCCGCCCGCGAGTTCTGCTTCCCCCACCTTCTCGTCGATGAGGCTTGCGCCGATGACGATGTGCCCAACGAGATCGCCCTGTCGCGTGTAAGTGAATCCCCGGGACCAATCGAGTTCGGACGTCTTGCCGAGATCATGAAGAAAGGCACCGAGCATAAGCATGTCACGGTCAATGCTGATTTCAGTTTCAGCGTAAAGCGAACAGATTCGATCGGCCAGCCGCATCACCTGCAATGTGTGTTCAAGCAAGCCGCCGATCCACGCATGATGTTTGCGAATACCTGCCGGCGCCTCACGGAAACGACTCATCAATGGATCGTCATCCAAAAACGCTTCAGCAAGTGCGCGAAGACCAGGGCACTCGATCGACAGGAGAAGCGCTCGCACTTCCCGGAACATCAACCCAACGTCGCTGCTGGTGACGGGCATCAGGGAGAGCAATTCGTCGCGATCGACATCAACTGCTTCGATCGACTCGATATTCACCTGAGCTGCGCCTTGCCAATCGACGACGTGACCATCAACTTCGACAACCGGCGCATCCTGCAAGGACCGCAGTCGCTGCACATCAAATGACCAACATCGTCCGGCGACCTGGCTGGCAGCGTTACGAAGCAGACACCGCAGGTATGGGCCGCCACCGCGGCTCGTGCCGAGTTGCGGATTGACCAGCAGAAACCGCTCGCCAGAAAGGGACTGTCCAGCCTGTATCGAAGTACCCATACCGGCAGACTATCTGGCCGCGGCCGGGACCGCGTCGGCCAGCTCCTCGGCCAGCATGCCCCGGTCACCGTGAGCCTCTCGCCAAACAACACCCGCCCCGGCATGAAGCGTGACTGCAAGGCGAGCGGCTCCAACCAGATCGAGGTCGTTCGCCGCGACCTGCTGCGCCAGTACGCTCGCCATGATTCCTGTCAGCACGTCCCCGCTGCCGGGGATCGCTAGTTCCACACCGCCGCCGGGGCATGTCCAAGCCCCTTCACCGGTCGCCACGACCGTGCCATGCCCTTTGAGCACCACGACCGCGTCCGTCGCACCCGCCAATTCAATTGCGGCGGCTCGTCTACCTCGATCGTCCTGCCCGGCTTCTGCGGTCCCAAAGGCGCGTGCGAGCACGCGGAACTCGCCGGGATGCGGCGTCAGCACAACCTGCCGGTGGTGCGACTGCGTTCGCGTAGCCGCCATCGCATGGAGGGCGTCGGCATCCACGACCAGCGGCCCCCCATCGCCCGAAAGAAGATCCTGAACGATGGCTGCGATCGTGCCGGACCTTCCGCAGCCTGGTCCGATCGCGAGCGCCTGCACCTGCTCATCCATCCCCCGAGCCCGCTCAATCGCGAACTCGCATTCAAGGCCGTTGTCTGCTTTCTGCGTGAGAGGCCAGCCGGTAGCAGACGAACATGCGGACAAAATCGAGGGGAGTATCGACCGAGCCGCGGCGATCATCACCCGACCGCATCCACACCGCAGCGCGGCTCGAGCAGCAAGCGACGGCGCACCAACCATCATGCTCTCGGGTTCATCGCACCCACCAATGATTCCAACCGTCCCAAACGTTCCCTTGTGCCCATCATCCGGCCGGAGCGGCAAGATGTCATACGCTGTCATCGGTCGACTCGCACAATCTCAATATCAAGGTTACCGAGCAGCCCCAACATGGCCATCAACTGCCGCTGCCCGTCGCCATCCTTCAATGTAGACGTGGCAACAAGTACATGCCCTGCCGAAAACGGAACTGGAAGGGTCGCATCGAGATCAACCCATTCGCCATCGATGAATGCCTGGGTCCACATGTGCCACCCAAAGGCGTCCAGCCCATCCATCCAAACCAGCCCCGACGCAACTCTGGACGGAATACCAATTGCCCGAAGCGCCGCTGCCAGCAGTACGCCATGTTCCGAGCAATCACCGACACGATTGCGAACGGTCTCGGACGCGCTGGCGAATGCCGTCTCAAGCCCCTTGCCGGTAATCCACGTTCGCACCGCGCGCCGTGTTGCTTCGGCCTTATCACGAGCGGAAGCATTTGCCGGAAGACGCGAAATCGCGGAGGTCGCGAACGATTCGACTTCGGCATCCGACGAGTTGATCATGGCCGAAGACTCGATGCACGCCGGGTCGAAGCTGGCAGTACTCCGAGACCCTTGCGGAATCATCGAGGCCTCGCGCTCCACAAGAAGCAGCAGGCCAGCATCACCTTCGCCCGCGATGGTCTGGGCACCGCTGGAGGGCAGTGTGAGCGGCGAGCCGTCCTTGGTTGTTAGTCTCAGAAACGCCCGCCGCACATCAACCTGCCGGCCCAGCGACCTGGTCGGTTTGACGAAGAGCGACACGAACAACTCGGGTGCTGGCCCATCCGATCCACCCATCGCGGTTGCTCGGTCGGTCAGCGTCGACTCAAGTTCACCGAACGATGCGGTCATGATTGTCTTGACCGGATGAAGTTCGGGAGAGAACCAAGTCTCCAACTCGACCGGAAGTCCCTCGATTGCGACCGACCACTTGGACACGGCGATGTCACCATCCACTGCCGCGAATGTCCCTTGGCCGGTTCGTCGCATCGTCTGCTTCACAGGCGTAAGACCGAGATCAGGCATCAGCGTGTAGAAGGTCACCTCATCAGACCCGGCCGCGACCTTTTTCACCAACAGGTCGATCGCTGCCGCTGGGGTCAGCCACGCAACCGCTGGTGTTGGTTGCCTCGTAGTCGATGTGTGGCCACCTTGCTCCACTGTGACCGCTATTTCAGTGGACTCAAATGACCACGTCGTCTGCACCGGCGCGCCACCCATGTCCTGCGTCCATCGCATCGACACTGGCGAACCATCGAGATGGTCGATCCAGACGGTAGTCGCCGTCACCGAGACTTCGCTTGAGCCCCGAGCGATCCGCATGGATTCGGTGGAACTCACGGTTCGCACGTCGCCGTCTACAGATTCGGTTCCATGCGCCCAGCCCGCCCGTACACCGCCAAGTTGCAATTCGTACCACGAGTCGTACTCGGCAGACGCGCCGCCGCAGCATGCCAAGAGAGCAAAAATTGTCAATAGCCGGATCATTCGCTGCCGCCATCACTTCGCATCAGTGGAAAGAGCACGACGTCGCGAATGCTGGTGTTCCCCGTCATGAGCATGACAACGCGGTCGATTCCGATTCCGAATCCACCTGCCGGTGGCATTCCCACAAGGAGTGCATCGAGAAAGTCCTCGTCGAGGCTTCGGAACGCAGCATCTTCGTCGTTGATCCCCGCGAGTTGCTCGGTGAATCTCGCCCGCTGGATATCTGGATCGTTGAGTTCGGTGTAAAAATTGCCAAGTTCCATGCCCGCAATGAAGAGTTCGGCACGCCACGCGATGGAAGGATCGTCCGCATGTGGCCGGGAAAGTGGCGAGAGCGGCGCGGGAAAATCTGTCACCCATGTTGGGCGTGATGGATCGATAGCCTCTTCAGCTTCATCGAAGAGCGCCTCGACCAGCAACCATGGATCTTTCGTAGAAGCATCATCAAACCCCTTAGAGGAAGCGACCTTGCGTACCGCATCTGCATCTCGCATATCACAACCGTGCATCTTCTCAAAGAGGTCTCCGTAGGTTGTCCTCTCAAATGCGGCCTCGTAGTCGATCATGAGATCGCCAAAGGCCACCGTGCCACCTGCAAGTTTGCGGAACAGCGATTCGGTCAGACTCATCACCGACTCACAATCTCCGAAAGCCTCGTAGGCCTCCATCATTGTGAACTCGGGGTTGTGTCTTCGGCTGATGCCTTCGTTCCGAAAGTTGCGATTGATCTCGAAGACCCGGCGCATGCCACCAACGAGCAGTCGCTTGAGATACAGCTCAGGAGCGATCCTCAGATACAAGTCGATGTCGAGCGCGTTGTGATGCGTCACGAAAGGTCTCGCGGCGGCGCCGCCCGCAACCGGCTGCATCATCGGCGTCTCCACTTCGATGAAATCGTGCTCCTCCATGAAGCGGCGGATCTCAGAGACGATCTGACTGCGTCGCAGAAATGTCTCCATCGTTCCGGGTGTTGCATACATGTCCACATAGCGGCGGCGGTATCGCTGCTCGGCATCGGTCAGTCCGTGAAACTTCTCCGGTGGCGGCGCGAGAGACTTGCAGTGCACTTCGAAGCGGTCGGCCCAGATGCAAATCTCACCTCGCTTGGTGCGGCCAATGGGGCCCGCAGCGACAATGATGTCGCCGTAGTCGACCTTTGACGCCAGTTTGAAGGACGACGTTTCCAACTCCGCCTTGGAGCAGGAAATTTGCAAATCGCCCGATTCGTCCCGGAGCACCATGAAGCACAACTTGCCCATGGCCCGATGCTGGATGACCCGGCCTGCAACTGCGGCTCGTGGCCGCGGATCGGTGTCGGGTGGCGGATCACCGTCAATGGCATCGGCGGCGGCCTCATCGAACATGCTGCGAGCCTCGGCCAGCGGCACAAGGCCATCGACACGGCATCCCCACGGGTCGATGCCGAGATCGTCTCGCCATCTCGCGAGTTTGGCGCGGCGAGCTGCCACAAGATCGGATTCGGTACGGTCGGTCGAGTCTGTCACGCTCATGCCCGTACGATACTCCCACCCGGTCCTCGGCGGACGCGGCGTGGAGAGATGATGTGATAGACCACGTAGCGATCGTGACTGGTGCAGGCAGCGGAATTGGATGCGTGGTCGCAACAGACCTGACATCGAGTATTCGTGACGCCGATACGCGAGCGGGCACCGAGGCCTATTACGCAGCCATGGAACAGCCCTTGACGGCCACCGACGTCGCTGATGCCGTCATGTTCGCCGTCGAGGCCCCCGGCCACGTCTGCATTTCCAACTTGACCCTCCCACCAACGGCGATGACACGATGAGCCGCCCCGCGATTTTCCTCGATCGAGACAATACGATCATTCGCAACGACGGCGATCTGGGCGACCCCGATGGTGTCGAGCTGATGCCCACCGCCCTCGAGGCCCTCGCCAGTTTGCACTCCGCCGGCTGGCCCCTGATCGTCATCACCAATCAAGGGGGCGTGGCAAGAGGTCGGTACGGGGAGGATGATGTTCGGGCAGTTCACGCGCGGACGCAGGCGTTGCTCGGAGCAGTCCCGATTCTCGACTGGCTGTGGTGTCCGTTTCACCCAACCGGCACGGTTCCGCGCTTCACGCGTGAACACCCATGGAGAAAGCCGGCGCCTGGAATGCTCTTGGAAGCAGCGAACCGCCACGATCTCGATCTCACCCGATCTTGGCTGATCGGTGATCAGGATCGCGACATCGCAGCTGGCCTCGCCGTCGGTTGCAGATCCGTACTACTTGGCGCCGCTGCCGGCGATCCTCCGCCCGACGTCGTAGCCCAAACCATGCAAGAGGCCGCAGACGCGATTCTCGGAGCACCGCCGCTGTGACTGATTGGTCCACCATCAGCAGCGTGTGCGCGATCATGCCGACTTGGATCGGAGATATCTGCATGGCCACTCCGGCACTGCGACTACTCCGCGAACGGCTTCCCGAGGCAGCCACGCTCACCGCGGCAACACGACCGGGGATGTCGCCGCTCCTTCGCGGCCTTCCTTGGATCGACGACATCATCGAGATCAACCCGCAAGGATTGCTCGGGCCGTGGCGGGCCGGCGCCGCAATCGCCGCGACGAAGCCTGAAGCGGTGCTCGTACTTCCCGGGAGTTGGCGTTCGGCTTTGACCTCACGACTGAGCGGCGCCTCGCGACGTATCGGCTATGCGCGAGATGCGCGAGGCTGGATGCTCAGCGACGCCACCAAGCCACCCGATCGAAGTCAGCCCGTTTCAACAGTCGGTTGGTACGCCGGCCTTGTTGATGCTGACGCGGCAGTAGGGCTGCCCGAATTGTCCGCCACCGAAGTCGACCGCGCCGATGCAGCCGAAGTCCTGCCGCCGCATTTCAAACATTATGCAGTGCTGGTCCCCGGCGCTAACCGGGAAGACAAACGATGGCCCGCTGATCGATT
>PVBE012525601.1_pt1 | contig 15120 bp, 11 predicted proteins | sample 1631181 | NCBI WGS metagenome assembly PVBE01 (sample SAMN08397723, study PRJNA350692) | Marine metagenome, whole genome shotgun sequencing project. | isolation source: water | place: Pacific Ocean | collected 2012-04 | reverse complement strand
GATCTTGTCGATGTCGTCCTCGGGTAGATCGACCACCGGCAGCCCCATGTGAGAGGATCTCCGACGACGTGTCGAATGGTGCCGGACAGCCGATTCCTCGTGCAGATCCCGCGCGCTGTTGCAGCGTGGACAGGTCGCCATCCCTTCGTGGGCTCGAACGATCTCGAGGTTGCCACAGTGGTGACAATCGAGTAGCTGGCGACAGGTGGGCTCGAGCAGCTTGTGCAGGTCGGAGACCCCAACGGCACCGTCTTCGATCAGGATTTCATGAATCCGCACCGTCCGGTTGGTGCCTTCCAGGGCCCGCTTATGGTCCAGACAGCGGGTCAGACGATCCAGGCTGATCAGCCTGTTTCGCACCAGCTGGCCCAGCAGATAGAGGTCTTCCTCCTCGGACGGAGGACGCTCATCCTCCACCATCTCCGAGAGTTCCTGTAGGCCACTGCGCACCATCGTCGGAGAGACCAAACCGAGCCCAACGAGAGCGGAGAGCAGATCGTCCTGGGGCAGGTTGTGCGTACGCAGCCACTCACGTGCCTTCTTCAGGTCCTCTTCGTCCAGCAACTTCATCCGTCGCATGTGCCCGATCAGGTCGACCATCAGGCCAATATTCTAGCGATCTCAGCCAAAAATTGCGGAACGGGAATAAAAATGTCGGCAAGCTGAACCAACACCGATCATCCCGGTTTGTTGTCTGGCCACCAGCCCAGGAGGACTTCAGATGCGCCAGACAGACCCTGCCCAGAACTAAGACGATCTCCCCGGACCACACCCGTCAGTCAACTAGAGAAACGTGATTTCCTTCTCTCCTTCGGTCCGGGCAGGGTTCGAACGACTCCAAACATAGTCTGCGCACGCGAGTCGTCCCTGCCTGGGCCGATTCTTACCTTGCTCCTCGGGTGGTTCGTGCCAGGGCACCCAGACCGTTAGATATCCGGCAGGGCAGGGTCTGTGCCCGCCGGAAAACTGACCCGATTATGGGTTACAATGAACTGGCATGTCCACGCAAGGCGACCTTGGCAGACGCGACTACCTGATCCTCAAGCTAGCGGTCAGGAAGGGCTGGCTCGAACCCAATGACCTCCGGGAAGCGCTGCAGCCAGGCCCTGGCACCTCGATCATGGGCCTGCTGCTCAAGGGGGAGTCGCTCAGTTCCTCTCGGGTAGAGAAGCTCTCCAAGGCGATCTCCCGCCAGATGGCCAAGGAGGAGCCAACCGTCGTCTTCAAGCGCAAGGACAGCCTCTTTCGCCGGTTCTTGATCGAATATCAAGAGTGTCCGTTGGGCGCCATCTCGGCCGCGATGTCCGAACAGAAACGGGGCAATGGCTGGCTGTCGATAGGCGAGATTCTCGTCCGCAAGGGCATGCTCGCCGAAGACCGGCTGCAACAGTTGCGACGGCTGGTCGATGATTACTTCTATCGACAGCAGGCCACGCTGCTGTGCGGCAGTCAGGATGAGCGACAGCCAGAGACTCCGGACCTGACCGACTTCGAGGTACTGGAGGAAATCGGCCGGGGCGGCATGGGCCTGATCTACAAGGCCCGCCAGAAGGGCCTCGATCGGATCGTCGCGCTCAAGGTGTTGGACTCACTGCGCAGCAACGAGACGAAGGTCAAGCGGTTCAAGCGAGAAACGAAGGCCCTCTCGGCCCTGCGCCATCCCAACATCGTCTCGATTCTGCAGGTCGGTGAAGAGAGTGGCATCCACTTCTTCTCGATGGAGTTAGTGGAGGGCAATACGCTGGAGCAGGCCTTCGAGCGGGGAGAGCAGCCGCTGAGCGAGCGACTCGAGTTGGTCCTGCAGGTCTGCCAGGGCATCGGCTACGCGCATCAGAAGGGAATCCTGCATCGGGACATCAAGCCCGCCAACATCATCCTCGACGAACACAGCGTCCCCAAGATCGCTGACTTCGGTCTCTCGCGAGACATGCGGGAGGACACCCTGCTGACGCGCGACGGAACGATACTCGGCACGCCGTTCTACATGGCGCCCGAACAGATCCAGGGCAACCGCAACGAGATCGGGCCGCACACCGACCAGTTCGCGCTAGGCGTGCTGATCTACGAGGCGACGACCGGCGAGTTGCCGTTCCACGGCAGTAGCTCGGTCGAGATCTACAACAAGATCCTCCACGATGAGCCCGTACCGCTCGAGCGAATGGCCGAAGACGCGCCGGAGGGACTGGGGCTGATCCAGCGCAAGGCCTTGTCCAAGTCACCAGCCAACCGTTACGGCTCGGTGCTGGACCTGGCGGATGATCTGGATGCGCTGCTGAAGGGCGAGGCGATCTCCATCCGACCTCCCGGCCTGACACAGCGTGCTTTCTGCCAACTCCAGTGCCACAAGGTGAAGCTGATCGCGGGAGCTCTGGCATCGCTGTGTCTGCTGACCGGCGCTATCTGGTGGCGCAACTTGAGCGGGCAGACTCCGCCGCCATCCCCACCGCCTCCCGCCGGGCCAAAACCGCCGAAAATAATCAAACCGGACGACCCGGCCGTCCGGCGAGCAGCCTTGCGTGAGAAGCTGGAGGAACTCCGAACCCAACTCGATCACGCACTGGCGGCCCGCCAATACAAGAAGGTCCTCGAGCTCGCGGCGCAGATGCGAAAGCTCGCACCCCAGTCTGACGAATCTCACATGTACGAAGCGCAGGCTCTCTGGAGGATGTCCAACCGGAGCAAGCCGGAACGCCTGAAAAAGGTGATCGCTACCACTCAGAAGGTCCTCTCACTCAACAAGAAGAGGATTCTCGCTTACGCTCTGCAGGGCCGCGCCCACCGTGAAATGCGCAACTTCAAGCAGGCCTATCAGGTGCTGACCGCCGGTCTCCTGGTGGCGCCCCGCGACCCAGAGTGTCTCCTGCTACGAGCGCTCACGTTGAACACCTTGAATCGAAACGCCGAGTCCCTCGCCGATCTGAGCCAACTCGTGGAGGTGGAACCGGAAAATGCGAATGCACGATTCTACCGCGGACTGGTCTACCGCCAGATGGGGATGACCTCCAAGGCGATCGATGACTTGAGCATCTATTTGCGCAAGCAACCCACCTATGCCCCGGCCTGGTATTTTCGTGCGACCTGCTACGAGCAAGAGGAGAAGCTCAAGCTGGCGATGGAGGACTACATCCGCGGCCTCGAGGCCGGGCTGCCCAGGCGAGACGCGGCCAAGGCCCGCGCCCGGCTGAAGGTCCTGCGGAAGCGACTCGGTAATCGATGAAGCAGCTCCTGCTGATGATCATCCTCGGCCTGCTCTCGGGTTGCGACGGCCCCGCTAACGAGTCCACGCAACGGCCGGATCACCGACGAGCCAAGCGAGACCGCGTGAGTGGAAGCCGCGTCACACCCAATCGGTCCCCCGAGGAACAGCCCGAACCCCGGCAGACCGACCCCGTCCTGAGCAAGCTGTCCGCCAATGCCAGCAACTACACCAACAGCCTGCACGACGTGCGCACGTCGTTCAATGCAGGCCAGTACGACAAGGCGCTGGGCAAGCTCGACGACTACCTGAGAGAAAATCCGACCGACGCGGACGCTTACTACCTGCGCGGACGCTGCCTGGAGGCAACCAGCCAGCCAGAAAAGGCGATCCAGGCCTACGGACTGGCCCTCCAGCAAAACGCGGCCCACCTCGGAGCGTCCGCTCATCGCGGGATGATCTACTACAACAGCCGGCGCTTCCGCGAGGCGCTTGTGGACCTCAAGACGTACCACCGCCAAATCAGCGACACCGGCGAGAAGTTGCGCGTGGCTCGGATAATCCAGACCCTCGAGAAACAGCTGAGATCTCCCACCGCCCCCCAGGACTCCGAGCGTAAGATCTTCGACGCCCTGGGTAAGAACCCGGAACGGCTGACCAACCCACTCAGGCAAGCGCTCGGGTTGGCCAAGCAGGGCAACTACTCGCAAGCCATGCAATTGCTGAGCCGGATGCTACGAGACAAACCGGAGCATCTCGAGGCCTTGGTGCTGCGCACGTTCTGCCAGCTCAAGCTGCAGCAGTATCCGGAGGCTCGAGCAACAGCCACCCGGACCAGTCAGCTTGCACCGACCGACTCCCGGCCCTACTACCAGCGCGGGATGGCCAACCTCAACCTCAAACACCGCGCCGATGCCCTTGAGGATTTCCGCCGCTACCTCAAGTACGAGAAGGACCCGAAAAACCGGCGGAAGATCCAGAAGATCATCAGGCAGCTCGAATCGGCCTCCAAGTAATGGCGGAGGTCCCGCAGCATCGCGTCGGCGTGCTCGGCTTCGTCGAGGCCGAGTTCTTGTTGCTTCTGCGGGCCTTGGTCGAGACCTGTGGACCGGGAATCCAGCTGGACCTCGACGGCGGACTTCGAACGCGTGTGGTTTCGGGGACTCAGTGTGCGGCCGGCGTCGTCTGGGAGATCCTCGGCCCGGTATCGAACATTCCGACGATCAATCCCGGCGAGCTGGGCAACCTCGATGCGATCCTCGTCCGGCTTTCCGACACCGAACAGATCCCCCTACTGGAGGAACTTGCGTTGACCCTGCCGGCGGCGGGGGACTTCCTGCGTAGCCACGTTGGCCTGATCGCCCTGGTCCCGGCACCGGCAGACCCTGTGGCCTGGCTGGATCGCGCAAACATCGACACCCAGCAGCTTCTCGGCCGAAAGCTCCGTTTCTATCAAATCCTCGGAGACCAAGACACTCTGGGGCCTACCCTGGACTGGATTATCAAGCTCCATCAGGAGCGGAAGTTCGAGCAGCTCATCGAGTGGCTCGAGGAGCACCCGGGTCAAGGACGCCTGGCCGTCCGACGCATTGATGATTTCATCGATAGCCATCCGCACGGAGCTCATACAGCACAGCTGCGTGTCGAGCGTGACGCACGCGAGGCCCGGCGCCGGGCCCGACTGCGACGTTGGCCCCTCGGCGTAGCCATCATCGGGCTGTTGCTACTACTGTGGTGCGCCTGGATGACGGGCGCGGATGGCCAGCGCTTCCGGCATTCTCAGCAGTTCGAGGGCAGCGAAACGGCCCAGCGCTGGCTGGCGATCGACGCCTATCGCACGTACCTGGCCCGAACCACATGGGCCTCCTCGACGACTCGTTCCAGCGAAGCCCGCTCCCGGATCGCCATACACTCGCTGGCCCTGCTGCGGGAAACCACCCCCCCGCCCGCCGAGCTGGAGCGGTATCTCGCCCTGGCGGACCGTCTCGAAGCCGAACACCCGGAGCACGCCAAATCGCTGACCGTGATCCGCAGGGCGCTCCGGCAACGGATCGCCCGGCGTGGGTTCGATCGGGAGTTCGCCCCCTTCCGCCGACCGGGCGCTGAACTGAAAGGCCTGGAACAAGCCTGGCTGCGCTATCTGGCCCTAGTCGGGGCGGACCCCGGCCTGCGCCCTCATTTCGACAAGCTGCTCGCCCGTCGAGCGGCCGCGCGGGACGCCGCGCTCTGGGACAAGATCCAGGCCGAGGCCAGGCGCTTTCCGGACCCGTCCAAGCGGCGAGAGATCTACCAGCGGTACCTGAGTCAGACCAGGCAACATGACCACGACGACGCAGTCCGTGCTGCGATCATGCAGGAGCACCTGCGGATCGACGACAAGGTCTGGGAAGCACTCTCGATCCAGCTGGCTGGGAGAAAACAAACGCTCGAGCGAAAGCTAGCGATCGTCGAGTCGTTTCTGGCCGACCACTCGAACAACCGCAACCGGGACGCCGCGCGCAAGGCCCATCGAGCCTTGATGGCTCAGTTCGACCCACTGGACTGGGAACGAGTATCGCGTGAGTCCAGGTCCTTGGGGAATCAGTTCCAGAAGCGGATCGCGCTGGTTCTGAGCCACCAGCAGCGGATGCTCGACCACCGGTGCGTCCACGGTCGCGAGGTGCTTCGGGAAGCGAAGCGGCTGCGCACCCTGGCCGACCACCATCGTTACGCTTCGCTGAAGAGCTGGTTCCAGAAAAACCCGGACGCAGCACCACGCATTGCCAGTGCATTCCAGGTCTACCTCCGCGATTTCCCCAAGGGAGCCCACACGGGCAGCGCCCGTCGTTTCATCCAGTGGTGGAGCCAGGTCAACAAACTTGCAACCTACCGCATCATGCTGATCGGGGCCCGAATCGCGCAAGGGAAGGTCTCGACCGGCGAGCAGACCCCAGAGCCCTACCTGGAGCTCGACAGCGGCGGCCAGCGGCTGAGCACCCAGCCGCTCTCCGGCTTCGCCCCGAACTGGAACCAGCGCTTCACGCTGCGATGGAAACCCGGCCAGCAATTGATGCTACGTGTCTGGGACAAGGATCTGCGGTACGACGACTACCTGTTCACGATCCAGCTCAAGGGGCTCCTGTCCCTGGCCAAACTCCAAGGGACTCTGCGACATCGAGATGGGCACCAGATTCGGGCGTCATCCAACTTCCCACGCCCCAAACTGCCGTAGAACTCCTCGGGGCAGGACATTTCTGCACAATGTCTGCACAATAGAAGTTGATCTACGCAACGCCATGTATTACATGTAAACCAACTGAACTATGGACTCTTGGAAAGAATTTGACCAAAACCCGATCACTCACTCGGTGGCGCACCACCTGGTGACGATCGCCGAGTTGCACGAGGAGTACGGTTACGCTCGTGTTTCGGATGTCGCGCGACGGCTGGAGATCACCCGCGGAAGCGCTTCGATCACGCTCAAACGGCTCAAGCAACGCGGCCTGGTCCTCGAGGACGACCGGCGGTTCCTCAAGCTCTCGGAAGAAGGACTTCGGATTGCGCACCTGCTCAAGGCCAAGAAATTCGTGATGAAGAAGCTGTTCATCGATCTACTCGGCTTGGAGGAGCGCCAGGCAGACATCGACACCTGCAAGATCGAGCACCTGATCAGCAAGAAAACAGCCCAGCTAGCCGCCAGGCTGCTGCGATACATCGAGTCCGGAGCTCCGGAAGCCCAGGCCTTCCTCGATGGTCTCTCCCACTACGTCGACGCTCCTGAAAATCGGCCGGTCGTGACCAGCCCCCATGACATGGCCGAAGTCTATGCGGTGTTCCAGCACTACAAGGAAAGCCCAAAAAAAACACCATGAGCCCCTATCACGCAAACGAGGAGGTCATCGAGGTACTCAACGAGTTGTTCGCCGAGGAGGTCGAAGCGGCACTACGCTACCTTCATCTTTCGGTGACGATCAAGGGCCTCGACCGCCTACTCATTCGCGGAGAGTTGCTCGAAGGCCTCCGGGAGACGCTGGAGCACTCCCAGACGATCGCGGACAAGATCATCCAGTTCGGCGGCATTCCGTGCCTCGACATCAAGCTCCAGCTACCCCCCGAGAAATCCAGCGCCAAGGAAGCCATACACAACGCGCTGGCTTTCGAGCAAGCCGCACTGGACGCATATCGCGAAGCGCTCGAGCGAGTGGGCGATGCGGGTGTCGCTCTTGAAGAGTTCTTGCGGGCTCAGATCTCCGTCGAATCCGAACACGTCGCCGGGCTTTCGCTATTACTGGAAGAGTGACCGTGAGACAGAACATCTGGAACATTGGCTGTCAGGCGCTCGATCTGGTTCTAATCGGCTCCTTCGAGTGGCGAGAGCTGCACAATCTGCTCTCCTCGACGCAGTTGGCCCCGCAGCTCGAAGCCAGCAGCTTGCCGATCGAGGAGGCGCTTTTCAAGCTGGCCCATGACCTGTGCCACGCCGAGACGCCGTTCTCCTGCCACGTCCAATCCGTGCTCGATCGGCTTCACCACCAGACGATTGCCGAAGTCCGAGCCAGCGATCCTCAACCGCTTGTCGAATGGTGCGCCCACGGAGCACTCAACAGCGGCTACAAGCTGGCCGGCCTGGTCTGGGCCATGGCGACCGATCACCGTGAAGCGGTCAAGCGAGTTCTCCCGTTGTTCATGATGCGCCTGCGGCATGCCTCACTGCGCCAGTTCCACTCGCCGTTGAAGCGCTAGCCAGGCAACCCATCCCGACCAAGACCGAACCAGAACGATCAAAACACAATTTACCGAGAGCTCGAACGGCGACAGGTTTCGCAGACAGCTCACCAAACGACAAGAGAAAGAGATGACCACGCAGATGACCCACCGTGATGCTCGTAGTACTCTGATCCTCGTGGCCACGCTGATGGCCATGGCCGGATTTGGCTGCAACAAGAAAAAAGACACCCAGCCCGCCACCAAGGCCACGCAACAGACCATCGTGGTCTATACCGACCGAGGGAAGAAGTTCCTCGAACCGATCGCGGCGGCCTTCACCAAGAAGTCCGGTATCCAGGTCACCCTGCACACCGCCGGCTCGATGGAAATCCTGACGCGGGCCAAGATCGAAGGCGCCAGCAGCCCGTGCAACATCTTCCTCTCGAAAGACTCGGCCACGATGGAGAAAGCTCGGGTCGCCGGCCTGTTCCACTCCATCGACAAGCCGTTGCTGGAAAAAGTCCCGGCCCAGTTCCGCGCCAACAACGGTGAGTGGGTCGGCATCAGCGCCCGCATGCGCGTCATCGTCTACAACACCTCGAAGTTCAGGGCGGACGACCTGCAGTCTGTCTTCGACCTGGCCAAGCCAGAGCACGAGGGGAACGTCGGCACGGTCAAGAGTGACAACGGCTCGTTCATCTCGGGGATCACCAGCCTGCTGGCCGACCATGGCCGCCCCAAGGTCGAGGCCTTCCTCAAGGGACTCAAGCGCAACAGCAAGGGGCATGTCTTCCCCAAGCACACCCCCACCGTCAAGGCGGTCGCAGATGGCAAGATCGCGATGGGGTACGTGAACCACTATTACTACTACCGGCACCTGGCCAAGAACCCCAAGGCACCGATTGGCATCATCTTCCCCGATCAGTCCGGCAAGGGCGCTTCTTGGAACGTCGCCGGCGTGGCGCTGACCAAGCACTCCAAGGATAACCAGGGAGCGCGGGACTTCATCGCCTACCTCGTCAGCGACGAGGGCCAGCAGCTGTTCGCCGAACGTAACTTCGAGTATCCGATCCGCCCCGGAGTCAAGGCACACGATGCGGTCAAGCCGCGCACCCGGATCAAGCTGACCAGCACCGGCGTCGCGATGATGGGCAAGCTGCGCGCCGAAGCGGTAGCGCTGATTCAGGACATGGGACTGGACTAGTGCACGCCCTGGCCGATCGGTGGCGTAACTGGCGCCGGGAGCTGAGCGGGTGGAACCTCGCCGCTCTGGGACTGGGCTTGCCACTAGGACTGCCTCTCCTGTTGATCCTGGTCGAGGCCGGTCAGGCCGAACCACGAATCTGGCAGCGGCTGTGGGCCACGCGCCTGCCCCAGCTGCTGCAGAGTTCGCTGCTGCTCGCCGGCGGCGTGGGCCTGGTCACCTTGGTGCTCGGGGTCGGCAGCGCCTGGCTGATCACCCGTCACGACTTCTACGGCCGAAACGTCTGGGAGTGGTTGCTCGCCGCCCCGCTAGCGGTTCCGCCTTACATCCTGGCGATGGTCTACAGCGATCGATTCCCCCAGGTATTCGGCAGCTACCTGGCCACGGTCGGCGTGCTGTCACTGGCAACCTACCCTTACGTCTACCTGATGACGCGAGCCGCGCTATTGCAGTTCAACACGACCTACGAGGAGGCCGCTCGCATCGCCGGTGCCTCCCGGGCAGAGGTCGTTCGCCGGGTCGTGCTCCCCTCGATCCGTCCGGGAGTCGCGGCCGGTTTGTTCCTGGCGATGACCTACTGTCTAGCAGACTTCGGTGCCGTCTCGATCATGGGCTACCCCACGTTTACGCGCGCGATCCACCTTGAATGGCGCCAGATCGCCCTGATCGAATCGGCCTCGGCCCTGGCCATCGTGCTGGTCCTGCTCTGCGCCGCCTTCTTTCTGACAGAGCGCTACTTCCGCCGGCAGGCCCGGTTCTATCAGACCACCGGGACACTCCGCCGCAGACAGCCCCAGCCGTTGGCGATCCCCGGTACGATCACTGCGTGGTTGTTTTGCAGCGTCCTGTTCGTGCTGGGGTTTGCCTTCGTTTGCTATCGCCTGATCGAGGGCAGCATCTCTGGAATCGCCGAGGCCGGCCTCGAGAAAGGCCTGCTCGACGGCGCGCTGGTCAGCCTGCAGCTCGCTTTGCTGGCCGCCTGTATCGGCACCGTCGCCGCCTTCCTGATCGGTTACGCAGCCGTGCGGCTCCGCTCCTGGTCCGGCACATTGTCGCTGAGGATCTGTTATGCCGGTTACGTGCTGCCCGGGCCGATCGTCGCAGTCGGGGTGATCATCCTGTTCCAGAGCTCATGGCTCTACAGCACGATGGGCATCCTGATCTTCGCCTACCTGGTCCGCTTCCTCCCACAAGCGTTACAGGCCAGCGAGACCATGCTACACCAGCTGACTCCCGGCCTCGAAGAAGCGGGCCGCAGCTGCGGCGCCAGCCGCTGGCACGTCCTCCGGCGCATCACACTGCCACTGGTTCGCCCGGGGCTGCTGGTTGGCTGGGTACTGATCTTCCTGGCCACACTGAAAGAGCTGCCGGCGACGCTCCTGCTGCGGCCACTGGGGTACGATACGCTGGCGGTGCGGGTCTGGCAGCAGACCAGTGAGGAGTTGTTCGAATTCGCTGCACCGCCCGCCCTGCTGCTGATCCTGCTCTCGCTGCCGCTGGTGGCCTTCTTGCTCAGCCGCGACCTCTCGCAGAGCGGCCAATCCGTCAAGACGCTGACATGACCACCCCGCTGCTTCGAGCCCAGGAACTCGTCAAGTCCTTCGGCCAGACCCGACCGGTGGTGGACAAGCTCTCACTCGAGCTGAATCCGGGCCAGATCACCTGCTTGCTGGGACCCTCCGGCTGTGGCAAGACCACCACGCTGCGACTGATCGCAGGCTTCGAAGATCTGGATGGCGGCGAAATCCAGAGGGCGGGCCAGGTGATTTCCAAGCCCGGCTACGTCCTCCCGCCAGACAAACGCCGTATGGGGATGGTGTTTCAGGAGTACGCCCTGTTTCCCCACCTCACGGTGGCCGAGAACATCGGTTTTGGCCTCTCCAGCTGGACCCACCAGGACCAGCGTAAGCGTATCGACGAACTCTGCGCGTTGCTCGGCATCTCGGACCTGTGCCAACGATACCCCCACCAGCTTTCCGGAGGGCAGCAGCAAAGGCTCGCGCTGGGCCGAGCGTTGGCGCCGAATCCCGAACTCCTGCTGATGGACGAGCCGTTCGCCAACCTGGATGTGGGGCTGCGCCACGACTTGCGGCAGGAGGTCTTTGGCCTGCTACGCTGCACACGCATTCCGGTGTTGCTGGTGACGCATGACCAGGAGGAGGCGCTCACCGTCTCGGACCAGCTGGCGGTGATGCGTGGTGGACGGATCGAACAATCCGGCGCCCCCGACAAGGTCTACCGCAACCCGACGACTCGTTTCGTTGCCAGCTTCATCGGACAGGCCAGCTGGGTCGTCGGAACCCGAAATGAAGGCGGGATCGTCACCGAACTCGGCCGTCTCAAGCGCTCGGTGATCACCATCGAGAACTGCGTCTGCGACGAGGTCTGGGTGCTGCTGCGCCCCGAAGACGTGGCCCTCTCGAACAATGGCACGGGGACACCGGCCAGAGTGCTCTCCCAGAGCTACCACGGCACACGCAGACTGCACACTCTTCAGCTTCCTTCCGGCACCCGCATCCGGGCCTCTTTCAACGCTGAAGCCAAGGTCCGGCCCGGCGACATGGTGCCCCTCAGACTCGTGCCCAAGCAGGTCAGCCTGTTCGCCGGGCCCGCTGAGGCGGGCGAGGTCCCGAACTGCTGTCAGACCGCTCGCGCAGCTCAGCAGCAGGTGAACCGCGTCGACAGCCAGATCCTCAAGAAGCTCGTCTGACAGTTCTTTTGGCGAACGGTCAGGCAGCGCCGCCATGCCTGGCCGCCACACATCTGGGTCCCTGAAGGCCCGAACCCTCGACACCGGACCCGGGCACGAACCTCCATGTCCCGGTCAGGGGATCCGAATCAGACGTCTGAAGCGAATATTCGCCGGCGACACGCTGGTTGCGCGACCTGCAGCGTTGAACACGACGCGCGCCGAGCAGTTCGCCTTCAGCCGCAGCAGTGTCCGCGAGCTGTTGGGCGACACGGCAACGGTCCGCGCCCACCCCGGGGTCGTGATGACCGCGATCATCCGATGCTGGCCCCTTCGAGTCACGCCAATTATACGGAAGCGTCTGGCGTGCGAGCGACTGGACAACTTGCTCGAGTAGAAACGGCGATATCGAACAGCCGGAGCGGGTGCGGGAACCGGCACCACAATAGGCGGCGGAGGAGAGTGATGACTCACGGGGATGGTCACGGTACAGCCGACAACGGTGAGAGCAAGGGCGGCGGATCCGAAAATTCTGAGACTGAACATGTGATTGTGCTCCTGCTTGGGTTCGGAAAACCCTCCCTGAAGCACAGCACGTGCCGACAGACAGATTTCGTCTCAACCGACTATCAGCAAGGCAATTATGGCGGACAGAAAACACACTGTCGCAGATCTGGGCTGACCTGTTTGAAGGACAACTGCGGGCTGCGAGGAGACACCGCGTTGCGAGGCGTTGTCGCCCCCCAGCGCTTGCGGGGCGCCCCGCAAGCGAATGGCTACCGCAGCGCAATCACCCGGCTGACTCGCCCTCCCTTTTCGGCATCGTAGGTCACCCTCACATCGCCAGTTCCCCTGACGATCCAGCGGACCTTCACACGCCCATGGGAGCTGATTCCGGCGGGGTGCCAGATCCGCCCAGGGTCCTTCTCCTTGGGAACCAGTCGCTGAACGACACGCCCCGTCAGCGTCCCTCCCGCTAGCACCTGGACTCCCTTTCCGCGGATCGAAAACAGGTCCCGTCGACCAATCCGCTGGCGCATCATCCGCGACGTTCGAGTCGGAATCAGCTTGCCATTGACCGCCACGGCATCTACCTGATACAGCCCGCCACCAAGTGGCTTGACAGTCGGAGGCAGCAACGTTACCAGCGGCATGCTATCGGCGTGCAGAAGCGTGAACAGGGTGTTGCGGTGCAGCATCTCCTCGATCAGGAAACTGGGCGGTACACGCCCCTGCATCTGCTTGTAGCCGCCTATCTCGATCGTACCGTAGGCCGGGTGCTCGTAGGTCCGCCAGGGTACGAAGGTCTCGCCCAACAACAGTCGGTCGTCCCATTTCAACCGTTCCGTTTCTGACGCCTGGCGCTTGAGGCGTCGCTCCTCGGCCGGCACGTCCGCCGCGGGAGGCTTTCCGGGCTCGGCCAGGCGACGCGAGCGGGTCCACAGCTCGTTGGTAAAGCTGATCACACCCAGCCCCTCGGCCGCCCAGTTGACCTCCCCTCCGTGCACGTTGTAGAGGTCCTTCCAGATGATCATATAGCGGTAGAAGGGCAGCATCTTCTCACCCATCTGGCCCAGGCGATCGTAGACCCGGATGTCGGCAGGCTGATACCGCGGACGCTGCTTGCTGCCCGGGCCACGCAGGATCATCCCGCCCGCGTTGTGATAGGACTGGTAGCCCGCGATGTTGGGCCGCGCCAGCACGTAGAGCGCCACCGCCCGGGTCTCTGGGTGCGAGAGCGGATAGGCCCCGGCCCCATACTGGACGTACCGCGGCTGCCAGTCGCTCGGCCAGTTGCGGTTCATGTCGTAGCCACCCGGCGGATCTTCGTTGACCCGGCCGTCACCATCATTATCGATTCCCTCCGAACCCAACATGATGTAGTCACCCTTCTCCCCGGCGCCTACGCGGACCATCAGCCGCGGGTCCTTCGGGTGCAGTCGATGGGTTCCGGTCCCGTCCATCACGCGTTTGCGCATCTGCGTGATCGTCCCGTCTCGATTCAGATCATCATGGCCATCCTCATCGAGTCGGCCGTCGCGATCGTTGTCGTAGGGCTGCAGACCACTGCGCGGCCAGTGCGGAGTGCTCGCCTTGTTGAACCACCAGACGCGCCCATCGACGTTGGTCACCGGATTGATGTAGAAGACACGCTGATCGACCAGTTCGGTCACCTTCTTCAGCTTGCCGTAGTACTCCATCAGATACCAGGCGGTATAGAGGCAGGCGTCTCCCCCCTGCACTTCGTTGCCGTGGATGTTGGCGTCGATGAACATCCCCGACTTGGTCTTCTCGGGGCCCGTCTTCGGGTTGTGGATCTTGATCACGTACAACGGCCGCCCCTGCGAGCTCTTGCCGATCTCGTGAATCGACAGGAACTGCGGGTAAGCACGGACCAGCTTGCGGAAATAACCGACCAGATCCTTGTAGTCGTGAAGCCGATTGAACGGGATCGCCACCTTCGGCTTGTGAGTCTGCGTGCGAAAGGTCTTCTGCTGGGCTCCAGCCCCAGAGATTCCGATCAGCCCGACCAGCAAAACCAGCGTGTTGATGCGTTTCACGGCAGCTTGACCTCCTTACGCGCTTCGTAGCCTCGCCCGGTGAGCATCACGACGGTCAGACCGCCGCTGGCACGCACCACCCAGCTCACCTTCTGGCGCCCACCGCTGGGCGGCAGTGGCTTGAGCAGCGTCTGCGCGAAACCATCCGGCCGCGCACCGACCAGAGTGTACTTGCCCTGTAGATCGACCACAGGCGGACGAACCTGCCCGTTGCGGACCGCTTGAGCCAGTCGTGAGGGCAGACTTCCTTGATTGACGATGGCCGCCTCGATGCGATACAGATTCCCGTCCAGCTTGGTCGCCTTGACGTCGACAAGCTCGATCTCGGGCAACAGGCCCAGCAGATGAGCAGCGAACGGAGCCTGTTTGGCCAGGATCTTGGGCACCTCCGACCCCGGCGGATTGACCTTGAAACCCGGTAGGAACCCACCGATTTCCACCGCGCCCAGCGTCGGGTGCCGGAACGGAGTCCACTTCTTGAAGCCGGACCCATGCCGGTCAGCGAACTCCAGCCAGGGCCGGTCGGGATGCGGCTTGGCCGGATCCTGCGTCGATTTGAGAGGCCTCGGCTTCTTTCGTTTCTTCAGCGCCTTCTTGTCTGGCCCCTGCTTCTTCTTGGGTGCCTGCTTCTTCTTGGGTGCCTGCTGCTTGTCGGGCGCCTGCTTTTGCTTTGAGGGCTTCTTCTTCTCGGGCGGCTGATACCAACCCCTCACGGCGAAGCTGGGCAGGCCACGCTGATAGTAGACCCACTCGAAGAAGGTCCCACCCGGAACAGGACGGGACT
>PVBE011003957.1_pt1 | contig 15120 bp, 12 predicted proteins | sample 1631181 | NCBI WGS metagenome assembly PVBE01 (sample SAMN08397723, study PRJNA350692) | Marine metagenome, whole genome shotgun sequencing project. | isolation source: water | place: Pacific Ocean | collected 2012-04 | reverse complement strand
CTCGTCAGCGAGCTCGCTGAGCGCGAGGGGCTTGAGGTCACCCAAGAAGACATCAGCGGCGAGCTAGCCCAGATCGCACAAAGGAACCAGGCCTCCATGGAAGAGGTCGTGAACTACTACCGTGAGAACCGTCTTTTGGACCAGGTAGCGATAGAACTCATCGAGCGGAAGGTCCGCAAGTTCCTGAGAGAGAACGCGAACATCCAGGAGCCTTCCTGACCGATATCTCCTCTGAGATCCAACCCCACCCCCCACCCGGACACCCCAAGCCCCACCCAGCACGCATGTACACCCCCTACGTCATAGAGAAGACCGGCCGCGGAGAGCGGACATACGACATCTACTCTCGCCTGCTTGAGGACCGCATCGTCTTCCTCGGCACCGAGGTCAACGACCAGGTCGCGAACTCGATCATGGCCCAGCTGTTGTTCCTCGATAAGACCGGCGCCAGCCAAGACATCAAGATGTACATCAACTCGCCTGGCGGGTCTGTGACGGCGGGCCTCGCCATCTACGACACGATGCAGCTCGTTGAGCCTGAGATCTCGACCTACTGCCTCGGTCAGTGCGCCTCCATGGGCGCTGTCCTCCTCGCGGGCGGGAGCCAGGGCAAGCGCTTCGCCCTCCCCCACAGCCGCGTCATGATCCACCAGCCTTGGGGCGGCACGCAGGGCACGGCGATGGACATGGAGATCCAGATCGCAGAGACCCTAAAACTCAAAAAGAAGCTCGAGAGCATCCTGGGGCACCACTCAGGCAAGAGTGCGGAAGAAATTGCCCAAGCCACGGAAAGAGACAACTTCCTGTCCCCTGAAGAGGCGAAGGAATTCGGATTGATCGACCACATTGTCTCTCGCCCAGAGGATTCCGAGTAATATCGAATCCATGTCATCTTCCTCAGGACGTGGTCGGCACATCGAGCGCTGCACCTTTTGTGAGAAGCGTCGCCACCAGGTGACCTCTCTGATCGCCGGCCCTCCCGGCATCTATATCTGCAACGAGTGCATCGAGATCTGCAACTCGATCCTGCAAGAAGAGCAGCGTCGAAGCCCAGAGCACAAGCAAGCCCAAGAGAGCGAAGCGGAGAAGAGCGCGAACGTCTTTGACGTCGAACAGCTCCCGACCCCGATCGAGATCTCCAGGCTCCTTGACCAGTACGTGATCGCCCAAGAGCACGCGAAGAAGATCCTCTCCGTCGCGGTCTACAACCACTACAACCGGCTCCGCCATCAAGGCCGCCACTCCGAGCTCCACGGGGAGGTAGAGATCGAGAAGTCGAACGTCCTCTTCGTCGGTCCTACGGGCTCCGGCAAGACGCTCCTCGCGCGCACCCTCGCGCGCATCCTCGACCTCCCGATCGCGATGGCCGACGCCACGACCTTGACCGAGGCTGGCTACGTCGGCGAGGACGTCGAGAACATCCTGCTCAAGCTCCTGCAGGCCGCTGACTTCGACGTCGAGCGCGCGCAGCAAGGCATCATCTACGTCGACGAGATCGACAAGATCGGCCGCACCACCTCCAACGTGTCAATCACCCGCGACGTCTCTGGTGAGGGAGTCCAGCAAGCCCTCCTGAAGATCCTCGAAGGGACGGTCGCGAACGTGCCGCCTCAAGGTGGCCGCAAGCACCCCGAGCAGTCGTACATCCAGCTCGACACCTCGAACATCCTCTTCATCTGCGGCGGCACCTTTAGCGGAATTGAAGAGATCATCGCGAGGCGCATCGGCGGCACAGCTATCGGATTTGGTCGCAAGCAAGACGCCCAGGACACCGCACGCAAGCACGGCTCGACCGCCGAACAACCCGAAGACAGCTTCGAGCTCCCCCAACTCGATGAGGCTGGCGCGCGCGACGCTTACGTGCCCTTCCTGATCCCGAAGGACCTCGTTGAGTTCGGTCTCATCCCCGAGTTCATCGGGCGACTTCCCGTGACGGCGAGCCTCGAGACCCTAGACCGCGACGCCCTCGTGCGCGTCCTCAAGGAGCCGCGCAACTCACTGGTCCAGCAGTACCAGGCGCTCTTCAGCCTGAACGACAAGACCCTCGAGTTCACCCAAGACGCCCTCGAGGCGATCGCTGACATCGCCATCGACCGAAACACTGGCGTCCGCGCCTTGCGCTCGATCATCGAGGACGCCCTCCTCGACCTGCTCTACGAGCTGCCTGCGCGCGATGACACCGACAGCTTCGTCGTGGACGCCGACGTCATCCACAAGCGCAAGGTCCTCGCCATAGGCCTCACCCATGAGGACCTCCCAGAGAAGAGCGAAGAGGAGGCCCCGATGGGTCCTCACACCACAGAGCCGGAGCCCGAGGACGACTCCAACCGCGAGAGCGCCTGAGCTGAACGCTCAGTCGTACGCAGGCACGCCAGGGTCGCTCTCGACCTCGTCTAGGTAGCTCTGGACCGCAGACACCAAGTCCTCCGGCGCGAGCTCTCGGCCGAGGAACACCGAGGCCATCTCTTGCGCTTCAAGGGCGCGACCGAAGCAGTGCTGGACCACCTCTGAAGAGAGCGAGCCCGCCTCTAGCTGCTCCTCGAGAGCTGGGTGCCACGCGGGCTCAATCTGAGTGAGCTCGTTCCAGTCGTTCCATGTCGCGATCTGGATCCAATCCGGGCGGCACTCTAAGGCGGCGGCCTGGGTCGTCGCGAAGAACGCGCCCTCCATGGTGTCCGCGACGCGGACGCACAAGGGCAAGCCGTCCTCACCGAGGAGGTTCGTGCTGCTCCACCCCGCGACCCCGCTGTCATCGAAGCCCGGCCACACCACAGCGGCGGCGACGCGCTGCTCCTCCTCACGCCAAGCCCAAGAGCGCACGCTCCCAGAGACGCCGCGGGAGTGTGCCTCCAAGGTGTCCACGCTCGCATCGGGCCAGCTCGGAGTGCGGTGCCTGAGGTCCCCGAAGGTCCGGAAGAGCAGGTAGTCCCGCGAGACCAGGTTCCAGCGTGAGAGCCCCTCGAAGGCTGAGCCTTCACCCGGCTCGTTGTCGGCGACGAGGAAGATGCGCTCCCCCGTGCGTCGCTCCACCTCCCGCTGTGCCTCCGACCACGCCTCGGGACTCATCCCAAGGCCACCCCATTGAAGCGAGTTACGGAACACGTAGACGACCAAGCGGCCGTCATGTCGCAGGACGCCTCTGTGGCTCCCGTACGCCGAGGCGAAGTGGATGAGATCCCTCACTACCCCAGCGCGACGCTGCTCGAGGGTCGTCTCCCCGGAGACCCAGCCCAGGAAGTGGACCTTGGGCTCGTACATGATCGCGACCCGAAAGCTCCCGTCCATCGCGTCTACCTCTTCGAGCAAGACCTCGAAGCTGTCCTCGTTCAGGGCGTCCATGCCGTTCGAGCGCGTCTGCTCAGCGAGCGTGTGCCCGAGATAGTCAAAGACGAAGTGGTCGACCCCGATGGCCTGAGCGAGGCGCACGTGATAGCGGGCGATGGCGGGGTCACGGCTGTCATAAGTCCCGGCCAGCGGCAGGTTCTCGGCCCCGGACAGCACGCTCACGGCGGCGTCTCGCCGACCGTTCGCGCGCCGACAGTCAGGGCTCCCGTCACAGTCAGGGTCATGATCGAGCCCATCCCAGCCTGGATCACAGGGGGTGCCAGTCGTCCACCTCCAGTTCTTCCACTGCAGCCCCGGGGTCCCGGGGCCGGTCTCAGCCCACGCCACCGAGGAGTACCGTCCGACATAGTTGCAGCCCACCAGGCGCTGCGGGTGTCCGTGCACCCCGCCGGCGACGCCCAGAGCCGCGTCGTCTACTGAGAGCGGGCCGCTGAAGGTCTTCACCACCTCCAAGGAGAGCTCTTCATAGCTGACGTTCAGCGCGCTCGCCGTCGTCACCTCCAAGTAGCGCCAGATCCCGCGGTCAGCAGCGGTCGGGCTCCAGCGCACCTTACCTAAGATTCGCGCTCGTCCGCGCGTGTGTCCCAAGAGCCTCAACTCGACCCTCTTACCGCGCTCCGGACGCTGCCCCAAGCGAGCCTGGAGATCAGCGCGCACCCAGACCCCTGCCTCAGCGCGGTCTCCGATAGCGAGCTGGAAGGGGGCTCGGTAGAGCGGGAGGGTCTGCCGCAAGCCTGCGACGTCTACACCGGTCAACACCGCGTGCCTCACCCCAGAGTAGTCATCAGCGCTGGCGGTCGGGTCACTCCAGAGCGCGACCCCCCATGACTCCCAGGGGCCACCTAGAACGAGGGGCTCCTCGAAGCCTCCGTCTTGTAACGGCTCTAAGAGCTCCTCATGCAAGCGCGCGCGGCACTGGTCCACGAAGAACTCCGTGGTGGAGCTCGGTGAGCTCTCTGCGCTGAGGCGAAAGCGCAGGCGTTGATCTCCCGCCTGGAGGCGCCCGCCAGCGAGGGGCGCAGCGTCGATCCATAGCCAGCGATCCGGGCCTAGCTGACGAACAGCGAGCTCTCCCCGCGCCAAGAGCCTTGAGCCCCCTGCGCCGACGGCCTCGACGTCCAAGGTGAAAGAGCCGGCGTCTGAGGCCGAGGTCGTCATCACGCGCGCGCAGAAGCGGGGTCGCTCACCGGGCTGTCCCTGGAGAGGGAGCCAGTCGATCACGTCCCCTGCGCCGCCGACGTCGAGTTCGACCTCGAGGGATGCGCTCGCCCCTCCTCCCACTCGCAGCCTCGCGCAGCCGGCTTGGGCTCCTGGGGCGGTGTCATGCGCTACGGAGCCCGTGGGCGCCGTCACCGCCCATCCGCTGAGGTCATACTGGAAGCCAGCGTTGGGGAGTGAGAGCTCCTGCGGGACAAAGATCCCGAGCATCGCGACACAGGGCTGCGTGAACCGCCGTGCCCAAGCATTGATGAGAGGTTGAAGCATGCACAGTGACGCGCAGCCCCATGAGCTCGCCTACGCACGCCCTGCGTGCGGGCCTCTGGCTCCCCCCGCGCTCACCTGCTGAGCGCTCAGCGCGGGAAGCCGACGAGGGCGACCGCGACCAAACCGCAGGAGAGGAGAGCCAGCCAGCCCTCCCACGCGCGACCGGGGAGGCCGCCGTCACTGCGTTCATCGGGTGCTCTCCCAGGGTTCCAGATCTCATTCCCAATCGGGGCGCGCCCGCTCACGGGAGAGAGTCCCGCCGCTGGGATGCACGCCTCATCCAGCCGCTCACTCCAGAGCAGGGCGAACTCTGCGGGGTCTCTCTCCCCGAGCGACTCATCAGCGATCCCGATCGTGAGCGCGCCGCTCTGAGAGGTGACGCCTCCGCTGACACTCCCCCCGCTGATGAGGAGGACGTCATCCTCAGAGGGAGCCCCCGAGGTGAGCTCAAGTCCGCGCTCCTCCGCCCACAGCTTTATGAAATCGACGAGGTCCCCGCCTACATCGATGACCCGGACGCAGCGCCTAGGAGCGCCGCCGATGACTCGCACCAAGCGCCCACCGGACCAGTCCAAGCGGTCCTCCCCGTCGATAGCCACGGGTCCCGGCGCAGCGCGGCCACCGCTCGCGCAGAGCGACGCTTCGCTGGGCTCTCTCTCTGGCGGGCGGGCGCACAACCAGACGCTCCCCGGCGCATCCCACCGCTCCCAGTCTGGAGCCCGCCTAGGAGCGCGAGGGGCGGAGCGCCAGGGCTCAGGGAAGTCAGCGCTCTCGACCCACTCTGTCCCGTCAAACCAGCGCACCACGTCCCCATCCCGAACGAGACCTCTCCACTCTTCCTCCAAGAGCTCAAGCCCGTGGGTCAGACGTGTCGTCGTCGCAGGCGCATCGACCGCAAGGTAAGTCCCTGGGCTGCGATCGACCACAACGGTCCAGGTCCGAGTGACGCCCGCCGCGCGTGAGCGCGGGCCAGCCATCGCCAAGACCCCCAAGGTGAGCCCGGCGCACAACCACCATATCCCCCGCGGCACCTGCGGGCGCTCACCGTCGCCTCCCCCGGGGCTCTCCAAGACCCGCCGCCAGAGGCTCAACGCGCCGGTCGCCATGACGCGAGGGCGGAGCGGCTGCTTCGCGGCGAGGAGGACGAGCGCGGGGAGGCAGAGCCCCCACCACGCCAGCGGTCGCTCCCAGATCAAGCCAGCGAGCTCGAAGCCCATGGGCTCAGGCCCCCAAGATCCCGCGCAGGATCTCTTCGAAGGGGGCGCGTGTGTCGAAGCAACCAAAGGCAGCGCGGTGCCGCGCGGCTGCGTCACGCCAGCCGTCCACGTGTGCTCCCAAGCTCATCTCGTACTCTTGCAAGGACTCTTGCCCGACGTTCAAAACGAGGCGCTGCTCTTCTTCAGGGTCCCACCACTCGACTCGGCCCAGCTGACCCGGCTCAAACTCGAGGGGGGCCAAGAGGCCGACGGCCGCCAAGGTCCTCCCGCGGCGCACCAGCCCCAAGGCCTCTCGCGGCTCGAGGTCTAAGAGATCTCCGACCAAGAACACACGCGATGCCGCCCTGAACCTCCCAGCCTTCTCGACCAGGCTCCTCATCCCAGCCGACTCTTCGGCGCGCAGCCCGTTCAAGAAGGTGAGGAGCTCTCCTCCTGCGCGCCCGCGCGTCAGGAAGAGCTCAGCGCCGGAGGAGGCCAAGATGCGGACCCTCGCCCCGCGACCAGCGCCGAGGACAGCCAGCGCGCCAGCCACCTCACACGCGCGCTGCAGCTTTCCGGGAGGACCGACCCCCATCGAGGCGCTCGCGTCGAGGAGCACGGCCCACTCCTCGCCAGCCTCCCGCCTCGTGACCTTGACGAAGGGCTGCCCGAGCCGCGCGAGGAGCGACCAGTCCAGGCGCTTCAAGTCTTCTCCGGCCCTGTATGGCCTGTGCCCCACGAACTCCTCTCCACCTAAGAGGTGCGCGCCTCTGCCGCCCTCTTCGCGGAGCTCACCTCCGACCTCTAGCCGCGCCGCGAAGGTGCGCGCCCGCTGCAAGAGGTCGGCGTCGACCGAGACGTCGGGACAAGGGAGCGCGTGCGCCTCAGTCATCGCCGTGGCCCCGGGGTCGCCCAAGCCCTCCTCAGTCGGTGCAGCGCACCACGACGAGGGTCATGTCGTCTTCACGGTTTCCAGCGGCGAACTCGAGGACTCGGTGAACAAGCTCCTCGCCGATTTCCCTCGCCTCCTTCCCCTCGCCAGCCATGGACGAGAGCACCTCGCGCACGCCGTCTTCGTCGAAGAGATCTTCGGAGCCAGGCCCGCTGCGAGCCTCGGCGATCCCGTCCGTGATCGCGAGGAAGACGTCCCCAGGGTTCAACTTGACGGACGCAGGGGTCTCGTAGGGAAACTCATCCATCATCCCCAGCGCAGGTCCATCGCCTGCGATCGATTCGATCTCTTTGGTCTCCATGCGCCAGATCAACGGAGGGGTGTGCCCCGCGTTCAAATAAGTCACAGAATCAACACCGAAGAGCCCAAGGAAGAGGGTCACAAACATCCCATCTTCGAGGCGCTCGGCGAGGTCCTCGTTCAACATGCAGAGCGCTTGCCCTGGATCTGAGATGAAGCGCAGCGAGGAGCGCAGCGAGGCTTGCGCCGACGCGGTGATGAGCGCCGGACCGATCCCGTGCCCCGTCGCGTCTCCGACGACGACAGCGAGCCGGCCGTCCTTCATCGGGGCGAAGTCGTAGAAGTCGCCGCTCGTCCGCTCCGCCGATTGATACCAGCCGAAGACATCGAGCCCATCGACGTCCTCAGGTATGGAAGGCATGAGCCCTCCCTGGATGGCGCTCGCGATCTCGAGCGACTGCTCGAGGCGCACCTTCTCCAAGGAGTCGATGTGCAGCTTGGCGCTGTCCACCGCGATAGAGATCTGCTGCGAGAGGGCCTGGAAGTAAGAGAGGTCTTGGACGTTGAACTGTCGGGCCGCGATCTTCGAGTCGACGTAGAGGGCCCCGCGGGTGCTCTCTACACCTTGGCCGATCGAGAGCGGCACACACATCAGGGCGCGCAGCTTGAGGTCGACGATGCTCGCGCCGAGGTCTCTGCCGTCTGCGTCTGGATCGAAGGTGTCTCGCGCGGGGTCCTCCTCGTCCAAGACCCTGCGCACGGTCGAGGCCGAGAACTTCACGTCCCCCTCGACGTCTTCGCCCTCGTCGCCGCTGAAGCGTCTCGCCACGCGGACCGTGAGCTCACCCCCTGGCTGCTCCAGGATCAAGAGCCCTCGCTCGGCCCTGGTGCGCTCTATCGAGGTGTCGACGATCGTCCTAAGCAGCCGCTCGAGGTCCTCTGGGCCGCGCACCTTTGAGACCATCGCGCTGATCCGGGCGATCGACTCGAGGAGCTCCTCCACAGAGCGCTGGTCCTTGGTCGCGTCTCCGGTGAGAAATTGGGTGGAACCAGAGTCAAATGAGGCGAGGCCTTGCGCTGCGGGGGGGGGCGGCGCTGACCCCTCGGTCTTTTTATTCTTTCGGAAGAACATCGCTGAGGAGCAGTCTAAGCGATCACCCCTAGGGGCCTACAGGCAAATTCCAGTACACCCCTTGCCTCGATCAGCCTGGTCTCGACAATAAGGGTGCCGCAGATCGACCCTCCCTGGGCGATCCCACTGAACAACGGAGCAACACATGCACATTCAAGTCGAACCCCGCGACAGCTACGCCATCCTCCACCTTAGAGGTGAATTCGACACCTACTACGTCCCCGCCTTCCAGGATGAGGTCGAGAGCTTGATCAAGGCCGGAGTCTGCCATGTGGTCCTCAATCTCCGACTGGTGAAGTTCATCAACTCCACCGCTCTTGGCGGCCTGATCAAGGCCTCCAAGATCCTCTCCGCAAATGGCGGACACCTGCTCATCGCGCGCCCCTCGCGCTTCTGCAAGGACATCATCGAGAAGGTCGGACTCGACCGGGTGATCCCCGTGCATGACACCGACGAGGCGGCGGCAGCAGCCTTCGGACTCGACACCCCTGAGCCGCAAGGCGACTCTGAGTTCGAGGTCGACAAGTCGAGCGTCATCTTCTCCCCCACAGACCTCTCCCGCGTCGAGCACTTCATCACTGAAGAAGAGCGTGGGGCCGGCTCCCCTGTGAACCCGGTCCACGGCCACAGCTTCGGCGGGCGCTGGTCTGGGATCGCGAGGATGGCGAGCCTGGACGAGAGCGGCCTGTCTTTCACCTGGAGCGGAGGCACGAGCGGCCTCTCTCCTTTTGAGATGGGTCAGCTGCTCGCGATCGGCACCCAGTGGAAGCTGAAGTTCCGCCTCCCGCTCCTCAAGAAGGGCTACTGCGAAGCGACCGCTATCGCGAAAGAGGTCGAAGAGCGCGCCGACGGCGTCAAGGTCTGCTTCGAGTTCGAAGAGATCGCTGACGAGACGCGCGAGGCAGTCAAGCAGTACTCAGCCGACATGGCGTACCTCAAAGACGAGCTGCGCGAGGCGACCGAAGCGGACTGAGCGCTGGTCTAATCACTCAGAGGCGGGGGCGTCGGGTGCGAGCTCGACGCCCCCGTCTTCTTTGACGGCGTCCTCACGGAGGGCGAGGAGCTCCTCCTCCACCCCCTCTGCGATCCGGTCCCAGCTGAGGACCTTCACCGCGACATCTCTCGCTTGTGTTCCCCAGCGCATCCGCTTAGCGGGCGAGCCCGCCGCCTTGATCAGCCCTGCCTCCCAGGCGGCGACGTCCCCTGACTTGATCAGCAGACCACACTCTTCATCTTTGAAGAGCGCGGAGAGCCTCGGGCGATCAGAGGCGACCACCGGGAGGCCGCAGGCCATCGCGCGCGGGATCTGCCGACCGAGGACATCATCGGTCGTAGCGGGCACCGCCAAGAGGGTGCAGCCCCCCATCAAGCCCGGCAGCTCGTCAGACTGGGGCCGCGGGAAGAAGTGAACTCTTGAGGCCACCCCGAGGCGATCGACGCGCGCGCGCAGAGAGAGCTCGCGCGGCCCCTCACCCGCGAGCACGAGGTTCCAGTCTAGGCGCTGCCCCACCGTCTTGGCGAAGGCGTCCACGAGCACCTCGATCCCTCGCCCGTCATCTAGGCGCCCGACGTAGAGCAAGATCCTCCCGTAGACGCGGTGTGTCGGGAGCCAGCTTGAGAGCAGACCTGGCCTGAACTGCGCCACATCCACTCCTTGGGGGAGCACTCGGACCAGCTCAGGCGCGAAGCCCATGTCGACGGCGCGGCGCGCAGCGACTGGGTCGAGGGCGATGACGCCAGCTGCCCTCGCTCGTACGTAACCTCCCCAAAGGATTCGACCCATGCGATTCCAGAGCCGGGCCAGGACTCCTCCTCGCGGCTTCATCGCGCTCTCCACCAAAAGGAGCGGGACCCCCTGTTTGTCCGCAGCGCGCGCGCCCCTGACCGCAGAGGGCGAGAGGGCGTCATAGGCGATGATCGCGTCCGCGCCGAAGCCTCGCAGGCCTCCTTCGCCAGGCGGCGTGTCCGACGCTGAGTGTGGGATCGCTGCGGCCGGGACGCCGAAGCCGCGCACGTGGTGGCCACGGCCGAGGAGCTCTCGCGCCAGCATCGGCGCATGCCCACCAGCCTTCGTCCGAAGGTTGATGGGGTCGAGCACGAGGGCTATGCGTAGCGCGGTTTGCATGGAGAGGGAGGCTGGAGACCTCGCGGTGGGCTTCGGAGCGTATCTCGCCCAGAGCCTCCTGGGCTAGCGAACTTCCCTCCCTTCTCGCCCCAAGGGCTCGAAGTGGGCGCTCCTTACGCGTCATCCGGAAGCCTTTTCCACCCCGCGATGACAGGTCTTTGGGTCCGTGAGGAAAGCAGCTTTTCTGGCTGAAATCCGAGCGGGAACCATCCGAAAAACTGAAGGTCCTCCACTACACACACCGCTCATGCACCACTCCACTAGCAACTCAAACCACCTCAACCCGCTCGAAGGAACGCAGGGCCCGCGCCGCGCGCTCTTCCTGAAGCGTTGGGGCACGCTCCTCTCGCCCACCTCGCCGGGCGCCTGCCGCTTCTCACCCGATCTCTTGGTCCCTGGAGCCGTGGAAGCCCTGTTCCGCGCCTCTCAAGCGGGCTGGTGGATCTATCTCCTCGGCAATGAAGACGAGGTCGCCCACGGACACGTCGAGCTGGAGACCTGGGAGCGCTTCGAGGCGGATCTCCTTCAACACCTCGCCAAGAACGGCGTCCGCGTCGCCCGGTCATACGCGTGCACTGACGACCCGAGCGATGGAGTCGTTGGGCATCGCAAAGAGTCGGTGTACCGCCTCCCGAACACCGGGGCCATGTACCACGCCAAGCAAGCCGACGGCGTCGAGCTCAAGACCTCCTGGGTCGTGGGTGATGAGAGCCTCGAGCTCGCCGCGGGCTGGCGCGCGGGCTGCCTCACAGCAGGCATCTTGGGTGAGCGCGACTGCATCAAAGGCTCCCTTGAGACGGACACTGCCTTCGTCGCTGCCGACCTCCCGACCGCCCTCCAAGCCCTCGTAAGCGCCGTCCGCGCCGCCTAGGTGCCAAGCATGATCACCTCAGCCCTCCTCCTGTTGGCTTGTCCGACCTCTCAAGCTCACGTCAGCCTCCCCGTCTCCGAGCCTGTCTTCGTTGAGCTCACTAAGGGACACGGGACGCTCCTCGCTGAAAAGAGCACTGTGCCACTCAGAGTCGCTGATGGTGAACAGTGGGTCGAAGGCCGAGGACACCTCTCCCTCATGGCGAGCGCGAACGCCACCCTGCGCTGGCATGGACGGGCGAGCATTGAGCTCAGCGGTCCCTGCGAGCTCGAGTGGGAGCCTTGTGACGCGGACGGTGAGCTAGAGTGGAGCTTCCACAGCGTCACGAGCGCCGTGATTGAGGCGCGCAGAGGGCCTCTCTCGATAGCGCTGGGGACAGACTGGAGCGTCTCGATGCCTCCCGGCGCCTTCATCCTCCGCGGCCTCGCCGGAGGTGATTTTGAGGTCCACCAGCAAGCCGGCACCCCTGCCGACTACCAATGGGAGGGCTCGAAGGCGCACACGAGACCGACGCAGAGGGGCGTCATCGGGAGAAGCGTCAGGTTAGGTTCGACGCCGAGCGCCTCTCGCAGAGACCAAAGCGCAGAGCTCGAAGGCCGCCCTGAGTGGACGTGGCCCTGGCGTAAAGAGCCCAAGGACGTCGCGTCCTGGGGATACAGGGACTGGCCTTGGGTCGCCGGGCCGCCAAAGCCGGTCACGGTTCGCGTCGAGAGGGCCCCCGCCCCCTCCCAGACCGCGACATCGCCCGAGGAGATCAAGGTCATCGTCCAGCCCACGCCTCTAAGCACAGAGCCCGCCCCAGCGCCTGTTCACTTCGTCACTGAGGACATCGCTCCTGCCACCGAAGAGGGCCACAAGGCGCCTCCTGTTGCCCCTGAGAGCAACACTGAGGGCAACCCTGACGGAGACGGTTCTTGGGGCTGGGAGGACGACGAGTCCAAGACAGCGGGCCCCTGGCGTGGCCTGAACGAAGAGGGCTATCGCCGCTTCGGTGAGTACCACATTCAAAACAGGACAGGCATCCTCTACGAGGAGCTCACAGACGGTGGGATTCGATTCTGGATCCCCCAGAGCTACAAGACTGGAGGGTGGGTCCTCGGCCCGCGCCTCGACACGCGCCTCACGCCTGGTGGATCGATCGAGTTCGGTCCGAGCGGCGCCCTCCGGCAGCACTCCGGGGGAGTCCGCGTCCTCGCAGCCCTCGAGCGCTGAGCGCCTCTCCGCTGACTCAGCCCCCGAGTTGGCGCATGGGGACCGCCCCGTCACGCATCAGCTCATAGACCGGCGGCTTGGCGTCAGCCGCCGTCTGGAACAAGGTCGCGAGCGCCGACGCGCGCTCTTCTTCGGGGAGCGTCCCGCGCAGGACGCCGGCCAAGTCCACCTCTCCGCCAGAGAGCAAACAGGAACGAATCTTGCCCTCGGAGGTCACGCGCAAGCGATTGCAGCGGTCACAGAAGGGCCCTGAGATCGCTCGGATGAACCCGACCCGGGCGCCCCCGACGAGCCAGAGCTCGGCGGGCCCTCCGCTCCTGTCGGTGGCGACAGGCTGGAGCTCCCCGAACTCTTCACGGAGCCGCGCGCGGATCTCATCTGGGTCGACCCGCCAAGAGGTCAGGCGCGAGTCATCCATCGGCATATGCTCGATGAAGCGGACCTCGACGTCCTCTGCGATCGCAAAGCGCACGAACTCAACGACCTCTTCTTCATTGACCCCGCCGAGCAAGACCACGTTCAGCTTGCGCCTCTGGATACCTGCTCGCCGTGCTGCCCGCAGCCCCTCCACGACCGCGTCCAATGAGCCTGAGCTCGTGAGCTCACGAAAGCGCGCCGGGTCCAGGCTGTCTAGGCTCACGTTCACAGTGCGGAGCCCGGCTTTGGCGAGCTCTTCGGCCCTCCCTGCGAGCAAGAGGCCGTTCGTTGTCATCGCGACCTCCACGATCTGCGAGGTCGCGACGACCTCCTCTACCACCTCTGCGAGGTCGGGTCTCAGGAGGGGCTCGCCGCCGGTGAGGCGGATCTTGCGGAAGCCTAGGCGTTCGCCCGCGACACGAACGAGCTCACCTATCTCACGCGCTGAGAGGCTCTCCTTCGGCTCCTCCTGGAGGGTGCAGTAGCTGCAGCTCATCTGGCACCTGTCGGTGACCGAGATGCGCAGATAGGTGACGTTACGGTGGAAACGGTCGATCACGACGATATCTGGGGCCCCCTACCAGGGCCCTCGTTCGTTAGCCGTTGGCGGAGGAAGCCCGCGCGGAAGCGGTCACGCTCTGAGACGTCTAGCACCTCGTCTGCGTCAGCGCCGCCTGGGGCGAGCGCTTGGAGGTGGCCCTTCTGGACCTGAATGCCGAGCTCGTTCAAGAGGGAGATCGAGGGCCCCTCATCGATAGCGAGGTGCTTGCCGAGGCGCACGTTGGACAGGTGAGCGAGGGCAGCCTCGGTCGGCATCGCGCGCGAGGTGCGCAAGAGCGCGATCGAGCGACTGATCCTGTCCCTGAGGGCGGCGCCTTGATCTTCGAGGAGCGCGGCGCGCACCTTGCGCTCAAAGTGGACGATCACCGGAACGAGCGAGCGCAGGTCTTCGATGAGGTCGTCCTCGGTCCGACCGAGCGTCACCTGGTTCGAGACCTGATAGAAGTCCCCCGCTGCCTTGCTCCCTTCACCGTAGAGACCGCGCACAGCGAGCCCTGTGCGCTGCGCCGCAGCGAAGACCTTCTCGAGCTCGCTCCGCACCAGGCCGAGCGCGGGGAGGTGCAGCATCACCGATGCGCGCAAGCCCGTCCCGACGTTCGTAGGGCATCCCGTCAGATAACCGAGGCGCTTGCTCACGGCGAACTGCACTCGCCCTTCGAGCAATCGATCTACGGACTGAGCTGAGCGCCAGGCGCTGTCGATGTCAAAGCCTGCCTCGATCGCCTGGACGCGCAGGTGGTCCTCTTCGTTGACCATGATCGAGAGGGTCTCGCGCTCGCCGAACGCGACCGCTCTACCGGGCAAGGTCTTCGTCGACTGCTCCACGGGGGCCATGTCTCTGCTGATGAGGTGCCGCTCTCGGAGCATCAAGCGCAGCACGACCGGCGCGTCCTTCATCTCGACCCACAAGGTCTCGCCATCTAGCTCGACGCTCAGGAGGTGCTGACGGAGGATCTCACACAGGTCGAGGGCGGACCTCTCGTCCAGCTTGGGGACGAAGGGGTAGCCACCGATGTTTCGCGCGAGGCGGACTCGGCAGGACACGACCACGTCGGCCTCAGGGCCTTCGCAGGTCAGCCAGCTCCCGACGCGGGACGCGAGGCGGTGTACATCTATGGGTGAGAATGACATGGCTCTCTAGGGGCCCTGTGGGCCGTACTCTCATAGCCTATCTTCCCAAGCCTTCCCAACGAACCGAATCCCCGTACCGCTCGCCTTGCCCAACCCGGAGTCTGGTGCCATCCTTGGGCAGAGACCCCCCGTGGACGTCCCCTCCCTCATCGTCATCGCGACCCTCGCGACGGCCCTGATCCTCTTCGTGACAGATGCGTTCCGTTACGAGGTGATCGCCGTTGGAGTCGCCGTCATCATGGCCGCGACCGGCGTGCTGGACCCAGAGGAGGCTTTCAGCGGGTTCTCTTCTCCCGCCGTCTTCCTGGTCGCCGCCATGTACGTCTTCGGCGCCGCCTTCACGCGCTGGGGCGTGACCGAGTCCATCGGGCAGCGCTTCCTCGGAGGAGACGAGGCCTCTGAGCGCTCGCTCGTCTTCCGCATTGTCCTGCTCTCGGGGGTGCTCTCTAGCTT
>PVBE010203311.1_pt1 | contig 15123 bp, 13 predicted proteins | sample 1631181 | NCBI WGS metagenome assembly PVBE01 (sample SAMN08397723, study PRJNA350692) | Marine metagenome, whole genome shotgun sequencing project. | isolation source: water | place: Pacific Ocean | collected 2012-04 | reverse complement strand
GGGCGTGAGCGAGAGTTGAACTTCTCGGAATTGGCGCAGTTAGCACCACCTAACATACACCAATCGAAGCCAAAACGGAAGTCACGATTGCGCCAATTCCTTTTCTATTCAATGACTTACAAGTTCTCGGACGGGAAGTAGCTATCTCGAGCGCGCCGAGCGCCACGCTGGTGACGCTGCGAGAGATCGAGGCCGATGGCCCTACCTCTCGCAGCCTCATCCTGTGTGTCGGGAACAACAACCTCGTCGCACTCTTCCTCTTCCCGCTGCTACTGGCCCTGGCCTTTGGCGGTGGCCATCCCGCACAGGCAACCGCCTTTGCGCTGCTCGCTCTGGGTACCGGGGGCCTTATCGGCTTCGGTGCCGCGGTCTGGCTCGAGTCGATCACGGGACGCCGCGAACTCGTCCTACTCGGAATGCTCGTGGTGTTCGCGGCCCTGGGGCTCGTTCACTGGATCGCGGCGGGCTCGACGGGGTTGGGGATGCTGGCTTGCTTTGCTGCGGGCGTCGCCCTGACCAATGGCTCGCCCCACTCGGACGAGCTCTTCCGCTACGTCGAGAACACGGTCTACCCGCTATACGTTCTCTTCTTCATCGCAGCGGGTCGTGACCTGCACCTCGAGGCTGTGATCCAAGGTGGCGCCCTCGGCGTACTTTTCATATTCGCGCGAGCTGCCGGAAAGCTCTTCGGGGCGCGCATCGGTCTACGTCTCACTGGCTGGGGAGAGGGTATGCCACCCTCCTTTGGCGCGGGCCTGATGTGTCAGGCGGGGATTGCCCTGGGTCTGGTTGCGGCCCTCGAGTACGCCGCTCCGGACGCCACCGCCGAGCTGCGTCACGTCGTGGTTGCTTCGGTGGTGGTCTTCGAACTCGCAGGACCTTGGCTCGTGCGACGAACGGCGTTGGTCGCGGGCGAGGTGAAGCTCGTAAACCTGTTCCCGCACGCAGAGGCCAGGGGCACAGAGGCGGTGCGGTGGGTACTCCTCGAGTTTCGCCGAAACCTCGGGATGCTCCGCTCCGACTCGGGACTTAGCGAAGGGGGTCCCACCGTAGGTCACGCCATGAGGCGGCGGCCCCGCGTCGTCTCCGAGCGCCTTCCCTTCGAACGCGTTCTGAAGGCGCTCGGAGAGACTGGTACGGACCTGCTCCCGGTTGTTGACGCAGAGGGTCGATTCAAGGGCGTGATCTCGTATGAGGAGGTCAAGAACACGCTGTACGAACCCGCGCTTCGAGATCTGGTGATCGCGGAAGACTTGACGAGCGACATTGGAGATCCGCTCGAGCCAGAGTCCTCACTGGCTGCTGCGCTCGATATCATGGACCGGCACCGCGTGCATTCGTGGCCAGTGGTTGAGGGCGAGCGCTTGCTGGGCATGGTGAGGCGGACCGACCTCTATTCACTCATGCGAAAGAGCTGACGCAACACTCGAACCGCTCGATATCGGGGTGATCGGCGCAGGTACCGAGGACCAGACTCGAACTCCTCGCGATCCTCGATGCGGTGGCGAATCTGGCTGTGGATGAGTTCACTCGTCGCGACCGCGGACTTGGCGAGGGCGCGGTCGACGAGCCGTCGGTCGCGTGGCGTCATGGACTGTCCATTCATTTTCTCGTTGGCAACGTGCTGTGAAATCCATGCGACAGATCGGCTCGGGGGTCAGGTCAGCGTTGATTCTTTTGGTACGATACGACTTCGAGTCATTGGGCGACCTATCGAGTAGAAAGCGGTCTTGCCCGAAGCTTGAATCTTCGGCTCGACCGATCTGCGGAGAATCCCCTGGCGCTTCGATCGACGTGTGGATCGCGTCCCGAGCGGTTGTGGTTCTCGCCGGCAAGACTCGAGAGGGCATCGGTGATGAAAGAACGCCTGGCAAACATCGGGATGGGACTCGCCGGGTCGGCCCTGGGCGGCAAGTTCTACCATCGCGTTTGCCGGCCGATCGACCGGGTGCTGATTCCGCTGACGAAGGGGCGGCTGGCCCTGGGACCGCCTGGTCAGACGGTCCTGATCACGATGCTCGGGGCGAGATCGGGCAAGCGGCGCCAGGCCGTGGTCGCCTTCCAGTGGCAGGCTGACGAGATGGTGATCATCGCGTCGAAGGGCGGCTCACCCAAGCATCCCGCCTGGTATCACAATCTGAAGGCCCACCCGAACGTGACGGTGCAGTACCGCGGCGTGCGCGAGGAGCGCGTCGCCCGCGAGGCGACGGCGGACGAGCGCGATCGGCTCTACGATCGGATGGCGGCGGAATTCGGGACCTTCTCCGCCTATCAGGAGAGAGCCGGGCCGCGCAGGATACCGGTGATGCTGCTGGCCCGGCCGGCCTCGTGAGCCATCCCGTTTCCCCCCCCACCCACCAAGAAAAGGGAGCCCCATGAACCCCCTCAGCTGGACGATTGGCGACGTGCGAGTCACGCGCGTCCTCGAGGTCGAAGCCAAGTTGCCGCCCGAAGGCCTTTTTCCCGAAGCCACTGCCGAGGCCCTGGCCGCGCACGCGAGTTGGCTCGTACCCCACTTTGCGGACGAGGCGGGGCAGATCTCGATGGCCATCCAGGGGCTCGTGATCGAGAGCGCTGGCCTGCGAATCCTGGTCGATACCTGTCTGGGTAATCGGGAGGTCCCCTTCGATATGGGCGAGGCGGGGAGCCCGTTTCTCGAGAATCTGGCCAGCGCGGGATTTCCGCGCGAGAGCATCGACATCGTGCTCTGCACACATCTTCATTTCGATCACACGGGCTGGAATACGATTGAGCAGGGCGACCGCTGGGTGCCCACGTTCCCGAATGCCCGCTACCTGTTCGCGAGCGTCGAGTACGAGCATTGGAAGGCGGAGACGGAGGTCGGCCGCGGCCAGGAGTTCGCGTTCAGCTTCGCGGACGCCGTGCAGCCAGTCGTCGACGCAGGCCTCGCCGACCTCGTGGAGACCGACCACGCGATCAACACCGAGGTGTGGCTCGAGGCGACGCCGGGCCACACGCCCGGGCACGTCGCGGTTCGCATCGCTTCACGGGGCGAGCAGGCGTTGATCACCGGAGACTTGACCCACCACCCCGTGCAATGGGCCGAGGTCGACTGGGCGATGTCCGCCGATACTGATTCGAAGGCTGCCGCGGCGACACGTCGTCGGCTGCTCGAAGAGCACGCGGATCGCCCGTTGCTCGTGATCGGGACACACTACCCCGCGCCGACTGCGGGACATCTGGTGACCCACGGCAGGGGTCACGCCTTCCGGGCGCTGGGCAGCTGAGCGGACCGATCCGCCCAGGGCTCCGTCACCTGACGGGGCGCCTCGAAGAAGGCGAGCCTTCGAACCTCGATGCTCTCGAGCTTTGGCGTCTGCCGGAGTCTGGGGATACGCCCGGGCTTCGCCCCGTCTTCACGGGGGGCAAACACTGGCTGAAGAGCCAGACGTTCCGCCTCTCAGACTACGAACTCGGGTACCGCCCGTGTACGAGCCGCGGAATCCGCCACGAACGTCGCAGCAGATCCCGCAACAAGTCACGGAAGCCGAATTAATCCGAAACGAAACGAATCGTCTGGCTAGTCTCGAAGCTGAATGTTTTCGGCGGCTTCCTTGCCGTTGTTACCGGCGACCAGCTCGTAGCTGACCTTCTGACCGTCCTTGAGTGTGGAAATGCCGGCGCGTTCCAGCGCGGAGATGTGAACGAAAGCGTCCTTGCCGCCGTCGTCGGGCTCGATAAAGCCGTAGCCCTTGGTGGCGTTGAACCATTTCACAGTGCCGTCAACCATAGTCTTGTTTCCTTTGAGTACTAAGTAGAAAGAACGCGCCAAGGGTAGGGCAAACAGCACCCCGCTGCATCGATCGCCCCTGATTCGGATGGAATCGAACGGGGGGAGATCTCTGCACCCATCGAGATGACGTGTCGCGCCACAGATGGGCGGCGGCGACCCCAGGTCGTCCTTGCGGGTGCCGGCAGCCGCCAGTTTGCGGTCGATTCGTAGGGTATTTGCGACCCGCGGATGATCACGGCGGCTACGACGCTCGAGTCCCCGCTGGCCGCAAGGGTGATTGTGGAGCCCCCGAGCGCCATCCTGGTCGTTCCCGCCGGTATGGGTGGGTCCGCCATGGCCTGGACAGCGCTCCGCGCCCGAAAGACGACCAGGGCTGGCCCGTGCGCTCGCCGAGGCCGCTGCCGCGACGCCCGTCCGATCCGGTCGAGTCGAGCGCTGCCGCGCGATTGGCCGCGCGACTGGTCGGGCGATTGGCCGCGTGACTGGCCGCGCGACTGGCCGCCCTAAGAGCCGATTCAGCCGGCCGGAATCGCGATTGTCTTTGCCTCGAGATGTTCTTCGAAGCCGATCGCGCTGTGCTCCCGGCCGACCCCCGACTGCTTGTAGCCGCCGAAGGGAACGTCCCAGTTGTAGTAGATGCCGCCACACACCGAGAGCGTGCCGGTCCGGATCTGTCGCGCCACCTCGATCGCGTGATCGACGTCGGGGCCCATGATGGCGCCGGACAGGCCATAGCGGGAGTTGTTCGCGATGCGGATCGCGTCGGCTTCGTCCTCGTAGCCGATGATGGTCTGAACCGGTCCGAAGACCTCGTCCTGGGCGATTGCGGCGTTCTGGTCGGCCAGGAAGGCCGTCGGCTCGATGTAGTAGCCCTTCTCCAGATGCTTCGGGCGTCCGCCGCCGACGATGAGCTTGGCCCCGTCTGCGATGGCACGCTGGATATGGCCTTCGACGCGCTCGCGCTGAATCTCGCTGTTGAGCGGCCCCATGATGTTCTCGGGGTTCATCGGGTCGCCGTACTCGACGTTGCGCATCGCCTCGCGAGTGGCTTCGAGCACGGCATCGAGCTCGCTCTTCGGCACCAGCAGGCGTGTCAGGATCGCGCAGCCCTGTCCCGCGTGGAAGCAGACGCTGGCGGCCATGGCGCCGCCGATCGCAGCCAGTCCGGGCATGTCCGGCAGCAGGATTGCCGCGGACTTTCCGCCCAGCTCGAGCTGAGCGGGCTTCACCTGGGGTGCGCAGACCTCGAGAATGCGTTTACCGGTCGCTGTCGATCCCGTGAAGCCGATCAGATCCACACGCGGATCCGACGTGATCAGCTCGCCGCAGTCGTTGCCCGACGCGCTGAGAATGTTGACCGCGCCGGCCGGGATATCGGTCTCTTTCGCGATCACCTCGCCGAGAAAGTTTGCGCACCAGGAGGTCGTCGGCGCCGCCTTGAGTACGACCGTGCAGCCCGCCGCCAGGGCCCAGCCCAGCTTCTTCAGGTTGATGTCGTGGGGCACGTTCCAGGGCGTGATCGCGCCGACCACCCCGATGGGTTCGCGTTCGACCCAGCGCTGGGTCTGCGCGCCCATCACCTCGGCGACGCCCATATCGGTCCGCCATTCGTAGTCGTCGAGAAAATCGGCGTAGTTCGATAGCCATTTCACCGGGTCATCGAGTCCCGCTCCGTGGGTCATCGAGATCGGACAGCCCACCTCGGCCACGGTCAGTGTGCGCAGCTCCTCGAGTCGTCCGAGCAGGGCTTGGCTCAGCTGACGCAGACAGCGACTGCGCAGCGCGTGATCGCGCGACCAGCCCGTCTCGTCGAAGGCCCGTCGCGCCGCGGCGATCGCGCGATCGGTGTCCTCGGCCGAGGCGTTGGGCACCAGGCCGATCACCTCCTCGGTGGCGGGATTGATGTTTTCGAAGCTATGGCCGCCAGTCGCTTCGACCAGCTCGCCGTCGATCAACAGACGGGCATCATTCCAAAGTGTCATCGGGGGTTCTCCGGCGATTGATGGTCCACGAGCAGGAACAGATTACCCCAGATCTCCACAGCGGGAGGGGGGTTGCGGAGTCGGAAATCGGCTGTGAGTGGGTTATCGTGAACGGCTCCGCCAGCCCACTCGAAATCCGCCGGACCCTCTCGATTGGGCGTCGAGCGAGGAAGGAAAGGCCGAGCCATGTCGCCTTCGATCGAGCAGGAAGCACTCGAGACCTACGAACGTTTCGTCGCCAGACGCGACGAAATCGACGAAGGCGAGCAAACCTGGTCCACCCTGGCCGACTTCTTTACCGAGGATGCCGTCTACATCGACCCCGCCTGGGGACGTGTCGAGGGCCGGGAGACGATTCGTGGCTTCTTCGAGGAGGCGATGGCCGGTCTGACCGGCAACGGCTGGTCGACCCCGGAGAACTGGACCATGGCCGAGGGCCATCGCCTGGTTAGCCAATGGGACCAGATCCTTGGACACAAGCGCGACGGCACGCCGTGGCTGGTGGCGGGCCTATCGATTCTCTATTACGCGGGCGATGGGCTCTTCTGTTATAGCCACGACATGCTGAATATGACGCATATCGGCCAGACGATGCGCGCGATGGAGTGGCGGCCACCGCCCGAGTTCAACATGCCCCCGAGGCAGCCGAATCGGGATATTTCCCTGCCGGCGGCGTGGGCGCATCTCGAGGAGAGCCGCTCGGCCTAGCACCGATCACCCCTCGGCGCGAATTTCGGGCTCGACTCGTCCGCTGCGCCCGACGCGAAGCATCGCGATCAGCCTGAACTCGACGAAAGGATCCCCCCATGAGTTATGACGAGACGGTCGCCGCGATCACTGGTCCCGGTGGCGCTTTCGAGCTCGTGACGCAGACCGTGGGTGGTCTGGAGATGCCCGTCTTCAAGAACCGCTTCGGTTCGCTGCGCGAGCTGCTCTCGCATTCCCTCGAATTTGGAGATGCGGAGTTCGCGGTCTGGGACAACGGTGTCCGCTGGAGCTTCGCAACGCACGAGCGCCTGGTCGCCTCGGTGGCCGCGGCGCTGCGCGAGAAGCATGGCATCGGTTCGGGCAGTCGCGTCGCGATCCTGGCGTCCAATCGTCCCGAGTGGCTGCTGACGGCGTGGGCGACGCTCTCGCTGGGCGGCGTCGTCGTGGCGATGAACGGCTGGTGGCAGGGCGATGAGATTCGCTACGGACTCGAGCTGAGCGAACCCGACATGCTCGTTGTGGATCGTGCACGGCTCGAGCGCCTCGCCGATCATGCCCACGGTGTCCCGACGATCGTCATCGAAGACGACTTTGCGTCGTATCAGGATCACGACCGGAATGCAGCGCTCTCCGATGCGCCGATCGCCGAGGACGACCTGGCCACCATCATGTTCACCAGCGGTACGACTGGGCGGCCCAAGGGCGCGATGATCTCGCACCGCAACTTCATCGCCTTCCTCCAGATGAACTTCTGCAACGGCGCGATCGCGTTCATGACCAATCCTCCCAAGGAAGAGATGCCGCCGACGGTCTCGATCGTTTCGAGCCCGCTATTCCACGTGTCGGGATTCCAGGGCGCCGCGATGATGGGGCTCGCCAGCGGATTGAAGGCGGTCTGGACTACGGGCCGCTTCGATCCAAAGAAGATCATGCGCCTCACCCTCGAGGAAGGCGTCAATCGCTGGGGCGGCATTACGACGCAGCTATGGCGGCTGATCGAGGACCCGGATTTCGAGCCCGAGAAATTCCGCCAGATCCGCTCGACGGGGGGCGGGGGCTCGGCCTTCTCGCCTGATCTGCAACGGACCTTGCGCGAAAAGCTCCCGCAGGCCACCGATTCGTTCAACGTGGGCTACGGCTTCACGGAGTGTGCCGGACTGTGCTCGTTGGCTAACGGCGACCTGCTCCTCGAGCATCCGGACGTCGTCGGCCGAACGGTGCCGGGCAACGATGTGGCGATTTTCGACGACGCGGGGCAGCGACTGCCCGATGGGGTCGACGGCAATATCTGTGTGCGCGGGGCGAACGTGATGCTCGGCTACTGGCGGAATCCCGAGGCCACCGCCGAGGCTTTCTTCGACGATGGCTGGCTGCGCTCGGGCGACATCGGTCAGATGCGCGATGGGTTGCTCTTCCTCGCCTCGCGCAAGCGCGACATGATCATTCGCGGCGGCGAGAACATCTATCCGCTGGAGATCGAGAACCGCATCGACGACCACCCCGGCGTGAAAGAGGTGGCCGTCGTCGGCGTCGACCACCGCACGCTCGGCCAGGAGGTGAAGGCGATCGTGGTGCCGCACCCCGGGGTGTCGCTGGATCCGAAGCAGCTCCAGGAATTCATCGCCGAGACGCTCGCCTACTACAAGGTGCCGAGCTACGTGGAGATCCGTCACGAGCCGCTGCCGCGCAACGCGACGGGCAAGGTCCTGAAGCCGGTGCTACTCGGCGAGGTGGAGAACACCTTCCAGGAGGAGTGAAGTCCTTCGCCAGCGGAGGACGCACTCCAGAATCCAGATCTGGCTCGGGCTGGTGAGCGATTTCGGGCGGTGTCGGGACCGGGCGAGTAGCCCCTCCCAGGGGCCGCTCGAGTGATAGACTCTGCGCAAACCATTACCAGGGAGCGAAGCATGCAGACTCAGGGACGGCTCGAAGCAAAGACGGCGATCATCACGGGCGGGGCCCAGGGCATCGGACGCGCGTACTGTCTGCGCTTCGCCAGCGAAGGCGCCGCCATCGCGGTCGTCGACCTGCGCGAGGACCAGGCCAAGGATGTCGCCAAGGAGATCACGGACAAGGGCGGCCGCGCCATCGCACTCACCGTCGACATTACGGACGAGCAGGCCACTGCGCTCATGGCCGAGCGCGTGAAGACCGAGTTCGGCTCGATCGACGTGCTCATCAACAACGCCGCGCTCTACTACGACCAGGACATCATGGACCAGTCCATCGAGTACCTGCGCAAGAATCTCGAGATCAATCTGATCGGGCAGCTGATCTGCGCTCGCGCTGTGTTCCCGACCATGAAGGAGCAGGGCAGCGGTTCGATCATCAATATCGCCTCCACCGCCGCCTATCCCCTGCCGCTGCCTTCGATGCCCACTGAAAACTTTGCGACCAACGCCTACGGGCTCTCGAAGTCGGGGCTCATCTACCAGACCAAGATGATGGCTCGCCAGGCCGGGCCGGCGGGGGTGCGTGTCAACGCCATTGCACCGGGGGTCACGATGTCCGAGGCCACCAAGAAGATCGTTCCGGAATTTGCGCTCGACGGGCTCAGGGCGGGTGCCTGCCTCGGGACCACCCTCGAGCCCGACGACCTGACCGGAACCGCCCTCTACCTGGCTTCGGAAGACAGCCGACTGATGACCGGGCAGACGCTCGTGGTCGATGCGGGCGTCTGGTTCAACGGCTAGCAGCCCGTTGAAGAACCCCCGCGGAGTCCAGGGGCGCGCCTCTTGATGAGGTGAAGAGCGTGCGAGATCAAGGCGCGGTGGCAGCCCTAGCCGGCTAGGGCAAGCTTTCGCAACGCAGAGATCGTGCGAAAGACGCGTGCCTGGCGACAGCGTGGGTTCTTCAACGGGCTGCTACCCGCACGGGCGACCGCGGCTCGTGGGAATCCATCCGCACCGAAGGGCGTTCGCCGCGTCGCTCTAGAGGCCCGGGAGTCCCTATGCCGAAGAAGACGGCGAAGAAGACGCAGAAGAGGACGCAGAAGAAGACATTGTGTCGGATCTGCACGGCCCAATGCCCCATCGTCGTCGAGATCGATGAGGCGGGTCGGCCCGTCTCCGCCCGGGGCGACAAAGACAATCCCCATTCCGAGGGCTTCTTCTGTCTCAAGGGAGTGCACTTTCCCGAGATGCACACGAGTCCGAACCGGCTCAGGCATTCCCTGAGGCGAAGCGCAGCGGGCCGTCTCGAGCCGATCTCCTCGAGCGACGCGATGGATGAAGTCGCGGAACGTCTGCAGGCGATTCAGGACGAATACGGCAGCCGCGCGATCGCGGTCTACACGGGGACGCTCTTCTACCAATTGCCCCAGACGGCCGCAATGGCGACCGCCTGGATGAACGCCCTGGGCCTTCGCCTGCGATTCAGCAGTGGCACCATCGACCAGCCGGGCAAAGCCACGGCGGCTGCCGCGCACGGCCAGTGGCTCGCTGGAAGCCACGTCTTCGACGAGTCCGATTGCTGGATGTTGGTCGGTACCAATCCGCTGGTTGCGTTCTCAGGCGGCATCCCCCACGCGAATCCGGCTCGTCGCCTCAAGCGAGCTCAGGCCCGTGGAATGAAGCTCATCGTGATCGATCCCCGTCGCACCGAGACCGCGAAGCAGGCCGCTCTCCATATTCAACTTCGGCCCGGCAGCGACCCGGCGGTGCTGGCCGGCATCATTCGTGAAGTGATCCGGCAGGGCCTGGTCGATGTCGAGTTTGTGCGCGCGAACGTGAGTGGCTTCGAGGTCCTGACTTCCGAGGTGGAGCGCTTCACGCCCGAAGTCGTCGCGGCGCGAGCGGATGTTCCAGCGGAGCAGATCGTGCGTGCTGCACAGCTCTTCGCAACGGCAAGCAAGGGATCGGTCAGCGCCGGAACCGGCGCCAATATGTCGGGCTGGAGCAACATCAACGAGTACCTCGTGCTGTGTCTGAACTCGATCTGCGGTCGCTTCCGGCGAGCCGAGGATCTGGTCGTGAATGCCGGCGTCTTGACGACGCGTCGCGTCTTCAAGGCCCAGCCCGTGCCGCCCTACCGAGTCGAAGGCTACGGGGCAGGGCTTCGATCGCGTGACATCACGCCGTCTGTCTGCGGCCTGCCGACCTCGGCCTTGGCGGATGAGATCCTGCTGGAAGGCGAGGGGCAGGTGAAGGCGCTGATCACGATCGGTGGCAATCCGATGAGGACCTGGCCCGATCAGAAGCGGACTCGGGCGGCGATGGAAGCTCTCGACCTGCACGTCGTGGTCGAGCCGCGGCTGACCGATACCGCACGTCTCGCCGACTACGTGCTGGCGCCGAAGCTTCCGCTGGAGACGCCCGGCAGCACCCTATCGACGGAGAATCTCCTTACGGTCTCGCCCGCGCTGGGATATACGGAGGCCTACGGACAGTACGCTGCGCCCGTGGTGGCGCCGCCGCCCGATTCCGATCTGCTCGAGGACTGGGAGTTCTTCTATGGCCTGGCCCAGCGCATGGGGCTCGAGCTCGATCTGAGCGCGGGTGTGTTTCCGATCATGGGAGTCGAGACCCCGCATACGAAGCTCGACATGCAGAACAAGCCCAGCTCGGAAGATGTCCTCGACCTCGTCACGAAGGGATCCTGGATTCCCATCGATCGACTGCGCCGGGATCCGGACAAGGTGCTCTTCGGCGACGAAGAGGCGGTACAGGTTCTGCCCCGGGACGAGGACAATACGGCGAAGCTCTCGGTGGCCAGCCGGCTGATGTTCGAAGAGCTGCGGGCGTTCGCCCTGGGCGACCCCTTCGAAAGGGTCGGCTACGACTACCGTCTGATCAGCCGCCGGATGTCGAATACCTTCAACTCCATCGGCACGGACATCGATGCGCTGACGGAGCGCTACGGGACCAACCCCGCATTCATGCACCCTCAGGACCTCGTCGACGAAGGGTTGTCGCGGGGAGACCTGATCCGTGTGGCTTCCGCCCACGGTGAGATCGAGGCGGTGGCCTGGCCCGACCGGGATCTACGTCGGGGACTCGTTTCGATATGCCATGGCTGGGGCAACGACCCGGTTGCGGTGGGCGACGTGAGAAAGACCGGCACGAATACCGGCCTCCTGATCAGCGTGACGGTCGATACCGCGCGCTTCTCGGGAATCCCGTTGATGAGCGCCCTGCCGGTGAGGGTGGCTCGAGTCTAATCCGCATCAGGCACCATGAATAATGCGGGCTCGCCACGGCTCGCCCGGTCGCCAGTGCCCGGTGGGCGCCGACAGCGGCCATCGAAGCGGATCCATTTCTGGGCGACGAACTCGCGGATCACCCGATTTGGTGTGTCGAGTCAGTCTTTGCGCGCCGCCACGAAGATGCCTTCTGCCTCGGCCGTCACACGGCTCGCCTCGCCAGAGCTGGGCAGCGGATTCGTACGCAGGCGCGCACTGACGAAGATCTTTCGGCTCTCCGACCGATCGAGCCAGGCCTCGTAGCGCAGGGGGACGCCAGTGGGGGTGAGCCCTGTGTATCGCACGGTCAGGGTTCCCGTTACGCCCCCACCTTGCCGCGAAGTCGTTGCCGCCTGGAGCATGACGATGTCGAACCCGGCGGCGATGTAGCCGCCGTGGGCGCAGGACGGAATTCCCTCATGGGCCGCGTCGAAGCGGATGTCGCCGGTGACCCGGTCGCCAGAGACCCCGAGCTCGATCGGGGGCGCCACGGGATTGGCGCGGCCCACCAACGGATGTGTCCCGCGCGTGTTCGGGTGGAAGCCCTCGCGAATGGCCTGGCGCCCGGGCGCGGTGGCATCGGGGAAGCGCGACGCGACATCGTGTTTTTCGAGATCCCGCTCCAGATCTTCGAGTGCGTCGGCCAGCATTGCAATTCCGCTCTCCACGGCGGCGTGGGAGACGAGCCAACGAGTCAGTCGACGCAGCGATTGGGCAGCGCGCAGGCCCGCGGCCGACGGCGGCGAGCCATCCATGAGCTGGCGAATCCGATCCGAGAGCTCGGCCTGCGAAGTGTCTGCGGTCCTGGTGGGCATTGGCCGAATCGTATCATCTCGAATGGCGCTCTCGCGAATTCACGTGGCGAAGGGGGCAGCGCTCAGAGAGGGCCGCCACCCCTTTCGAGCGTTGGTGCCTGGTTTTCGCGCGCCCGCCCGTCCCCGCCCCCGCATAGCTCGGTGACGGCGAGCTGCGAGTCGATCTGCTGCGCTGGACTGACGAGTGCAGGGCGGCGATCGCCGCCGTCAGCTGGGGATCACGTATTCCTCGGGCAGCCCCACCAGAATGATCTGCTCACAGACCCGGTCCGCGATGCGCCAACCCGCTTCGGTCCGAATCAGCTGATCGTGGTAGTAGCCTGCATTCGTCGTGAGGATCTGTGGGCCGTCGGGTTCCTTGCGACCCATGGGCGCCCAGAAATAACAGCTCGAGCGCGCCTGGTGAGTCTCGATCTCGATGTCGAAATTTGTGATGTAGTGAAGGTTGAGCGGCCAGGGCTCGAGCGCCCGCGCCAACCAATCGAGGGTGGACCGGTAGTCTCCGGCCACGCCGCCGCTCGACGTGTAGTCGAGGCTGCCGTCTGTCGAGAAGATCTGATCCATGCGTTTCCAGTCGCGCTTGTCGACCATCTCCGTATAGCGCCGGAGCAGCTGTTGGATCTCGTTCTGATCGATCAGATCACGGATCTTGTCGTCCATCTTTATCCTCTTTTAGCGGTCTTTTGACCTTGCTGAAGCCGGGGGGCGGATCTCACCGGGCATGCAGCGGCCGGACCGGCCGGCGCCGACCCTGCGAGCGTTGGGGTCGATCGGGTCAGACGCCGTCCAGGCGAACCTGCAATTCGATCTGCTGTCCAGCGCAGAGAAGCCCGGCGGAGACGATGTCGGTGTAGACGAAGCCCTGGACGACGCGATCGTCCACCGCGTCGGGGCCCCCGGGTCGGACGACATTGGAAAGGGTGATCCGATCCTTCAGGTCCGAATTCGAAGCCAGGGTCCCCATTGCCTCGTCGAGCTCTTCGGCCGTGGGGTAGGCAACGCCGAAATGCGTCATGAGCTGGGGCGTGGTCGCGTAGGCGCGTTGCAGGCCCTGATGGAGCGCTGCCAATTGCTCGTCTTCCTCGAGGCGAGCCTGCAGAGCCTGCTCGAAGCGCCATTGGTCTTCCCGAACTTCTGCGGCGTAGAGGATGTTGTCGATTACATCGTCGTCCTTTGGATTCATGTAGACGATCAGGAAGGGGGCCGCGGCGGGTCCGAGATTGGGCGGAATGGGGTCGGTCTGCGGATCGAGCACCCGAAAGCCCAATCCTTCGAGCAGGGCGCGGGCGAGGGGGCGTTCTCCGGGCGCATAGACGAGCTCGAGGTGATTGAGCAACCGTGCGCCGGGCTGGGTCAGAGGGCGTTGCGTCATGATGGATCCTCTCCTTCGGGTCGAATTCGGGGGGCCGCGCGACGAGCTGAATCTCGAGGTTCACGGCTCGGAGACTTATTCCGGAGCCAGCAGGGGGCCCGGGTCACCGGGGTCGGGCGCGCCGTCGGGCAGCTCACCGTCGACGTCGACGAACCCATATTCGTCAGCGAGCTGCCGCGTCGTGATGGCACGCCCGCTCTTGGCCATGACATTCTCGTCGCGGATCAGTGCGGCGACGCCTCTGCCCGTGAAGCGAGGGGATTCGGCGCCGTCGAGATCGAGGTCCCATTCCACGGGATCGAGGGCCAGCAGCCGCTCCGTCGTGACGAAGGAGGGCCAGATCGAAACGGTCGCGATGCCGTAGGGCTCGAGCTGGTAACCCGTGTCGCGAGCCGTGCGATCGAGCGCGGCCTTGGCCGCGCCGTAGGCGGGATGCAGTGTGAAATAGCGGGCGCCGTGCGAGCTGATGTTTACGATCAGGCCCTTTCGCTGGTCGAGCATGGCCTTGGCAGCGAACCAGGTCCCGACATAGGCGGATCGAGCACCCACCTGATGCATGTCGTCCCAGCAGTCGAGCTTGGTATCCCAGAAATTGGCCTTCGGGTCCAGGTCGTCGGGAATCAAGAAGGCGTTGTTGACATGGGCATCGAGTCGACCCCGCTCGCGCTCGACCTGTTCGAAGAGCGCTGCAACCTCGTCGTCCTTGCGATGGTCGCAGACCACGCCGATCACGCTTCCCCCGAGCGCCTCCGCCTCGGCGACGGTCGATTCGAGGCTTCCGGGCCATTTGCTATCGCCCTCGTGGACGGTTCGGCCCGTGATGTACACCGTCGCACCCTGGCCCGCGAGCTCCACTGCGCAGCCACGTCCGACGCCGCGAGTGGCACCAGTTACGATCGCTGTCATCCCGTCGAGATTTCCCATCCGGCCCACACTAGCGCTCAGCCCACCCAGCACCAGTGCCAACTCGCAGCGAAGCCTTCGAATGAGTGGCCGTAAAGGGGGGCGCCCCGGCTGCCGTGCTCAAGCCGTCTTTCGGCAGTCCTCGAGTAGATGCCACCAGTGCAGACCCGGGAGTCCGCGCTCCGTTCCTCGCAGCATGTGACGGTGCGCCAGCTGGTTTCCTCGTCGCGAGCCGCGCCGCGAGCAATCGGCGCCCTGCTGATGCGCCCGGAGAAGCTGATGAGACGTAGCGGATGAAAGAGCCGTACGAGGAAGGAGTAGCGACCCATCTCGACCCCGAGTCATGGGGGCCTGTCCGCGAGGACCGGTCCCAAGCGTTGACAGGGGCACGTGCAGGCCGGCCATCGAGC